>BFBZ01001171.1_pt1 | contig 18645 bp, 16 predicted proteins | sample 1888401 | NCBI WGS metagenome assembly BFBZ01 (sample SAMD00112614, study PRJDB3348) | symbiont metagenome | host: Chara braunii | reverse complement strand
CCTTCGGCGTCTTCGACCGCCGCGCGGCGCGCGTTGATCTCGACGGACTGGGCGTCCAGCACTTCGTCGACCAGCGCCTCAATGGTGGCGTCGGTTTCGTTGAACGGAGAGACCACTTCGAACTCGTTGGGCATCGGAGAGCTCCCATCTGGGCTGACGTTAAAAAACGTTAAGCAAAGCTTGCGCCCTAAACCAACCCCACTCGCGCCAAAAGGGTCCCGATTCCCCTCGATATCACGGCATGTTGAGGCCGGTGGCCGGACCATATTCCGCAGGGTCAGATCTAGTTGCGAACATTTCTCAAGTAGACCTTTGGCAAGCCACGACTGGGTTTCGTGTCAGAAATGTATTGGCGAGGGCCACTCTAGGGTCTTACGATCTCTTCAAACGCCGCCTCGCTGTAAGTCAGGTCTGCTTTCTTTAGGCCTCGTCTTCGCATCTGCGAGAGAATGGCGACGAGGGAAGGAAGGCGTTGTGCAGCGCACCAGTACCGAAGGCCCCGACTACTTTCATAAGGTCGTGGATTGCCAGTGGGCGTGTCCAGCCCACACACCCGTTCCGGAATACATCCGACTGATCGCCGAGGGCCGGTATTCCGACGCCTACATGGTCAATTGGAAGTCCAACGTCTTCCCCGGGATCCTGGGGCGGACCTGCGATCGGCCCTGTGAACCGGCCTGTCGCCGCGGCCGGGTCGAGGATGAGCCGGTGGCGATCTGCCGGCTGAAGCGGGTGGCGGCCGACAACAAGGAAGACATCACCCACCGCCTGCCGACGCCGACGGCGGTGTCGAACGGCAAGCGGATCGCCCTGGTGGGCGCCGGCCCCGCGTCGCTGACCGTAGCCCGCGACCTGGCCCCCCTGGGCTACGAGCTCACCGTGTTCGACGGCGAGAAGAAGTCGGGCGGCATGATCCGCAGCCAGATCCCACGCTTCCGGCTGCCGGAAGAGGTGATCGACGAAGAGGTGGGCTACATCACCGGCCTAGGGATGGAGGTCCGGCTGGGCGAGCGGATCGACAGCCTTAAGGACCTGATGGCCGAGGGCTACGATGCGGTGTTCATCGGCACCGGGGCGCCCCGTGGCCGCGACCTGGACCTGCCCGGACGCAAGGAAGCCGCCGCCAACATCCATATCGGCATCGACTGGCTATCCTCGGTCTCGTTCGAGCACATCGACAAAATCGGCAAGCGGGTGATCGTCCTGGGCGGCGGCAACACCGCCATGGACTGCTGCCGCACCTCGCGCCGGCTGGGCGGCGAGGACGTGAAGGTCATCGTCCGCTCCGGCTTCGAGGAGATGAAGGCCAGCCCCTGGGAAAAGGAAGACGCGATCCACGAGGACATCCCGATCCTCAACTTCCTGGTCCCCAAGGAATTCACCCACGAGAACGGCAAGCTGACCGGGGTGATCTTCGAAAAGGTCCGTCCCGAGTTCGACGACAAGGGACGCCGCCGGCTGGTGAACGCAGGCGAGCCCGACCAGCACTTCGAATGCGACGACGTGCTGGTGGCCGTCGGCCAGGAGAATTCCTTCCCCTGGATCGAGCGGGACATCGGCCTGACCTTCGACGAGTGGGGCATGCCCAGCGTCGACGCGATCACGTTCCAATCGACCATCCCGAACGTTTTCTTCGGCGGCGATGCGGCCTTCGGGCCCAAGAACATCATCTGGGCGGTGGCCCAGGGCCACGAGGCGGCGGTCTCCATCGACAAGTTCTGCCGCGCCGAGGACATCTCCGTCCGGCCGGCGCCGGGGACCTCGCTGATCAGCCAGAAGATGGGCATCCACGAGTGGAGCTACGACAACGATCCGGCCAATGACGCCCGCTACAAGGTGCCGCTGCGCGACAAGGGCGAGTCCCTGAAGGACGTGCGGCTGGAGGTCGAACTCGGCTTCGCCCGGGAGATGGCCTACCGCGAGGCCGAGCGCTGCCTGAACTGCGACATCCAGACCGTGTTCTCCGAGCCGGCCTGCATCGAGTGCGACGCCTGCGTCGACATCTGCCCCACCGACTGCATCACCTTCACCTTCAATGGCGAGGAGGAGGATCTGCGGACTCGCCTGAAGGCGCCGGCGCCCAACGAGACCCAGGACCTCTACGTGTCCGGCGAGCTGAAGACCGGGCGGGTGATGGTGAAGGACGAAGACGTCTGCCTGCACTGCGGCCTCTGCGCCGAGCGGTGCCCCACCGGCGCGTGGGACATGCAGAAGTTCCTGCTGGAAATGACCCATGCGGGGGCCGCATGCCGCTAGAGGCCGTCAACGATTTCGTCGTCAAGTTCGCGAACGTAAACGGATCAGGGTCGGCGAGCGCCAACGGCATGTTCGCCAAGGCGATCCTGCGGATGGGCGTGCCGGTGGCGGCGCGGAACATCTTCCCGTCGAACATCCAGGGCCTGCCCACCTGGTTCGAGGTGCGGATCACCGAGGCCGGCCATCTGGGCCGCCGCGGCGGCGTGGACATGATGGTGGCCATGAACCCCCAGACCTGGGACCGGGACGTGGCCGAGATCGAGAGCGGGGGCTACCTGTTCTACGATTCCACCAAGCCCCTGCCCCCGTCGAAATTCCGCGACGACATCACCGTGGTCGGCGTGCCGCTGACCGCCATGTGCAACGCGGCCTACCAGCTTCCCCGCGAGCGGCAGCTGTTCAAGAACATCATCTATGTGGGCGCGCTGGCCGCCCTGCTGGAGATCGAGCTCGGGGTGATCGAGACCCTGCTGGCCGAGCAGTTCGCGGGCAAGGACCGGCTGATCCAGGCCAATGTGGCGGCCCTGCACATGGGCTCGGACTACGTGCATCAGAACCTCAGCCCCCTGCGCCTGCGGGTGCGGCGGGCCGACGAGGTGGGCGACCGGATCTTCGTCGAGGGCAACGCCGCGGCGGGGCTGGGCGCGGTCTATGGCGGGGCGACGGTCTGCGCCTGGTATCCGATCACCCCATCGACCTCCCTGGCCGAGGCGTTCACCGGCTATTGCGAGGACCTGCGGATCGACCCGGACACCGGCAAGGCCCGCTACGCCATCGTCCAGGCCGAGGACGAGATCGCCTCCATCGGCATGGTGGTGGGCGCCGGCTGGAACGGGGCCCGGGCCTTCACCGCCACCTCAGGCCCCGGCGTCTCGCTGATGACCGAGTTCATCGGCCTGTCCTACTTCGCCGAGATCCCGGCGGTGATCTTCGACGTGCAGCGCGGCGGCCCGTCCACCGGCATGCCCACCCGCACGCAACAGGCCGACCTGCTGGCCGCCGCCTATGCGGGCCACGGGGACACCAAGCATCCGATGCTGCTGCCAGCCGATCCCGGCGAGTGCTTCGAGATGGGGGCGCTGGCCTTCGACCTGGCCGACCGGCTGCAGACCACCCTCTTCGTCATGCTCGACCTCGACATCGGCATGAACGAGTGGCTGACCAAGCCCTTCGAATGGGACGACAGCCGCACGCTGGACCGCGGCAAGGTGATGACCCACGAGGACCTGGAGAGCGGCCGGGAGTTCGGCCGCTACTTGGAGGTGGACGGCGACGGCATCCCCTACCGGACCTATCCGGGCGTCCACCCGACCCGTGGCGGCTATTTCACCCGCGGGACCTCGCGCAATCCGTACGCCCGCTATTCCGAGGAGGGGTCGGTCTATGTGGACAACATGGAGCGACTGCTGCGGAAGTTCGACACCGCCCGCCGCCTGGTCCCCGCCCCCGTCCGCCGGGACGCCAAGCGCCCGACCAAGGACGGGGTGATCTATTACGGCTCCACCTCGCCCTCCATGCACGAGGCCCTGGACGCGCTCGAGCGCAACGGCCTGCACCTGGACGCATTGCGGGTCCGCGGCTTCCCGTTCGCCGGCCAGGTCTATGACTTCATCGCCGCCCATGACCGGGTGTTCGTGGTGGAGCAGAACCGGGACGGACAGCTCCGCMCCCTGATCGTCAACGAAGGCGACGTGGACCCCGGCAAGCTGACCGCCGTTCTGCACTATGACGGCACGCCGATCACCGCCCGCTTCATCGCCGCCCGGATCGAGACGCTGATGAGCGCCGCCGAGCCCTGCCCCGCCGAGGCCGCCGAATGACCTATATCACCAAGCCGCAACTGCATCACCCGAAGCTGGCGACCAATGCGCTCGGCTTCACCCGGCGGGACTACGAGGGCTCCGTCTCGACGCTCTGCGCCGGCTGCGGCCACGACTCGATCTCCGCCTCGATCATCCAGGCCTGTTTCGAGATCGACCTGCCGCCGCACCGGGTGGCCAAGCTGTCGGGGATCGGCTGCTCGTCCAAGACCCCGGACTACTTCCTGGGCAATTCCCACGGCTTCAACACCGTGCACGGACGGATGCCCTCGGTGCTCACCGGCGCGAACCTCGCCAATCGGGAGCTGATCTATCTGGGGGTCTCCGGCGACGGGGATTCGGCTTCCATAGGCCTCGGCCAGTTCGCGCACTCGATCCGCCGCGGCGTGAACATGCTCTACATCGTGGAGAACAACGGGGTGTACGGCCTGACCAAGGGCCAGTTCTCCGCCACCTCCGACAAGGGCTCGAAGTCCAAGAAGGGCGTGGTCAACCACGACGCGGGCATCGACCTGGTGAGCCTGGCGCTGCAGATGGGCGCCACCTTCGTCGCCCGGTCGTTCTCCGGCGACAAGGATCAGCTGGTGCCGCTGATCAAGGCGGCGCTCAGCCACAAGGGCGCGGCCTTCATCGACTGCGTGAGCCCTTGCGTGCAGTTCAACAATCACGTCGGCTCGACCAAGTCCTACGACTATGTGCGCGAGCACAACGAGGCGGTGAACCGCATGGACGTGGTCCCGCACCGCGACACCATCACCGTCGACTACAAGCCCGGCGAGACGGTCCCGGTGCCCCAGCACGACGGCTCGGTCCTGCGGCTGCACAAGCTGGCGGAGCACTACGACCCGTCCGATCGGGTCGGGGCCATGGCCTATCTCCAGGCGCGCCAGGCGCTGGGCGAGATCGTCACCGGCCTGCTGTTCCTCGACCCCGAGGCCCGCGACCTGCACCAGAACCTCGACACCGTCGACACCCCGCTCAACGCCCTCACCGGCCGCGAACTCACCCCCGGCGCCGCCGCCCTCGCCAAGCTGAACGCCAGCCTGCGCTAGGTGGGGGCCGCCAGCCGCACCAGCACGGTCCCCTCGGTGACCTGATCGCCGACGGCGACGGTCAGGCCCTCCACCGTCCCATCGAAGGGGGCGGACAGGGCGTGCTCCATCTTCATGGCTTCGAGGGTCAGGAGCGGCTGGCCCTTGGTCACCGTGTCGCCGTTGGCGACGGCGATGGCGACGACCTTGCCAGGCATGGGGGCGCGGACGGCGGCGTCGCCGGCGACGGCTTCCAGGTCGGGGATCGGGGGACGGGCGGAGAGGACGTAGGCCTCGCCCTCGTCGAACACCACCACCTCGCCGTCGTCGGTGAGCAGCACGTCGTGGCTGAGCTCGGCGAAGCCCAGGGGCGCGTCCAGGCCCACCCCGTCCAGATAGAGCCGCATGGTCTGCTTCGGCGCCGCATTGGCGCGGAAGCCGGTGAGCTCGCGCCAGGGGGAGCGGGGCTCGGTGGTGCGGGCGTCGTCCTCGATGAGGATGGAGGCGGCCGCGGCGGCCAGGGCCGGCAACGAGGGGGCGGGGGCCGGGGCCAGGACGTCCAGGCGGGCCTCGATAAAGCCGGTGTCCACCTCGCCCTCGATGAAGTCCTCATGGTCCAGGCAGCGGGCCAGGAAGCCGGCATTGGTCTTCACCGGCCAGACCTGGACCTCGGCGCAGGCCTGGGCCAGCAGGTCCGAGGCGCCCTCGCGGGTGGGGGCGTGGGCGATCAGCTTGGCGATCATCGGGTCGTAGAAGGGGCTGACCTCGCCGCCTTCCTCCACCCCGGTGTCCACGCGGATCAGGTCCTCGGGCAGGTGGAAGTGCTCTAGGCTCCCGATGGAGGGCAGGAAGCCGGCGGCGGGGTTCTCGGCGTAGAGCCTGGCCTCGATGGCGTGGCCGTTGAGAACGATCTGGTCCTGGGAAAGCGGCAGGGGCTCGCCGGCGGCGACGCGGATCTGCCACTCCACCAGGTCGACGCCGGTGACCGCCTCGGTGACCGGGTGCTCCACCTGCAGGCGGGTGTTCATCTCCATGAACCAGATGCGGTCGGGTTGCAGGCCGTCGCTGGCGTCGGCGATGAACTCGACGGTGCCGGCGCCCACATAGCCGACGGCCTGGGCGGCCTTGACCGCAGCTGTGGTGACGGCGGCGCGGGCGGCGGCGCTCATGCCCGGAGCCGGAGCCTCCTCGATGACCTTCTGGTGGCGACGCTGCAGGGAGCAGTCGCGCTCATAGAGGTGGACCACCTGGCCGTGGGCGTCGCCGAACACCTGGACCTCGATGTGGCGAGGACGGGTGACATAGGCCTCCAGCAGCACGCGATCGTCGCCGAACGAGGCTGCGGCCTCCCGCTGGCAGGAGGTCAGGGCCGGGGCGAAGTCCTGGGCGCGCTCGACCTTGCGCATCCCCTTGCCGCCGCCGCCGGCCACCGCCTTGATCAGGACCGGATAACCGATCTGGTCGGCCTCGGCCTGCAGGCGTGCGGGGGACTGGTCCTCGCCGAGATAGCCGGGGGTGACGGTGACGCCTGCCGCGGCCATCAGCGACTTGGCGGCGTCCTTCAGGCCCATGGCGCGGATCGCCGAGGGCGGCGGGCCGATCCAGGTCAGGCCGGCGGCGATGACGGCTTCGGCGAACTCGGCGTTCTCCGACAGGAAGCCATAGCCCGGATGGATGGCGTCGGCGCCCGTGGCCTTGGCCGCGGCGATGATCTTTTCCCCGACCAGATAGCTCTCGCGGGCGGCGGCGGGGCCGATCAGGACGGCCTGGTCGGCTTCCTGCACGTGGGGGGCGTCGGCGTCGGCCTCGGAATAGACGGCCACGGTCTCGATGCCCATGGCCCGGGCGGTGCGGAAGACCCGGCGGGCGATCTCGCCCCGATTGGCGACCAGAATTGAGGTGATCATGGTCACATCCGGAAGACGCCGAACCGGGTGTCCGGGATCGGCGCGTTGAGGGCGGCGGAGATGGAGAGGCCGAGGACGTCGCGGGTCTGGACCGGGTCGATGATCCCGTCGTCCCACAGGCGGGCGGTGGCGAAGTAGGGCGAGCCCTCCTCCTCGTACTTGGCGCGGACCGGGGCCTTGAAGGCTTCCTCCTCGTCCGGCGTCCACTTGCCGGCGTCGCGGTGGACGGTGGCCAGGACGCTGGCGGCCTGTTCGCCGCCCATCACCGAGATGCGGGCGTTGGGCCAGGTCCACAGGAAGCGGGGGGAATAGGCGCGGCCGCACATGCCGTAGTTGCCCGCGCCGAAGGAGCCGCCGATCAGGACGGTGAACTTCGGGACCTCGGCGCTGGCGACGGCGGTGACCAGCTTGGCGCCGTCCTTGGCGATGCCGCCGGCCTCGTACCTGCCGCCGACCATGAAGCCGGAGATGTTCTGCAGGAAGACCAGGGGGATCTTCCGCTTGCAGGCCAGTTCGATGAAGTGGGCGCCCTTCAGCGCGCTTTCGGAGAACAGCACGCCGTTGTTGGCCAGGATCGCCACCGGCTGACCCCAGATGCGGGCGAAACCGCAGACGAGCGTCGTGCCGTAGAGCGCCTTGAACTCATCGAAGTCGGAACCATCGACGATGCGGGCGATGACCTCGCGCACGTCGTAGGGGGCGCGGACGTCGGTGGGGACGATCCCGTAGAGGTCTTCCGGATCGTAGGCCGGGGGCTTGGGCTCGGCGAGCTCCAACTCCACCCGCTTCACGGAATTCAGGTTGGCGACGATGGAGCGGACGATGGTCAGCGCGTGCTCGTCGTCGGCCGCCACATAGTCCACCACGCCGGAGCGGCGGCCGTGGGTGTCGGCGCCGCCCAGCTCCTCGGCGGTGATGATCTCGCCGGTGGCGGCCTTCACCAGGGGCGGACCGCCCAAGAAGATCGTCCCCTGGCCGCGGACGATCACCGTCTCGTCGGACATGGCCGGCACATAGGCGCCGCCGGCGGTGCAGGAGCCCATGACGCAGGCGATCTGGCTGATGCCCTCGGCGCTCATCCGGGCCTGGTTGAAGAAGATGCGGCCGAAGTGGTCGCGGTCGGGGAACACCTCGGCCTGGTGGGGCAGGTTCGCGCCACCGCTATCCACCAGATAGATGCAGGGCAGATGGTTCTGGACCGCGATCTCCTGGGCCCGCAGGTGCTTCTTCACCGTCATCGGGAAGTAGGCGCCGCCCTTCACCGTGGCGTCGTTGGCGACGATCATCACCTCACGGCCAGACACCCGGCCGATCCCGATAATCAGGCCGGCGCCCGGCGCCTCGTCGCCATAGAGGCCATTGGCGGCCAGGGCGCCCACCTCCAGGAACGGCGAGCCGGGATCCAGCAGGCGCTCCACCCGCTCGCGCGGCAGCAGCTTGCCGCGACTGACGTGACGCTTGCGGCTGTCCTCCGGTCCGCCCAGGCCGGCGGTCGCGGTGTGGTCCCGCAGGTCCTGCGCCAGGGCCCGGTTGTGCGCGGCGTTGGCGGCGAAGGCGGCGCCGGCCCTGTCGATGGCGGTGGCGAGTTTGGTCATGCGCCCAGCAGCTCCCGGCCGATGAGGAAGCGGCGGATCTCGTTGGTGCCCGCCCCGATGTCGTAGAGCTTGGCGTCACGCACCAGCCGCTCCACGGGGAAGTCCTTGGTGTAGCCGGCGCCGCCCAGGGCCTGGACGGCCTCCAGGCTGACCTTCACGGCGTTCTCCGAGGCCAGCAGGATCGCGCCCGCCGCGTCGAACCGGGTGGTGAGCCCGGCGTCGCACGCCCTGGCCACCGCATAGACATAGGCGCGGGCGGAATTCAGCGCGACGTACATGTCGGCCACCTTGCCCTGCATGAGCTGGAAGGTCCCGATGGGCTTTCCGAACTGCTTGCGTTCGCGGACATAGGGCAGGACCACATCCAGGCAGGCCTGCATGATGCCCAGCGGACCGGCGGCCAGCACGGCGCGCTCATAGTCCAGGCCGCTCATCAGCACGCCGGCGCCGCCGTTCAGCGGGCCCATGACGTTCTCCTCCGGAACCTCGCAGTCCTCGAACACCAGCTCGGCGGTGTCGGAACCACGCATCCCCATCTTGTCCAGCTTGGGCGAGACGCTGAACCCCGTCATGCCCTTTTCCACCAGGAAGGCGGTGACCCCGCGGCTGCCCTCCTCCGGCGAGGTCTTGGCGTAGACCACCAGGGTGTCGGCGTGGGGGGCGTTGGTGATCCAGAACTTGGTCCCGTTCAGGACGTAACGGTCGCCGCGATGCTCGGCGCGGAGCTGCATGGAGATCACGTCGGAGCCCGACCCGGCCTCGCTCATGGCCAGGGACCCGACGTGCTCGCCGCTGATCAGTTTGGGCAGATAGCGGTGCTTCTGCTCCGGCGTGCCCCACCGCCTGATCTGGTTCACACAGAGATTGGAGTGAGCGCCATAGGACAGGCCGATGGAGGCCGAGGCCCTGGAGATCTCCTCCATGGCCACCACGTGCTCCAGATAGCCGAGGCCGAGGCCGCCGAACTCTTCCTCCACCGTGATCCCGTGCAGGCCGAGCTCTCCCATCTGCGGCCACAGCTCGCGGGGGAAGGTGTTGGTGGCGTCCACCTGCGCGGCTATGGGGGCGATGCGGTCGGCGGCGTAGCGCGCGGTGGTCTCGCGGATGGCGTCGGCGGTCTCGCCGAGGCCGAACTGGAAGCTGGGACCGGACATTGGGTTTCGAGCCTTCTTCGCGGCGTTCCGCCTGCAAGCTCGCAAACCTAGCGGCGAAAGAACAATCCACAAAATTGAACGTGGCTGATCCACATGATAGATGTCGCCTATCATGGACCGCTACCTGCTGCGCTATTTCCTGGCCATCGTGGAGACCGGGAACTTCAGCCGCGCCGCCGCCCGCGAGAACGTCGCCCAGCCCACCCTGTCGGCGGGGATCGCCAAGCTGGAAGGGCAGTTGGGCGCGCGGCTGTTCGACCGCACCAACCGTCGCGTCCACCTGACCGAGGCCGGCAGCCGCTTCCTCACCCACGCCCGGCGGATCGAGCACGAGTTCAACCTGGCCCAGGCGGCGGTCTCCGGCGCCGGGCGGACGGAAACCCTGCGGGTGGGGGTGCTGTCGACCATCCCCACCCCGCTGATCGAACAGGCCCTGGTGGCGCGGGTGATCGACGGCGAACAGGTGGAGCTGCTTGAGGGCTCCGAGCGAGAGGTCCTGAACCTGCTGGACCGTCGGCGGGTGGACGTGGCCCTGACCATTCTGCGCCCCGCGTCCGAGCGTTTCGGGGCCGAACGGCTGATGGACGAGGGGTATGGCCTGGCCCTACCGGCCGGTCATCGCCTGGCGGACGCGGTCTCACTGCGCGGCGAGGAGCTGGCCGACGAGGTGATGATGGTCCGGCGCCACTGCGAGGCCCTGGCCGACACCAGCCGGTATTTCCTGGAGCGCAACGTCAGGCCGGCCTTCAGTTATCGCGGGTCCAACGACGACCGGGTGATGGGCCTGGTCCGGGCCGGACTTGGTGTCACCGTCATGCCCGACAGCTATCGGGAGGCCGGTGTGGCCCGGGTAGGGCTGGAGGGTTTCACCCCGCGGCGGACGCTGGGCCTCTGCTATGCCGATCCCGCCGTCCGCTACAGCACCTCGGGCTTCGTCCAGGCCGCCCGCGAGGTGTTCGGCGCCTAGAGCTTCAGGTCGTCCAGCCGGGCGGTCATGTAGCGGGCGTCGTCCCCATAGGCCGCCACCTTGGCCGCCAGCGCCGGCGGCAGGTCATCCTGCGGCTGATAGCCGAGGCCCGCCCAGAACGACCACGCCCCCTGCACCGCCACCAGGTCGCCCTGGGTCAGGCCGATCGCCCTGGCGCTGTCGGCCGCCCGCGCCACCAGCGCGCGGCCCAGGCCCTTGCCCCGCGCCGGTTCGGAAAGGGCCAGGTCGTGGATGAACCAGTTGTCGGTGGGCGGAGGCGGCGTCAGCGCCACGGCGATGGCCGGCGGCGCGCCCCGCGGCCAGGGATGGCTCAGGATATAGGCCGCCAAGCCCTGGTCTCCGAACGCCCCCCAGCAACAGGCCGGCGCCACGGCGATCCGGCTGCCCAGCACCTGCGCGTCCTCGTGATAGAGCGGCAGATACACCGTCCCCTGGATAGCGACAGCGGCGGGCAGGTCATCGGCGGTCAAGGGGCGCAGGTCGTACATGCCCCGAGGATTGGCACAGGCGCCCCGACCCGCCTAGCGCAGGCTGGCGTTCAGCTTGGCGAGGGTGCCGGCGGCGGGGGCGCGCCCTTTGGCTTCGCGGCGCCGGTGCAGGCGGCGTCATCCACGTCGACGAACCACACCTGCCCGCCCGGCCTCAGCGTGTACCTGTAGCGCACTATGGCGCCGGCGCGCACCCAGGCACGCATGTCAGGCGCAGCACACATTTCATCGATGTTTCGCGCCTGGAGCTCGGCTTGGATCTGGCTCACAGGCACGCCGCCACTTTCAACCTCGAAATCGAAGACGATCATGCGCCCCGACTGCGAGGCGCGCAGAAAGGTCGTGACCTCGTCCAACTTCGTCGGCGCCTTAGTGTTCGCGCTCGCCACCTCGCGGGCGATCATGATTTCGATCGACTCCTCAATCGGCGCTGACGCCTTCGGGGCCCGCGCATGAGTCAGGGCGGTCAAAGAATTGTAGACCAGCACCGCGGCAGCCGCGGTCAGGCCTAGCAACTCCAGAAGCTTGCGAATCGAAGGCACGGGCCGGACGGCGCTTAGGCCGAGGTTCGGCGCCTTCGCGGCCACGTACAGCTGCCGGATGAAATAGATCATCCCGCCCCAGAATATCGGCAGGAACACAATTGCGAAGATCGCCAGCTCCGGGCCGTCGTTGGTGGCCTGTCGCATAGCTCGCATGATCAGGCCGTCACCCTCCGGGGCCTTCAGCGAGCCATGAGCTGCGAACAGGAAATCCGCCAGATTCTGCCAGACCAGGATCGCCAAAACCCAGCGCCAATATAGCCAGTGCCGGTAACGCAGGATGCCCAGCACCGCCGGGATGTAGACCAGCAACCACATACGCTTCCCCCCAAGGATAGCACACTGCGGTAGAGTTTATGTTTCCCTTTTGTTCTTGACAACCCCGCCGGGAATTGCAAGAATTCTCGCTATTAAGAAGGTTGCGCCTTTGCTGCGCTCACCTCTTTTCGAGCGCTCCCGTCCTGGCGGGCGGCGGCCCGCAGGTCGACGCCTGTATCGGAAATTTTCACTCACGACCTTTGAGCCGCGGCCGCTCGCCGCGCGCAAACCCATGTCCGCAGCGGCCCTCCGCACGGACGCCGTCCATCATGGGAGATCGCCAATGGCGCCACGCCAAAGCTGGTTCGGTGTACAGCCGAACCTTGATCGTATCCTCGCATCACTGACCGGCCCGCCGGACGCAGCGGCTAAACAAAGAGCTGAAGAAGCCCGCCTCCGTGCGGATGCAGCACGCCATGGTGTGAGTGAACAGAGCAGAACGTCTGAGGAGAGCGGAACCGAAAGCCGCGTCGCTGGCGTGCGATCGACGCCGCAGATGGCTAGGGCACCGAAGCCGCATGGTGCGCCCGTCCCAAAGGTCGAGAAAATAGTCGACCGTATAGCCAGCAGCGCTCAAGAGTTCGGAGATTGGCTGGACCGCAGTCCTAAGGCGAAATCGATCGGGGGCGAGATGGCGCGAAATGTCGGAGCCGTCGCCGGCGTGGCGCGAGGTGGCATACATGCAGCCGAAGGCCTCATTGAGAGCGCCGAATTCTTGCGTCGCTATGTAACCCCGCTCGATTGGATCCTCAGCCCGCCAGGGCAATCGGCTCCCGAACAGTTGATCGCCACAGGCCTCGCGGCTAGCCAGTATCTCAAAGAGCGTATTGAGAAGCCGCAGAAGATTCTTGCCGACGTCGAGACGGGTGCCCAAAAAATGCTCGTTGATCTTGATCCGGAAGCAACGCCAGTTGCCCCGACACTATCCGAAGAGCTTCGTCGCAACTTCGATATTGGGCAGAATCAAGGTGAGCTAGTCTTCGATATCGGGACATTCGCAATCGGCGGGCCGTGGGCGAAGAGTGTGAAGAACGTTGGCCGGCTTTCGAAGGCGGAAAGCTACGAACAGGCTGTTACTGCGGGGCTTAGCCACCAAGCTGCGGAATATATGTCACAGCCATATCCACAATCGGGCATGGGACATCACTTCTTTCCACGAAGGACTAAATTGCCCGCCATACTTGGTGGCGGTCCGCTTCCCGTCGCCTTCCTGGACAGTCCCTTCAACCAATTGAAACCTAACGGCACTCGCTGGGAGTTTTTTAAGCTGCACGCCGGGGTTGMCCCTCMCCTCCACGGGGGCAGATTGCCCAATGGGTTCAAGGAGAAAGGTTGGAGCCGCCGCAAACTGGGCTTTGAACGATATAACCTCGCTGGCCGCATCTGGCATGGAGCGCCTGCTCCGCTGAAAGCGCGCATTGGGGGACTTGGCGCCACCACTGGTAGTCTGCTTCACTCGGAGCCGGGCGAGGGGCGATAGAGATGTTGGTCAGGCCTTGCGCGGAGTTCCGCGCCGACTTTCCGGACGACCAGATCGAGGACGAGCATGACATCGTCGAGTTTGGAGGACGTGGGGTGGCCGAGGCCCTGGCCGGCATTCTACGTACGGCCGGCTATGATGTGTCGGCGCCGGAGCATCAGCATGAAAAGGGCTGGGATTTCGAGGTGACGCAGGCCCGCAGGCGGGTCTGGATTCTGGTCACGAACCTCGAAGATTTCATCCTTCAGACCAAGGTCTATGGCAGCGTCTTCACGCCGAACGGCAATGACGCCTTCCATGCCGAAGTGCTGACCCGGCTGAACGACGGCATGGCGGCCGACGGGCGGTTCACCGTCGTGCAATGGTTCCGGCAAGCAGAACTGCTCTCTGGCGGCGATGGCGCTGCGACACCCGTAGATGGCTAGGCCGACCGACCATGCCCATCGAAACCCTCATCAAGGTCGTGCCGCCACCCGCTGCGCCGTTTGAGGCCTACGACGGCCCCTGGGAGCCTATCGAGGCTGAGTTCGGCGTGGGCTTACCGCCGGATTACAAGGACTTCGTCCGCCTCTATGGCAATGGATACTTCATGGAGTTCCTAGGTGTTGCGGTCCCCGTTTCAGCCATTTCTCATATGCGACTAACTTGGGGAGCGAGCACGGTTCGTAGCATGCTGTTCGACGTGAACCCGAAATTGCTATGGCCAAGCCGCGGCGGGCTACTGCCGTTGGGGAGCACTGACAACGGCGATCTGTTGTTCTGGCTGACCCGCGGCGCGACCGCAGAATGGCCGGTCGTTGTCTGGGGACGCAGCACGATGGAGTTCGAGACCTTCGAGTGCGATCTCACAGACTTTCTCGCCGGGCTCGCCACGGGCGACATTCAGCCAGAGGACTTCCCGGAAGACTTGCTGCCCAATGACCGCCTCTTCCAGCCCAGTTCACCGCTCTGACGGTTTCGGGCTGTTCTGCCGAGCTCGAAGAGAACAGCCGAGCCCCTAAAGCCGCGCTGCGTGCCAGGCGATGTGGTCGGCGATGAAGCTGGCCATGAAGAAGTAGGAGTGGTCGTAGCCGCCCTGCATGCGCAGGGTGAGCTTCTGGCCGACGGCGGCGCAGGCGGCCTCCAACAGCTCGGGCTTGAGCTGGTCCTTCAGGAAATTGTCGCCGGTCCCCTGGTCGATGAGGATGTCGTCGAAGACCGACTCGCCCTGCTCGATCAGCCGGGCGGCGTCGTGGTCGGCCCAGGTCCGCTGGTCGTCCCCCAGATAGGCGGTGAAGGCCTTGTGTCCCCAGGGACAGCGGGTGGGKGAGACGATGGGGGCGAAGGCCGAGACCGACTTGAACAGGTCCGGGTGGCGCAGGGCCAGGGTCAGGGCGCCGTGGCCGCCCATGGAGTGGCCGAAGATCCCGCGCCGCTCGGGGTCGACGGGGGCGCTCTCGGCGATGGCCGCCAGCAGGTCGACGGTGACGTAGGTCTCCATCTGGAAGTGCTGGGCCCAGGGGTCCTGGGTGGCGTTGAGGTAGAAGCCCGCGCCCTGGCCGAGGTCATAGGCGGGATCGTCGGCGACGCCCTCGCCCCGAGGGCTGGTGTCGGGGGCGACGATGACAACCCCGTGCTGAGCCGCCGCGGCGTAGGCGCCGGCCTTGGTGGTGAAGTTGTCCTCGGTGCAGGTCAGGCCCGACAGCCAGATGAGCACCGGAAACGGCCCCTCGCCGGGCGGGACGAAGACAGAGAACCGCATGGGCGTGCCGGTCGCCGCGCTGGCGTGGCGGCGATAGGTCAGGGKGCCGCCGTGGACCTTGTGGGTGTTGAGGATCTCGACGGTCATGCTGCAACTCCGTGTCAACAGATGCTCCCCCGCTGGGGGAGCTGTCGGCGAAGCCGACTGAGGGGGACCTTGAGCCTAGCTTCTGCGCTGAAGCCCCCTCCGTCTCTCCGCTGCGCTCCGAGCCACCTCCCCCAGAGAGGGAGGATCCGACGAACCGCTAGAACACGACGACCGAGCGGATGCTCTCGCCGGCGTGCATCAGGTCGAAGGCCTTGTTGATGTCTTCCAGCGGCATGACGTGGGTGATCATCGGGTCGATCTGGATCTTGCCGTCCATGTACCAGTCGACGATCTTCGGCACGTCGGTGCGGCCCCGCGCGCCGCCGAAGGCCGAGCCCTTCCAGMCCCGGCCGGTGACCAGCTGGAACGGGCGGGTGGAGATCTCCTTGCCCGCCTCGGCCACGCCGATGACCACGCTCTCGCCCCAGCCGCGGTGGCAGGCTTCCAGGGCCTGGCGCATGACCGTGGTGTTGCCGGTGCAGTCGAAGGTGTAGTCGGCGCCGCCGTCGGTCAGGGCCACCAGATGGGCGACGATGTCTCCGTCGATGTCCTTCGGATTGACGAAGTGGGTCATGCCGAACTTCCGGCCCCAGGCCTCGCGGTCGGGGTTGATGTCCACGCCGACGATCATGTCCGCGCCCACCAGCTTGGCGCCCTGGATCACGTTGAGGCCGATGCCGCCCAGGCCGAAGACGATGACGTTGGAGCCCGGCTCCACGCCGGCCGTATTGACCACGGCGCCGACCCCGGTGGTGACCCCGCAACCGATGTAGCAGGCCTTGTCGAAGGGCGCGTCCGGCCGGATTTTGGCCAGGGCGATCTCGGGCAGGACCGTGTGGTTGGCGAAGGTCGAGCAGCCCATGTAGTGGGCGATCTGCTGGCCCTTGTAGCTGAAGCGGCTGGTGCCGTCGGGCATCATCCCCTTGCCCTGGGTGCTGCGGATGGCGGTGCAGAGGTTGGTCTTGCGCGACAGGCAGCTTTTGCACTGGCGGCATTCGGGCGTGTAGAGCGGGATCACGTGGTCGCCGGGCTTCACGCTGGTGACGCCGGGGCCGATCTCCAGCACCACGCCCGCGCCTTCATGCCCGAGGATCGAGGGGAAGATGCCCTCCGAATCCAGGCCGTCCAGGGTGTAGGCGTCGGTGTGGCAGATGCCCGTGGCCTTGATCTCCACCAGCACTTCGAAGGCCTTGGGGCCTTCCAGGTCCACCTCGACGATCTCGAGGGGCTTCTTGGCTTCGAAGGCGACGGCGGCGCGGGTCTTCATGGCGTCCTCACGGGGTCTGCTGGAGGGGCGAAGAAAGGCCAGCCCGCCCGCCGGGGCAAGGGGCCGGAGCAATCATTTCACCGTTCGGCGGGGCCAACCCTCCCAGGTCGTGATTTTACAACCAAAGGCTGGCTGACGGACGCCTGCGTGCAGGCATAGGCTGACCCCGTGCAACGCGTGAGGAAACATTCGAAGTCGCTGGCGGGKTGAGTCCCTACAACCGGTTCGCCTCGACACCAAAAGACCGGACAAAGTCAGCGAAGGATAAGGCCACGATGATCCCTCCGAACCACTGCGCGTCCGCCCTCCGTAAGATCCAACGGATCATCACCTTGGCCTCGAAGGACGAGGCCCCGATCACCTCCCGCGAAGCCTACGAACAGATCATCGAGGAACTGGAGCTCGCGGGCTTCGGCTCCCTGGTGCTGGATCCCGACATGAGCCTGGACGAGCCCAAGAAGGTCGTCCACGGCCACTAGCTGCGGCTAACGGACCGTCCGGCGGGCGTCGATGGGCCAGAGTTCGTGGCCGCCGGCCTCGTCCACCACATAGAGCGCGTCGTGCAGGTTGACGGTGGGGTCGCAGTGGCCCGGCTGCAGCCAGACGATGTCGCCGACCTTGGGCGCGTCGGCAGGCCAGGGGACCTGGGCGTCATCGTCCGCGTCCGAGATGAGCTGCGCGAACTTCAGCGGGTCGCCGCCGGCCTGGCGCAGGACACCTAGCGTGGCCGGGTGGTAGATCGCCCCGTGCTCGTCGCCCATGGAGCCCCAGCGGGATTTCTCGGCGGCGCCGGCGACCACCTTGGCCGGCGGTCCGTCCACGGAATGAGCCTTCAACCCCACGTCGATGGTGACGTGGGTCTTGTGATTGGCCGAGACCACCGAGCCGGCCAGGAACAACGCCGGCTCGAAGGGCCAGTCGCCACCGTCCGGCGAGCCGCAGGCGTCGTACTCCACGTCCATGAAGGCGTAGGAGCCGGCCTGGAGCTCGGTGAACACGCCGGACGCGAGGTCGGCGGCGAAGGTGCCGGTGCCGCCGCCGGTGACGATCTGCGGCTTGAGCCCGCTGTCGGAAAGCTCGCCGATCAGCCCCGAGAGGCGCTGCCGCGCCGTGCCGTTGGCGGCGAGGCGGGCTTCGATGTCCGAGAGATGCTGCAGGTGGCCGAGATAGGCCTGGAGGCCGCGGAACTCCAACCCCGGCGCATCGGCGGCTAGGCGGGCCAGGGCCGGCGCCTTGTCGGGCGCGACACCGGTGCGGTGCTGGCCGATGTCGATGTCGATGAGCACGCCCAGGGTGACGCCCGCGGCGACCGCAGCGTCCGACAGCCGCTGGATCTGGCCGGCGCCGTCCACCACGACGGCCATCCGCGCGCCGCCGGCCTTGGCCGACGCGGCGATCCTGGCCGGTCCCCAGGGCGCGGGCGGCGAGGTGACCAGCAGGTCGGCGATGCCTGCTGCGGCGTAGACCTCCGCCTCCCCTACCGTCTGACAGCAGAGGCCGACGGCGCCGCGGGCCATCTGGGCCTGCGCCAGGGTCGTGCACTTGTGCATCTTGCCGTGGGCGCGGAGGCGGACGCCGGCGGCGTCGCACAGGCCCTGCATGGCCGTCAGGTTCCGCTCCAGCGCCGCGCGCCGAACCACCAGGGCCGGGGTCATGGGTGGGACGAAGGCGACGGGCGGGCCCAGGCGGTCGGTCATGCGGTTCAACTCTTGGCGGGAAAGTGGGCGATCATCTGGACCTCCAGGACGCCGCTGTCGGCCAAGGTGGCGGAGGTTCCCACCGCGGTCCAGGCCGGATAGGGCGCGGCGACGTATTCGCCCAGCACCTCGTTGAAGGCCTTGAACTGCTCGTCCCGGGAGCCGGCGAAGTTCGGCCCCTGCCAGACGTGGAAGGAGTTGATCATCGCCACGTCCTGGAAGCCGGCGCCGGCGGCGGCCAGGGTGGTCTTGAGTTGGTCCAGGGCGCGGCGGG
>BFBZ01001170.1_pt1 | contig 18653 bp, 23 predicted proteins | sample 1888401 | NCBI WGS metagenome assembly BFBZ01 (sample SAMD00112614, study PRJDB3348) | symbiont metagenome | host: Chara braunii | reverse complement strand
AACTCGTTCGCCATCTTCAAGCTCCACTCTTCCTCAGCTTGAATCATCAATGGCATACGAATTCAACAGGTTGATTGGGTTTCGACCCTAGAGCAGCGCCCGGGAAGATGGAACCGCATGCGGTTCCTTCTTCCCGGGCATAAGCCGCTCTAGAATCGTTAGAATCTAGAGCACGACCTTCCGCTCGACTGATTCCAGTCGAGCGGAACGTGCTCTAGAAGGGAAGACATAGATACGTTCTTTAGTGTGAGGCTGCTCACCGAATAACCGTCGGCGGCGTCGGCTTGCGGTCATCAGACTCGAGGCGGCAACTGGTCAAGAGGGCATCGATGCCCTGGAGCACCGCAAGGCAGGCCCTACCCTCGATCGACCTTCCTGCGGCGCAAGGGCCTGAACGTTGCTCGACCTTCGCGTGCCCCGGGGATGCCACAGAGGGAAACCACTTGAGATGGCCCGCGGAGTCGAGAGCTCAATGGCCCGCAGCTAGGCGTCGATCGTGCCCTTCTCCAGTGCCGGGTAGATGTCACCGCCGGCGATCTGCTGCGGCACCACGCCGAGCTTGCTCATCACCTGGCCGGCGAAACCGCCGATATGCATCTTCACGCCCTTCATGTCCTCGGGCGTCTTGATCTCCTTGCGCCACCAGCCGCCCATCTGGGCGCCGGTTGCCGCAAACGCGACCATCTCCCCCAGGTCACCACATGATCAATGCATGTCGATCAGCTCGAGCAAGGCGTCGGCTGCCTTGCTGCGATAGCGCTCCTTGTGGCGCAGGCAGAAGAACGGCCGCGGGCCAAAGTCGAGCGGCGCCGCATGGAGCGCACCGGCGGCGATTGTCCGCGCGACGACGAGCGAGGACAGCGCCGCGACACCGGCACCCGCCACGACCGCGGTCAGGACGCTTTCGTTGGAAGGAAGCGTCAGCGCCACCTTCAACGTCTCGGCGTTCACGCCGCGGTCGCGAAGATGGCGATCGAGCGTCGATCGGGTACCTGATCCCTGTTCCCGACTGACCCAGAAGGCGTTCTGGAGCCACGCGGCATCAACGGGTTCGCGGAACGGCGCTGCGCTTACCAGGACCAGGCGATCCTCGCCGATCGGCCAGCTCGCGAGCGCGGGATCGTCTATTCGGCCCTCGACAATCCCCAGATCGGCTTCGCCATCGCGGACCCGGTCGGCAGCCTGCTCCGTATTGCAGATCGCGAGGTCCACCGACAGCAGCGGATAGCGGGCATGATAGGCCGCCAGGATGGGGGGAAGCCAATAGGCGGCGGTGGTCTGGCTGGCGACGATCCGCAGGGCGCCACGACGGAAGCTGCCCAAGTCGTCCAGTACCGCTTCGGCAGCAGCGGCACGGGCAACGACTCCGCGTGCTTCGTCGAGAAAGAGACGGCCCGCCTCGGTGAGGGCAATGCCTCGTCCAACCCGATCGAACAGCTTGATGTCATGGCGCTGCTCCAGGGCGGCGATAGCGGCGGACGCTGCGGATTGCGTGACATTCAGAGCGCGCGCGGCCGCGGTCATATGCTCGCGTTCCGCGACAGCGATGAAGATGCGGAGCTGTTCGAGGGTCATTGCCGAAATTTGGCATGAACAATCTATAATTACGATCAGAATAGCAATACCAATCAATTGGAATGATTGATCGAGGAGCCATAAGCCTGCCCTGGCGACAAACGACCAAGGGCTGCCCTCGCAATGCACACTTCGTCATCATCGACGCCTGGGGCGACGCGGCGGCTGGCCATCCTCCCGGGGATCGCGCTCTGTCTTGCCGTAACAGCCGGCGCCTATGCGCTGGAATCGGCCGAACAGGCGGTGTTCGGCAAGGCGTGGCTGGAGTCCCTCGTTCTTGCCATCCTGATCGGCACGGCTGTTCGCAGCCTGTGGGCACCGTCGCAGACATGGCGCGCCGGAATCGCCTTCAGTGCCAAGTGCCTGCTGGAAGTTGCCGTTGTCCTGCTCGGCGCCTCCGTCAGTGCCACGACGCTCTTTGCGGCCGGGCCGGCGTTGTTGATGGGCATTGCAGGCGTGGTGGCGCTGGCGATCCTCCTGAGCTTCGGCATTGGCAGACTGCTCGGACTGCCCCCACGCATGGCGTTGCTGGTGGCCTGCGGCAATTCGATTTGCGGCAACTCGGCCATTGCCGCCGTGGCCCCCGTGATCGGGGCCGATGGCGACGACGTGGCCGCCTCGATCGCCTTCACCGCCGTGCTGGGGGTAGTGGTCGTGCTTGCCCTCCCGCTGTTCGGGATCGCACTGGGCATGGGCGGCACCGCCTATGGCGCGCTGGCGGGTCTCACGGTCTACGCCGTGCCACAGGTGATCGCCGCGACCTCGCCGCTGGGGGCGGCGGCTGTGCAGATGGGAACCTTGGTGAAGCTGGTCCGCGTTCTGATGCTCGGCCCCGTCTGCCTCGTCCTGTCACTGGTCGCTCGCCCGGCCGGCAAGGCGGCACTCGGAGAAAGGAATGCGGACGACGAGACGATCCGCGAACGCCTCCGCCTGGCTCATCTCGTTCCCTGGTTCATTCTCGGATTCCTTTCCCTCGTCGCCTGCCGCTCGCTCGGTCTCATTCCGACAATGGCTCTCGAACCGCTCGGCCATGCCGCGACGTTGTTGACGGTGGTCTCCATGGCCGCGCTGGGTTTGGGCGTCGATATCCGCACTGTGGCCAGGGCGGGTGGACGCGTGACAGCGGCGGTGATTCTGTCGTTGATCGGACTGGGTGCGATCAGCCTGATGCTGATCCATTTGCTCCATCTCGCATGACTCGACGACCGGTGGAGCAATCCGCAGCGGCGGAGAGACGGAAGCTGTAGGAAGTGTGCGTCACAAAAAATGGTGTCATCCCGAGCGTAGCGAGGGACCTTTAACACGACAGGAAAGGTCCCTCGCTACGCTCGGGATGACACCCGTTTTTGGGGCACGATTCGTCCGACGGTGGCGCGCTCCCAGCAAGAGCATTGCGCGTGCAGCGTCGACCTGCGCAGACTTCCGCCAACGAAAGCGGAGGAAACAATGTTCATCACCCGGCGCGGCATGGTCGCGGGGCTTGCGACGTTTCCGGCGTTCGAGACGCGGGCTGAACAGCCCTTTCCCAGCAAGCCGCTGACGCTTGTCGTGCCCTTTCCCGCGGGCGGTCCCGCCGACACGTTCGGACGTCCCCTGGCGCAGGGGATGAGCCAGCGGCTGGGGCACGCGGTGGTCGTCGAGAACAAGAGCGGTGCCGCGGGCGTCACCGGCATCGACTTCGTCGCCAAGGCCGTCAGCGATCCGCACGTCATCGGCCTGATGAGCGCCAGCGCCGGCGCCATCATGCAGAGCCTGATGCCCAAGATGCCCTACGACCCCGCCAAGGACATCGCACCGATCACCCTGGTGGTGCGCGTGCAGGAAGTGCTGGTGGTCAGTGCCAAGCTCGGCATCACCGACTTCAAGACCTTCGTTGCCCGCGCCAAGGCCACCCCCGGCAAGCTCACCTACGGCTCGGCCGGCACCGGCGGCATCACCCATCTCGGTACCGAGCTGCTGAAGCGCGAGGCCGGCATCGACCTGCTGCACGTGCCCTATCGCGGCGCCGCGCCCGCCACCAACGACCTGATCGCCGGCACCGTCGACTGCGCCCTGCTCGATGTGCCGGTGCTGCTGCCCCATATCCGCTCCGGTGCAGTGAAGCCGCTGGCCGTCAGCTCCGACGCGCGCGCCGCCCTGCTGCCTGACGTGCCGACCATGTCCGAGCTCGGCCTGCCCAAGGTCAACTCCGACAACTGGTACGCCCTGGTGGCGCCCGGCGAATCGAGCCCGGCGGCGCGGCAGAAGATCCACGATGCGGCGGTCGCCACCTTGCGCAGCCCCCAGGTCAGCGATGCCTTTGCCGCCGTCGGCGGCGTGGCCGTCGGGGGCACCCCGGCCGGGCTGGCCGCCTTCCTGAAAACCGAAGCCGTGAAATGGGCCGAGGTGATCAAGCTCGCCAACGTAAAGCTCGAGTAGAGTGAACCCTGAGAAGAGTGTGACGCGTATCTCATGACCCTGCCGATAGAGCGTGGGCTGGCGAAGACCTTCGCCGGCCAGATCCACTACAGAAGCTGTGGCCAAGGCCCTACCGTGATGGTGAGCCACATCAACCAGCAAAGCTCGGCGCTGATGATCGAGCTGCTGCAGGCGCTGGGCGCGCATTTCCGCGCCGTCGCCATCGACTATCCCAGCCACGGCCATTCCGATCATATCGACTGGCAGCCGCGCATCGAGGATTACGCCCGCGCCGTGATCGAGACCATGGATGCGCTGGGCATCGAGCACGCCTTTGCACTGGGCGAGGCGGTGGGCGCCGCCGTGTCAATTGCGCTGGGCGGCGGCTGGCCGCAGCGCATCGACAAGGTCGTGCTGGTGAACACGCCCTTTTTCACCGACGCCGACACCGCCACGCGCGACATCGCCGACATCGCCAAGGTCCGGCCCTCCGACGCCACCGGCTTCCCGGCGCCCCGCAGCATCGACTACCTGCTGCAGAACGATCCCGAGCATGCGCCGATGCAGCCGACGCAATCCTGGATGGACCGCATCAACGTCGCGCAGTTCGAGATCGGCCGCGACCGCTGGCAGGCCATGCAGGCACTTTCCGCCTTCGACACGTTGGGCGGCATGGCGGCACTGCGCTGTCCGACCCTGATGCTCTATGGCGAGCATTTCATCTACGGCCGCCATCGCGCGCTCCTGCAGGCGAAGTGCCCGCAGGCGAAGGCCGAGATCATCGCCGGCGGCCGCTTCTGCATGAGCTGGGAACGCGCGCAGGACGTGGCGAAGCAGGCGAAGGCGTTTCTGAGGTGATGGGGGTGATGGCGAATTTCATGCCCCTCCTCCCCCGTCTTTGCGGGGGAGGTGCCCGCGTCATCGCGGGTGGAGGGGGTGGTTCAACGAGAAGCCCGATTCTTCTTCGCGTCGAAACACCCCCTCCGCCGCCGATTACGGCGGCACCTCCCCCGCGTCGCGGCTTGTAACCAAGCCGCTGTGACGGGGGAGGAGAAGGTGATGAACCAACTCGCACGCTTTCCGCGGCTGGGCATTGCCCATCTGCCGACGCCGCTCGAGCCGATGAAGCGGCTCACCGCGCATCTGGCGCCCAACGGTAATGGCCCGCGGCTCTGGGTGAAGCGCGAGGACTGCACCGGCGTCGGGCTGGGCGGCAACAAGCTGCGCAAGCTCGACTATGTGCTGAGCGAGGCAGTGGCCTCAGGCGCCGACACCCTGGTCTCGGGCGGTGTGGTGCAGTCGAACAGCCAGCGCCAGGTCGCGGCCGCGGCGGCGCGGCTGGGCTTCCACTGCCACCTCGCGGTCTATCACGGCCGGCTGGCGCCGCCCGCGCCCGACTACGAGCGGACCGGCAATGCCCTGCTCAATCGATTGTTCGGCGCAACGTTGCATGACGTGCCGTGGAACGGCGATCGCAACGGCGCCATCCGGGACCTCGCCGAGCAGCTGCAGGCGCAAGGCCGCAAGCCCTACCTCGTGCCTTACGGCATCTCCAGCCCGCTGGGCGCCGTCGCCTATGCCTCGACCGTCGTGGAGATCGCGGCCCAAGCCGAGGCGCTGGGCTTCACGCCGCACGCCATCGTCCATTGCTCGGGAAGTGGCGCAACCCAGGCTGGCCTGGTCGTAGGCGCGCGCGCCTGCCTGCCCACGACAAGAGTGGTCGGCATCGATATCGATGCCGAGCCGGAGCGCGTGCGGGCCGACGTGCTGCGTTTCGCCGAAGGCGCAGCCGATCTCCTGGGCGAGCCTTTCTTTCCCGAGGGTGTCGAGGTGGTCGCCGGTCTCGCCGGCCCGGCCTATGGCGTGCCGCACGCCGCGACGGTCGAAGCCATTCGCCTCGGGGCCGCGCTCGAAGCGCTGGTGCTGGATCCCGTCTATTCCGGCAAGGGACTGGCCGGCCTGATTGCGCTGATCAGAACGGGCCGCTGGACGGCGGGCCAGGATATCGTGTTCATCCATACCGGTGGGGCGCCCGCTCTGTTCGCCTACCGTCACCTGTTCGACTGACCTCGGAGAAATGCATGCTCGACCCAGAAGCCCGCACGCTGCTCGACCTGATGGAACAGGCCACCAAGGCCGGCCGTCCCAAGCTCGAGAGCCTGCCGCATGCGATCGGCCGCGCCGCGGTCGACAAGATGTCGGAGGACAGCGAGGCCGATCCGCCGGAAGTGGCGTCTGTTGTCGACGGCACCGTGCCCGGCCCCGCCGGCGCAATCCGCTTCCGCCGCTATCGGCCGCTCGGCGCCAAGCCCGGCCCGCTGCCGACCCTGATCTACTATCACGGCGGCGGCTTCGTGATCGGCAACATCGAGACCCACGATTCGACCTGCCGACGGCTGGCCAACAAGAGCCGCTGCCAGGTGATCTCGATCGACTATCGCCTGGCGCCGGAGCATCCCTTCCCCGCCTCGACCGACGACAGCCTCGCCGCCTTCCGCCATATCCGCGACAATGCCGCGAGCTTCGAGGCCGATCCGGCACGCCTAGCCGTGGGCGGCGATTCGGCGGGCGGCGCCATCTCCGCCGTGGTCTGCCAGGCCTGCCGCGACGCCGGCGATCCGATGCCGGCCTTCCAGATGCTGATCTACCCCGCGACCGATTCCAGCAAGCAGAGCACGTCGCGCACCGCCTTCGCCGAAGGCTACTTCCTCTCCGGCCCGCTGATGGAATGGTTCTGGAAGGCCTATGTGCCGGCCGGCACCGATCTTTCGGATCTGCGCTTGTCGCCGCTGCTCGCCAAGGACTTCAAGGGCCTGCCGCCGGCTTTCGTCCTGACCGCAGGTTTCGACCCGCTGCGCGACGAGGGCCGCGCCTATGCCGACCGGCTGATCGATGCCGGCGTGAAGACGACCTACGTCAACTACCCCGGCACCATCCATGGCTTCTTCTCCCTGACGCGCTTCCTGCAGCAGGGCCTCAAGGCCAACGACGAAGCCGCCGCGGTGATGGCGGCTCATTTCGGGGTGTAGAGAGACTTTCGCGATCACTCGTCTTTCGCCTCCCCATTCAAATGGGGAGGTGCCCCTGTAATCAGGGGCGGAGGGGTCATGGGCCCCTCTGCCAGAAGACAAGAGCGCGACTGGAGTCGCGCGGTCCCAGCCATGAGCGTCATTGCCGCTCATATAGGGCTTATGACCCCTCCGCCCCGTAAGACGGGGCACCTCCCCATTTGAATGGGGAGGCGTAATTTCACACCGTCACCGTCTCCAACCTCAGAAAGCCGACCGGCTGGTCGAAGCCTTTCAGGGTCACTTCTTCGCTGCGCTTGGGCAGGTCGGCCAGCAGTGCCTGCACGGCGGGGTCCTCGGCGACGGTGCGGCTGAGCACGATGTCGCCGCCGCGGCTCTGGCCCTGCAGGCGGGCGGCCATATTCACGGTGGAGCCGAAGTAATCCAGCCGATCGTTCAGGGTGACGACGACGCTGGGGCCGGCATGGATGCCGACCTTGAGCACGAACTCGGTGTCGGCAGCGAGCTTGGCCTGCATGGCAAGCGCCGCCTTCACCGCATCGGCCGGATCACCGAACGAAGCCATGACCGCATCGCCGATGGTCTTCACCACCGCTCCGTCGTGATCGCGCACGATCGCGGCCAGCAGCGCAAAATGCTCGCGCACCAGGTTGTAGGCCTTGGCGTCGCCCACCCTTTCGTAGAGCGCCGTCGATCCCTGCAGGTCGGTGAAGAGCAGCGCCACCTGGCCGACACCCGCCTCGTCCCCCGGGCGCAGGGTGGCGGCGGCGAAGAGATCGCGAAAGGCCTGCAGGGAGATCACTTCCGGCGCCGTCAGCGCCTCGCGCGTCCAGGTGCGATCCTCGATCAGCGCCGCCACCTCGAAGCCCGCCATGTTCTCGAAGGCGATCCTGCCGAGCTTCACGGCGCTGCCGGCTTCGACGCCGGCCGCCGTCACGCGCAGCCCGGGAAAAAGCCCGCCGCCGGCGTGATCGAAGTCGACCACGGTGCCGGGATGCAGGGTACGCAGGCGGTAACGGCCGGCCGGCAGCTCGACCTCGATGTCGCGTTTCTCGCCCGGCGCCAGCAGCACCTGCACGACGACATGCGGCGTGGCCATCGGGCCGCTCAAGCAAAAGCTGCCATCCATCAGCGGACGGATCGCCGGAGTAGGTGCAAAGGAGAGCTCGACGTTCTTCTCGAAGTCGCGGTCGTAGTCGATGTTGCAGGAGGGGCAGTGCGCGCCGCGCGGCAGCTCCGACAGCGCCGCGACGCTGAGCTTGGGACCGCGGCAGTTGGTGCAGAGCAGATCCCAGCGCATGGTGAGGAGACCGGCGCGCACTGCCGCCAGACAGGTCTCGATGGCGGTGCGTTGCGGCACGTCGAGCTGGCGCGCCAGTCGCTTGGGCTTGAGCGGCGCGAGATCGCTCGCCATGCCGCCCAGTACTGTGGCTGCGAGGATGCGGCCAAGATTGTTGCCGTAGGGGCTGCGGTCGATCTCGACCGCCAGCGCTTCGGCACGCGCCTGCGCGCCCTCCGGCAGCGAGGGCGGCGGCATCTCGAACGGCGTCAGCCGCTCGCCGCGCAGGAAGGACGCGGCCTGCAGCATGCGCTTCTCGACGGCCCCGCCCGCCTGCTCGGCGAGCCGCGCCCCGAACAGGCGCCCGGTGAGGCCGAGCGGCTCCCATTCCAAGGTGTAGGTCACCGTGCTGCCGCCCTTGGCGTCGGCGACGAGATCGAACACGGGGCCGAACCGCCGGAACGGCCCCTTGGAGAAAACGCGGGTCTGCCGGAAGTAGCGGCCGGCCACCCATTCGTAGGGCTTCTCCTCCCATTCCAGGGTGAAGCCCGCGACCTTGCCGCGCCCGCGCCGCAGCACCGTGCCGTTGGTTTGCGGCGTCTCCTCGAGCGTGTAGGGCGGCAGCCCCATCGCCTCGTTGAACCGGCTGGTGTCGGCCAGCAACGGCCACAGCTCGTGCGGCGGCAGGTCGAATGTCCAGGTCCAGGTACGGCGCGAGGGAGACGGCATGGTGCTGTTACTGTAGCACCCTGCCCCTTGGATGCCTCGCGCGGGATCACAAGCCGGTGAATGCCGAGGCCCGTGAGCGTAGGCCGGCGGCTTGCCGCAGCGCGAGCCTGCCGCTTCGTTTGGTGGTTCCCCCCTGCTCCCGGCGCGATAAGATCGCCTTTAAAGACTCGCAATGACGGTGGCCATGCCAGACAAGCACGAACCGCACGACGACCATCATCATGATCATCATCATGATCACCACGGGCACGGCTCGGAACTTTCCGAGATGCAGCTGCGCGTGCGCGCCCTGGAGACGGTCCTGACCGAAAAGGGCTATGTCGATCCCGCGTCGCTCGACCGGATCGTCGAGGCCTACGAGACGCGGATCGGTCCGCATATCGGCGCGCGGGTTGTGGCACGCGCCTGGGCGGATCCGGCGTTCAAGCAGAAGCTGCTCGAGGATGCGAGCCGCGCCATCGAGACGATGGGCCTGAAGCAGAAGGTCGGCGACCATCTGGTCGCCGTGGAGAACACGCCCACGACCCACAACATGATCGTCTGCACGCTCTGCTCCTGCTACCCATGGGACGTGCTGGGGCTGCCGCCGGTCTGGTACAAGTCGACGCCCTACCGGTCGCGCTCGGTGAAGGAGCCGCGCACGGTGCTGGCCGATTTCGGCGTGACCCTGCCGGCCGACACCACCATCCGCGTCTGGGACTCGACGGCCGAGACCCGCTTCATCGTGCTGCCGATGCGCCCCGACGGTACCGACGGCTGGAGCGAGGAACGGCTGGCTGCGCTGGTCACGCGGGATTCGATGATCGGCACCGGCCTGGCAAAGACAGCCGCTGAAGCCAACGCAGGGGCAGGCGCATGAACGGCATTCACGACCTCGGCGGCATGGACGGGTTCGGCAAGGTCGAGGCCGAGCCCGCGGAGCCGCCCTTTCACGACACCTGGGAGGGCCGCGCGCTGGCACTCAATCGCCTCATGGGGGCGACCGGTGAATGGAACATCGATGTCGGTCGCTACTGGATCGAGACCCTGCCGCCCGCGGTCTATCTCAACTCTTCCTACTACCGGAAATGGACCCTGCGGCTGGAGCGGCTTTGCGTCGCCCGCGGTCTCCTCACGCAACAGGAGCTCGACGCCGGACACGCAACGGGACCGGGCCGGCCGCTCAAGAAGAAGACTGCGACGCCGGCCGAAGTCGATCGGCTCCTCGTGCGCGGCAGCTACAGCCGGCCGGCAACGGCGCCGGCGCGCTTCCAGGTGGGCGCGCGGGTGCGCACGAAGAACATCCATCCCGCCTCGCACACGCGCCTGCCGCGCTTCGCGCGCGGCCATGTCGGCACGATCGAGCGGATCCAGGGCTGCCACGTCTTCCCGGACGCGGCTGTCGCCGACGGCGTCGAGCGGCCGGAATGGCTCTACACGGTGACCTTCGAGGCCTCGGAACTATGGGGCCCCGACGCCGACCCGACGGTGCGCACCTCGATCGAAGCCTTCGAGCCTTACCTGGAGGCCGCGTGAGCGAGCACGGAGAAGCGCGCGACGTCCGCGCCGCGCTGGACGTCGTGCCGGGCATCCCCTGCGAGGGCGAGGCGCCGGTCTTCGCCGAGCCCTGGCAGGCCCAGGCCTTCGCGATGGCGCTGACCTTGCAGCAGCGCGGCGTCTTCGCTTGGTCGGACTGGGCGACCCTGCTGGGCGAGGAGATCAAGAAGGCGCGTGCCGAAGGCGACCCCGACGACGGCAGCACCTATTACCGGCATTGGCTCGCCACCCTCGAACGCATCGTCGCGCAGAAGGGCATTGCCTCGCCCGAGCTGCTCGACCGCTACGCCCACGCCTGGGACCACGCCGCCGACCGCACGCCGCACGGCGAAGCCATCGAACTGAAGCCCGAAGATTTTCGCTGAGGCGAGACCGAGAGCGAAAGCGCACGTCGCTCAATCGCGCTCTGTCATTCTCCTCTCCCCCGCTTCGGGGGAGAGGACAAATGAGTACAACGAAGCACTGGACTACAGGAGCGCTATTCAATGAGCGAGAAATTCGCCTTGCCGGAAGGCACCACCGACTGCCACGTGCACGTCTACGGTCCCTTCGATCGCTTTCCGCCAGTGCGCGAGGGCAAGTTCTCGCCGGCGCGCGAGACGCCGGTCGAGAGCCTGCTGGCACTGTGGGACTCGCTCGGCATTGCCAAGGGCGTGATCGTGCATGCGCTGGCGGCGGGCGGCGACAACGAGGTGACGCTCGATGCGCTGAAGCGCCATAAGGATCGCCTGCGCGGCGTGGCGTTGCTGAAGCCCGACGTGAGCGACCGGTGGCTCGACGAACTGACCGACGCCGGCTTCCGCGGCGTGCGGATCAATCTCCTGCGCCAGGACGGCAAGGCGGTGTCGTCGGGCGGCATGAGCCTCGAGGATCTGCGGCCGCTGGCGCCGCGTCTTGCGGAGCGCGGCTGGCACGTGCAGCTCTGGATCGAGACCGGCGACCTGCAGGCGCTGGCGCCGGAACTGGAGAAGCTGCCCTTCGACTTCGTGATCGACCATATGGGCCGCACCATGGCCGACAAGGGCGTCGACTATCCCGGCTTCCGCGACTTCTGCGACAAGCTCAAGACCGGGCGCTACTGGTGCAAGCTCTCCGGCGCCGACCGCAACACCCGCCGCGGCTCGGGCAAGGGGTCGGCCTTCGACGATACGGCGCCCTTCATGGAAGCGCTGGTCGCGGCCAACCCTGATCGCCTGGTCTGGGGCAGCGACTGGCCGCACGTCGGCCACGCTGTGGCCGACGTGCCTCAGGAAGACGACCTGCTGCGCCTCTTCTTCCGCTGCGTTCCCGACAAGGCCGTGCGGCGCAAGATCCTGGTCGAGAATCCGGCACGGCTATACGGCTTCTAGACCTGCGCTCCCACGGCGCGAACCTCGGCAAGTTGCCTGTGTGCGTGGTCGTCGTCCCAGCAGACGGCGGCTTCCCAGGCGGCCGACGCCTGCGCGGCAATGTCATGCGCGCCGTCGTCGAGGCCGGCGGCATTGTGGGGCAGCACCAGGTCGAGGTCGGGGACGTCGACATGCGACTCGTCCCAGTCGATCAGCGCGACCCGATCCGCCGTCATGCGGACGTTGCCGGCGCTGTTAGGATTGCCGTGGACGACGCATGTCTCGCGTCCGACGAGTCGTGCCCATGCGGCCCGGCATCGCGCAACGCCCTCAGGCGGCATCGCGCCAAGATTGATCCTCGTCCCGGTCTCGGCGTGCAGAAGGTCGGTCGACGATCGCCAGCCGGGGCGCTGCGGCCAGCCCTGCGTCAACCGATGCAGGCGCCGCAAGGTGTCGGCCACGCGACGCCAGTCGGCCTCGGTCTCGGGCGGCCTGCCCTCCATGTACCTCATCACCACCAGACCGTCCGCGAACAGCCGGCCGTCCGTCGTCGGGATCGGCACCGGCACGGCCAGACCTTCGCGGTCGAGATGCTGGAGGAGCCCGGTCTCCCAGGCGAGATCGGCGTCGCTCCTGGTCCCGAGACGACCGACCGCAAGGCGCCCGTTGAGGCGCACGCTCCATACGTCATTGGCCACGCCGCCAGTGAGTCGTTCGATGCGCGCTGCATCTTCACCCCACTGCCCGAGAGCCTTCCATCCTGCCGGCGACATCTTCGCGCGTTCCTCTCACTGTCCAGCACACCTACCGCGGCGGGAGCGTGTAGATCAGATGGCCTGTCCACCAGCTCGCGGTACCGTTCAGGCGTATGGCGAACAGCCCGATACCTGCGATCAGGGCAATCCAGAACAATGCGTTCGGTACCTTGGCTCTGATCGCGACAAGGCCTGCGATCACCAGGGCGTCGAGACCAACCTCGAGATAGGTCGAGAAGCGCCCCGGATATTCATGCGCCGGCGTCAGCAGGCGCCAGAGAAAGGAGACGATCAGATAGCCTGCCGGCACGTAGCGGACGAACGGGCTGGTAGCCGTCGACGACTGATCGCTCATGGCGCTCCGATCTCCCCTTTGTCAGCAGTATGACGAACATCGGGTCAGGCTGCCTCTCTCTTTCTCCTCTCCCCCGTTTCGGGGGAGAGGCTGGGTGAGGGGGAAGCGAAGGACGCGGAGACCACACGAGACGGCGAGCGCGAACGCCCCCTCACCTAACCTCTCCCCCGAAGCCGGGGGAGAGGAGCATGATGTCACGCAACCCGTTCTCCCGAGCGGTCGTTGGGTCGAGATGAGCCGTATTCCGTCCCATACCGTCACGCGCCTGTTGGTCGCGAGTCTCGCTTTCCTCGTACTGTGGCCCGATGCGGCGGCGGCCGAAGAGAAGTGCCTCGACCAGGTGCGCAAGCTTGCCGACGGACAGGGTATCTCCACGGTGCCGCCCACGATGACGCCGGGGCGCGACGCGGAGTCCCGCCCGCCCGGCAGTCGCACGGAAGAGCTTGGCCGCTCGGGCGGCGTGATTGCGCCGCCACAGAGAGAGGACAGGTCGGTGATTGCGCCGCCGTCGAGCGCCGACACGCGCATGCCGACGATGCCCAACGTCACGCCACCGGACCGCTCCGATCGCCCCAGCCTGCAGGCATTGCTGGTCGCCGCTCGCGCGGAAGGCGAGCGCGGCCGCGAGGAGGCCTGTCTCGACCGGCTGGCGCAGGCCAAGAAACTGGTGCAGCGACAGTCGCAATAGGCTCTCGCACGACGCGGAAATCGCGGTTTTCACACGGCCTGCTGCCATCTCCTGCGATGCGGCGGGCGCTTGAATCGCCCGAGGCGGATGTCGATCATCCGGCATGCGCCGGTCGCTGCCCCTGATCCTGGGTGTCGCTGTCGTCCTGCTCGGCCCGATCGCCGCGCCGGGCGCGCCGGCGCATGCGCAAACTCGGAACCAGGATCACCTCCAGAACCCGACCGATCCCGAGCTGGAAGGCGTGCCGTCGACGCCGCTGCCCAAGCCGGCAACGCCGCCTGCCCCTCCGCCGCCGCAAGGCGCCTGGATCGCCGATCCGGTGACGCGCTGCCGTGTCTGGAACCCGACGCCCGACGGCAAGGAGGCGATCAAGTGGGAAGGCGCCTGTCCTGCCGGCACCGCGCAGGGACCGGGCGTGCTGCAGTGGTTCATGGACGAACAGCCGACCGACCGCTTCGAAGGCGAGCTGAAGAACGGCCGCCCCGACGGACCCGGCGTCTGGATCGCGGCAAACGGCGATCGCTACGACGGCGCATTCCGCAACGGCCAGGCCGATGGCCAGGGCACCTGGCACTACGCGAACGGCGACGCTTACGTCGGCGAGATGAAGAACGGCGACTATAACGGCCGCGGCACCGTCACCTACGCCAACGGCGACCGCTACGAGGGCGCCTTCAAGGACGGCGAGTACGAGGGCCCCGGCACGGCGATCTACAATAATGGCGGGCTGCGGCTCGACGGCACGTTCCACAAGGGCAGCCTCATCGCCCTCACCTTGGCGACGCTCGGCGATGGCACTCGCTATCAGGGCCAGTTCCCGTTCGGCCGCGGCGTGCTCACCAAGCCGGACGGCACGCGCTACGAAGGATGGTTCAACGATCTGCGGCTCAACCGGCGCGGCGTCGCCCTCTATCCCAACGGCGATCGCTACGAAGGCCCGTTCCGCGACGGCGAGGAGCACGGCCACGGCATCCTCAAGCTCGCCAACGGCGGCATCTACGAAGGCGACTTCTTCCGCGGCAAGCCCGAGGGCATGGGCACCTTGAAGGAAGCCGACGGCAAGATCCTCACCGGGGCCTGGCACGACGGCTGCTGGGACGACGGCGTCGAGCGTCGGGCGCTGCTCACGACGCCGCAGGCCTGCAAATTCGATCGCCCGCCGAATCGCGAGACCGCGACGCCGGCGCCCTCTTCACCCGACGAGGGGAAATGAGGCTAGACTGACAGCTCATCCACCCGCCCCTGCGTTCTGGAGGAAGCCTGCGTCATGAGTACATCCGACATCGGCTACACGACCATCCTGCCGGAAGGCTGGCCGCGGCCGCGCGGCTTCTCGCATGCCGTCGTGGCGACCGGCGCCAAGAGCGTGCGCATCGCCGGCCAGATCGGCAAGGAGCCGGGCCAGGCGCACATCCCGCAGGGCACCGACGCCGGCCAGCAGTGGAAGCTGGCGCTCGCCAACGTCGTAGCCGTGCTCAAGGCCGCGGGCGGCGAGCCGCAGCATCTCGTGGCGCTGCGTGCCTACGTCACCGACATCGCCGAGTTCAATGCCTTCGGCAAAGCCGTGGGCGAAGGCTGGGGCGCGACGCTGGGCAAGCATTTTCCGGCCATGACCCTGGTGCAGGTCTCGGCCCTGATCGATCCCAATGCCAAGGTCGAGATCGAAGCCGAGGCGATCCTGCCCTGACGATGTTGCGCGCCGCCGTCAGCGCCAAGTTTATCGCAAGGCCTGCCGCACGGCCTTGCGCAGCGGCGGCAGCACTTCGGCTTCGAACCAGGCATTGCGCTTCATCCAGATCCCGCTGCGCCAGGACGGGTGCGGCAAGGGAAAGAAGTCGGGCCCGTAGCTCGGGAAGCCGCGCACGATCTCGGTGAGGGTCTTCCGGCCCTTGGTCGCGGGCAGGTAATGCGCCTGGGCGTAGCTGCCGACCAGCAGCACCAGCCGCTTCTCGGTCAGAACATCGAAGACACGCGCATGCCAGTGCGGCGCACATTCGGGACGTGGCGGCAGGTCGCCATTCGCGCCCTTGCCGGGGTAGCAGAATCCCATGGGCACCAAAGCCACTTTCTTCGGATCGTAGAATTCCTCGGCGCTGAGGCCGGTCCAGTCGCGCAGCCGGTCACCGCTCGCGTCCTGCCAGGGCACGCCGCTTTCATGCACCTTCGCACCGGGCGCCTGGCCGACGATGACGAGGCGCGAGCTTTTGGCAAACTGCACGACCGGCCGCGGCCCCGCCTTCAAAGCGGCCGCGCAGATCGTACAGGCGCGAATGCTATGCAGCAGGGCGGACGCGCTTTCGGTCATTTCAGGCACACATCGTCAGATACACCTCGTCAGGAATGGACGGTCGGCCGGCCCGGCGCGTCGGGATAGAATTGCGGCGCCTCGCGGCGATCGTACATGCCGTAGGCCCGCACCACGCGGACGGAGCGCCGGCGGGCGCCGGCGGGCAGCGGCTTTCCGTTCTCGAACATGCGGGCCGTCGCACGGTCGCGCCACGACAGCAGCAGTATGACATCGCCCGGCGTCAGCACCGCATCGAACACATCCCAGCCGAGAAGGCCCGCGGCCGACCGGTCGAGCCCCAGCGATTGTGCTACCTCTTCCGCCGCGGACGGGGTCATCTTGTCAGCGGGCCGTTGCGCATCGATCAAGGTCACCGTCGTGCCGGCGTCGGTCGCCGTCTCGTCGAGCCGCTGTTGCTGCAGGCCGACACCGGCCGGCGGGTTCGTGTCGCCGATCACCTCGCCGACGCGCAGCCGGTAATCCAGGAACACCTCGCCGCGTCCCTTCTCCTGCGCCTCATGATGAAGCGCCCGCGTGCGCCAGCGCACCAGCGCCTTCTCGTCGCGCCAGCCGGAGAGCGACAGCAGCCAGCCCTCGCGGGTCAGGCTGCGGTAGCGGACATTGTCGACGAAGCCGTCGACCTGCTCGAGCTCGGGCCGCAGCCCTTTGGCGATCCCCAGATAGGTATCCCAGCGGTCGGGACGCGGATGGACCTCGAAGATGACGGAGAACACGGCAGCTTTCCTTTCCGGGGGGCGTTTCGTCACAGCATGGACGCTGGCCGTCGCGCGATGATTCGGTCACGGTCGAATTGTGGCAATCTTGCTCCGCCGCCCCCTCACTTGGCCTCTCCTCCGCAGGGAGAGAGGAAAATGAACGCCAGGACTGATTTGTGAAGCGATCGTGCTTGTTTCAGAAGCCTATCGCACAGCGGGAGTGGCGGCTATCATGTGCGGCATCCCTCCGGCAGAAGGGGGAACCGGTGGTTCCGCTCGAACAGGAGGAATGAACATGGACACTGTGTCGGAACGCATGAGCCGCGTCATGGCGGCGAAGATGCAGGTCGCCCCCGACAGGATCACGTCATCGGCGCGCCTGGACGAACTGGGCGCCACCAGCATCGACATGGTCGAAACGATCATGGCGCTGGAGGACGAGTTCAAGGTCGAGATTCCCGATGCGGCGGCCGAGAAGTTTCATACCGTCGGCGACGTCGAAGCCTTTCTCTCGAGCCGCGAACGGATGAAGAGGGAATCCAGCGAGACCGCACCCGGGCCGAACTTGGCCAGGTAGAGCAGCACGACCGCCCAGGTGCCATGGGTGTCGAAGGCGCCGGGATAGACGAAGATCTCGATCACCAGGGTCATGCCCAGCAGCGCGAGCGCGGCCGGGCGCGTCAGCAAACCGAGGAAGAGCAGCGGCGGCAGCGAAAGCTCCGCCGCCATGGCGAGCGATGCCGCGACCTCGGGCGGCAGCAATGGCAGATGATATTCGTCGCGAAACAACGTGACCGTCGTGCCGTCGGCCCATCCGTCGAGCTTCAGCAGCCCCGAACGCAGGAACACGGTGCCGATGGAGATTCGCGCCAGGATCGCCAGCAGTTCGTGCGGGATCTGCTTCAGCAGGCTGTCCAGCCGCATCAAAAGCCCGATCATGACAACTCCATTGAATGGAAAGAACCGACGCTCAGCGACGCCACAGCGCCCGACCTGAAGAGAACGGACAGCGCCGTCGCGGTGTCGAAGCCTTCGACGGTCGCAGCACGCGCCACCGCCTCGGCCAATCCGTTGCCCTCGGCCAGGGCGGCGACCAGACGGTCGCTGCCGGCCGGCAGAGCGCTCACCAGGACATGAAGCTCGGGCCGCGTGACCAGCGCGCATTCGCTCCCGGCATCATCGCCAAGGGGACGCACCTCCTGATCATGCGCGTTGGTCGTCCAGATCGAGACCACCGGCCAGGCCGACGCCACGACACTGGCCGCCGGATGCAGACCGAGACGCACCTGCTCCAGGGGACCTGGCGCGACCGCGGTCAGCCGTTCGATCGACAATGCCGCTGCCTCTTCGGCATGGAACGCAAGATGCCGCGCCCATTCGAGGCGCGCGACGTCGGCCAGATAAGGCACCTCGCGAGCCGGCGCGAAGCCGTCGAGAAAATCGGCAAATCCCGCGCCGTATTCGGCCAGGACAGGCGATCGCGGCGGCTGCCGCTCGATGAAGCAGAGCGCCATGGCCCGGAAGAAGTCGGGTCCGATCAGCCGCCTCACGACCGGGAAGCGCGCCGCGAGCGCGGACGACAGGCTCGCCCGCGTGTTGTTGCGATGAACGGCCTGGCGATCCGGCATGATCGCACCGGCGCGCAGCAGCGACGCCGCAAAGACCGACTGCCAGGCACGAAGGTCATTGGCCTCAGGCGGCTCGCGCATGCGTCTCCTCCTCCTCCTGCAGCAAGCGAGTAGACGCTTCTTTTTCCTGGCCCGTTCTTGCGCTAACCGCACTCTCTCTCATTCTCCTCTCCCCCTTGGGGGAGAGGCCGAGTGAGGGGGATTTCTCTGCCCGCACATCTATTCCGTCTCGCATACCCTCACCTCCCCGTTGCTACGCAACGGGTCCCTTCCTCATATGGGTTAGTAGTTGCAAGTGATGGTTCATGTCCGTCGGCTTGGCTTGTGCAAGACGTCGTCACGGGGTTGCTC
>BFBZ01000028.1_pt92 | contig 18691 bp, 19 predicted proteins | sample 1888401 | NCBI WGS metagenome assembly BFBZ01 (sample SAMD00112614, study PRJDB3348) | symbiont metagenome | host: Chara braunii | reverse complement strand
AGATTTTTGCGGTATCTGGATAGCGTTCGGCGAGGTCCTCGGCGAAGCTCATATAGATGCGGCTGTCCTCTTCCTCGGAGGCAATCGCGACCGCCAGTACCTCGCGCTCGGTCAGATCGGCGAAATTCTTCACGGCAACGCCTTCTCTACTCAGTTTAGAATTAGAATAATTCTAATATTGCTCGAAGCGGCTCGGGTCAATCCGGTCGCTGCGTTGTCGTACCGTTTGTGATCACGATAACGGGAACCGGGGTGATCCCGTGTCCGTTCGAGTTCCAGTTGCTCACGACCGGGGGACGTCATGAAGACCGTCAAGTATCGCCTGAACGACGCGCGTCTGGCGCCGCGGCGGACCAAGCTGGAGATTCCGGGCTGGTCCGGCTCGCGCGAACCGCGCTCCGACGGCTCACGTGAGCAGGTCTGGCACTGCGTGCCGTTCTCGGAAGGCGCGCAGTACGGGATCGAGCTGTTCTATCCCTACGATTTCGAACTCCACGTCACGACGCGGGACGGCCGCTTGCATCTTGATGCGGATTGGGGCGAGCCGCCGGATAGCGGCGTGCAGTGGCCGCCTTTCCGGAATTTCGGCGACACGTTCTACACCTACCAGATCCTGCTCGATCTCAAGGTCGAGACCGGCATGGCGGTTCGTACCGAGCCGCATCCGCGCTTCTACACCGATCGCACCGACACCGTGCCGATCGCCGTCCCGGCGCTGGTGCGCAACTGGTGGCCGATGATGTTCTTCTGCGTGTTCAAGGCGCCGGCGGAAGGGCGCACCCACATCTTCCGGCCGAACGAGCCGTTTGCGCAGATCATCGTGATCCCGGAAGAGGCGGATTTTCTGCTCGAGCCGATGGGCGCGGAGGAAGCGTCCGAACGCGAGCTGCAGGCGCGCCGCATCTACAGCAATCGGCCCAAACTGGCGGCCGGCACGGAATGGACCTCGTCGACCGACACGGTGTTCGACGGCACCTATCGTCATCTCCATCGCGCGGCAAAGGAGAAGGCGCGAGGGACGTGAGCGGTCCTGCCGCAAACATCAACGGGGCCCGCTGGGCCCCGTTGATCCATCGCGAACGGCTTGCCGTCGCTCAATAATCGCGCCGATAGAAGCTGTGGTGATGGTGATGATGGTGGTGATGGTGGCGGTATCGCCGATAGCGCGGCACCACGACGACGGGCGGCCCGTAGCCGCGCTCATAGCCGCGATAATAGCCGTGGTGATGATGATGGTGGTGATGATGGTGATGGTAGAATTGCGCGAGCTGCACGTTCTCGTGGGCCGGCGGCGGCGCGGCCTCGTCGAGGGCTTGCAGCTTTGCCGAGGCGTCTGAGATTGGCTCCAGCAATTCTGCGTAGGAATTTGCCTGCAGCACGTCGGTCGGCGCCGGTGCCGGCGCCGCCTGCGCGACGCCCAGCGCGCCAAGTGATGCGACCGCCCCGAGCAGTCCGGCAATCTTCTTTTCCATAGTCTCTCCTCCAGATCGGGTTGCCGGATAAACCACCGGCTGACCGCAACGCCGGGTTCCATGGAATGTTCCCGGAAATTTCCGGAACATTTCCTTTCGCGTCCGCTCGTTATTGCGCCGCACGCGCGAGGAACTGGAGCAGCAGACGGCTCACTTCATCCGGCTGTTCCTGCTGCACCCAGTGGCCGGCGCCATCGACCAGATGGCAGCCGATCATCCTGGTGCAGGCTGTGCTCTGCATCGCCTCGAACACACCGGGCCGCTGATAGGTGCCCCAATCCTGCTTGCCCGAGATGAAGGCGGATGGCTGGTCGATGCTGCGGCCGCTCCAGGTCTGTAATTCCGGCACGAACGCGCCTGACGTCCCGCAGCGATACCATTGCAGCCCGCCCTGGAAGCCCGTGCGCTGATACTCCGCGCTGTAATAGGTGAGCTCGCGATCCGGCAGCCAGGTGTTGGCGGCGATCGCTGCGCGCGACGGCATCTCTTCGGCGACCGTCGCGGCCATGTCGTTGGCGAGATCCATCACGTAGTAGGTCGGCAATTTTGCCAGCTCCCCCGCCGACCACGATTCCAGTCGGTACGGCGTGTTGTCTTTCCAGTCCGCGCTCTTGTGGTGGTAGTAGGCGCGCAGGAAGTCATGCACGCCTTGCGGCGCGTGATGCATGTCGGCATTGGCCGGGCGTGTGGAGTAGTACCATTGGTAATGCTTGCGCGGCCGCGGCAGTGCGGCGAGCTCGCGATGCACGGGCTCGTCGGTCGCGGTCTTTGCCGGTTCATTGGCGGTATTGAACGGCAGCGACGGCGGGCCTGAGAACGGCGCGCTCATCATCACCACCGCGCGGAACACGTCGGGCCGGATCAGCGCGCACCATGCCGCGACCGACGAGCCGAAATCATGCCCGATCACCGCATCGACGTGCTTGTAGCCGAACGCCGCGACCAGTCCGACCGCATCGCGCACCAGATTGGGCAGGCGGAAAGGGGCGAGATCGCCGTCATAATCCGCGCTCCAGCCCGTCGTGCGGCCATAGCCGCGCTGGTCGGGCGCGATCACGTGATAGCCGGCAGCGGCAAGCTTCGGCATCACCTTGCGCCAGGAAAATGCCAGCTCCGGAAAGCCGTGCAGCAGCAACAGGCAGGGGCGGCCCGATGTCTCGAAGCCCGCTTCGAGCACATGCATCCGCAGACCGTTGATCCCGTCGACATAACGCGAGCGGATGCTGGTGGGGAGCGGGACGTCGGGGAGGGCTTCCATCTGGGATCACCTGTGGGTATCGCCGTACAAGCAGCGCAATTGGCTGTATGCTGACGGCCATTATCTCACGATAGCAACTTTGCTCAGGGGATGCCTACCGCATGCGCCACGCGAGGAATGCAGGGCTGCCCGGCTTGTTGTTGCGTCTCGGTCTGACCATCGCAGCCGCGAGCCTGGTGCTGATGTCGGCCGTGCGCGCTGCCGACATCAAGGAGCTGACCGAGAAATTGCCGCGGGCCTATATCGGCGAATTCCTGTGGGACGGCGACACCACGGTGCAGAACGTCGTGATCACCTTCGACAAGGTTCAGGCCCTGAACGAACAGAACGCGGAAGCGTTCGGCTGCGGTTCATATGAAGCCGGACGTCAGGTGACGAAGATCGGCGTGCGAATGTTCATCCGATTGTCCGACCACGAGGTCGAGATCTTCGAACGGTCGCCCGACGACAACGGGGCGTTCGAGACCGACGGCAGCCATCGCGGCAAGCTCTCGGATGATTTGCAGCAGATCGACGCACAGTGGACCACGACGTCGTCGGGCAAGCACGGCCAGCTGCATCTGCGCGCGGCGGTCTCCGCAGCCTGCGAGCCGGCGGCGGAGTTGTAGGTATTGGTGAGGTGCGCAAAAGCGGCATCCCCATGCACTCCTCATCCTCCCCTGGAGGGGGAGGATGAAGCGCGGTTACGCCTTGGCGGGCGCCTTCGGCCAATAGCGATCGCGCAGATGACGCTTCACCAGTTTACCGGTCGGTGTACGCGGCAGCTCTTGCTCGAAGTCGATGCTCCTCGGGCATTTGATCGGCGACAGATGCTGGCGGCAGAACGCGATCAGCTCGGCCTCGAGCTCCTTGCCGGCCTTGGCAATGTCGTGCGGCTGCACCACGGCCTTGACCTCTTCGCCCATCTCCTCGTTCGGCACACCGAATACGGCGACGTCGGAGACCGCGGGATGCGTGATCAGCACGTCCTCGGTCTCCTGCGGGTAGATGTTCACGCCGCCGGAGATGATCATGTAGCTCTTGCGGTCGGTCAGATAGAGGAAGCCCTCTTCATCGAGATAGCCGACGTCGCCGAGCGTGGACCAGCCCTTGGCGTTGTAGGCCTTCTTCGTCTTCTCGGGGTCATTGTGATAGGTGAAAACCGGCGCGTCGGCGAAATAGACCTGGCCGATCTGCCCCGTCGGCGCCTCCTGATCGTTCTCGTCGAGGATCTTGACCTTGCCGACCACGGCGCGGCCGACCGTGCCACGATGAGTCAGCCATTGCTGCGAGGTCGAGACCGTGACGCCGTTGCCCTCGGAGCCCGCGTAATACTCGATCAGGATCGGTCCCCACCATTCGATCATCTTGGCCTTGACGTCGACTGGGCAAGGCGCCGCGGCGTGGATCGCGCCCTTCAGCGATGACACCTTGTAGCGGGCGCGAACCTCGTCGGGCAGCTTCAGCATGCGCACGAACATGGTCGGCACGAGCTGCGACTGCGTCACCTTGTGCGTCTCGACCTGCCTCAAAAAATCTTCGGCGTCGAAATGCTCCATGATGACGGAGGTGCCGCCCAGCACGGTCGCCATCATGTTGAAGCGCAGCGGGGCCGCGTGATAGAGCGGCGCCGGCGACAGATAGATTGAGTTGGCGTTGATGCCGCACATGTCGGCGGCAAGAATCCGCAGGAACGGATTTGGCACGTCGATTCGGTTGCCCTCGAACTCCTTCTTGATGCCCTTGGGCCGGCCGGTGGTGCCGGAGGAGTACAGCATGTCGTAGCCCGCGACCTCGTCGGCGACCGGCGTGGTCGGCTGCGCGGCGGCTTCCTTGTCATAAGAGCGGAAGCCGGGCGCGGGCTCGTCCATCATGTAGAATAGCGGTTCGCCCGGCTCGCCCTTGATCAGGCCCTTCACCTTGTCGGCGCATTGTGGCGTGGTGATGAACACTTTCGCACCGCAATCCTTGATGATGTAGGCGATCTCGTCTTCGGTCAGGTAGCGGCTGATCGCCGTGTAATAGAGTCCCGAGCGCTGCGCGGCCCAGCAGATCTCCATGAAGGCGAGGCGGTTTTCCATCAGGAGCGCGATGTGGTCGCCGGCCTTCAAGCCGAGCGAGCGGAACAGATGCGCGCCCTGGTTCGAAAGCTCGTCGAGCTCGCGATAGGTGATGGCCTTGCCGCTGCCCGCCATCTGGTAGGCGATCTTGTCCGGATGGTTGCGCGCGTGGATCGACGGATGGGTCATTGTGTTTCCTCAAGACATCAATAGTGGTCGTCCCGGCGAAGGCCGGGACCCATAACCACAAATTTTGTTGTTGGACTGGGCCGTGGCCCCAGCCGGGCCTAACCACAGGTGCCTGTGGTTATGGGTCCCGGCCTTCGCCGGGACGACACTAATGTTGTGGCTGCTGATGCGGACTCTTCTTACAGCCGTTCGACGATCGTCACGTTGGCCATGCCGCCGCCTTCGCACATGGTCTGCAGGCCATAGCGCTTGTTGCGCTGCTTGAGCGCGTGCAGCAGCGTAGTCATCAGCTTGGTGCCGCTGCCGCCGAGCGGATGGCCGAGCGCGATCGCGCCGCCATTGACGTTGAGCCGGGCCGGATCGGCGCCGGTGGTCTTCAGCCACGCGGTCGGCACCGAGGCGAAGGCTTCGTTGACCTCGAACAGATCGATGTCGTCGATTGTCATGCCGGCCTTCTGTAACGCGCGCTGGGTCGCCGGCAGCGGCGCTTCCAGCATGATCACGGGATCGCCGCCCATCATCGTGAGGTGATGAATGCGCGCCATCGGCTTGACGCCGAGCGCCTTCAGGCCCTTCTCATTGACGACCATGACGCCGGAGGCGCCGTCGCAGATCTGGCTGGCGCTGGCCGCGGTCAGCTTGCCGTTCTCGGCGATCAGCTTGACCCCCTTGATGCCGTCGAGGCTGGCGTCGAAGCGGATGCCTTCGTCGATGTGGTGGGTGTCGGTCGAGCCGTCGGCGCGGGTGATTGTCACCGGCACGATCTCGTCCTTGAAGCGGCCGGCCTGGGTTGCCGCGATCGCGCGCTGATGGCTGTTGTAGGAGTATTCGTCGAGCTCATCCTTCGACAGCCCGTACTTCTCGGCCATCATCTCCGCGCCGGTGAACTGGCTGAACACGATGTTGGGATACTTCGCCTCGATGCCCGGGCTCTTGTAGTGGCCAAAACCGTTCTTGGCGGGCAGCGACGAGGCGAGCCCCATCGGCACGCGGGTCATCGATTCCACACCGGCGGCGATCACGCAGTCCATCGTGCCGGACATCACGGCTTGCGCCGCGAAGTGCAGCGCCTGCTGCGAGGAGCCGCACTGGCGGTCGATCGAGGTCGCGGGCACGCTCTCCGGCAGCTTCGAGGCCATCACCGCGTTGCGCGCGACGTTGGTGGACTGCTCGCCGGCCTGCATCACGCAGCCCATGATGACGTCCTCGACTTGCGCCGGGTCGACGCCGGTGCGGTCGACCAGCGCATCGAGCACGGTGGCGGCCAGATCGGCCGGATGCCAGCCGGCGAGACGCCCTCCCTTGCGACCGCCCGCGGTGCGAGCGGCGGCGACGATATAGGCCTCGGCCATGTCTGATCTCCCTGATGTTTCTGGATTGCACTGTTCTGAAAGTTGGGCCGGATTTAAGGGGCGGCTCGGCATTTAGTCAATCAATCAATTAACTCTTGAGTACAGCCCCGCCATGGGCTTATGTGCGGCCTCGATTTACCGTCGAGCCCAAGAATCGAGCCGAATCCAGAGCGGGACCAGAGCGCAGTTGAACACCAGCGTACCGACGAAACTCGCCGCGGGCAAAAATGCCACCGCCGACAAGCTATTGGTCGCAGCCAGCGAGCTGATGATCGAGCGCGCCTCGATCGAGGTGTCGCTGTCCGACATCGCGCAGAAGTCGGGGGTCAATGCTGCGCTGGTGAAATATCATTTCGGCAACAAGGACGGGCTGTTGCTGGCGCTGCTGGCGCGTGACGCCGCCACCGAGATGTCGCAGCTCGAATACCTCATCAGCCAGCCGATCACGCCGTCGGCGAAGCTGCGCCTGCATATCGGCGGCATCATCCGCGCCTATCACCAGTTCCCCTACATGAACCGGCTGATCCATTATCTCCTGCACGAGAGCTCGCCGTCCGCCGCGAACGAGGTGTCGAAGTTCTTCGTCGCGCCGCTTTTGGATTTTCACCGCCGGCTGCTCGCCGAGGGCATCAAGGCCGGCGAATTCCGCAAGATCGATCCGGTGCTGTTCTACACCAGCCTGATCGGCGCCTGCGATCACCTGTTCTTCGGCCGCCATGCGATGTCGCGCGCGGTCGGCGTCGGTCCGGTCACCGACGAGGTCTGCCGCGAATACATCAAGCACATGGAAGCCTTGATCTTCGGCGGCGTGCTCAATCCCGATAAGGAAACGGCAGCGATCGCCGCCGGATAACAAGTTCAAGTCTAGAGAAGAAACGCTCAAGGAAAGGTTGTTCCCATGCAGTTGAAAGACGTTGCCGTTCTCATCACCGGCGGTGGCTCCGGCCTCGGCGCCGCGACCGCGCGTGCCATGGCCGCCAAGGGCGCCAAGATCGGCGTGATCGACCAGAACAAGGAAAACGCCGAGAAGGTTGCCGCCGAGGTGAAGGGCGTTGCCTTGCACGCCGACGTCACCGACGAGGAAGCAATCAAGGCCGCGATTGCCAAGGCCGAGGCTGCGCACGGCGTCGCGCGCGTCTTGATGAACTGCGCCGGCATCGGCGGCTCGCAGCGCATTATCGGCAAGGACGGAACCTACCCGCTGGCGAAGTTCGTCCGCATCATCAATGTCAATCTGATCGGCACCTTCAACGTGCTCCGCCTGTTCGCCGAGCGTCTCGCCACCGCCGAGACAGTCGGCGAGGAGCGCGGCGTCGTGATCAACACGGCTTCCGTTGCGGCCTATGAAGGCCAGATCGGCCAGATCGCCTATGCCGCCTCGAAGGGCGGTGTCGTCGGCCTCACGCTGCCGGCCGCGCGCGACCTCGCCAGCCTGAAGATCCGCGTCAACACCATCGCGCCGGGCCTGTTCCTGACGCCGCTGCTGATGGGTCTGAACGAGGAAGCGCGCAAGAGCCTCGGCGCCCAGGTGCCGCACCCGGCCCGCCTCGGTGATGCCTCGGAGTACGGCAACCTCGCTGTCCACATCGTCGAGAACCCGATGCTCAACGGCGAGACCATCCGTCTCGACGGCGCCATCCGTATGGCACCGCGCTAGCGAACGCCGCTCTTCTTCCCTTCTCCCCTTGTGGGAGAAGGTGGCGCGGACGCAGTCCGCGACGGATGAGGGGTTCTCTCCGCTGAGGCAGACCCCTCACCCAATCGAATGCAAAGCTGACAGCGAACATGCCCTCTCCCACAAGGGGAGAGGGCGCAGCAACGAGCATCGCGTTCGCTGAACGGGCGGGAGCAAGATGTGACAAATCCGCTGCTGATCGAACATCACGACGGAACAGATTGGGTCACGCTCAATCGCCCCGAAAGCCTCAACGCGCTCGATCCATCGCTGATCGACGCGCTCAACACCTATTTTCAGGGCTTGCAACGCAATCGCGACACCCGCGTCGTGGTGCTGAAGGGCGCCGGCGCGAATTTCTGTGCCGGGCTCGACCTCAAGCACGCGATGGCGCGCCGCGGCGGGCAGAGCGAGCCGCCAAGCGTTGCTGACTCCCTGGACTCGCAGCGCCGCATCGCCGACATCGTGATGTTGATGCGGCGTTGTCCGCAGCCGATCATCGCGCTGGTGCAGGGCGCGGCCGCCGGTGGCGGCTTCGCGCTGGCGCTTGCTGCCGATATCCGCATCGCGGCGAACAACGCGCGGATGAACTGCGCCTTCATCAAGCTCGGGCTCGGCGGCTGCGACATCGGCACCAGCTATTTCCTGCCGCGCCTCGTCGGTGTGTCGGTCGCATCGGAGCTGATCCTCACCGGACGCTTCATCAATGCCGATCGCGCGCTTGCCGTCGGTCTGGTGTCCGAAGTCGTCGAGGCCGCCGATCTCGATACCGCCGCCAACACTTACGTCGACGCGATGATGACGGCTTCGCCGGTCGGCCTTCGCCTCTCGAAGGAATGCATCAACATGAGCGTCGATGCCGGCTCGATCGAAGCGGTGATTGCGATGGAGGATCGCAATCAGGTGCTATGCAGCCGCTCGGAAGACTTCCAGGAAGGCATCAGGGCCTTCCTTGAGAAACGAAAGCCTGTCTATATCAAGCGCTGATAAAAAGTCCGCAAAGGACGAGAATTCCGGGAGACGCAAAATGGATGGAGACGCGGCGATGCTGACGAAACCCGCCTTCCGCAAGGTGGATTGGCTCGCACGTGACATCGCGGTCGAACGGCGCGACAACGGCACCGTCGTCCTGAAGTCGCGGATTCCGCTGCAGGCCTACGAGACGCACATCCCGGCCTACCTCGCCAAATGGGCGGCGCAGGCGCCCGAGCGGATCTGGCTCGCGCAACGCGGCGGCCCCGAGCGGCAGTGGCGCAAGGTGTCCTATGGCGAAGCCAAGCGCACCGTCGATGCGCTGACCCAGGGCCTGCTCAATCTCGGTGTTGGCGAGGGGCGACCCGTCGCGATCCTCTCGGGCAATTCGATCGAGCACGCGCTGATGACGCAGGCCGCGATGCAGGCACGGCTGCCGGCGGCGCCGGTATCGCCAGCCTATTCGCTGATGAGCCAGGATCATCTCAAGCTCAAATACCTCTTCAACCTGATCAAGCCCGCCGTCGTGATGGTGCAGGACGGACCCGCCTTCGAGAAGGCGCTGAAAGCGATTGATCTCACCGGCATCGCCGTCATTCACGTGCTGCGGCCTTGCGAAGGCATCAAGAGCACTGCCTTCGCGGATCTCGCGGCAACGCCGGTGACGGCCGCGGTCGATGAGTCCATCGCGAAGATCACGCCCGCGACCGTCGGCAAGCTGCTGTTCACCTCGGGCTCGACCGGCATGCCCAAGGCCGTCATCAACACCCAGGAGATGATGTGCGCCAACGCGGCGATGATGATGCAGGTGCGTCCGCGCGAGGGTGACGGTCCGATCTCGACGGTGCTCGACTGGATGCCGTGGAATCACACCATGGGGGGCAACGCCGCGTTCAATCCGGTGCTGGTCGATGGCGGTACGCTCTATATCGACGACGGGCGGCCGATGCCGGGCTTCCTCGAGGAGACAATCAAGAACCTGCGCGAGGTGTCGCCGACTTATTATGCCAACGTGCCGGCCGGTTACGCTGCGCTCGCATCCGCGATGGAGAAGGACGAGGCGCTTTGCCAAAGCTTCTTCAAGAACCTCTCGATCATGGCCTATGGCGGCGCGCGGCTGCCCGACGATCTCTACGACCGCATGCAGGCGCTGGCGGTGAAGACCACGGGCGAACGCATCGTGTTCTATACCGGCTGGGGCTCGACCGAGACCGCGCCGACCTCGACCGGCACCTATTGGGACACCGAGCGCGTCGGCCTGATCGGCCTGCCGTTCCCCGGCGTCGAGCTGAAGATGGTGCCGTGCGGTTCGAAATACGAATTGCGGCTGCGCGGCGTCAATGTCACGCCGGGCTATTTCGGCCAGCCCGAGCTGACCGCGAAGATGTTCGACGAGGAAGGCTTCTACTGCATCGGCGACGCCGGCATCTTCGTCGATCCCGCGGACCCGCTGCAGGGCATCATCTTCGCCGGCCGCGTCGTCGAGGACTTCAAGCTGACCACCGGCACCTTCGTCCATGTCGGCTCGCTGCGCACCGATGCGATCGCGGCCGCAACGCCGGTCGTGCATGACGCGCTGGTTGCGGGGCAGGATCGCGAGTTCATCGGCTTGCTGTGTTGGCCGAACCTGCATGCCTGCCGCCAGCTCGTCGGCAATGCGGATGCGAGCTATGAGGACGTGATCCGGCACCCGGCCGTGATCGCCTGCCTCGAAAAGGGCCTGCAGGCCCACAACGCGTCCACAACCGGCAGCAGCATGCGGATCGCGCGGGCGATGCTGATGGTCGAGCCGCCATCGATCGACGGCAACGAGCTCACCGACAAGGGCTACATCAACCAGCGCGCCGGCCTCGAACGCCGTGTCGAACTGGTCGACAAGCTCTACGCCGCGCAGCCCTGCGACGAGGTGATCGTGCTGTGCTGATCCGGAAATCTCTCCACTCGTCATTCCGGGATGCGCTGCCCGAACTCGGGCTTACCCGAGTTCGGCAGATTTTAGTGCCCAAGTCGGCAACAGCCGACTTGGGCGGCGCAGGCCCGGAATCCATCGTCCCGCATGTTCTGCGGCTCCATGGATTCCGGGCTCGCGCTGCGCGCGCCCCGGAATGACGGCCAATTGAAACGACAAGAACGAAAAGGTAAGCGCCATGAATTTCGATTTCTCCGACGAACAGAAGCAGATGCGCGACGAGGCGCGGAAATTCCTCAGCGAACAGTGCCCGCCGAAGGCTGTGCGCGAGGTGCTCGACGGCAAGGCGCCCTACGACAAGTCGTTGTGGAAGGGCCTCGCCGAGATGGGCTTCCTCGGCGTCGCGATCCCGGAACAGTTCGGCGGCGCGGGTGCCGGCCATCTCGAGCTCTGCGTGATCGCCGAGGAAATGGGCCGCGCGCTGGCGCCGGTGCCGTTCTCCTCCACCGTGTATCTCGCCGCCGAAGCGCTGCTGATCGCAGGCAGCGACGCGCAGAAGCAGAAATGGCTGCCGAAGATCGCCTCGGGCGATGCCATCGGCACGCTGGCGCTGTTCGAGGGCAAGGGCAATCCGTCGCCGAAGGCGGTCAAGCTCACGGCCAATGGTGGTGTGCTCAACGGCGTCAAGAAGCCGGTCGCCGATGGCGCGATCGCGGACTTCGCCGTGGTCGCCGCGCGCACCGGCTCCAGCGGACGGGAGTCCGATATCTCGCTGTTCATCGTCGACCTCAAGGCCGGCGGCGTCGAGGTGAAGTCGCTGACCAACATCGACCTCACCCGTGGCCAGGCCGAGATCACCTTCAAGGACGCGAAGGCCGAGCCGCTCGGTGCGGCCGGCGAGGGTTGGAGCGTCATCACCCAGGTGCTGGATCGCGCGGCCGTGCTGATGGCGTTCGAGCAGGTCGGCGGCGCCGACCGTGCGCTGGAGATGGGCCGCGACTATGCGCTCGACCGTATCGCATTCGGCCGCCCGATCGGCTCGTTCCAGGCGGTCAAGCACATGCTGGCCGATATGTATGTCTCGGCGACGCTGGCGCGCTCGAACTGCTACTACGGCGCCTGGGCGCTCTCGACCAATGCCGGCGAGTTGCCGGAGGCAGCGGCCGCCGCGCGCATCAGCGCGACGCAGGCGTTCCAGCACTGCGCCAAGAACAACATCCAGGTCCATGGCGGCATGGGCTTCACCTGGGAGTTCGACTGCCACATGTACTATCGCCGCGCCAATGCGGTGGCGCTCGGTCTCGGCAGCCTGTCCTATTGGGAAGACGCGCTGATCGACCGCATGCGCAAGAAGAACGCGGCGTAAGCGGAGCTCGTCATGAATTTCGACGACACCCCGCAGGAGGCCGCATTCCGCGCCGAGGCGAAAGCCTGGATCGGAGCGAATGCGCCGAAGCAATATGAGGACGAGCTGCGCAAGGCCTCGCTTGGCCGCGTTGCGCTCAAGGGCGCCAACATTCTCGAGGTCGCCAAGGCCTGGCAGAAGAAGAAGGCCGATGCCGGCTGGGCCTGCCTGCACTGGCCGAAGGACTATGGCGGCCGCGGCTCGTCGCCGATCGAGCGCGTGATCTGGCAGCAGGAGGAGGGCCCGTTCGGCCGCCTCAGCTCGATGTTCATCATCGGCCACGGCATGTGCGGCCCGACCATGATGGCGTTCGCCGGTGAGGAGCAGAAGCGCAAATATCTGCCGCCGCTGGCGTCCGGCGAGAAGATCTGGTGCCAGCTGTTCTCGGAGCCCGCCGGCGGCTCCGACGTCGCGGGCCTGCGCACCCGCGCCGAGAAGCACGGCAACGAATGGGTGATCAACGGCCAGAAGATCTGGACCTCGGGCGCGCATTATTCCGACTACGGCATCCTGCTGACCCGGACCGATCCGACGGTCGCGAAGCACAAGGGTCTCACCATGTTCTTCCTGGACATGAAGAGCCCGGGCGTCGAGGTCAGGCCGATCAAGCAGGCGAGCGGGGCGTCGGACTTCAACGAGGTCTATTTCACCGACGTCCGGATTCCGGACTCGCAGCGGCTCGGCCATGTCAATGACGGCTGGAACGTGTCGCTGACCACGCTGATGAACGAGCGCATGTCGATCGGCGCCGGCGTCGCTACCGGCTTCCCCGAGCTGTTCGACTTCTGCAACAGCCTGATGCTGGAGGATGGTCCCGCGATCGAGAACCGCGCGGTGCGCTCCAAGCTCGCGAACTGGGCGGTGAAGGCGAGCGGGTTGAAATACACCAGCATGCGCGCAATCTCTGCGCTGTCGCGCGGCGAGCGCCCGGGGCCGGAGAACTCGATCGGCAAGCTGGTCGCCGGTTCGATGATCCAGGACGTCGCGACCTACGCGCTCGACCTGCAGGGCGCCGCCGGCGCGCTGAACGGGCCTGAGGATGCCGAGGTCGCCGGCAAATTCCAGGCCATGTTGCTGCGCGCGCCGGGCACCCGCGTCGAGGGTGGCACCGACGAGATCATGCGCAACATCATCGCCGAGCGCGTGCTGGGTCTGCCCGGTGATATCAGGGTCGACAAGGACGTTCCCTTCAACAAGATCCCGACCAAGGGCCGCGCGTAGCAGCGCCGGAACAACGAGAGAGGTTCGCCATGAATTTCGATGACACGCCGCAGGAAGCCGAGTTCCGCGCCACTGCGCGCAAGTGGATCACCGCCAACGCGCCGAAGGAGTTCGAGGAAGAGCTCTCGAAGTCGTCGCTCGGCCGCATCCGGCTCGCCAAGCACGACATGGTCGAGGTCGGCAAGGCCTGGCAGAAGAAGAAGGCGGAAGGCGGCTGGGCCTGCCTGCACTGGCCGAAGGAATATGGCGGCCGCGGCGCCACCCCGATCGAGCGCGTGATCTGGCAGCAGGAAGAGGGCGTCTACGGCAAATTGACCCAGCCGTTCCAGATCGGCGAGGGCATGTGCGGCCCGACCGTGATGGCCTGGGGCAGCGAGGAGGCCAAGCGCCGCTATCTGCCGAAACTCGCTGCGGGCGAGGAGATCTGGTGCCAGCTGTTTTCCGAGCCGTCGGCCGGCTCCGACGTCGCAGGCCTTCGCACCCGCGCCGAGAAGAAGGGCGACAATTGGGTCGTCAACGGCCAGAAGATCTGGACCTCAGGCGCGCATTACTCCGACTACGGCCTGTTGATCGCACGCACCGATCCGAATGTGCCCAAGCACAAGGGCCTCACGATGTTCTTCCTCGACATGAAGAGCCCGGGTGTTGAAGTGCGGCCGATCAAGCAGGCCAACGGCATGCAGGAGTTCAACGAGGTCTATTTCACCGACGTCGTGATCCCTGACAGTCAGCGCCTTGGCGCCGTCGGCGAGGGCTGGAGCGTCTCGCTGACCACGCTGATGAACGAGCGCATGTCGATCGGCTCGCGGCTCGCCACTGGCGTGCCCGAGATGTTCGAGTTCTGCTCCAACCTGATGCTGGAGGACGGGCTTGCGATCGACGATCCGGCAGTGCGCTCCAAGCTTGCGAGCTGGGCGGTGAAGGCGAGCGGGCTGAAATACACCAGCTACCGCGCGATCTCGGCGCTGTCGAAGGGCGAGCGGCCGGGTCCGGAAAATTCCATCGGCAAGCTTGTCTCCGGCCTGATGCTGCAGGACATCGCGACCTATGCGATGGACCTGGAGGGCGCCGCAGGCAGCCTCACCGGCACCGACGAGGAGCAGGCCAACGGCCAGTTCCAGCAGATGCTGCTGTCGTCGCCCTCGATGCGCATCGCCGGCGGCACCGACGAGATCCTGCGCAACATCATCGCCGAGCGCGTGCTCGGCCTGCCCGGCGACATCCGGGTCGACAAGGATGTGCCCTACAACAAGATCCCGACCAAGGGCAGATGATCGTAGGGTGGGTTAGCCGAAGGCGTAACCCACCGTTTCACCCGACGCGCGAGAAGAGGTGGGTTACGCTTCGCTAACCCACCCTGCGAGAACGAGGACGCGATGGACGCCACCGTAAAACAACAAGACCGCATCGTCGCGCTCGAGGAATTGCTCAACGAGCGTTACTCGGTGCGCGCGTTCCTGCCGCGCGAGGTGCCGCGCGACGTCATCGAGCATATCCTCACCACCGCGCAGCGCACGGCGTCCTGGTGCAACAGCCAGCCCTGGCAGGTGCTGATCGCGAGCGGCGAGGCCAAGGAGCGCTTCCGCAAGGCGATCTATGCCGAGGCTGCATCCGGCACCAAGGATGACCACGACTTCACGCCGCCGCGCGAGTATGTCGGGGTCTATCTGGAGCGCCGCCGCGAAAGCGGCTTCCAGCTCTACAACACGCTCGGCATCGCGCGCGGCGATAAGGCCGCCTATGGCAAGCAGGCGCTGGAGAACTACAATTTCTTCGGCGCGCCGCATGTCGCCGTGATCCACACCAACGAGCCGCTCGGCATCTATGGCGCGATCGATTGCGGCGGCTATGTCTCGAACTTCATGCTGGCCGCGCAGGCGCTCGGGCTCGGCACCATCCCGCAGGCCGCGCTCGCCCGGCATTCCGGGCTGATCCGCCGCCATTTCAACCTGGCCGAGGACCGCCGGATCGTTTGCGGTATCTCGTTCGGCTATGCCGACAATGCGCACAAGGTGAACAGCTACCGCACGTCCCGCGCAACTGTGGCGGACACCGTCACATTCGTGGACCTATAATCTCCTCCAGGCGGGATCGTCGGTCACCCTCCCGCCAAGGACAAGAAAAACACAATGGCGAACAACGCCGCTCTGACGCCGGCTGGGATCAGCTGGCAACTGCACCGTCTACCCGCGCTCGAGCGCGACGCGTTCATCGTTGCGCATTATCTGGGACAGGGCGTCGCCTGGAAAACCCGCTTCTTCGACGCGATCGACTGGGGCGCGGGTGAGGTGCTGCAATTCAGTTTCCTGCAGCGCGGTTGGCACCGCCACGCCCGGCTCGACAATCCGATCTATGCCTATATCGACGTCGAGCAACATCCCGAGACGCGCCGCCTGCGCCGCGGCAGGCGGATTGATCTTCAGGGGACGATCAAGGGCATCGACTTTGTTACCGGGATTACGCTGACGCTCGATAAGTTCGAGATACTGCCAGTCAATTTCCTCGATCGTTTCGTCATCAGCTCCGACAGTCGCTATTAGCCCTTGCGTCCCGCCGCGCGGCGCAGCGGCGCTTCCGCATAGCGCGCTGCCATCGCGCCGGTGAGTTCGGCCATCTTCTCGCGCAGCCCGTCGGGCGCGATCACCTCGACCTCGGCGCCGAGCCGCAGCAGCTCGCTCGCGGCATGCCATACCGTCTTGCCGACCGGGATGGTGGCCACGCGCCAGCCGTCGGCATCGGTGCCATCGGCAAGCCGCATCCGTGCCTTCACGTAAGGATGCGCCAGCGCGTCGAACAGCTTCAGCCCGAGCGGCGACAGCCGCACTGTCGCTTCATTCGGATGCAGTTCGGCCTCGAGACGCTCGATCGACGCGCGCCAATAGGTCGCAAGGTCGAAATCCACCCGCCGTACGAACGGCATCTCCAGGACCATGCAATCGAGCACGCGCGCGACGCGATAGGTGCGCACATTGCCGTCGACCGAACCCACGAGATACCAGCTGCCGCCCTTCAGCACGAGGCCGAGCGGTGCCACTCGCCGTCGCCTCTCGGACTTCCAGCTCTGGTAGCGGATCTCGATCAGGTTCTCGCGCAAGACCGCGTCGGCAATCGCGCGCAGATGGGGCGGCTCCTCGGCTTCGCCGAACCAGTTGGGCGCGTCGAGATGGAAGCGCTGCTGCAAGCGGTTCGCATTGGGGCGCAAATTCTCCGGCAGCGCCGCCATCAGCTTGGTCTGCGCCGCCGTCATTGCGGCATCGAGACCGAGCGCGGCGGCGGGCCCCGGAAGTCCGGCCATGAACAGCGCCTCGGCCTCGCCCTGCGACAGCCCGTTGAGCCGGACCCGATAGCCGTCGAGCAGGCGGTAGCCGCCCTCGGCGCCGCGGTCGGCGTAAACGGGTACGCCGGCCGCGGCGAGCGCGTCGATGTCGCGGTAGATCGTGCGCACCGAGACCTCGCACGCCTCGGCCAGTTCAGGCGCAGTGACCTGTCCCCGCGCCTGCAGGGTGGTGAGGATGGAAAACAGCCGGCTCGCGCGCATCGCGAAATCATACCCGACACAAGATGTCAGGTATAGGTGGACATAAGGAGGTCACGCCCCCGATGGCGCCAGGAGACCTGCCAATGACCACCACCACCGACCGCGTCACGCTGTTTTACTCGCCGCAGAGCCGCGCCACCGGCGCCCGCGTGCTGCTTGAGGAACTCGGCGCGCCCTACGATCTGCACATCCTCAACATGAAGGCGGGCGAACAGCGCAAGGACGCCTATCTCGCGATCAATCCGCTCGGCAAGGTGCCGGCGATCCGCCACGGCGACGCCCTGGTGACCGAGCAGGTCGCGATCTTCATCTATCTCGCGGATCTGTTTCCGCAAGCTGGCCTGACGCCGGCCCTGAACGATCCGCGCCGGGGGCCCTATCTGCGCTGGATCGCCTATTACGGCTCCTCGTTCGAGCCGGCCGTGATCGACCATTTCATGAAGCGCGAGCCGGCGCCGATCACGCAGTCGCCCTATGCCGATTACGATACCATGCTGGCCGCGCTGGAAGCGCAGCTGGCAAAGGGGCCCTATCTGCTCGGTGAGCAGATCACGGCGGCCGACATCCTCTGGGGCATCGCATTCAACTGGACCATGATGTTCGGCATCGTGCCGAAAAGGGATGTCTTCGTCCGCTATGCCGAACGCATCGCCGCGCGGCCCGCTTTCCAGCGGATCGCGAAAGCCGATGACGAGATGGCGGCGCAGCATGCCGCGGCCGCCGGAGTGTGATACGGATCGTGCCGATGGCGAAAGTCCTGCACAGCACCAACTGCTTCAACACCTTGATCCGCGTCGCGGAGGATTGCCCGGCGCGCGGCGGCGTGGAGCCGCAGCCGCGCGGCGGCCAGCCGACGGTCGCCGTGCTGCAATACCGGATGCTGTCCGGCGCGCCCTATAAATACACCTCCGACGATGTGGTGTTCGCCACGTCGTCGGCCGGCCGCGCGCTTGATCCAAAGGCCGCCAAGAAGGAACGCAACGCGGCACGCGAGACGTTCTTCTCGCGCGGCCAGGCCTGCATGCGCGCCTCGCCGCTCGGCAAGCGGTTCGGCTGGGGCGTGCACGCCGACGCCGAAGGCCGCATCGCGATCTACGCCGTCGACAGCAAGCGCTACCAGGCGCTGGCAGGTGATCCCGAGGTCGCGCAGACACGCGCGATGCGGAGCAAGCGGGTGTAAGTGCGCGTGCAGACGCGCTCGCAATGGCTCTCATCCTCCCCTGGAGGGGGAGGGTGAGGTGTCGGTGTGTCCGCGACAGACCCGTCATCCTGAGGAGCGCGTAGCGCGTCTCGAAGGATGCACGGCCACCAGCCGGGCCGTCGACCCTTCGAGACGGCCGCTTTGCGGCCTCCTCAGGGTGACGGTGTTGATGGTGGGTACCGATCTAAAACCGCGGCGCCCTCTTTTCGGCAAAGGCTTTGATGCCTTCCTTGATCTCGTCGCCGCGCATGCTGTCGCGGTGGCGGGCGTCGGCGGCGGCTTCATCGAGTGCGCCGCGGGCGAATTCGTTGACGGCGCGCTTCATGCCGGCCATCGCCTTTGGTGCATTGCCGGCGAGAATATTGGCCTGCCTGTCGACCTCCTCGTCGAGGACGTCGGGCGGCACCATCGCGGTGAGGTAGCCGATCCGCAGCATCTCCGGCGCGGAGATCTTCTGCGC
>BFBZ01000055.1_pt21 | contig 18701 bp, 6 predicted proteins | sample 1888401 | NCBI WGS metagenome assembly BFBZ01 (sample SAMD00112614, study PRJDB3348) | symbiont metagenome | host: Chara braunii | reverse complement strand
GAAGAGGCCGTAACGCGGAGGAAACCTATGCGCAATTTCGCGGGTGCATGCGCACTCGTTCTTGGTGTGGCGTGCACGATCGCCGCCGCGCCCGTAGCCGCCCAGCAGGCGCAGCCGCTGCCGCCGGGCCATCCCCTGATTGGTCAACCGGAGACGACGGAAGCCAAGAAGCTCGCGCCCGTGGCGCCGCCGCCGATCCCCACGGCGGCCGATAAGCTGCCGCTCGACAAGCTGAAAGTGCCGACCGGCTACAAGCTTGAAGTGTTCATGGCAGGGGTGCCGAACGCGCGCACGCTGCGCCTCGGCGACAAGGGCACGGTGTTCGTGTCGAGCCGCCTGCAGGACAAGGTGCATGCGATCGTCGAGAAGAACGGCAAGCGCGAGTTGAAGGTCGTGGCGTCCGGTCTGCATCGGCCGAACGGCATCGCGCTCCACAAGGGCACGCTCTACATCGCGGAACTCTCGCAGATCTCCAAGATCGAGAAGATCGAGGAGGTTCTCGACAATCCGCCGAAGCCGACGGTGATCCTCGCGGATCTGCCGAAGGACGAGGCCCACGGCTGGAAGACGCTGACGGTCGGCCCCGACGAGAAGCTTTATTTCCAGGTCGGTGCGCCGTGCAACATCTGCATGCCGCCCGAGCGCAACGCCAAGATCTACCGCGTCGGGCTCGACGGCAAGGGCCTCGAGGTCTACGCGCACGGCATCCGCCAGATCGTCGGCATGGATTGGCACCCCGTCACCAAGCAGCTGTACTTCTCCGAGAACAGCCGCGACTGGCTGTCGGAAGACATCCCGGAGGACAAGCTCAATCGCGTCACCCAGCCCGGCAAGGACAACTTCGGCTTCCCCTATTGCCACCAGGGCAATTTCACCGATCCAGAGTTCGGCTGGGGCCGTAAGTGCTCCGAGTTCACGAAGCCGATCGGCCTGCTCGGGCCGCACACGGCTGCGCTGGGCATGCGCTTCTACACGGGCAACCAGTTCCCGGCCGACACGCGCGGCCAGATCTTCCTCGCGCGGCACGGCTCCTGGAACCGGAGCGTCAAGCTCGGCGGCGACGTCGTGCTGATCAAACTCAAGCCCGACGGCACCATGGCGTCACTGACGCCGTTTGTGACCGGCTTCATCCAGAACAACAACTACGTCGGCCGGCCCGTGGATGTCCTCGTCATGAAGGATGGCTCCATGCTGATCTCGGACGACTTCAATGGTGCCGTTTACCGTTTGAGCTACGGGGCCGGACGCGTTGCGGGCCGCTAGCATCGTGCCGGGGGCGCTGCTGCCGAGGTGGGTGTTCGCCTGCCTCGGCGTCGTTCTCGCCCTTCTTGCGCATCCGGGCGGAGCTTTCGCGCAGCCGGTCGAAAAGCGCTTCGAGACGTGCATCGTCTGCCACGGGCCGAATGGGCAGTCGCAAATCCCCGAGATCCCGTCCCTCGGCGGGCAGACGGCTCCCTATACCCTGATCCAGCTCTTCATGTTCCGGGGTAAGCTCCGCCACTTCGAGCCCATGAATGAAGCTGTAAAGGATTTCACCGACGACGACCTGCGCACCTTTTCGGACTACATCGCSAAGTTGCCGCCCCCGMAGCCGCCCGAAGGCGGCGACCCCGCCCGTCTCGCGGCCGGCCGCACCCTGGTGCAGAAATTTCGCTGCGATTTCTGCCACGTCGGCAACCTGGCAGGGCGGGACAACGTGCCGAGGATCGCCGGCCAGCGCGAGGACTTCCTCCTGAAGACCCTGCGCGAATACAAGGCCAATATCCGCTCCGGCTACGATGCCTCGATGGCCGACGTACTGGTGCCGATCAGCGATCAGGAACTCGCCGATATCGCCTACTACAGCTCCCGCCAGCCCTGAGGGTCGAGCCGGCGCTGCAAAAGCCGCCGCTTGACGATGTTCCGCCGGCGGCCCACATTGCTTCAGTGATGCAKGGATTGCTCCAGGAGGATGCCGTGAAAAAGGTTTGGCAAAAGCCGGTTGTGGTCGAGCAGGAAGTCGGGCTCGAAGTGACGAGCTATTCTTCGGCCGTTCTCAACTAGGCAGCGCAGACGTGAACACGATCGGGCGGTGGTGCACAGTCGCTGCCGCCCGTCGTGTTTCTGCGGTCTGCTTTCGATATCCTCCAACCCACGTTGTCGCTCATGATCGTGCGCGTGCTCGGATCGGCAGCCGGAGGGGGCTTTCCGCARTTGAACTGCGCCTGCGCCATGTGCCGCCTCGCACGCAGCGGCGCCCCGGGCGTCCTCCCCCGCACGCAGACGAGCCTCGCTGTCAGCATCGACGGGGTCCGCTGGGCGATCTTCAACGCGTCCCCCGATCTGCGCCAGCAGGTGGCGCAAGCGCCGGCCTTGCAGGCGAACGCGGCATCCGTGCGCAATTCGCCGATCGSCGCCGTCGTCCTCACCAATGGTGACATCGATGCCATTGCCGGCCTGCTGAGCCTGCGTGAAGGTTTCGTGTTCGATCTCTACGCGGCCGAGCCYGTGCTGGCGACGCTTGCCGAGAATTCCGTCTTCAAGGTYCTGAGCCCCGATGCCGTAACGCGCCGCGCGCTTCTGCCGGGCCGCCCCACGACTGTTCTCGATGGTCTCACGGTCGAAGCCTTCGCGGTGCCGGGCAAGACCGCGCTCTACAAGGAAACGGCGGCACCCGACTTCGGCACGCGGCCCGGCGATACCATCGGCCTCAAGATCACGCAGGCGACGAAGGATATCGCCGTGTTTTTCATGCCCTCCTGCGCGCGCGTCGACGACGCCCTGCGGGCGCGCATCGACCGCGCGGATTTGCTGCTGTTCGATGGCACGCTCTATCGGGACGACGAGATGATCGCGCAGGGTCTGTCGCACAAGACGGGCGCCCGTATGGGCCACATCGCCATGTCGGGGGAGACGGGCGCGATCGCGGCGCTGGCATCCACGCCTGTGGCACGACGCATCTTCATCCACATCAACAATTCGAACCCGGTCCTCGACCCGGCGAGCCCCGAGCGGCGCGCGGTCGAAGCGGCAGGCTGGGACGTCGCCACCGACGGCATGGAGTTCAGGCTGTGACACCGAGCATGCTGTCGCCCGACGAACTGGAAGCGGCCATCCGCGAGGTCGGCGCGACGCGCTATCACGACAAGCAYCCGTTYCATCATCTCCTGCACGGCGGCAAGCTCAACAAGGGACAGGTGCAGGCCTGGGCCCTCAATCGTTACTGCTACCAGGCGGGCGTGCCGCGCAAGGATGCAGCGCTGATCAGCCGTGTGGAGGATCGCGAGCTGCGCCGCGAATGGGTGCATCGCATTCACGATCACGACGGCCACGCGGGCGAGGAAGGCGGGATCGAGCGCTGGCTGGTGCTGACGGACGTGCTCGGTCTCGATCGCGCCTACGTCATGTCGAAGCAAGGCGCGCTTCCCGCGACCCGCTTCGCGGTCGAGGCCTATGTCCGCTTCGTGCGCGACATGCCGCTGCTCGATGCCGTCGCCTCGTCGCTGACCGAGCTGTTCGCCCCGCGCATCCACAAGGAGCGCATCGCGGGCATGCTCGAGAATTACGATTTCGTCGGTGAGCGGGCCATGCAGTACTTCCGCCGCCGTCTCGACCAGGCCAATCGCGATTCCGACTTCGCGCTCGATTATGTGAAGCGCTACGCCCGCACGCCGCAGGAGCAGCAGGCCGCCATCGCGGCCGTCCGCTTCAAGTGCGACGTGCTGTGGGCGCAGCTCGATGCGCTGCATCACGCCTACGTCACACCGGGGCTGATCCCGCCGGGCGCGTTCCGGCCGGAGGGTGCGTGATGCCGGCGCCCGAGCGCACGATCATCGGCGAGGCCTCGCGCCCACGTCTCGCGCCGAGCACGGTGCTGCGGGAAGATAAAGCGCGCGGTGGCTGGATCATTCTCGCCCCCGAGCGCGTCTTCACCCCGGATGCCGTCGCCGTGGAAGTCCTGCATCTGTGCGACGGCGTGCGGACCTGCGCGGCGATCGCGCAGCACCTCGCGAAGGCCTATGACGCTGATGCCGGCGTGATCCTCGCCGATATCACACCTCTGCTTCAGGATCTTGCCGACAAGGGAGTGATCGCGGCGTGAGCAATGCCCCTGAGCCCGCGCCAGTCCCTGCGACCCCGGTGGCGCCGCCCGTTGGCCTGCTCGCCGAGTTGACACATCGCTGTCCGCTGCAATGCCCGTATTGCTCCAACCCGCTGGAGCTCGAGCGCGCCAAGGACGAGTTGCCGACCGACGTCTGGCAGCGCGTTCTCGGCGAAGCGGCCGATCTCGGCGTGCTGCAACTGCATCTTTCCGGCGGCGAGCCGACGGTGCGGACGGATCTCGAAGCCCTGGTTGCGCACGCGGCGCGGGCGGGGCTCTATACCAATCTCATCACCTCGGGCGTGGCGCTGAGCGAAGCGCGGCTCTACGCCCTGCGCGACGCGGGCCTCGCGCACGTGCAGATATCGCTGCAGGACGTGGACGCCGCCAACGCCGACCGCCTCGCGCACTACGAAGGCGCGCACGCCAAGAAGCTTCGGCTGGCCGAGGCCGTGCGCAACGCGGGCCTCGCGCTCACCCTCAACGCGCCGCTGCATCGCCACAACGTCATGCACACGGCCGAGTTCATAGATCTCGCCGTCGCCACGGGCGCGCGGCGGCTCGAGATGGCGCACGTGCAGTATTACGGCTGGGCCCTGGCCAATCGCGCCGCGCTGATGCCGACCCGCGTGCAAACGGATGAGAGCATCGCCGTCGTGGAGGCGGCACGCGCGCGTCTCAAGGGCATCCTCACCATCGATCTCGTCGTGCCGGACTATTACGCCATCCGTCCCAAGCCCTGCATGGGCGGGTGGGGCCGCGGCCTCATCACCATCACGCCGTCGGGCAAGGTCATGCCCTGCCATGCGGCCGCGACCCTGTCTCTTATACACATCTAGATGTGTATAAGAGACAGCACGTGCAGTATTACGGCTGGGCCCTGGCCAATCGCGCCGCGCTGATGCCGACCCGCGTGCAAACGGATGAGAGCATCGCCGTCGTGGAGGCGGCACGCGCGCGTCTCAAGGGCATCCTCACCATCGATCTCGTCGTGCCGGACTATTACGCCATCCGTCCCAAGCCCTGCATGGGCGGGTGGGGCCGCGGCCTCATCACCATCACGCCGTCGGGCAAGGTCATGCCCTGCCATGCGGCCGCGACCCTGTCTCTTATACACATCTAGATGTGTATAAGAGACAGCACGTGCAGTATTACGGCTGGGCCCTGGCCAATCGCGCCGCGCTGATGCCGACCCGCGTGCAAACGGATGAGAGCATCGCCGTCGTGGAGGCGGCACGCGCGCGTCTCAAGGGCATCCTCACCATCGATCTCGTCGTGCCGGACTATTACGCCATCCGTCCCAAGCCCTGCATGGGCGGGTGGGGCCGCGGCCTCATCACCATCACGCCGTCGGGCAAGGTCATGCCCTGCCATGCGGCCGCGACCCTGTCTCTTATACACATCTAGATGTGTATAAGAGACAGCACGTGCAGTATTACGGCTGGGCCCTGGCCAATCGCGCCGCGCTGATGCCGACCCGCGTGCAAACGGATGAGAGCATCGCCGTCGTGGAGGCGGCACGCGCGCGTCTCAAGGGCATCCTCACCATCGATCTCGTCGTGCCGGACTATTACGCCATCCGTCCCAAGCCCTGCATGGGCGGGTGGGGCCGCGGCCTCATCACCATCACGCCGTCGGGCAAGGTCATGCCCTGCCATGCGGCCGCGACCCTGTCTCTTATACACATCTAGATGTGTATAAGAGACAGCACGTGCAGTATTACGGCTGGGCCCTGGCCAATCGCGCCGCGCTGATGCCGACCCGCGTGCAAACGGATGAGAGCATCGCCGTCGTGGAGGCGGCACGCGCGCGTCTCAAGGGCATCCTCACCATCGATCTCGTCGTGCCGGACTATTACGCCATCCGTCCCAAGCCCTGCATGGGCGGGTGGGGCCGCGGCCTCATCACCATCACGCCGTCGGGCAAGGTCATGCCCTGCCATGCGGCCGCGACCCTGTCTCTTATACACATCTAGATGTGTATAAGAGACAGCACGTGCAGTATTACGGCTGGGCCCTGGCCAATCGCGCCGCGCTGATGCCGACCCGCGTGCAAACGGATGAGAGCATCGCCGTCGTGGAGGCGGCACGCGCGCGTCTCAAGGGCATCCTCACCATCGATCTCGTCGTGCCGGACTATTACGCCATCCGTCCCAAGCCCTGCATGGGCGGGTGGGGCCGCGGCCTCATCACCATCACGCCGTCGGGCAAGGTCATGCCCTGCCATGCGGCCGCGACCCTGTCTCTTATACACATCTAGATGTGTATAAGAGACAGCACGTGCAGTATTACGGCTGGGCCCTGGCCAATCGCGCCGCGCTGATGCCGACCCGCGTGCAAACGGATGAGAGCATCGCCGTCGTGGAGGCGGCACGCGCGCGTCTCAAGGGCATCCTCACCATCGATCTCGTCGTGCCGGACTATTACGCCATCCGTCCCAAGCCCTGCATGGGCGGGTGGGGCCGCGGCCTCATCACCATCACGCCGTCGGGCAAGGTCATGCCCTGCCATGCGGCCGCGACCCTGTCTCTTATACACATCTAGATGTGTATAAGAGACAGCACGTGCAGTATTACGGCTGGGCCCTGGCCAATCGCGCCGCGCTGATGCCGACCCGCGTGCAAACGGATGAGAGCATCGCCGTCGTGGAGGCGGCACGCGCGCGTCTCAAGGGCATCCTCACCATCGATCTCGTCGTGCCGGACTATTACGCCATCCGTCCCAAGCCCTGCATGGGCGGGTGGGGCCGCGGCCTCATCACCATCACGCCGTCGGGCAAGGTCATGCCCTGCCATGCGGCCGCGACCCTGTCTCTTATACACATCTAGATGTGTATAAGAGACAGCACGTGCAGTATTACGGCTGGGCCCTGGCCAATCGCGCCGCGCTGATGCCGACCCGCGTGCAAACGGATGAGAGCATCGCCGTCGTGGAGGCGGCACGCGCGCGTCTCAAGGGCATCCTCACCATCGATCTCGTCGTGCCGGACTATTACGCCATCCGTCCCAAGCCCTGCATGGGCGGGTGGGGCCGCGGCCTCATCACCATCACGCCGTCGGGCAAGGTCATGCCCTGCCATGCGGCCGCGACCCTGTCTCTTATACACATCTAGATGTGTATAAGAGACAGCACGTGCAGTATTACGGCTGGGCCCTGGCCAATCGCGCCGCGCTGATGCCGACCCGCGTGCAAACGGATGAGAGCATCGCCGTCGTGGAGGCGGCACGCGCGCGTCTCAAGGGCATCCTCACCATCGATCTCGTCGTGCCGGACTATTACGCCATCCGTCCCAAGCCCTGCATGGGCGGGTGGGGCCGCGGCCTCATCACCATCACGCCGTCGGGCAAGGTCATGCCCTGCCATGCGGCCGCGACCCTGTCTCTTATACACATCTAGATGTGTATAAGAGACAGCACGTGCAGTATTACGGCTGGGCCCTGGCCAATCGCGCCGCGCTGATGCCGACCCGCGTGCAAACGGATGAGAGCATCGCCGTCGTGGAGGCGGCACGCGCGCGTCTCAAGGGCATCCTCACCATCGATCTCGTCGTGCCGGACTATTACGCCATCCGTCCCAAGCCCTGCATGGGCGGGTGGGGCCGCGGCCTCATCACCATCACGCCGTCGGGCAAGGTCATGCCCTGCCATGCGGCCGCGACCCTGTCTCTTATACACATCTAGATGTGTATAAGAGACAGCACGTGCAGTATTACGGCTGGGCCCTGGCCAATCGCGCCGCGCTGATGCCGACCCGCGTGCAAACGGATGAGAGCATCGCCGTCGTGGAGGCGGCACGCGCGCGTCTCAAGGGCATCCTCACCATCGATCTCGTCGTGCCGGACTATTACGCCATCCGTCCCAAGCCCTGCATGGGCGGGTGGGGCCGCGGCCTCATCACCATCACGCCGTCGGGCAAGGTCATGCCCTGCCATGCGGCCGCGACCCTGTCTCTTATACACATCTAGATGTGTATAAGAGACAGCACGTGCAGTATTACGGCTGGGCCCTGGCCAATCGCGCCGCGCTGATGCCGACCCGCGTGCAAACGGATGAGAGCATCGCCGTCGTGGAGGCGGCACGCGCGCGTCTCAAGGGCATCCTCACCATCGATCTCGTCGTGCCGGACTATTACGCCATCCGTCCCAAGCCCTGCATGGGCGGGTGGGGCCGCGGCCTCATCACCATCACGCCGTCGGGCAAGGTCATGCCCTGCCATGCGGCCGCGACCCTGTCTCTTATACACATCTAGATGTGTATAAGAGACAGCACGTGCAGTATTACGGCTGGGCCCTGGCCAATCGCGCCGCGCTGATGCCGACCCGCGTGCAAACGGATGAGAGCATCGCCGTCGTGGAGGCGGCACGCGCGCGTCTCAAGGGCATCCTCACCATCGATCTCGTCGTGCCGGACTATTACGCCATCCGTCCCAAGCCCTGCATGGGCGGGTGGGGCCGCGGCCTCATCACCATCACGCCGTCGGGCAAGGTCATGCCCTGCCATGCGGCCGCGACCCTGTCTCTTATACACATCTAGATGTGTATAAGAGACAGCACGTGCAGTATTACGGCTGGGCCCTGGCCAATCGCGCCGCGCTGATGCCGACCCGCGTGCAAACGGATGAGAGCATCGCCGTCGTGGAGGCGGCACGCGCGCGTCTCAAGGGCATCCTCACCATCGATCTCGTCGTGCCGGACTATTACGCCATCCGTCCCAAGCCCTGCATGGGCGGGTGGGGCCGCGGCCTCATCACCATCACGCCGTCGGGCAAGGTCATGCCCTGCCATGCGGCCGCGACCCTGTCTCTTATACACATCTAGATGTGTATAAGAGACAGCACGTGCAGTATTACGGCTGGGCCCTGGCCAATCGCGCCGCGCTGATGCCGACCCGCGTGCAAACGGATGAGAGCATCGCCGTCGTGGAGGCGGCACGCGCGCGTCTCAAGGGCATCCTCACCATCGATCTCGTCGTGCCGGACTATTACGCCATCCGTCCCAAGCCCTGCATGGGCGGGTGGGGCCGCGGCCTCATCACCATCACGCCGTCGGGCAAGGTCATGCCCTGCCATGCGGCCGCGACCCTGTCTCTTATACACATCTAGATGTGTATAAGAGACAGCACGTGCAGTATTACGGCTGGGCCCTGGCCAATCGCGCCGCGCTGATGCCGACCCGCGTGCAAACGGATGAGAGCATCGCCGTCGTGGAGGCGGCACGCGCGCGTCTCAAGGGCATCCTCACCATCGATCTCGTCGTGCCGGACTATTACGCCATCCGTCCCAAGCCCTGCATGGGCGGGTGGGGCCGCGGCCTCATCACCATCACGCCGTCGGGCAAGGTCATGCCCTGCCATGCGGCCGCGACCCTGTCTCTTATACACATCTAGATGTGTATAAGAGACAGCACGTGCAGTATTACGGCTGGGCCCTGGCCAATCGCGCCGCGCTGATGCCGACCCGCGTGCAAACGGATGAGAGCATCGCCGTCGTGGAGGCGGCACGCGCGCGTCTCAAGGGCATCCTCACCATCGATCTCGTCGTGCCGGACTATTACGCCATCCGTCCCAAGCCCTGCATGGGCGGGTGGGGCCGCGGCCTCATCACCATCACGCCGTCGGGCAAGGTCATGCCCTGCCATGCGGCCGCGACCCTGTCTCTTATACACATCTAGATGTGTATAAGAGACAGCACGTGCAGTATTACGGCTGGGCCCTGGCCAATCGCGCCGCGCTGATGCCGACCCGCGTGCAAACGGATGAGAGCATCGCCGTCGTGGAGGCGGCACGCGCGCGTCTCAAGGGCATCCTCACCATCGATCTCGTCGTGCCGGACTATTACGCCATCCGTCCCAAGCCCTGCATGGGCGGGTGGGGCCGCGGCCTCATCACCATCACGCCGTCGGGCAAGGTCATGCCCTGCCATGCGGCCGCGACCCTGTCTCTTATACACATCTAGATGTGTATAAGAGACAGCACGTGCAGTATTACGGCTGGGCCCTGGCCAATCGCGCCGCGCTGATGCCGACCCGCGTGCAAACGGATGAGAGCATCGCCGTCGTGGAGGCGGCACGCGCGCGTCTCAAGGGCATCCTCACCATCGATCTCGTCGTGCCGGACTATTACGCCATCCGTCCCAAGCCCTGCATGGGCGGGTGGGGCCGCGGCCTCATCACCATCACGCCGTCGGGCAAGGTCATGCCCTGCCATGCGGCCGCGACCCTGTCTCTTATACACATCTAGATGTGTATAAGAGACAGCACGTGCAGTATTACGGCTGGGCCCTGGCCAATCGCGCCGCGCTGATGCCGACCCGCGTGCAAACGGATGAGAGCATCGCCGTCGTGGAGGCGGCACGCGCGCGTCTCAAGGGCATCCTCACCATCGATCTCGTCGTGCCGGACTATTACGCCATCCGTCCCAAGCCCTGCATGGGCGGGTGGGGCCGCGGCCTCATCACCATCACGCCGTCGGGCAAGGTCATGCCCTGCCATGCGGCCGCGACCCTGTCTCTTATACACATCTAGATGTGTATAAGAGACAGCACGTGCAGTATTACGGCTGGGCCCTGGCCAATCGCGCCGCGCTGATGCCGACCCGCGTGCAAACGGATGAGAGCATCGCCGTCGTGGAGGCGGCACGCGCGCGTCTCAAGGGCATCCTCACCATCGATCTCGTCGTGCCGGACTATTACGCCATCCGTCCCAAGCCCTGCATGGGCGGGTGGGGCCGCGGCCTCATCACCATCACGCCGTCGGGCAAGGTCATGCCCTGCCATGCGGCCGCGACCCTGTCTCTTATACACATCTAGATGTGTATAAGAGACAGCACGTGCAGTATTACGGCTGGGCCCTGGCCAATCGCGCCGCGCTGATGCCGACCCGCGTGCAAACGGATGAGAGCATCGCCGTCGTGGAGGCGGCACGCGCGCGTCTCAAGGGCATCCTCACCATCGATCTCGTCGTGCCGGACTATTACGCCATCCGTCCCAAGCCCTGCATGGGCGGGTGGGGCCGCGGCCTCATCACCATCACGCCGTCGGGCAAGGTCATGCCCTGCCATGCGGCCGCGACCCTGTCTCTTATACACATCTAGATGTGTATAAGAGACAGCACGTGCAGTATTACGGCTGGGCCCTGGCCAATCGCGCCGCGCTGATGCCGACCCGCGTGCAAACGGATGAGAGCATCGCCGTCGTGGAGGCGGCACGCGCGCGTCTCAAGGGCATCCTCACCATCGATCTCGTCGTGCCGGACTATTACGCCATCCGTCCCAAGCCCTGCATGGGCGGGTGGGGCCGCGGCCTCATCACCATCACGCCGTCGGGCAAGGTCATGCCCTGCCATGCGGCCGCGACCCTGTCTCTTATACACATCTAGATGTGTATAAGAGACAGCACGTGCAGTATTACGGCTGGGCCCTGGCCAATCGCGCCGCGCTGATGCCGACCCGCGTGCAAACGGATGAGAGCATCGCCGTCGTGGAGGCGGCACGCGCGCGTCTCAAGGGCATCCTCACCATCGATCTCGTCGTGCCGGACTATTACGCCATCCGTCCCAAGCCCTGCATGGGCGGGTGGGGCCGCGGCCTCATCACCATCACGCCGTCGGGCAAGGTCATGCCCTGCCATGCGGCCGCGACCCTGTCTCTTATACACATCTAGATGTGTATAAGAGACAGCACGTGCAGTATTACGGCTGGGCCCTGGCCAATCGCGCCGCGCTGATGCCGACCCGCGTGCAAACGGATGAGAGCATCGCCGTCGTGGAGGCGGCACGCGCGCGTCTCAAGGGCATCCTCACCATCGATCTCGTCGTGCCGGACTATTACGCCATCCGTCCCAAGCCCTGCATGGGCGGGTGGGGCCGCGGCCTCATCACCATCACGCCGTCGGGCAAGGTCATGCCCTGCCATGCGGCCGCGACCCTGTCTCTTATACACATCTAGATGTGTATAAGAGACAGCACGTGCAGTATTACGGCTGGGCCCTGGCCAATCGCGCCGCGCTGATGCCGACCCGCGTGCAAACGGATGAGAGCATCGCCGTCGTGGAGGCGGCACGCGCGCGTCTCAAGGGCATCCTCACCATCGATCTCGTCGTGCCGGACTATTACGCCATCCGTCCCAAGCCCTGCATGGGCGGGTGGGGCCGCGGCCTCATCACCATCACGCCGTCGGGCAAGGTCATGCCCTGCCATGCGGCCGCGACCCTGTCTCTTATACACATCTAGATGTGTATAAGAGACAGCACGTGCAGTATTACGGCTGGGCCCTGGCCAATCGCGCCGCGCTGATGCCGACCCGCGTGCAAACGGATGAGAGCATCGCCGTCGTGGAGGCGGCACGCGCGCGTCTCAAGGGCATCCTCACCATCGATCTCGTCGTGCCGGACTATTACGCCATCCGTCCCAAGCCCTGCATGGGCGGGTGGGGCCGCGGCCTCATCACCATCACGCCGTCGGGCAAGGTCATGCCCTGCCATGCGGCCGCGACCCTGTCTCTTATACACATCTAGATGTGTATAAGAGACAGCACGTGCAGTATTACGGCTGGGCCCTGGCCAATCGCGCCGCGCTGATGCCGACCCGCGTGCAAACGGATGAGAGCATCGCCGTCGTGGAGGCGGCACGCGCGCGTCTCAAGGGCATCCTCACCATCGATCTCGTCGTGCCGGACTATTACGCCATCCGTCCCAAGCCCTGCATGGGCGGGTGGGGCCGCGGCCTCATCACCATCACGCCGTCGGGCAAGGTCATGCCCTGCCATGCGGCCGCGACCCTGTCTCTTATACACATCTAGATGTGTATAAGAGACAGCACGTGCAGTATTACGGCTGGGCCCTGGCCAATCGCGCCGCGCTGATGCCGACCCGCGTGCAAACGGATGAGAGCATCGCCGTCGTGGAGGCGGCACGCGCGCGTCTCAAGGGCATCCTCACCATCGATCTCGTCGTGCCGGACTATTACGCCATCCGTCCCAAGCCCTGCATGGGCGGGTGGGGCCGCGGCCTCATCACCATCACGCCGTCGGGCAAGGTCATGCCCTGCCATGCGGCCGCGACCCTGTCTCTTATACACATCTAGATGTGTATAAGAGACAGCACGTGCAGTATTACGGCTGGGCCCTGGCCAATCGCGCCGCGCTGATGCCGACCCGCGTGCAAACGGATGAGAGCATCGCCGTCGTGGAGGCGGCACGCGCGCGTCTCAAGGGCATCCTCACCATCGATCTCGTCGTGCCGGACTATTACGCCATCCGTCCCAAGCCCTGCATGGGCGGGTGGGGCCGCGGCCTCATCACCATCACGCCGTCGGGCAAGGTCATGCCCTGCCATGCGGCCGCGACCCTGTCTCTTATACACATCTAGATGTGTATAAGAGACAGCACGTGCAGTATTACGGCTGGGCCCTGGCCAATCGCGCCGCGCTGATGCCGACCCGCGTGCAAACGGATGAGAGCATCGCCGTCGTGGAGGCGGCACGCGCGCGTCTCAAGGGCATCCTCACCATCGATCTCGTCGTGCCGGACTATTACGCCATCCGTCCCAAGCCCTGCATGGGCGGGTGGGGCCGCGGCCTCATCACCATCACGCCGTCGGGCAAGGTCATGCCCTGCCATGCGGCCGCGACCCTGTCTCTTATACACATCTAGATGTGTATAAGAGACAGCACGTGCAGTATTACGGCTGGGCCCTGGCCAATCGCGCCGCGCTGATGCCGACCCGCGTGCAAACGGATGAGAGCATCGCCGTCGTGGAGGCGGCACGCGCGCGTCTCAAGGGCATCCTCACCATCGATCTCGTCGTGCCGGACTATTACGCCATCCGTCCCAAGCCCTGCATGGGCGGGTGGGGCCGCGGCCTCATCACCATCACGCCGTCGGGCAAGGTCATGCCCTGCCATGCGGCCGCGACCCTGTCTCTTATACACATCTAGATGTGTATAAGAGACAGCACGTGCAGTATTACGGCTGGGCCCTGGCCAATCGCGCCGCGCTGATGCCGACCCGCGTGCAAACGGATGAGAGCATCGCCGTCGTGGAGGCGGCACGCGCGCGTCTCAAGGGCATCCTCACCATCGATCTCGTCGTGCCGGACTATTACGCCATCCGTCCCAAGCCCTGCATGGGCGGGTGGGGCCGCGGCCTCATCACCATCACGCCGTCGGGCAAGGTCATGCCCTGCCATGCGGCCGCGACCCTGTCTCTTATACACATCTAGATGTGTATAAGAGACAGCACGTGCAGTATTACGGCTGGGCCCTGGCCAATCGCGCCGCGCTGATGCCGACCCGCGTGCAAACGGATGAGAGCATCGCCGTCGTGGAGGCGGCACGCGCGCGTCTCAAGGGCATCCTCACCATCGATCTCGTCGTGCCGGACTATTACGCCATCCGTCCCAAGCCCTGCATGGGCGGGTGGGGCCGCGGCCTCATCACCATCACGCCGTCGGGCAAGGTCATGCCCTGCCATGCGGCCGCGACCCTGTCTCTTATACACATCTAGATGTGTATAAGAGACAGCACGTGCAGTATTACGGCTGGGCCCTGGCCAATCGCGCCGCGCTGATGCCGACCCGCGTGCAAACGGATGAGAGCATCGCCGTCGTGGAGGCGGCACGCGCGCGTCTCAAGGGCATCCTCACCATCGATCTCGTCGTGCCGGACTATTACGCCATCCGTCCCAAGCCCTGCATGGGCGGGTGGGGCCGCGGCCTCATCACCATCACGCCGTCGGGCAAGGTCATGCCCTGCCATGCGGCCGCGACCCTGTCTCTTATACACATCTAGATGTGTATAAGAGACAGCACGTGCAGTATTACGGCTGGGCCCTGGCCAATCGCGCCGCGCTGATGCCGACCCGCGTGCAAACGGATGAGAGCATCGCCGTCGTGGAGGCGGCACGCGCGCGTCTCAAGGGCATCCTCACCATCGATCTCGTCGTGCCGGACTATTACGCCATCCGTCCCAAGCCCTGCATGGGCGGGTGGGGCCGCGGCCTCATCACCATCACGCCGTCGGGCAAGGTCATGCCCTGCCATGCGGCCGCGACCCTGTCTCTTATACACATCTAGATGTGTATAAGAGACAGCACGTGCAGTATTACGGCTGGGCCCTGGCCAATCGCGCCGCGCTGATGCCGACCCGCGTGCAAACGGATGAGAGCATCGCCGTCGTGGAGGCGGCACGCGCGCGTCTCAAGGGCATCCTCACCATCGATCTCGTCGTGCCGGACTATTACGCCATCCGTCCCAAGCCCTGCATGGGCGGGTGGGGCCGCGGCCTCATCACCATCACGCCGTCGGGCAAGGTCATGCCCTGCCATGCGGCCGCGACCCTGTCTCTTATACACATCTAGATGTGTATAAGAGACAGCACGTGCAGTATTACGGCTGGGCCCTGGCCAATCGCGCCGCGCTGATGCCGACCCGCGTGCAAACGGATGAGAGCATCGCCGTCGTGGAGGCGGCACGCGCGCGTCTCAAGGGCATCCTCACCATCGATCTCGTCGTGCCGGACTATTACGCCATCCGTCCCAAGCCCTGCATGGGCGGGTGGGGCCGCGGCCTCATCACCATCACGCCGTCGGGCAAGGTCATGCCCTGCCATGCGGCCGCGACCCTGTCTCTTATACACATCTAGATGTGTATAAGAGACAGCACGTGCAGTATTACGGCTGGGCCCTGGCCAATCGCGCCGCGCTGATGCCGACCCGCGTGCAAACGGATGAGAGCATCGCCGTCGTGGAGGCGGCACGCGCGCGTCTCAAGGGCATCCTCACCATCGATCTCGTCGTGCCGGACTATTACGCCATCCGTCCCAAGCCCTGCATGGGCGGGTGGGGCCGCGGCCTCATCACCATCACGCCGTCGGGCAAGGTCATGCCCTGCCATGCGGCCGCGACCCTGTCTCTTATACACATCTAGATGTGTATAAGAGACAGCACGTGCAGTATTACGGCTGGGCCCTGGCCAATCGCGCCGCGCTGATGCCGACCCGCGTGCAAACGGATGAGAGCATCGCCGTCGTGGAGGCGGCACGCGCGCGTCTCAAGGGCATCCTCACCATCGATCTCGTCGTGCCGGACTATTACGCCATCCGTCCCAAGCCCTGCATGGGCGGGTGGGGCCGCGGCCTCATCACCATCACGCCGTCGGGCAAGGTCATGCCCTGCCATGCGGCCGCGACCCTGTCTCTTATACACATCTAGATGTGTATAAGAGACAGCACGTGCAGTATTACGGCTGGGCCCTGGCCAATCGCGCCGCGCTGATGCCGACCCGCGTGCAAACGGATGAGAGCATCGCCGTCGTGGAGGCGGCACGCGCGCGTCTCAAGGGCATCCTCACCATCGATCTCGTCGTGCCGGACTATTACGCCATCCGTCCCAAGCCCTGCATGGGCGGGTGGGGCCGCGGCCTCATCACCATCACGCCGTCGGGCAAGGTCATGCCCTGCCATGCGGCCGCGACCCTGTCTCTTATACACATCTAGATGTGTATAAGAGACAGCACGTGCAGTATTACGGCTGGGCCCTGGCCAATCGCGCCGCGCTGATGCCGACCCGCGTGCAAACGGATGAGAGCATCGCCGTCGTGGAGGCGGCACGCGCGCGTCTCAAGGGCATCCTCACCATCGATCTCGTCGTGCCGGACTATTACGCCATCCGTCCCAAGCCCTGCATGGGCGGGTGGGGCCGCGGCCTCATCACCATCACGCCGTCGGGCAAGGTCATGCCCTGCCATGCGGCCGCGACCCTGTCTCTTATACACATCTAGATGTGTATAAGAGACAGCACGTGCAGTATTACGGCTGGGCCCTGGCCAATCGCGCCGCGCTGATGCCGACCCGCGTGCAAACGGATGAGAGCATCGCCGTCGTGGAGGCGGCACGCGCGCGTCTCAAGGGCATCCTCACCATCGATCTCGTCGTGCCGGACTATTACGCCATCCGTCCCAAGCCCTGCATGGGCGGGTGGGGCCGCGGCCTCATCACCATCACGCCGTCGGGCAAGGTCATGCCCTGCCATGCGGCCGCGACCCTGTCTCTTATACACATCTAGATGTGTATAAGAGACAGCACGTGCAGTATTACGGCTGGGCCCTGGCCAATCGCGCCGCGCTGATGCCGACCCGCGTGCAAACGGATGAGAGCATCGCCGTCGTGGAGGCGGCACGCGCGCGTCTCAAGGGCATCCTCACCATCGATCTCGTCGTGCCGGACTATTACGCCATCCGTCCCAAGCCCTGCATGGGCGGGTGGGGCCGCGGCCTCATCACCATCACGCCGTCGGGCAAGGTCATGCCCTGCCATGCGGCCGCGACCCTGTCTCTTATACACATCTAGATGTGTATAAGAGACAGCACGTGCAGTATTACGGCTGGGCCCTGGCCAATCGCGCCGCGCTGATGCCGACCCGCGTGCAAACGGATGAGAGCATCGCCGTCGTGGAGGCGGCACGCGCGCGTCTCAAGGGCATCCTCACCATCGATCTCGTCGTGCCGGACTATTACGCCATCCGTCCCAAGCCCTGCATGGGCGGGTGGGGCCGCGGCCTCATCACCATCACGCCGTCGGGCAAGGTCATGCCCTGCCATGCGGCCGCGACCCTGTCTCTTATACACATCTAGATGTGTATAAGAGACAGCACGTGCAGTATTACGGCTGGGCCCTGGCCAATCGCGCCGCGCTGATGCCGACCCGCGTGCAAACGGATGAGAGCATCGCCGTCGTGGAGGCGGCACGCGCGCGTCTCAAGGGCATCCTCACCATCGATCTCGTCGTGCCGGACTATTACGCCATCCGTCCCAAGCCCTGCATGGGCGGGTGGGGCCGCGGCCTCATCACCATCACGCCGTCGGGCAAGGTCATGCCCTGCCATGCGGCCGCGACCCTGTCTCTTATACACATCTAGATGTGTATAAGAGACAGCACGTGCAGTATTACGGCTGGGCCCTGGCCAATCGCGCCGCGCTGATGCCGACCCGCGTGCAAACGGATGAGAGCATCGCCGTCGTGGAGGCGGCACGCGCGCGTCTCAAGGGCATCCTCACCATCGATCTCGTCGTGCCGGACTATTACGCCATCCGTCCCAAGCCCTGCATGGGCGGGTGGGGCCGCGGCCTCATCACCATCACGCCGTCGGGCAAGGTCATGCCCTGCCATGCGGCCGCGACCCTGTCTCTTATACACATCTAGATGTGTATAAGAGACAGCACGTGCAGTATTACGGCTGGGCCCTGGCCAATCGCGCCGCGCTGATGCCGACCCGCGTGCAAACGGATGAGAGCATCGCCGTCGTGGAGGCGGCACGCGCGCGTCTCAAGGGCATCCTCACCATCGATCTCGTCGTGCCGGACTATTACGCCATCCGTCCCAAGCCCTGCATGGGCGGGTGGGGCCGCGGCCTCATCACCATCACGCCGTCGGGCAAGGTCATGCCCTGCCATGCGGCCGCGACCATACCCGGTCTCGTGTTCGACAATGTGCGCGACCGGCCGCTCGTGGATATCTGGAGGGCCTCATCCGCCTTCGCTCAATTCCGCGGCACGAGCTGGATGCGCGAGCCCTGCCGCAGTTGCGACCTGCGCGAGCGCGACTGGGGCGGCTGCCGCTGTCAGGCCCTGGCCTT
>BFBZ01001167.1_pt1 | contig 18707 bp, 18 predicted proteins | sample 1888401 | NCBI WGS metagenome assembly BFBZ01 (sample SAMD00112614, study PRJDB3348) | symbiont metagenome | host: Chara braunii | reverse complement strand
CATTCCGGTCATCGGCTGGATGCAGGAGATGGAGCAATTGAACCGCGTCGATGCCACCGCCTTCTACGACAAATATTACAGGCCCAACAACGCCGTGCTGATCGTGGCCGGCGATGTCGAGCCTGAGGCGGTCAAGGCGCTGGCCGAGAAGACCTTTGGCAAGGTGGCGCGCGGCCCCGATCTGCCGCCGCGCGTTCGTCCGGTCGAGCCGGAACAGAACACCAAGCGCACGGTGACGCTCTCCGACGCTCGCGTCAGCGTGCCGAGCTTCTCGACGCAGTGGGTGGTTCCATCCTACCATTCAGGCAAGGGTGGCGAAGCGGAAGCGCTCGATCTGCTCGCCGAAATCCTGGGTGGCGGGATGCGCAGCCGTCTCTACCAGCAGCTTGTGGTCAAGCAGGGCATCGCTTCCAGCGCCGGCGCCTTCTTCCAGGGCACCATGCTCGACGATACCAATTTCACCGTCTACGGCGCTCCGCGCGGCGATGCCAAGCTGGCCGATGTCGAGGCGGCTGTCGACGCCGAGGTGATGCGCATCGCCAAGGATGGCGTGACCAGCGAGGAGCTGGAAAAGGCCAAGGATCGATATGTGCGCTCGATGATATTCGCGCGCGACAAGCAGGATTCGATGGCCAACATCTATGGCTCGACGCTGGCCACGGGCGGCAATGTGCAGGATGTCCAGCAATGGCCGGATCGCATCCGCAAGGTCACCGCCGATCAGGTCAAGGCCGTTGCCGCCCGCTATCTCGTTCTTGACCATTCGACAACCGGCTATCTCTTGCCGCAAACCCAGGCGGGGAACTGATTGATGACGCGGCTCAGCACCATTCGCTTCCGTCCGCACATCGCGGTCCTGTTCCTGTCGGTGTTGTTCCTGATCTTGCCGGCGGTCACCGCGCGCGCCAACGTGGCCATACAGGATGTGAAGTCGTCGAAGGGCGTCGATGCCTGGCTTGTGGAAGATTATTCGGTGCCGATCATCGCCATACGCTTCGTCTTCGACGGTGGCTCGACGCAGGATCCGCCGGGCAAGGAAGGGCTTGCCAATCTGATGACCGGGCTGTTCGACGAGGGGGCCGGCAATCTCGACAGCGAGGCTTTCCAGATCCGCCTTGACGACGTCGGTGCGGAAATGAGTTTCGACGAGCGGCGCGACGGTACCTACGGGTCGATGCGCATGCTGGCCGAGCGCAAGGACGAGGCATTCGAACTCTTGCGGCTGGCCATCACGCAACCGCGTTTCGATCAGGCACCGATCGACCGCATCCGCGCGCAGATTCTGTCCGGCATTATTGCCGGCGAGAACGATCCCGACACGATTGCCCAGACCAAATGGGCGGAGGCGATCTACGGCACTCATCCCTATGCGCGATCGGATCAAGGCACCAGGCAGAGCATCGCCACGATCACGCCGGATGATCTGCGCGCTTTCCACAAGGCGAATTTCGCCCGCAGCGGCCTGCATGTTGCTGTTGTCGGCGCCATCGACGCCGAAACGCTGAAGCAGAAACTCGACCTGCTGTTCGGTGACCTGCCGGAAAAGCAGCTGCTGAGGCCGGTTGCCGATATCGACCCAAAGCTGGCGCAGCATGTCGAGGTCAACTACGCCCTGTCGCAGACCTCGCTGCAACTCGCCTATCCGGGCGTGAAGCGGGATGCTCCGGATTTCTTCCCGGCTGCCTTGATGAACGAGATCCTTGGCGGTGGCACCTTCACCTCGCGCCTGTTCAGCGAGGTGCGCGAAAAGCGCGGTCTGGCCTATAGCGTCAACTCGTCGCTGATCAACCAGGACCACGCCAACTCGCTCGTCATCACCACCGCGACGCGCTCGGATCGGGCGGTGCAGACACTTGGCATCGTCCGCGATGTGGTGAAGCGCATGGCCGAGGAAGGTCCGACCGAGGAGGAGCTTGCGGCGACCAAGAAATACATGATCGGCGCCTACGCCATCAACAATCTGAATTCCTCCAGCGCCATCGCCGCGACCCTGGTTCAGCTGCAGGTCGACAAGCTCGGCATCGATTACATGCAGCGGCGGACGGCCTACATCGACGGCGTGACGCTCGATCAGGTCAAGGCCGCGGCCAGGAAGCTGCTCTCAACGGAACCGGCCATCATGGTCGTTGGGCCGAAGCTTGGCGAGGTTGCCAATGGAGGCTAGTTTCGGCATCGCCTTCGGCGGCGGTGGCGCGCGCGGACTGGCGCATATCCACGTCATCGAGGCTTTGGACGAACTTGGGATCAAACCGGTGGCGATCGCCGGCTCGTCGATCGGCGCCATCATGGGCGCCGGCATGGCATCGGGCATGACTGGCAAGGAGATCCACGCTTATGCCCGCTCGATCCTCGGCCGGCGCACCGAGGTGGCCAGCCGCATGTGGAGGGCCCGGCCGGAAACCTTCGCCGAGGCGATGCAGGGCGGGCTGAGGGTCAGCCAGTTCAATGTCGAGCGCATTCTCAAGGCCTTCCTGCCCGAAGCGGTTCCTGAAACCTTCGCCGAGCTGAAAATCCCGCTGAAGGTGACGGCGACGGATTATTTCGGCCACAAGCTCGCCGTGTTCAGCGACGGCGACCTGCACTCGGCCCTTGCCGCTTCGGCAGCGATTCCCGCGGTGTTTCGCCCGGTGATGCGCGACGGAAGGCTGCTGATCGACGGCGGCATCTACAATCCGGTGCCCTTTGACCTGATCGAGAACGACGCCGACATCATCATCGCCGTTGACGTGGTTGGCGCGCCCGAGGAGGCCGAGGGCAAGCAGCCGACCTCTGTCGACCTGATGTTCGGCGCGACGCAACTGCTGATGCAGTCGATCATCGCCAACAAGCTGAAGCAGCGTCAGCCGGACATATTGATCCGCCCCGCGGTGTCAAAATACCGTGTGCTCGACTTCATGAAGGTCGACGCCCTGATGAACGAGACGGCGGACATCAAGGACGAACTGAAGCGGCAGATCGAGAAGGCCGTGGAGGCACGAGGCGGGAAGGGCAAGCGAGGGAAGCGCGTCGCCGGGTAGGTCCAAGGTTCTCGCGCAAGTCCGGCGCTTGAACACGCCCGGCACCTTGGGCCGGGCATGGCAGGCTGGTATCTGCGAAGGATTTCAGTCCTTCGCACGTTCCACATAGGAGCCATCAGCCGTCATCACCACCACGCGTGTACCCGGCGCGATGTGCGGCGGCACCAGCGTGCGCACCCCGTTGGAAAGCACGGCCGGCTTGTAGGACGACGAGGCCGTCTGTCCCTTGGTCGTTGGCTCGGTTTCCACCACTTCGAACGTAGCGCGCTGCGGCAGCACCAGTGAAATGGCAATGCCGTTGAACTGTGACACCTGCACGGCCATGCCTTCCAGGAGGTAAGGCGCCATGTCACCGACCACGGCTTCCGACACTGCCACCTGCTCGTAGCTTTCCGGGTTCATGAAATGAAACCCTTCGCCGTCGCGGTAGAGGAACGTGTGCTCGCGCTCTTCCACATAGGCGCGCTCCACCTGCTCCGTGGTGCGGTAGCGTTCCGAGACCTTCACCCCATCGCCAATACGGCGCATGTCCAGCTGCGTCACCGGCGTGCCCTTGCCTGGGTGGATGTTTTCGGCAAAGAGGATCACATAGAGCTTGCCGTCCTTGTCGACGACATTGCCTTTGCGGAGCGAACTGGCGATAACCTTCACCACGGCTTTACATCCTGAAATCGTTGATTGTCATAAATCGGCTGCGAGAGCCATCCTGTGTGCGCCGTAGCGCATCTTGGGCGATCCCGCCAGCCCAATTCACAATTGGTATAGTCCCATGACCGACGCTTCGCCCTGGTGGACGCCTCATGTTCACGCCGACCGACGCCCGCGGCTGATGCTGCGCAACGGCATTGCCGCCAGCCTGCGCGACTGGTTTTCACGCCGCGACTTTGTCGAGGTCGAGACCGCCGCCCTGCAGGTATCCCCCGGCAATGAGGCGCATCTGGCGGCCTTCGCCACGGAGGTCGTCGGTCCGGACGGGGCGCGCTCGCCGCTTTATCTGCACACCTCGCCGGAATTCGCGTGCAAGAAGCTGCTCGCCGCCGGGGAACAGCGCATCTTCAGTTTCGGCCCCGTCTACCGCAACCGTGAGCGCGGCCCCCTGCACCATCCTGAATTCACCATGCTCGAATGGTACCGGGTGGGGGAGAGCTATGAGAGCCTGATGCTGGATAGCGCCGCTATGCTGGCGCTTGCCGCCGAGCGGGCCGGGGCCAGGCGCTTCAGCTTCCGTGGCCGCGACTGCGATCCCTTCGCCGAGCCGGAACGGCTGACGGTGGCCGACGCCTTCACGCGCCATGCCGGGATCGACCTGCTCGCCACCATCGCCGCCGACGGCAGCACCGATCGCGATGCCCTGTACGGCGCCTTGAACCGCGCCGGGCTGCGGAGCGCGCCGGACGACAATTGGGCGGACCTGTTCAGCAGGGTCATGGTGGAGAAGGTTGAGCCGGCGCTGGGACTGGGCCGCGCCACCATCCTTTGCGAATATCCGGTCGCCGAAGCCGCCCTGGCCCGGCCAAGCTCGCGTGATCCGCGTGTCGCCGAGCGTTTCGAGTTGTATGGCTGCGGTGTCGAGTTGGCCAACGGCTTTGGCGAACTGACCGATCCGCAGGAACAGCGGCGGCGCTTCGTCATCGAGATGGACGAGAAGCAGCGCATCTATGGCGAGCGCTACCCGATCGACGAGGATTTCCTCGCCGCGCTCGCCATCATGCCGCAGGCCAGCGGCATCGCGCTCGGCTTCGACCGGTTGGTGATGCTGACCACGGGCGCCCACAGGATCGAGGATGTGATCTGGACGCCGGTAGCGGTTTCGTAGCGGCGAGCCGGTCAGTCGCCGGCCTCTGTCGTCGGCTCAATGCGCGAAAATCTGCTCGAGCGAGCGAAAGCCCTTGAATTCCAGTGCGTTGCCCGAGGGGTCGCGGATGAACAGCGTCGCCTGTTCGCCGGGCTCGCCCTTGAAGCGCACCATCGGCCGTTCCAGCCAGTCCACATCGTCGCGCGCTTCGAGCCGCGCGGCGAGGCGCTCCCACTCATCCATCAGCAGCACCGCGCCGAAATGCGGGATCGGCACGACAATGCCGTCGACCTTGCCGTCGCTTGCGGCCTGGGACGCCTGCGGCCGCAGATGCGCCGACATCTGGTGGCCGAAAAGGTCGAAGTCGACCCAGGTCGCCGAGGAGCGGCCAATCGCGCACCCCAGCACGTCGCCATAGAAAGCGCGTGTTTCATCGAGATCACGGACGGGAAAGGCGAGATGGAAGGGCGTCATGGCGTATGCTCCGAGCAGGCTGTGGACCGGGCGGCGATGCCTGGGCCCGGTCGCGGCAGACAGAGCGAAGCATCGTGATTACCGCTTCTCCCATTGCACAAGCCGGACCGGAACAATAGATGGTGCAGCAGCGGCTGCACCCGAAGCAGCCCGAAAAGCAGGATTATCAGCATGACAGACACGCTCGATGCAGCAAAATTGACCGACCGCGTCGCGGCCCTGGTCGAGGCTGCCAAGCGGGCCGGCGCCGATGCCGCCGACGCGGTGGCGGTGCGTGGCCGCTCGACCGGCGTGTCGGTGCGCCTCGGCAAGGTCGAGGGCACGGAATCGTCCGAGAGCGAGGATGTTTCGCTGCGTGTCTTCGTAGGCAAGCGCGTGGCGAGCGTATCCGCGACCGCTGCGTCCGACCCGAAGGCGCTGGCCGAGCGAGCCGTGGCGATGGCAAAAGTTTCGCCGGAAGATCCCTATCAGGGCTTGGCCGACCAGGCACTGCTGGCCAAACGGACGCCCGATCTCGACCTGTTCGACGCCACCGAGGTCTCGGCCGAACGGCTGAAGGAAGACGCGCTTGCTGCTGAAGAGGCCGCACTTGCCGTCAAGGGCATCACCAATTCCGCCGGCAGCGGCGCCAGCGCCGGGCTTGGCGGACTGGTTCTGGCCACCTCGCACGGCTTTCTCGGCCAATATGTCGCCTCGCGCTTTTCGCGCTCGGCCAGCGTCATCGCGGGCGAGGGCACCGGCATGGAGCGCGACTATGAATTTTCCTCGCGCCAGCATTTTTCCGATCTCGACGCGCCGCAGGATATCGGCCGCAAGGCCGGCGAGCGCGCCGTGCGCCGGATCGGCGCGCGCAAGGCAGCGACCGGCCCGGTCAACGTGGTGTTCGATCCGCGCGTAGCGCGCGGCATCGCGGGGCATCTGGCTGGTGCGATCAACGGCGCCTCGGTGGCGCGCAAGACCAGCTTCCTGCGTGACATGATGGGCAAGCAGGTGGCTGCGGCTTCGATCACCGTCACCGACGAGCCGCTCCGGCGCCGGGGCCAGGCATCGCGTCCGTTCGACGGCGAGGGCGTCGAGGGCGAAAAACTGTTCATGGTCGAGAAGGGCGTGCTCAACCATTGGTTCTTGTCCACTTCGGCCGCGCGCGAACTTGGCTTGGTCACCAACGGCCGTGGATCGCGCAATGGATCATCTGTTTCGCCATCGTCGACCAATCTTGCCATCGAACCGGGCGAAAGGTCACCGGAAGACCTGATCGCCTCGCTCAAGACCGGGTTCTATGTCACGGAGGTGTTCGGCCAGGGCGTCGACATGGTGACCGGCGAATACAGCCGTGGCGCTTCCGGCCTCTGGATCGAGAACGGCCAGCTTTCCTATCCGGTCGCGGAAGTGACGATCGCTTCCAACTTGAAGACGATGTTCCTCAACATGGTTCCGGCGAGTGATCTCGACCGTAATTTCGGCACGGCGGCACCTACACTCCTGATCGAAGGCATGACCCTTGCCGGAGCTTGACCCGGTCATTTCAGCGGGGGTTGAAGAGGATCTTGCCCTTTTGCGTGACGCTGCCCGCGAGGCCGGCGTTATCGCGATGCGTTACTTCGGCAACAACCCGCAAGTGTGGATGAAGGGCGGCACCTCCCCGGTCAGCGAAGCCGACCATGCCGCCGATGCCTATCTGCGCGACGCGTTGCTGGCGGCTCGCCCCGATTATGGCTGGCTGTCGGAGGAAACCGCCGATAATCCCGCCAGGCTTTCTGCGCGCCGCACCTTCGTCGTTGACCCCATCGACGGCACGCGAGGCTTTCTGGAAGGGCAGCGGACATGGTGTGTCAGCGTCGCGGTGGTCGAGGACGGCCGTACGCTTGCCGGCGTGCTGGAATGTCCCGCAATGGACGAAACCTACTGGGCCCTACCCGGCGAAGGCGCCTTCAAGAACGGTCGGCGGATCATGGTTCGCAAGCCGGGACAGATGGCGGAGATTGCCGGCCCCAAGCCGATGGTCGACTTGATGCCGGCTGACTGGCGGTCCCGGTTGAAGCGGGCTGCCTATAGTCCGTCGCTTGCCTACCGGTTGGCGATGATCGCCGACGGCGCGCTGGATGCGACCTTCGTCAAGCCGAACGCGCACGACTGGGACATTGCCGCCGCCGATCTCATCCTGCGCGAAGCCGGCGGCCAATTGCTGGACCGGCTCGGTCGCGCGCCCCTCTATGCAGGTGAAGTCATTCGTCACGGGGCGCTCGTTGCCGGTAGTGGCCAACTGCTCCGCGTGATGGCCGGGCTGATTGCCGGACTGCATGAAACATGATGCCGAAAACCGGAAACCGGCTTACGGACGGAGGCAAGATGCTTTCGAAGGTTCCAAAATCAGTGGCTTTGGTCTAGACCACTCACAAACTCACAATATGTGAAGGATCAACATGGCCGCAGAAGACGGAAAGAAGCAGCTGTTGCATCTGGTGTTCGGTGGCGAACTCAAGAAGCTCGGCGGCACGGAGTTCCGCGATCTCGATGCGCTCGATATCGTCGGCATCTATCCGGACTATCAATCCGCCCACACCGCGTGGAAAGCCAAGGCGCAAGCCAGCGTGGACAATGCCCATATGCGCTACTTCGTCGTTCACCTGCATCGTCTGCTGGACCCCGACAACAAGGCTGTCGGTTGACCTCGATGGAGCACGATCTGGCGAAAGAGCCAGCCACGGAGACCGCGCCCTCGGGCAGGGGGCGCAGTCGCACGACCAAAGCGTTCTGGCGCAAGATTCGCGAACCGCTGGCGCAGTCGCGATTCGTCAAGAATGCCATTGCCAGTCTGTTCGCCCAGTTCGTGCGGCTTGTGCGGTTGACGAATCGCCTGGCTGACGGGTCGGCACGGTTTTCGGGTGGCGCCTATGCGCAATTCGAGCCGGGCATCATCGCACTCTGGCACGGTCAGCATCTTCTCACGCCGGCCTACTATCCAAAGCGCAAGCCGCTGGTCGCCATGGTGTCGCGCAGTGCGGATGCCGAGCTCAATGCACTGATGCTGCAGAAATTCGGCATTGAGGCTGTGCGCGGCTCAGGCGGGCGTGACAATGCCAGGCATCTCGACAAGGGCGGCGCCAAGGCGCTCATCGCCCTGAAAAAGTCGCTCGCCGCCGGCAAGAACGTCGCCATGATTGCAGACATTCCTCACGGCACGCCCCGCGATGCCGGGCTCGGCATTGTTCTCCTGGCACGCCTTTCCGGCCGGCCGCTCCTGCCCGTCGCCATAACCACCAGCCGCCGCAAGGTGCTGGAAAGGAGTTGGGACAAGACCACGATCAACCTGCCTTTCGGCCGCTCCTCTATCGTCATCGGCACGCCGATCTTCGTGGCCGCCGATGCCGATGAAGCCGAGATGGAACGCAAGCGCCTCGAGATCACCACCGCACTCAACGCTGCAACGACCGAGGCGTATCGCCTTGTGGATTGCCGCCAATGAGCGAGCGCTGGGCGCGAGCCATGCTGTCGGCGTACCGGTTCGCGGGCGCTGCCGCCTATCCGCTCGTTGGGCCTTATGTCGCCTGGCGCACGTCGAGAGGCAAGGAAGATCGCAACCGGCGCCGCGAGCGCTATGGCGTCGCCGGACGCGAGCGCCCGGAAGGGCCGGTGATCTGGATTCATGCGGCCAGCGTCGGCGAGACCATAGCGGTCGTGCCGTTGGTCGAGAGCATCCTCGACTACGGCGTGAACATCGTGCTGACGACCGGTACCGTCACTTCGGCGCAGGTCGCCGATGAACGGCTCGGCAACCGCATCATCCACCAATATGTGCCGCTCGACCTCAAGCCCGCGGTCAGCCGTTTCCTCGACCATTGGCGTCCAGACCTGGCGATCATCGCTGAATCCGAGATATGGCCGATGACCATCCTGGAGCTTGGCGCGCGCCGCGTACCGCAGGTCCTGGTCAATGGCAGGCTGTCCGACCGTTCCTTCAAGTCCTGGAAGAAGCGCGCCAATATCGCCGAGGCGTTGTTCGAGAACCTGGCCCATGTCGTCGCCCAATCGGATGTCGATGGCGAGCGGTTCCTCTCGCTGGGCGCCCGGCCGGTCACCGTGTCCGGCAATCTCAAGGTCGACACCTTGCCGCCACCGGTCGATGACAGGGCGTTGGCGACGCTGCGGCGCCAGATCGGCGATCGGCCGACATGGGCGGCGATCTCGACGCATGATGGCGAGGAGGTTGTTGCCGCCGAGGTTCACGCCACGCTGCACAAGCGGCATCCTGGGCTCCTGACCATCATCGTTCCGCGTCATCCCGATCGCGCCGAGGCCTTGGCCGCGCAGATCTCCGGCATGGGCCTCAAAGTTGCCCGGCGCAGCAAGGGTGACAGGGTCGCCGCCGATTCGGATATTCTGCTTGGCGACACGATCGGCGAGATGGGGCTTTATCTCAGGCTCACGGAAATCGCCTTTGTCGGTCGCTCGCTGACGTCCGAAGGCGGCCAGAACCCGCTGGAGCCGGCGATGCTCGACACGGCGGTGCTTGCCGGCCGCAATGTGCAGAACTTTCGTGAGGCCTATCAGCGCCTGATCGACAGCGGCGGCGCCAAGCTGGTGCGCGATCGTGACATGCTGGCAGGCGCCGTCAATTTCCTTTTGACCAATGAGGTGGCCCGCCATGAGATGATGGCGGCGGGCGCCGCGACCGTCGACGAGATGCGTGGCGCGCTGGCGCGCACCTTGAAGTCGCTCGAACCCTACATCCAGCCGCTAATCGTCAAATCGCGCCTGAAGGGCGCCAACGGTCGTTAGTGTCCAGCGAAGCGCCCCCCTTCTGGTGGGAGGAGCCGGACTGGAAGGTCCGGGCGCTGTCGCCGATTTCGGCTGCTTACGCCGCCATTGCCGGCCGCCGCATGCGGTCGGCGCGCCGCGAAAAGGTTGAAGCACCGGTGCTTTGCATCGGCAACTTCACGGTTGGCGGCACCGGAAAGACGCCGGTGGCGATCGCTCTGGCCAAGCAGGCCAGGCGCATGCAACTCAACCCCGGCTTCCTGTCGCGCGGCCATGGCGGTTCCTTCGTTCAGCCGCATATTGTCGATCCGCGACACGATGCCGCCAAGCATGTCGGCGATGAGCCGCTGCTCCTGGCCGAACACGCGCCGGTCGCGGTGACGCCGAACCGTGCCGCCGGCGCTCGACTGCTGATGGAACGACACGGCTGTGACTTCCTGATCATGGATGACGGCTTTCAGAGCGCGCGCGTCCACATCGATTTCGCGCTGGTCGTTGTCGATGCGCGCTATGGCATCGGCAATGGCCGGGTCATTCCCGGCGGGCCACTGAGGGCAAGGATCGTCGACCAACTGATCTTCACCAGCGCGCTCCTGAAGATGGGCGAGGGCACCGCCGCCGACGCGGTGGTCCGCCAGGCCGCGCGCGCCGGACGGCCGATCTTCGAGGCGCATACCGAGCCGACCAGCACGGCAGGCCTCGCAGGCAAGCGGTTCCTGGCTTTCGCCGGCATCGGTCATCCTGAAAAATTCTTCGACACGGTGCGAGACGCCGGCGGCGAAGTGTCGCTGACGCGACCGTTTCCGGATCATCATTTCTACGCGGAGGACGAACTAGCCGAATTGGCGGCGACGGCACGGGCCGAGAATCTCGGCCTGATCACCACGGCCAAGGATGCCGTCCGGCTGCGTCACGGGGTTTCCAGGGAATTCCTTGATCGGCTCGAGGTGCTGGAGATCGATACCGTGTTCGAACTGGACCACGTGCCGCAGCGCATCATAGACGAGACGCTGGACGCATGGCGCCAGCGCAAGCTCAAGGGTTAGCGCCGGCTGCGCAGTTCCGGATGCACCTCGATCTCGCGACGCAGCGAGGCCTTGGCGCTGACATAGGGTTCCTGCCGGGCGACGCTCCAGTATTTCAATTCGTCCAGCGGAATGCTCTCGCCGGTCACCGCGCAGCGCACGAACGAGCCGGGACTGGTGACCTGGAAGTCGCCGTCGAGATAGCGGATACGGGCTTCCTTGCCGCCGGGGCCTTCGAAGCGGTTCATCATGAAATGGCGCCAGATGTCATGATGATTTCATCGCCACAAATTGCCGGCAAGGTCAAGCTTGCGACAAGCCTGACGCAACACAGATGCACTATTCATGAGTGGAAATAGCCACGGCGAGGACACTATGGATATTTCAACCGCCCGCCTGACCTCTCAGCTGAGAGAGGCGATCACGCCGCAAGCCTTGCCTTCAGCCAAGGCCGATCCGGCCAAGACGGCATTGGTGAAGGCGCTGGCCCAGCCGCCGCTGCCGTCGCTCCGCCCGCAATCGATTGCATCCGCGTTGCCTGCCTCGTCGCCGGCACCAGCGCTTGTCTCAAGGGCTCAGCAGGTGACTTCGGCACAGATCGTGCAGGCGTATCAAGCGTTGGCGGAGCCAATTGAATTGGCTGATGATACCGGACCGCCCTCAGCAGTAACGAGGAGACCGACAGCGGGCGGTGATGAGGCGCGGCGAGGTCCGGTCATACCACCCGCGAGGGTTGATGATGGTGGAACTGTGAGGCCAACGGACCAGCCATGGCTGGCGCTTCTGTCAGCGCAGGCTTCGCCCTTGCGCAAGGCCTCCGCAACCAATGCCAGGGCGGAGCAGGGATCGGAGGCGAACCGGTCCGCCAACGGGGCTCGGCCCCAGGACATGTCGATGAATGCCGGGCTCTTGTCGCTTGCTGTCGGGCTGTTCGTCGCCACGGCCATCGGGTTGGTTTTGCTTGTGCTCCGCTGACCAGCGGTTCGCAGGCGACCTCTACCGGTCGGACTCGATGAATTCCTCGATCTTTTCAGCAGCCAGCCCGGCCTGTGCCGCGATGCGTCGCGACAGATCGGCGGCGGCCGTGCGTGGACGTCCGATCGGACGGTCGAGCCAGTAGGAAACCGGATTGAGCGCGGTGCGGTCGTCGACGGCGACGATCCGGCCAGATTTCAGCTGATGCCCGGTCAGGGGCGGCCGCGCCAGCGCGATGCCGAGTCCGTAGGCGGCGGCGTCGAGCACCAGATTGTAGTCCTCGAAGCGGCGATCCTGCGGGCGAGGGCGGTAATCCATGCCTTGCGCCGCGCACCAGGCACGCCAGGCCGAGGCGTCGGAATCATTGATCAGCGGGAACTTGAGCAGCCGGGCCGGATCGCCGCGTCCGATCTCGCGGGCGAGCTCCGGCGACGCGATCGGAAACACTTGTTCTTCGAACAGCTGCACCGAGACGCGCCCCGGAATGCGCCCGCGCCCACAGCGGATCGACAGGTCGATGCCTTCGTCCGCAAGGTCCGCCTGGCGAATGTCGACCTCGAGCACGATGCGCAGCCTCGTCGGATCGTTCTCCAGCGCCGCCATGCGCGGCATGAGCCACAGCCCGCTGATCGAGGGTATGGAGGTCAGTCTCACCACGGCTGTGCCGCGCGGCTCGATCCAGCGGTCGGAATGGCTGGAAATCAGCGCGAACGCTTCGGCCGTGCGCAGGTGCAGCCTGTTGCCTTCGATTGTCAGCGTTACACCGCGCGCGCCGCGATCGAACACCTTCAACCCCAACCAGCCCTCCAGTTTGGCGATCTGTCGGCTGACAGCGCCGTGCGTGATGTTGAGCTTTTCGGCCGCCGCCGAAAAGCTGCCGGTTCGCGCCGCCGCATCGAAGGCGCGCAGTGTTTCGAGCGGCACCATTGTGTCTGAGCTGTGATCCATAGTCACAGGTGATCCTCGATTTGGTCGTTTGTCAATCAGTCGGAAAAGGCGTTTCTGCATTTCAGGACCGAAGGCATGAGGATGGTGAGATGACTGCGACCACCAGCACGTTGAATCCGACACAACGGGTGGACCCCACGGCAGCCATCGCAGTGGGGCTGACGGTGGTCGGCTGGGCCTCAGCATTCCCCGCGATCCGCGCCGGCCTCGCCGCCTTCGGACCACTGGAACTTGGCGCATTGCGTTTCGCTATCGCCGCCGTGCCGGCCGCGATCTTTCTTGTCATCAGGCGCCCAGCGCTGCCGAATCTCGACGAGCTATGGCGCTTCGCCTTTGGTGGCGCCATCTTCGTCGCGCTCTACACGGCTATGCTCAATTTCGGCGAATTGACGGTCTCGGCGGGAGCCGCCGGCTTCATCATCAATGTCAGTCCGATCTTCACCGCCATCATGGCGATGGCTCTGCTCGGCGAACGCTTTTCCGGCATGGCGTGGGTCGGAACGATCATTTCCTTCATGGGCATCGGCATCATAGCCATGGCTGACGGGCATGGTCTGCATTTCAATGCCGGGGCTTTGCTGGTGCTTGGCTCCGCGCTCTGTTCGGCCGTCAACACCATCGTCCAGAAGCCGCTGTTTGCCCGCCATCATCCTCTGACCATCTCGGCCTCGAACATGGTGCTCGGTGCACTCTGCCTGTCGCCCTTCCTGCCCAGCGCGCTGTCGCAGGCCGCCGTCGCCAACACCGCCGGCCTTGGCGCCGTCCTCTATCTAGGCATCGTGCCCAGCCTGATCGCCTACGCCGCTTGGGCGACCGCACTGTCGCGCCTGCCGGCGTCGCGTGCCTCGAATTTCCTCTACCTGGTTTCACCAGTGTCGGCTTTGATCGGTTTCTTCTGGCTTGGCGAAGTGCCGACATTGCTCGGCATCATCGGCGGCGCATTGGCGCTGGGCGGGGTCATCGTGGTGAATTTGAGGAGGTAGTTCAAAAGCTTGGGCAGGTTTCCTGACTCAAAAGAGCCGCCGCGTGGCGGCTCTTTTGGCGTTTGCGAAACTAACGCCGCCCAAACAGCCTTTCGATGTCGGCGAGCTTCAGCTCGATGTAGGTGGGGCGGCCGTGATTGCAGGTGCCGGAGCCGGGCGTCGCCTCCATCTGGCGCAGCAGGGCGTTCATCTCTTCGGCCTTGAGCAAACGACCGGAGCGCACCGAGCCGTGGCAGGCCATGGTTGCGGCAATCTTGTCCAGCCGCTCCTTCAGCGTCTCGACCGTGTCGTTGTCGGCTATCTCGTCGGCAAGGTCGCGCACCAGTTGCTGGACGTTGGTTTCGCCGAGCATCGACGGCGTTTCTCGCACCGCGACCGCGCCGGGGCCGAAGCGCTCGATGCCGAGCCCGAAGCGGGCAAGCGTCTCCGAATGCATGGCCAGGCGCTCGGCATCCTCTTCCGGCAGATCGATAATCTCCGGCAACAGCAGCATCTGCGACGGCACCGCGCGTGAATGCAGTGCGTTCTTCAGCGCCTCGTAGACCAGCCGTTCATGCGCCGCGTGCTGATCGACGATGATCAGGGAATCCCTGGTCTGGGCGACGATGTAATTCTCATGCACCTGGGCGCGTGCCGCACCGAGCACCGTGCCAAGCAGCGTTTCCACTGCATCGCCTTGTCCCGCGCGCGCATCGGCGCTGGCAAGCGGACCGGCATCGAACGTTGCCTGCTCGTTCTCATGCAAACCGCGATGCTCGAAGCCTGCGCCTTCGAAACCCATATCCAGCGGCCGCTGCGGCGAGCGCGCCGGGTCAAAACCGGCCGGGCCGGAGGCACGGTATGACGCCTCGTAGCTGCGATGGCCATTGGCCGGGCCGCCATGGCCATAGGATGCGGCGCCGGGCCGGAAAGCCGCCATCATGCCGGCCGCCCCGGTGGTGGCGGCGCGGATACCGGCATCGCCAAGTGCCTGGCGGATGGCGCCGACGATCAGGCCACGCACCAGCCCGGGATCGCGGAAGCGCACATCGGCCTTGGCCGGGTGGACATTGACGTCGACGATGGCCGGATCGAGCGTCAGGAACAGCACAGTGACCGCATGGCGGTCGCGCGGCAGCACGTCGGCGAAGGCGCCACGGATGGCACCGGCGATCAGCTTGTCGCGCACCGGCCGGCCGTTGACATAGGCATATTGCTGCAAGGCATTTGCGCGCGAGAAGGACGGGATTGAGACATGGCCGGTCAAGCGAACGCCTTCGCGCTCGGCATCGATGGCAATGGAATTGTCGGGAAAGTCGGCACCCATCACCTGGGCGACGCGGCGCAGGCTGCCTTCGGCGCTGTCGTTGGTCGCCGGCAGCTCCAGCGTCGAGCGGTCGGAGCCAGCCAATGTGAAGCGCACGGAGGGGAAGGCAATGGCAATGCGCTTGACCACATCACTGGTCGCTGAGCTTTCGGCGCGCTCGCCCTTCATGAACTTGAGCCGCGCGGGCGTGGCGAAGAACAGGTCGCGCACCTCCACCGTCGTGCCGCGATTGGCCGCCGCCGGCCTGACAGCGGAGACGCGGCCGCCCTCGATGCCGATCTCGGCGGCGCTGTCGCCGCTCGCCGTGCGCGAGCGGATCGACAGTCGCGACACCGAGCCGATGGACGGCAGCGCCTCGCCGCGAAAGCCGAGCGAGCGGATGTCGTGAATGTTTTCGGCAAGCTTGGAGGTGCAGTGACGCGCGATCGCCAGTGCGAGCTCCTGTTCGGGAATGCCCGATCCATCGTCGGTGACGCGGATCAGGTTCAATCCGCCGCCGGCGGTGACGATCTCGACGCGCGAAGCACCGGCATCAAGTGCGTTCTCGACCAGTTCCTTGACCACGCTGGCCGGACGCTCGATGACTTCGCCAGCGGCGATCTGGTTGATCATCGTTTCGGAAAGCTGGCGAATAGGCATCTCGCCACTATAGGCGGATTCGCCGTCGCTGCGCATAGGCCAATTGCGTCGGGCCCTCTGCCGTCATCGAAATCAGACCGGTTTCACCACCTGCCGCAAATCGACCCCGTCCGGCAGCCGGACGTGCCGGGTCAGTTTCGGAATGTCCTTCCACCCCTTCTTTCCCAGGATTTCAACGTTCTGGGTGAACAACTGCGTATTGCAATGTGTACAGCCGAGAAGATCCGATGCGATCATGACCGTATCTACCGCTGGTTTGCGGACTTTGGGGCTGCCTTTCATCAAGTCCGCGAAAGCCTTGCTGCCGACGGGGTGCTTGAAAAGAGTGTCGTAATATTCCGCGAACTGCCCATGGTCTGGAAACATCTGGGCTGTCCTGCCTATTTTCCGGAGGTACCGGCTGCATTTCCAGCAGCCCGGAGAACTCTGCAGCATGAAAAAGACGAAAAATCCTCCGAGTATAAATCCGATAAAATCTATCACCGCCAGCCAGTAGCCGAAATCGCCGACTTCGCCTGTGTCGATATGGCCGCCATGTCCGGTCCTGATATGCATCGATCGCAGATATACATCGAGATAATCCCAAAACCCTATGGCATCAGAAGCCATTGTGCCGTCGTCGAGAACCAACGAGCGATATTCACCATAGTAGATGACAAATTGCGCCGTAGCGGCTGCAATCACGATTTGAACAAACAGAAACCATGTGGGTCGAGTATGAAAATACAGGCCGCCGAAATAGTAGCCGGATGTTGCAGCTACTCCCGTCAGCAACGCCCCCGCGGGAATGATCACCCATAAGCCGAATGAAAAAATGTTGAAGCCTGTCAGATGGTTGACGGCTATTACGGCCAGCACGACCAAGGAAAAAGAAATCAGGCCAGATATACCAACGCCGAGATGGCCACCGAACTTAGCAATCATAGTTACCCCCGTCCCAGAATCACTCAATAAACCAGCGCGACTACCTCCGGTAGATTAAATTTTCTTGATGCAACCATTTTTCTTTCACGCCTGCGCCGCCAACCAGTCCCGCACCTTGCGGGCATTGTCGCTGAGCTCCCGGTTCTTCGGCCATACGACATAGAAGGCCTTGCCGGTTCTCAGCACATGATCCGTGACCGGCACCAGCAGGCCCGTTGCCAGCAGCCGCTCAGCGAGATGCCGCCAGCCGAGTGCTATGCCTTGACCTTCCATGACACCCTGGATGACGAGGCCGTAATCATTGATGCGCAGGCCGCGCGCGGTATCGTCGAGGCTACCGCCGGCGGACTGGAACCATTCGTCCCAACTCGCCGCCTCGCGGTAGGGCTCCTCGAGATGTATGAGACGGTGCGTGGCCAGTTCGTCGACGGTCCTGGGCATGCCGAACTTCGCCAGATAGCTGGTGCCGGCGACCGGGAAGATTTCCTCGTCGGCCAGCGGCAGCGAATGATAGTCCGCCCAGTCGCGTGGCTCGCCGCCGCGTACGGCGAGCGGAATGCCTTCGGCGATGATGTCGAGGTCGCGGTCGGCGGTCTGGATGCGCAGATCGATCCCCGGCAGTTCGTCGCGAAATTGCTGCAGGCGCGGCATCATCCAGAAGGAACCGAAGGCCGTCGACGCGGCCAGCGTCACATGGCCGCCGGTCGCTTGCAGGCGCAGATCCTCCGCCGACTTGCGGATATGCGAAAGGCCAAGCGACACGTCGGCGTGGAAGCGCTCGCCGGCTTCGGTCAGGGTGACCTGCCGGTGGCGGCGCTGGAACAGCTTGGCACCGAGCTGTTCCTCCAGCCCGCGCACCGCATAGGAGACGGCGGCCTGGGTCATGCCGAGCTCGCGCCCGGCGGCGGTGAAACTCGACAGCCGCCCAGCGGCTTCGAAGACAATCAGGTTGCCGGCCGAGGGCAGGAGGTGGCGCAGGCTTCGCATAAGCTCAGCTTATACAAAAGATCAGGATTTTCCAGCGTCACAGCTATGTTTCATCTCGTTAACTTAGCTGGAACGGACGCTAGGAGGACTCATGAACGCACCCGCCGCTGAATTGACCGAACAGTCTCATCGCCGGGGCGGTGGCCGTCTCGGACGGAAAGCGCTTCGCGCCGCGCCAATTGCATCGTTCCCGACTTTGGTGCGCAAGATTCCGGTCTACCAGATGGTTCCGGACGAGGCTGTCGAACTGATCCACGAGGAGTCGCTCTCGATTCTCGAAGAGGTGGGTTGCGAGTTCCGCGACGACGAGGCGATCGCCATGTGGAAGGCGGCCGGTGCCGACGTCTCCGAGACACGCGTCCGCATCGACCGTGCCCTCCTGATGGAGCTTGTCTCGAAAGTCCCCTCCGAATTCACGCTCAATGCGCGCAACCCTGAGCGTTCGGTGCGTGTCGGCGGCAACAACTCAATCTTCGTGCCGATGTATGGCGCACCCTACGTGCGCGACCTCGACAACAACAGGCGCTACGGCACGCTTGCCGACCTCAACAATTTCCACAAGCTCGCCTATATGGCGCCGGCGCTCCATTCGTCGAGTTCGGTCATCTGCGAGCCGATGGAAATTGCGGTGCCGAAGCGTCACCTCCACATCATCCATTCGGCGCTGAAGCACTCCGACAAGCCATTCATGGGCATCGTGACGTCCAAGGAACGAGCGGAAGACACGATGGCGATGGCAGGCATCGTGTTTGGCGAGGACTATGTCCGGGACAACCCGGTTCTGGTGTCGATCACCAACTGCAACTCGCCGCTGGTCTGGGACGCCACCATGCTGGACGCGATGAAGGTCTATGCGCGCCACAACCAGCCGCTCAT
>BFBZ01001166.1_pt1 | contig 18713 bp, 17 predicted proteins | sample 1888401 | NCBI WGS metagenome assembly BFBZ01 (sample SAMD00112614, study PRJDB3348) | symbiont metagenome | host: Chara braunii | reverse complement strand
CCCTGGCGCTGACCCTGCCGGCCTTCGTGCTGAAGCTCCTGATCGGCATTCCCGCCGGCATCTATGCGGCGCTCCACCGCAACAGCTGGATCGACCGGGCGATCATGACGGTTTCGGTGATCGGCTTCACCGTGCCGAGCTTCGTGCTCGGCCTGATGCTGGCGCTGATCTTCGCGGTCAAGCTCGGCTGGCTGCCGTCGGGCGGCTCGGACACCTGGCGCCACGCCATCCTGCCGATCGCCACCTTGAGCCTGGTCGGCGCCGCGGTCATCGCCCGCTTCACCCGCTCCGCCATGCTGGAGGTGCTGGGCCAGCCCTATATCCGCACGGCGAGCGCCAAGGGCGTCACCTGGCGCGATGTCGTCACCCATCATGCCCTGCCCAATGCGGCGATCCCGACCATCACCATCGTCGGCTTCCTGGTCGGCTCGCTGGTCGCCGGCGCCGTGGTGGTCGAGAGCGTGTTCTCCTGGCCGGGCGTCGGCCGCCTGCTGATCGCCTCGGTCGCCAACCGCGACCTGGCGGTCGTCCAATGCATCCTGCTGCTGGTCGGCGTGACCATGGTGGCCGCCAACCTGATCGTCGATCTCGCCTATGGCTGGGTCGACCCCAGGCTCCGCACCGCCTCGGCCAAGACGGGAGGCTGATGATGGACGCCCGCACGCCCGAAGACCTGCTGCGCAAGACCGAGGCGGAGACGCGTACCGGTGCTGTCGTCTCGGCCAAGGGCCGGCTCGCCCATGTCCTCGAACGATTTCCGCCCGTGGTGCTCCTGGCGCTCGCCTGGATCGCCCTGATGGCGCTGACCGCGCTGTTCGCCGATGTGCTGCAGCCCTATGACTTCAAGGCGCTCGACCTGCGCGGCCGGCTCAACCCGCCGGTGTTCATGGATGGCGGTTCGTGGCGCCACCTGCTCGGCTCCGACGAGCTCGGCCGCGACGTGCTGGCCCGCCTGATCGTCTCGATCAGGCTGAGCCTGTCGCTCGCCTTCATGGCAACCCTGATCTCGGCCGTCCTGGGTGTCTCGCTCGGCTTCCTCGCCGCCTATTTCCGCGGCCGGATCGAGCAGCTGATCCTGATGATCATCGATGCCCAGGCTTCGATGCCGTTCATGATCATCGCGCTGGCGGTGCTTGCCTTCTTCGGCAATTCGCTCGTGCTGTTCACCGTGCTGATGGGCTTCCACGGCTGGGAACGGATCGCCCGGATCGCCCGCGGCCTGGCCATCGCCGCCAACGAGCACGGCTATGCCACCGCGGTGCGCGACCTCGGCGCCTCGCCCTGGCGCATCTACGGCCGGCACATCCTGCCGAACATCGCCTCGACCCTGATCGTCTCGATGACGCTGACCTTCCCGGAGGTGATCCTGCTCGAATCCGGGCTGTCGTTCCTGGGCCTCGGCGTGCAGCCGCCTTTGACCTCACTCGGCAACATGGTCGGCTACGGCCGCGAATATATCCAGACCGCGCCGTGGATCCTGATCGCGCCCTGCTCGGTCATCGTGCTGACCACGCTGTCGGTGTCGATCCTCGGCGACTGGCTGCGCGACCGGCTCGATCCGACGCTGAAGTGACCCCGTCTTCCAACCAAGGACCATCATCATGACTGCGAAAGCCCTCGGCGTCGGCCTGTCGATCGATGTGAAGGACCCGAATTTCAAGGATATCGGCGCGGCCATCGACGACGCCCGCCAGCTCGGCGTCAATTTCGTCGAACTGCCGCTGCACAAGCTCGACATCGTGGTCGGGGCCAAGATCCTCAGGGATCGCCTGGCCGACCTGAAGGAGCGCCTCAACAATCGCGGCGTCGCCTATACGCTGCACGGCCATCTCGGCATCAACCTGATGGAAGACCAGCACGTCATCGGGCTGCACAAGGACGTGCTGAAGGCCAATCTCGAGATCGCCCAGGCGCTCGGGGCGGTGCACCTGATCATTCATTCCGGCTTCTGCCGGCCGCAGCAGGGCAGCGCGGTGGAGCTTGCCTATGACCGGCAGCGCGAAATCCTCGCCGCCTTGGGTGCCGAAGCCGAGGCCGCCGATGTCGTGGTCTGCGTCGAGAACATCTTCACCTATGATTTCGGCCGGCACACCGCGCTGCCCTCGCGGCTGGCCGCGGAACTCGTGCTGATCGACCACCCGTTCATCCAGGCGACCTTCGATTTCAGCCACGGCTATCAGCATTGCGGCCAGGTCGGCGTCGACTTCGTCACCGAGGCCAAGGCCCTGACGCCGTTCTCCAAGCACCTGCATCTGCATGACAGCTTCGGCCGGCCGAAGGATTTCTGGACCTATTCACAGACCGAGGACCTGGCTTTCGGCGCCGGCGACCTGCATTTGCCGATCGGCTGGGGTTCGATCCCGTGGGACCGGATCGCCGCCGAGTGCAGCTTCCCCGATGGCGTGGTCGGCGATATCGAACTGCAATACCGCTACTGGTCGGAAGCCCGCAGCACGGTCGAAACCGCCAAGGCCTTCTGCGCCCGGCTCGGCGCCGCCGAGCTCGCCCAGGCCGCGGAATAAGCCCCGCTATCCCCCTGGCGCGACGGTCAGAGCGCCGTCGCGCCAGGGTTCCAGCCGCGGCCACGATCGCCAAAACCTTCCGACCCGGTGGCGGTGACCGCCACCGTATCCTCGAGCTTGATGAAACCGCGCCGGGGATGCAGCAGGGTCGTTTCGATCGACAGCACCATACCGACCTCCAGCGGCCGGTCGGCATCGCTCGCCGGATAGGGAACCGGTCCGGTCGCGGTCAGCCGCGGTGCCTCGTGCGACACAAGACCCATGCCATGGGCAACGAAACGCAGGTCCTTGGCGTGAGGCGAAGCCTTCAGCCGCGCCTCGGCCGGCGCATAGACGTCGCCGCCGGACAAGCCCGCCCGGATCACACCGCGGGCGGCCTGCTGGATCGCGTCGACCTCGCCGAGCAGGTCCTCCAGCTCGGCATCCGCTTCGCCGAGGATCGCCATGCGGCAGAGGTCGCCGATATAGCCGCGATAATTGCCGCCTGAATCGAGCGACAGGATATCGCCGGCACGCCAGACCTCGTCGGAGGGCGAGCGCTGCAGGCCGGTGCCCGCCGTGATCAGGCAATATTCGAAGATCAGGCCGCGATCGGTCTCCGCCCGGCGCAGCGCCTCGGCGAGCTGGCGCTTGGTACTGCCCGGGCCATGGCCGGCGATGACCGCCAACATGGCGTCGACCACCAGATCGGAGGCTTCGCGCAGCAGGCCGAGTTCGCGCTGGGTCTTGCAGGCCCGGAGCAATTCGAGCGGGCGCAGCGCCTCGGCGACGCGGAAGCCGGCCAGAAGCTCGGCGGCGTCGGCCGGCAAGAAGGCTTTCTCGACACCAATGCGCCGCTCGTCTGCGCCGATCTTGCCGACATGGTCGAGCGCCAGCCGCATCGCCTCGACCGTGCCCGACGCGCCGGTGACGACGGTCGGCGGCCAGAAACCATGTTCCCGCCGATGCGCGGCGATGGCGTCGCCTTCATTGCGATTGGCGATATAGGCGGCATGGTCGGGCCGACCTTTTTCGTAGACCAGGACCGGCAGATAGCGGCTGACGCCGATGGCATCGGCATAATCGAAGAAGGGATGCCGATGGCCGCCGGTCAGATATTGGATGTTGTGCTTGGAGGTGACCAGCAGGACATCGAGCCCGGCCTCCTCCATCAGGGCATCGAGCTTCGCTGCGGAAAACGGCAGCCCGCCGGGCTTGTCCATCTCGGATCCGTTCATGGTGTTCTTGTCCTTGTCGCCCGGTGTCATGGCAGGTGCCCTTAAGCGTCGGGGCGGAATTCGCTGATCTGCGACAATGGCGCGCCGATCTCCCGCATGACCTCCCGAGGGTCCTGGCGGCGGGCTATTTCACGCCGCTCGTGCGCCGGCTTCAACTGGTCTTCCAGGTAAGCCCCGAGCCGGCGGGCGCGCGCCACCATCCGGTTGCCGAAATGCCGGCGTTCGACGTCGTAGCGGGCAAGCGCCGGCTCGAGCATCCCATCGGCCGCAGCGATGGCATCGGCCAGGCATGCCGCATCGAGCGCCGCCTTGGTCACGCCGGCGCCGACATGCGGCCGCGCGACGAAGGCAGCATCGCCCAACAGGACCACCCGGCCGAAAGCCAGACGCGGCGATTCCAGGTCATAGATCGGCTGGAAGAACGGCTGCCGCGCGTGCCCCACAACGCCGGCGATCTGCGGCGGCAGCAGCGCATGCGCATCGGCCCGCAGCCTGGCGACCACATCAGGCCGGATCAGTGGTGGCGGAATGGCAAGGCCATGCTGCCGGCCGGTCGCATCGGTACACATGTCCGGCAGGCTGACCTGGATATCCGTCGGACGGTACCAGACGAAGTTATAATCACGATGGCCCCGGCGCATGTCGTTGTCGCTGCCCGGCATGGGATAGGACAACATCATCTCGCCATCGGGCAGGCAGAAGGTATATTTCTCGAACAGCAAGGCGTGCAGTTCGGCCGCCACCTGGCTTTCGGCGATCTTGCCGCGCCAGGCGACATAGCCCGCATAGATCGGCTGGATCTCCGGCAGCAATTGGCCACGCACCGTCGAGCGGATGCCGTCGGCGCCGATCAGGAGGTCGCCGCGCTCGCGGCTGCCGTCGGCAAAATGTGCGGTGACGCCATCGCCATCCTGTTCAAAGGCCTCGAAGCGCGTCGCGAAGCGATAGCAGTCGGCCGGCAGCGCATCCTTCAGGGGCCGATAGATCCGCGCCCATGCGCTCATGAATTGCGGCAGGGCGAGTGCGTGCGCGATGGCGCCGGTCCGGTCGAGGCAGACCCGTTCACCGACCGTCACGCCGATGGTGTCGTCGACACGGGCGCCGATCCGCCGCATCACCTCGAACAGTTCCGCATGGGTGCCGATGCCGGCGCCGCGGCTGCCGAGATCGTCCTCGACGCGCTCGAACACGGTCACGTCCCAGCCGATGGCACGTATCAGATTGGCCGCGAACAGCCCGCCGAGCGAGCCGCCGATGACCAGGGCCCGTGGTTTCCGTGTCATGGTTTCACCGATCCTGGAGGGCACGAAAAAAGCGGGGTCATTGGTCGGCGCCGATATTCGCCTCGCGCGCCACTCGCCGCCATTTGACGAGGTCGCTTTCGATCTGCGCGCGGAAAGCCTCCGGCGAATTGCCCACCGCCTCGGCGCCGGTCGACCGCAGGAAGTCGCGCATCTCTGATGTCGCCAGGGCTTTGACCACCGCGGCGTTCAGTTGCGTCACGATGTCGCGCGGCGTGTCGGCGGGCGCGAGCAGCCCGTACCAGGACCCGGCCTCCATGCCGGCGAGACCGGCTTCGATCAGTGTCGGCATGTCTGGCGCCGCCGGCGAACGCTGCGCGGCGGCAAGTCCGAGGGATCGGACCAGGCCCGGACGGATCACCGGCATCAGATCCTGCATCGAGCCGAACATCAAGAGCACATGCCCGGCGATCAGATCGTTCACTGCCGGCCCGCTGCCGCGATAGGGTACATGCTGCATCCTGACGCCGGCCAGCATGCTGAACAATTCGGCGGCGAAATGCTGCGAACTGGCAAGGCCCGAGGTCGCAAAGGTGATGCTGCCCGGCTTGTCCTTGGCGAGCGCGATCAACGCGCCAAGGCTGCCGGCGGATACCGAGGGGTGGACCGCCAGGATGAAGGCCGACTCTGCAAAACTGCTGATCGGCGCGAAATCCTTGACCGGGTCATAGGGCAGCCGGCTGCGCACCGCTGCATTCATCGGCAGGGCGCCGGTGGTGCCGGCGAGCAAGGTGTAGCCGTCGGGCGCGGCGCGCGCGACCAGTTCGGTGCCCAACATGCCGTTGGCGCCCGGCTTGTTCTCGATGACCAGGGGCTGGCCAAGCGTCGGCCGCATCTTCTCGGCCAGCACGCGCACCAGCACGTCCAAGCCGCCGCCAGCCGGGAACGGCACGACGATGCGGATCGGCCGCTCGGGATAGGCCGAGGCGGCCGCGCCGGGGGCGTAGGCCGGCAGCAGGATTGTCGCCAGTGCGACCAGAAGCGATAAGCGCATGGACTCCCCCAGCGTGGCGATCGACGATCAGGGCCCGGACTCGGCACCGACGTCTCGGCACGAATACGGGTTCGAGCGGCCTGGCCGGTATCAAAATTTCCGAATTCTCTGTATTTGAAAATCCAATATCGCTGGAAACGGGCCAGACCGATCGGGGCGACGATGGGCATCGACAATATCGACCGGACTCTGCTGCGCTGTTTCGACGCCCTGATCGCGCTCGGCAGCGTGTCGCTGGCGGCCGAGAAGATCGGCGTCAGCCAGCCGACCATGAGCAATGCGCTGGCGCGTCTGCGCGAACTGTTCGGCGATCCACTGCTGATCAGGGCGCGCGGCACGATGGCACCGACGCCGCGGGCACTCGAACTGGTCGAACCGGTCAGGACCATGCTGGAGCAATTCGACCGGATCCTGAGCAAGGCCTCGCTGTTCGATCCGGCAACGTCGCACGCCCGCTTCACCATCTCGGCGCCGAACTATGTCGAATTCACCTTGCTGGCCGGGCTTGCCGGCCTGCTGCAGGCCGAGGCACCGTTCATCGATGTTGACATTCGCCCCTCCGACCCGGAGCGGGTGGTCGGCTGGCTCGAACGCGGCGAGGTCGATTTCCGCATTGGCTGGGTGCGTCACCCGCCTGTCTCGGCGCGGTCGAAAGTGCTGTTTCGCGACCGGTTCGCCTGTCTCGTGCGCCGGAATCATCCGGTGATCGGCGCCCGCCTGACGCTCGATCAGTACATGTCGCTGCCACAGGTGCGGACCCGGACCAGTTCGCGCAGCGAATATTGGCGCGCGGTCAGCGAGGCCTTCGCCGTCCATGGCGGCCAGCCACGCGTCGCCTTCGTCGCCCAGGATTTCCTGGTGGTGCCGGCCATGGTCGCCGCCACCGACCTGATCGCGACCGTACCGGAACGAATCGCCGTCAAGTTCGCCGATCAATGCGATGTGCGCGTGCTGCGGCCGCCTTTGGCCATCGCTCCGATCACCATCTCGGCCTATTGGCACGAACGCACCCATAACGAGCCCGCCCATCGCTGGTTCCGCAAGGCGCTGTCGCAGGTTGCGTCCGAACTCTAGGGCCGGGCGCGCAACCCTCCCGTGCCGTTCCCACCCATCCGGCTCTAGCCTGACGGAACCCTTCCAAAGACCGACTGGAAAAGGAAAAAGCCTTTGTGTTGACTGCCGTCTGCCGCCATGCAGCAATGGCAGGAGAGCAATGCACAAAAAAGAACAGATTGCATGGTGGAAGCGCGCGACGACAACATCCTGGTGACGGAGGGCCTGACCAAGGATTTCAAGGGTTTTACCGCGGTCAGCGAGGTTGACCTGGCGGTGAAGCGTGGCTCGATCCATGCGCTGATCGGGCCGAATGGCGCCGGCAAGACGACCTGTTTCAATCTGCTGACCAAGTTCCTCACCCCGTCCCGCGGGCGCATTACCTATAATGGCCGCGACATCACGGCCTCGAAGCCGGCCGATATCGCCCGGCTTGGCCTGGTCCGCTCGTTTCAGATCTCCGCGGTGTTTCCGCATCTCACCGTGATCGAAAACGTCCGCATCGCGCTGCAGCGCAAACGTGGCGATTCGTTCGATTTCTGGACCTCGGAACGGGTGCTGAGCACGCTCGATGCCGAAGCACTGCGGCTGGTCGAGGCAGTCGGCCTCACCGATTTCGCCGAGGCCACCGCCGGCGAGCTCGCCTATGGCCGCAAGCGCGCGCTGGAGATCGCAACCACCCTGGCGCTCGATCCCGAAATGCTGCTGCTCGACGAACCCATGGCCGGCATGGGCCATGAGGACGTCGCCCGCATCGCCGCGCTGATCCGCAAGATCTCGGCCAACCGGACCATCCTGATGGTCGAGCACAACCTGTCGGTCGTTGCCGAGCTGTCGGACCGGATTACCGTTCTCGCTCGCGGGCGGATCCTGGCCGAAGGAGACTATGCCACCGTGTCCAAGGACCCGCGCGTCATCGAAGCCTATATCGGGGGTGTCGGTCATGGTTGACGCGAGCACCGCACGCATCGCGCCGTCGAGCACCGCCCAGCCGATGCTGGCGGTCCGCGACCTTCACGGCTGGTATGGCGAGTCGCATGTGCTGCACGGCGTCAGCTTCGATGTCGCGGAAGGCGAGGTGGTGACCCTGCTCGGCCGCAACGGCGCCGGCAAGACCACCACGATGAAATCGATCATCGGCATCCTGCAGAAGCGCAAGGGCTCGATCCTGTTCAAGGGCGAGGAGACGATCCGCCACCCGTCGCGCGCCATCGCCCGGCTCGGCATCGGTTATGTGCCCGAGGAGCGCGGCATCTATTCGACCCTGTCGGTGGAAGAGAACCTGCTGCTGCCGCCGCAGGTGCGGCCCGGCGGACTGTCGCTCGAGCAGATCTACGAGCTGTTTCCCAATATCCGCGAGCGGCTGACCAGCCAGGGCACCAAATTGTCCGGCGGCGAGCAGCAGATGCTGGCGATCGGCCGGATCCTGAGGACCGGCGCCAAGCTGCTGCTGCTCGACGAGCCGACCGAGGGACTGGCCCCGGTCATCGTCGAACAGATCGGCCGCACCATCGCGCGGCTCAAGCGTGACGGCTTCACCATCATCCTGGTCGAACAGAATTTCCGTTTCGCCCAGACCGTTGCCGACCGCCATTATGTGGTGGAGCAAGGCCGCGTCGTGGATATGATCCCGAACGCGGACATGGACCGCAACATCGCCAAGCTGCACGCCCACCTGGGCGTCTAGGCGCAAAAACAAAAAGAACGAACTGAAACCGGAGGAACCACGATGGATCGACGCTCTTTGCTCGCCGGCGCGCTCGCGACCGGCTTTTCCATGAAGGCCATGGCGCAGGCGCAGCAGCCGGTGCCGATCAAGATCGGCGTGCTCAATGACCGTTCCGGCCTCTATGCCGATCTCAGCGGCGAAGGCTCGGTGCTCGCCGCCCGCATGGCGGTCGAGGATTTCGGCGCCGCCGCCAAGGGCCTGAAGGTCGAGATCATCTCGGCCGATCACCAGAACAAGCCCGATGTCGGCGCCAATATCGCGCGGCAGTGGTATGACAATGACGGCGTCGACATGATCGCCGACGTGCCGACCTCGTCGGTCGCCCTGGCGGTCAACCAGATCACCCGCGAAAAAAACAAGATCATGATCAATTCGGGTGCCGCGTCATCCGATCTGACCGGCGCGCAGTGCTCGCCCAACACGGTCCACTGGACCTATGACACCTATGCGCTCGCCCAGGGCACCGGCGGCGCCATGGTGAAGGCCGGCGGCGACACCTGGTTCTTCCTGACCGCCGACTATGCCTTCGGCCATGCGCTGGAGCGCGACACCGGCGCGGTGGTGCAGAAGGCCGGGGGACGGGTCATCGGCGCGGTGCGCACGCCTTTCCCGGGCACCGACTTCTCGTCCTTCCTGCTGCAGGCACAGGCCTCGAAAGCCAAGGTCATCGGCCTGGCCAATGCCGGCGGCGACACCATCAACTCGATCAAGCAGGCGGCCGAATTCGGCATTACCCAGGGTGGCCAGAAGCTCGCCGGGCTGCTCGTCTTCATCACCGATGTCCACGCGCTCGGCCTGCAGACGGCCCAGGGCCTGGTGCTGACCGAGTCGTTCTACTGGGACCTCAACGACGACACCCGCGCCTGGTCCAAGCGCTTCGCCGCCCAGCGCGGCGGTGCCATGCCGACCATGGTGCAGGCCGGTGTCTATTCCGGCGTGCTGCATTATCTGAAGGCCGCCGCCGCGACGAAATCGCGCGAGACCGCCGGCAACATGGCCTGGATGAAGGCCAATGCCACCGAGGACCCGCTGTTCGGCAAGGGCAGCATCCGGCTGGACGGCCGCAAGATGCATCCGGTCCACCTGTTCGAGGTCAAGAAGCCGGCCGAGTCGAAGGGCGCCTGGGACTACTACAAGCTGATCTCGACCTTGCCGGCCGAACAGGCCTTCCGTCCGCTCACCGAGGGCGGCTGCCCGCTGGTGCGCGCCTGACCTGATCGCAATCGCCGATCACACGTCACTGACCCTGCATCCTGGGAGCGCCGGCCAACGGCGCTCCCATCACTCACCGGGATCGTCGCCTCATGTTCGAGCTTATCGGCGTGCCGCCCCAGGCCCTGTTCGGGCAACTTCTGCTCGGCCTGATCAACGGCTCGTTCTATGCCATTCTGAGCCTTGGCCTCGCCGTTATCTTCGGGCTGCTGAACATCATCAACTTCACCCATGGCGCTCAATATATGATGGGCGCCTTCATTTCCTGGATGCTGCTCAACTGGCTTGGCGTCGGCTACTGGTGGGCGCTGCTGCTGGCGCCGATCATCGCCGGTGCCGTCGGCATCGTCATCGAGCGGCTGCTGCTGGCACGGCTCTATAATCTCGACCATCTCTACGGCCTGCTCCTGACCTTCGGCCTGGCCCTGATCATTCAAGGGCTGTTCCGCAACAATTTCGGCTCGTCCGGCCTGCCCTACCAGATCCCGCCGGCGCTCACCGGTGGCCAGAATCTCGGCTTCATGTTCCTGCCGAACTACCGGGCCTGGGTGGTGGTGGCGTCGCTGGTCATCTGCCTCGCGACCTGGTTCGTCATCGAGAAGACCAAGCTCGGCTCCTATCTGCGCGCCGCGACCGAGAACCCGGCCCTGACCGAGGCCTTCGGCATCAACGTGCCGCGGCTGATCACCCTGACCTATGGTTTCGGCGTCGCCCTCGCCGCCTTTGCCGGCGTCCTCGCGGCACCGATCTATTCGGTCAATCCGAACATGGGCGCCGACCTGATCATCGTGGTCTTCGCCGTAGTGGTCATCGGCGGCATGGGCTCGATCCTCGGCTCGATCATCACCGGCTTCGGGCTCGGCGTCGTCGAGGGCCTGACCAAGGTCTTCTACCCGGAAGCCTCCGCAACCGTGATCTTCATCATCATGGTCGTCGTACTGCTCGTGAAACCAGCCGGATTGTTCGGGAGGACCGCCTGATGGCCGATACCGCCGCCTATGGGTCCGTCCCAACCGAGGCCGCAGCGAGCGGCGCCAGGAGCACGACGGCGCTGCACCGGGCGATCTTCATCGCGCTGGCCGCAGGGCTCGCCGTGCTGCCCTTCATTCCTGTCATCGGTTATCCGTTCTTCCTGATGAAGGTGCTGTGCTTCGCGCTGTTCGCCTGCGCCTTCAACCTGCTGCTCGGCTATGGCGGGCTCCTGTCCTTCGGACATGCCGCCTATTTCGGCCTGGCGAGCTATGTCTCGGCCTATACCGCCAAATATTGGGGCCTGACCCCGGAACTGGCGATCCTGGCGGGCACCGGTGCCAGCGCCGTCCTGGGCGCCGCCTTCGGCTCGCTGGCGATCCGCCGCCAGGGCATCTATTTCGCCATGATCACGCTGGCGCTGGCCCAGATGGTGTTCTTCTTCTCGCTGCAGACGCCGCGCTTCACCGGCGGCGAAGACGGTATCCAGGCGGTGCCGCGGCATAATCTTTTCGGCCTGATCCCAATCGAGAGCGATCGCGCCTGCTATTACCTGGTCGCGGTGATTTTCCTCGGCGGCATCCTGGCGATCTATCGGATCATCCATTCGCCCTTCGGCCAGGTGCTGAAGGCCATTCGCGAAAACGAGCCGCGCGCCATCTCGCTCGGCTATCGCGCCAATCAGTACAAGCTCGCGGTCTTCGTGCTGTCGGCATCGCTCGCCGGGCTCGCCGGCTCGACCAAGGCGGTCGCCGTACAGCTCGCCTCGCTCACCGACGTGCATTGGTCGATGTCCGGCGAGGTCGTGCTGATGACGCTTGTCGGTGGCATGGGCACGGTGTTCGGGCCGATCATCGGCGCCGTCGTGATCATTTCTATGCAGAACTTCCTGGCGTCGCTCGGCGCCTGGGTCACCGTCGTGCAGGGCCTGATCTTCGTGGTCTGCGTGCTGCTGTTCCGCGAAGGCATCGTCGGCGTCATCAGCAAGGTGCTGCGCCGGCCGTTGTGACGGTCGGGGCGCTGAGGCAAAGGGCGGGCACGTGCCCGCCCGGCCGGAAGCTCAATCCAACGTGATGTTGTTGGACGCGATGGTCTCCGCCCAGCGCATGCGCTCCTCCGCGACGAACCGGGCGATCTCGTCAGGCGTCTGCGGTTTCTGGACGATGAAACCGAAAGGCTCCAATGCCCTGCGCAGGGTTTCATCGGTCAGCGCCCTGGCGAGGCCGGTGGCAAGCCGGGTGGCGACCGCCTCCGGGACCTGGCGCGGCGCGGCCAGTCCGAACCAGACGGTCGCGCGATAGCCCGGATAGCCGCTCTCGGCGACGGTTGGAACCTCAGGCAGTTGCGCCACGCGCTCGGGCGTTGTGACGGCGAGAGCCCTGAGATTGCCGGCCTGGATATGCGGCAGCGAGCTCGAGATCGTATCGAACATCACCTGCACCTGGCCGGAGACCAGATCGGTCAAGGCCGGCGCGCTGCCGCGATAGGGCACATGGGTCATGCGCACCCCCGAGGCCATCTTGAACCGCTCGGCGGCCAGATGCAGCGGATTGCCGATGCCGACAGAGGCATAGTTCAGCCGGTCGCCGTGAACCCGTCCGTAAGCGACGAATTCGGCCAGCGTTTTCGCCGGCACCGAGGGATGAACGACGACGACCAGCGGCACTTCGGCGAGCAGGCTGATCAGGCGCAGGTCCCGATCGGGATCGTAGGCCAGGCGGCGGTAAAGCAGCGGGTTGAGCACCATATTGGCGCCGCTCGCCAGGAACAATGTGTGGCCGTCCGCCTCGGAGCGGCTGACCGCTTCGGCACCCAGACTGGTATTGGCGCCCGGCCGGTTTTCGATGACGAAAGGCTGGCCGAGATCACGGCCGAGGATTTCGCCGAGGCTGCGGGCCAGTTGATCGGTGGCGCCGCCGGCGGCATAGGGCACGACCAGCCGGATCGGCCGCGACGGATAGTCGGCGGCCCATGACGGCCGCACTGTCGCGACCAAGGTCAGCGCAAGCCCGAGCGACCGCCGGGTGAAGCGGAATGCCATCGAAATTCCTCCCTCGTCTTCTTTTGGATCCGGATTTCTTGTCGTTCTTGATCTCTTGCGAGCCGCGCCCCGGCTTCAGATCTGGCGGCCGCTTCTGGCCCAATAGGCGTCGCGCAATCGCCGCTTGGCGATCTTGCCATTGTCGTCGCGTGGCAGTTCATCGACGATCTCGATGCGCCGGGGGACCTTGTAGCCGGCGATGGTCTCGCGCAGCCGCTCGGCGAGCTCGACCGGGACCGGCGCAGCACCCGGCTCGGGCAGGACGAGCGCCAGCAACTGCTCGCCGAACTCGTCGTCGGGAACGCCGAAGACGGCACAATCGAGCACTCCGGGCAGGCGCACCAGGGCATGCTCGATCTCGGCGGGATAGATGTTCACGCCGCCCGAAATGACCATGTCGGAGGCGCGGTCGCAGACATAGAGATAGCCGTCCCGGTCGAGATAGCCCATGTCGCCGAGCGTGATCAGGCCGTGCCGCTCGATCTTGCCGCGGGCGTCGGCCTGGTTGCGATAGCTGAAGTCGGGATAGGCCGGCTGGCGGACATAGATCAGCCCGATCTCGCCGGGGGCGCATTGAGCGCCCGCCTCGGTCAGGATCTCGATCCTGGCCTCGCCAATCGGCCGGCCGCTGCTGCCCGGTCGCGCCAGCGCCTCCTCCGACCCGATCACCGTGATCATGCCGCTTTCGCTCGAGGCATAGGTCTCGTGGATTACCGGCCCGAGCCAGTCGATCATCGCCCGCTTGACCTGGGGCGCGCAGGGCGCGCCGGTCGAGGCGACGAAACGCAGCGACAAGAGATCGTGGCGCGCGCGGGTGTCGACCGGCAACTTCAACAGGCGCACATACATGGTCGGCACCAGGTAGACCACGTCGATCCGGTGCCGTTCGATCAGTTCCAGAACCTCCTCCTCGCGGAAGCGCGGCGTCAGCACGACGCATTCGGCCTGCTGCAACGCCATCTGGGCGATCAGGCTCGGGGCGCTGTGATAGAGCGGCGCCGGGATCAGCACGCGACAGCCGGGCTCGATGCCGAAGGCCAGCGCGGCGACGGCCCGGGCGCGTTGCTGCGATACCTCGGCCTCGGCAAGCGGCACGGCCTGGCGGACGATGCCTTTCGGCCGGCCGGTGGTGCCCGAGGTATAGGCCATGTGACCGCGCGGCGAGACCACCGGGCCGGCATAGGGCGCGGCCGCGGCAAGCCAGCTTTCATAGTCCTGGAGGCCGGCCGCAGCGGCCTCGCCGACGGCGAGCAGCGGCAGCGCCGACGGCAGGACCGCGCGCGCCGCCGCCAGCAGGTCGGCATGGCCGACGACCACGCGGGCACCGCTGTCGGAGACGAGGTAGCCGATCTCCGCCGGGGTGAAATGCCAGTTGATCGGGCAATAGGTGAAGCCGCCGATCCGGCAGGCCTGGATCACGTCGAAATAGGCGGGATCGTTGCGCAGCAGAACGGCGACCACGTCGCCTTCCTTCAATCCATAAGCGGCGAGGCCGCCGGCAAGCCGGCTGCCTCTGTCTTCGAGCGCGGCCGGAGACCGCTCGATGGCGCCGAAACGCAGCGTCGCGGTCATGATTGCACCTCGGGCTTGCCGCGGCCGGCTTTGTCGGCGGCGTTCTGCGCGGTGATGCGGGCACGCGCCGCCTGCCATTCGGCATCGCCCCAGGCGAGGTAGTCGGTGAAATAGGAGCGGTTGGCGAGCCAATCGCCGCCATCGAGCGCGATCGTCTGGCCATTGATCCAGCCACTGCCCGGCGCCAGCAGGAAGGCCGCGAGATCGCCGAGATCGGCCTCCGTGCCGACCCGCCCCAGCGGGTTGCGCCGGGCGACCTCGTCTTCCCCGGCTTCGGCCGGCCTCAGCCGCTTGGTCGCTCCCTCGGTCGGGATGACGCCCGGTGCGATGGCGTTGAGGCGGATGCCGTAGCGGCCCCATTCGACCGCCAGCGACTTGGTCATGGCGTCGATGCCGGCCTTGGACATGGCGGAGGGAACGACGAAGGGCGAGCCGGTCCAGATCCAGGTCACCACGATCGACAGCACCGCGCCGCCGGTGCCGCCGGCGATCCAGCGCTTGCCGACGGCCTGCGTGACGTAAAAGGTGCCGCGAAACACGATGTCGGCAATGGCGTTGAAACCGCGATGCGACAGGTCCTCGGTCCGGCTGATGAAATTGCCGGCGGCATTGTTGATCAGCGCGGTCAGCGGGCCGGCCTCGGTCCAGATCCGCCCAACCATGGCATCGACCGCGTCGGGATCGCGGATGTCGACCATGTGCCAGGCGACCTTGCCGCCATGGGCGGCCATCAGCGCCGTCGCGGTTTCCTCCAGGACGCCGGCACGGCGGCCGCAAATATGGATCTCGGCGCCGAGGCTCAGCAGCCGCTCGGCCATGGCGCGGCCAAGCCCGGTGCCGCCGCCTGTGACCAGCACGCGGTGACCCGCGAACAGACCATTCTGGAACATGGCAGTCTCCTTCCCTGGTCGAGCCCAGCTCGTTTTGCTTGTTGTTGAGGCCATTCTACGCCGACATGATCGGAGGACAATTCAGGCCAGCTCGACATCAGTGTTAAGAAAAACTGGACAATAAGATCAGGACGCCGGTGATGGACCTCAACCTGCTGCTGCTGTTCGCCGAAATCGCCGAGACACCCAACCTGAGCCAGGCGGCCAAGCGGCTCGGCGTGTCGCGATCGAGCATCAGCCAGCGGCTCAAGATCCTGGAGCGGCAGATGGGCGCCCAGTTGCTGCGCCGGACCACCCGGCGGGTCGACCTGACCGATGCCGGGCGCACGGCCTACGAGCACGCGATCCGGATCCGCGAGGACGCCAGCGCGGCCCAGGCGGCAATGGCTGGCCACGCCAAACATCCGCGCGGCCATGTCCGCTTGAGCGTGCCGACCGGCCTCGGCCGCCTCGTGCTGGCGCCGATCCTGCTCGACTTCCTCAAACGTCATCCGGCCATCACGCTGCAGGTGAGCCTGACCAACCGGGTCGGCGACCTGATCGCCGGCAATATCGACCTCGCCGTCAAGATCATGGCGGATCCGCCCGATACGGTGGTCGCGCGCGAGCTCGGTCCGGTCGAGTGGCGGCTCTGCGCCGCGCCCGGGCTCGTCGAAGTCTCGGCCGTGGCGACACCCGACGACCTCCCGCGCCACGCGATCGTCGCGCCGCCACCGGCAGGCCGCGACTATGCGATCCAGCTCCGGCGCCGCGGCCGGAACCGGATCGTGTCGGTGACGCCGAAGCTGCAGGCCGAGGACTTCCTGTTCCTGCTCGACGCGCTGGTGGCGGGAGCCGGAATCGGCCTGCTGCCGGACTATCTGGCCGATCCCGCCATTGCCGACGGCCGGCTCGTCAAGGTGCTCGCCGATTACCAGGTCATCGGCCCCGGCGACCGGATCTTTCTGCTCACCACGCCGACGGCGCATCCGGCGCCCGCGGTGCGCGCCCTGGTCGAGTTCCTGCGCGCCTCAGTGCCCGACTGGAGCCACGCCCATCAGCGGGCAGGCGTCGCCTGACCGAATTTGGCCGGCGCAGAGCTCTTGCGTCGGCGTGATCATCATGATTGATTGTCAACAATCGACGATCTGCAACATGAGGGCGAGCAGTGCTGCTGTCCGGGCCGAAACGCGCGCAAGACCCTGTGACGGTGCCGGTCAAGGTGGCGCGCGTGCCGAAGAGCACCTTCCGCGCCCATATCGTCGAAGGCCTGCGCGAGGCGATCCTGAGCGGCGACATCGCGCCCGGCACGCCGCTGGTCGAAACCGGCCTCGCCGAGCAGTTCGGGGTGAGCCGCGGGCCGTTGCGCGAAGCCATCCGGCAATTGATCGATGAAGGCCTGCTGATCACCGTCCCCTATACCGGCACCAATGTGGTGGAGCTGTCGGTCGAGGACATCCGAGAGATCTACTCGATGCGCGTGGCGCTGGAGACCTTCGCTTTCGAGCAGGTCTGGGACCGGCGCGGCGCGGCCTTCCGGCGCGAATTGCTGCGCCGGCAGGAAGCCTTGACCGCCTCGATCGATGCCGGCGACGATCGCACCAGCATTCTCGCCGAACTCGACCTGCACGGCTTCGTCTACGAGGCGACCGGCCACCGCATCCTGCAGCACAACTGGGCGGGCCTGCGTGGCCGGTTGCAGCTCTATTGGGCGGCCCATCACCGGGCCCACGGCATGCGCGGGCCGCGCCGCGACGGCCATGACAGCTATATCGCGGCCGCGACCGGCGACGACCTCGAGGCCATGCGCGCCGAAATCCGCCAGCACATGATGCGCGGCGCCATGCAGACCGAGACCTTTCTTCGCGACCGCGACGCCGGCTGAAACGGACCAAGACCGACGTGTTCGGCATCCAGAGGAGTTGAGCCCATGACCATCCAGCGCAGACAGTTCCTGACCCTGACGGCGGCCGCCGCGGGCCTCTCCCTGGCCTCGCCGGCGCTGGCCCAGGGCGCCGCCACGACGCTCGACCGGGTCAAGCAGTCCAAGCGCCTGCGCATCGGCGTGACCTCGGCCGAACCCTGGTTCTTCAAGGACCCGATGAGCGGCACCTGGAGCGGCGTCGGCGTCAGCATCGGCCGGCAGCTCGCCACCGATCTCGGCGTCGAGATGGTGCCGGTGGAAACCACCTGGGCCAATTGCGTCGCGGCGCTGCAGGCCGATCAGATCGACGTGATGTTCGTGCTCGACCCGACCGAGGAGCGGCGCAAGGCGATCGACTTTCCGCAGGCACCCTTGTTCTATTACGCGCTCGGCGCGCTGGTGAAGCAGGACGCCGAGATCCGCACCTGGGCCGACCTCGACAAGGCCGGCCTGCGCGTCGGCGTGACGCTCGGCACCTCGGTCGACCGCACCGTCACCGAGACGCTGAAGGCCGCCAGCATCAGCCGCTTTTCCAACAATGACGAAGCGATCGCCGCCTTCGCGGCGCGCCGCGTCGATGTCGTCGCCCAGTTCCACCCGGCTTTGGTGGTGCAATATGCCCGCCTTCGCCTCGGCAAGGTCGTGCTGCCCGAGCCGGTCACGGCGGTGGCCACCAGCGCCGGCCTGCGCAAGGAAGACAACCCCGCCTTCCGCGACTGGATGAGCCAGAAATTCGCCGAATATTACCAGGCCGGCAGGCCGCAGGCCTTCTTCGCCGACTATCTCAAGACCAAGGGCATCGACGCCTCGACCGTGCCGGGCCTGGTCCGGGAGCGCTGGAGCTGAGGGCTCCCGCTCCGCTCCCCGTTCCAAACCGCGCGGCAGGCTGCAGGCGATGAGCTATCGATGGGATTTCGGACCGGTGTTCCAGCATTTCGACATGCTGCTGGTCGGCCTGGGGAATACGGTGCTGATCGCCGTGATCTCGATCCTGTGCGGGGTCGTGCTCGGCCTGATGCTCGCCTTCATGCGGCTGTCGCCGCGCATGGCGCTGCGCTACCCGGCCACCGCCTTCATCGAGTTCTACCGCAACACGCCGCCGATCATTCACTTTTTCTGGTTCTTCTATGCCCTGCCGGTGCTGGTGAACATCAGCCTCGACCCCTTCGTCGCGGCGATCCTGGCACTGTCGACCCAGTCCAGCGCCTTCTATGCGGAAGTGTTTCGCGGCGGCATCGTGTCGATCGAAACCGGCCAATGGGAAGGCGGCAAGGCGCTCGGCATGAGCTATCGCCAGTTGATGCGGCGGG
>BFBZ01001165.1_pt1 | contig 18722 bp, 16 predicted proteins | sample 1888401 | NCBI WGS metagenome assembly BFBZ01 (sample SAMD00112614, study PRJDB3348) | symbiont metagenome | host: Chara braunii | reverse complement strand
CCTTCCCCGCCGCTGCCAAAGTACCTGCGGCACCTCGTACCATTGTCATCACCGGCACGAGCGACGGCATTCTACGGCGCGCGACCGCAGTAGCACGTCGTCATCGCGAGCGAAGCGACGCGATCCAGGGGCCGCGCCGAGACTCTCGATTGCCTCCGCCCGATCGGCTGGGGCGGACACGTCGGCGCAAGGACGCCTTGCTCCGCCGCAGCCGCGGGTGATGATGCAACGGCGCCGTATCTGCGGCCGGAGCCTCGAGCCCGAGATAGGCCAAAGGCGGAAGACAAGCCGTGCAACAATCAGCCGACGTGTCATATCATGCGGTGACGATTGACTTGGGTGAGAGTTTGCAGGAGCTACCGGAACATGCGACGCGACGGGACTCTGTTGAAGCGATATCGGGCGGGTGAGTTCGATCAGGTTTGGCGAGAAATTCGCACCTACCCAAGTATTGAAGGTGAGTTCCGCGAGGAAGTGATGGAGATCGCCGATGCGACCATGCAACGGGTCGTCCAAAACGCCGACCTCGTCGCCTCGCGATTGCAGGCCATTGGCTGGCAGGTCCTATCATCTCAAGATCAGGGTCTTCGGACACCACCGAAATCGAGCGACGAGGCGGTTTTCTCTCGCATTGTCGAGATGTCCGGAGCACCGATTCCACCAACCCTTCTGGCATTCTGGCGTGTCGTTGGTGGAATCAACTGGGTGTGGGACTACAGATCCGAGGATCGTCCGCCGGATCTTGGGTTTGATTTGCCGTCTGAGGAACACGACGCCCTATGCATAGATGCGCCCTCCATCGTTACGGATCTGTTCGATGAATGGATTTATCAGAAGGCAGACACGGAACGAGATCACGAGCATCAGCTGAGTATCGTCTTGGCACCGGACTATCTGCACAAGGCAAACATCAGCGGAGGCAGTCCATATTGCGTCCTGGTGCCATTTCTCGGTGCCGACCCGTTGTTCTCTGACGAGCGACATGGATTGCCGTTCCTCGACTATTTGCGCCTTGCATTCCGTTGGGCAGGCTTTCCCGGTCTCGATCGGCATTCAGCTCGCAGCGATGTGCGGGATTTCATAGCCAGATTCGGAAAAGATCTGCTTCCCTTCTGAGGCTCGACCGGGTCAACGGGCGCGGGCGCGAATGCAGGAGTTGTAGGGCAGGCAAAGCAGCCGCCCGCAGGACGGTCGCGTGCCCGCCATCGCTCCGCGCAGGAGATTGCGGAATGGTGGGCACGGCGCGCGGCGCATCGCGTCTGATCATTGACATCGCGGGCGCGCCTTTGCCCACCCTACCCTGTCGTCATTGCGAGCGTCAGCGAAGCGACACAGGGGCGGCACGAAAGGTCTGGATTGCTTCGTCGCTGCGCTCCTCGCAATGACGATCGGGGTAGCTATCGCGCCACACACTGGCTGTCATCGCCCGGCCTCGACCGGGCGATCCAGTACGCCGAGACGGCGATGATCCCATAGAGAGGCCGCAACGTACTGGATATCCCGCTGCGCGGGTTATGAGGAGGGAGGATTTGGCAGGCGGCGTGCCCTATCGTCTTCCGTGTTACCTCTTCCCGCTCTTCGTGCTGTGGGAATGCGAATGGCTGTGACTATGGCTATGCGAATGCGCGTGCCCATGGCCTTGCGCCGGATCGACCGGCATCATCGCGACGTGGCCGTGGCGGACGCCGCGTTCGGCGATGACGTGGTCGGCGAACGCCTTGACCTCGCGGCGCTCGCCCTTGAGCACGGTGACCTCGAGGCAGCTCTCCTGGTCGATGTGGACGTGCAGGGTCGCCTGGGCGAGGCCGGAATGGTCGTGCGCCTCCTGCGTCAGGCGCTTCGGCAGTTCGCGCGCGGCATGGTCGTAGACGTAGCTGAGCGTCGCGATGCAGTGGCGACTGTCGCCGGCCGCCCCGTCAGCCGTCTCCAAGCCGCTGCGCAGCAGATCGCGAAACGCCTCCGAGCGGTTGTCGTAGCCGCGCCGGGCCATGAAGGCGTCGACCTCGGCGAGCAGATCGTCGTCGATTGTGATCGTCAGGCGCTGCATGTCCCGTCTCCCTCAGCTGCGCGGCAAGCGCCTATCCACCGCATGAGTATGATGTATTCACGTTGACATCATACCGGTGTCACCTTAGCGTTCTTTAACATTCGACAGTAGGGCGATCCAAGCGAGCATGTCGCGGGCCAACGAAGGCGCGCGGCAGTTGACGATGCATGCCCTGTGGCGAGCTCTAGGGGCGTGACGATGCGGTGGCGTGGGGCGAGTGTTGGCGTGCTGATGGCGGCATTGGCGCAGCAGGCAAACGCCCATCCGGAACGGGCCCCTGCCGAGTTGCCGACGGTCGACGTCGACGCCCCCCGACGCACGGCCAAGCCCAAGCCGCAGGTCCGGCGCGCGGCGCAGCCGCCGAAGCCGAGCGCGGCCGGTGCGGCTGCGCATGTGATGCCGACCGCCACGACGGCGGCTGCACCGTCCGGCGCGCCCAGTGTCGGCTCCGGCCCGGCGCGACCGCAAGGCATGGCGAGCGAGGTCGTGATATCCGGCGAGGAGATCAACGCCCGCCCGGCGACGCGCCCCGGCGAGGTGCTGGAAGCGGTGCCCGGCCTGATCGTCACGCAGCACTCCGGTGAAGGCAAAGCCAACCAGTATTTTCTGCGGGGCTATAATCTCGACCACGGCACCGACCTCGCGCTCCATGTCGACGACGTGCCGGTCAACATGCGCACCCATGCGCACGGCCAGGGCTATGCCGATCTCAACTGGCTGATGCCGGAGACGATCGGCCGTGTCGACGTCCGCAAGGGGCCCTACTTCGCCGACGAAGGCGACTTCGCCTCGGTCGGCAGCGTCCATATCGGCCTGGTCGACAGCGTGCCGAAGGCGATCGCGCAGATGACGGCGGGCAGCTTCGGCTATCGCCGCTTCTTCGGCATGGACTCGGTGCATGTCGGCGACGGCCATCTGCTGATCGCCGGCGAGGCCGGCCGCTATGACGGTCCCTGGACCACGCCCGACGATGCCAAGAAGCTCAACGGCCTGATGCGCTACTCACAGGGCACCGCGACCGACGGCTTCACCATCACCGGCATGGCCTATGCGAACCGCTGGACCTCGACCGACCAGGTGCCGGAGCGTGCCATCACCTCGGGCGATCTCGGCCGCTACGACGCGGTCGATCCGACGGACGGCGGCAAGACCAACCGCTTCGCGCTGTCGGGCCGCATCGCCGGCACCGACGAGGCCGGCTCGTGGAAGGCCAACGCCTATTTGGTGAAAAGCCAGCTCGATCTCTACAACAATTTCACCTACGCGCTGAACAACCCGACCTATGGCGACCAGTTTCACCAGCACGACGACCGGCTGATGCTCGGGGCCAATGCGTCGCGCACCTTGAACGGCAGCTTTGCCGGCCGACCGATGGAGACGACGTTCGGCGTCCAGACGCGCTACGACGACATCGCGCTGGCGTTGACCAACACCCGTCAGCGGGTGCTGCTCTCCGACATCGATCCATTGAGCACCGGCGTCGTTCGCGCCGACAAGGTCGGCGAAGGCAGCGTCGGGCTCTATGTCGAGAACACGGTGCGCTGGACCGACTGGCTGCGCACCACCGTCGGCTATCGCCGCGACTATTATCAGACCCACGTGTATTCGCTGACGAATGGCAACAACACCGGCGATGCCGCAGCCAGCCTCGGCAGTCCGAAATTCAGGATGGTGATCGGGCCGTTCGACAAGACCGAGTTCTTCGTCGGCGCCGGCTACGGCATGCACAGCAATGATGCCCGCGGCGCGACCACGACCGAGGATCCGGCCGATCCGACCAACAAGCTCGCCTCCTCGCCGCTGCTCGTCCGCACCAAGGGCGCCGAGGTCGGCGTGCGCACGCGCATCATTCCGGGGCTCGACTCGTCGCTGAGCCTGTTCATGCTCAACCAGGATTCCGAGATCCTGTTCTCCGGCGATGCCGGCAACACCGAGGCCAGCCGGCCGAGCCGGCGCTACGGCTTCGAGCTGACCAACCACTATCGCCCGGCGTCGTGGATCGACATCGATGCCGATCTGGCGATGACGCATGCGCGCTTCGTCGGCGACAACACCGACCAAGCGGCGGTCTACGCCTCGCTCGCAGGCTACCCCCAGGCCCAGCTCGGCAATGCGCCCGGCAACTACATCCCCAACGCGCCGGCGATGATCGCGTCGGCCGGCATCACGCTCGGCGAGAAGACCGGCTGGTTCGGCGGTCTGCGCTGGCGCTATCTCGGCTCCACGCCGCTGACCGAGGACAACTACTTCCGCTCCACCCCGACCAGCGTGTTCAACGGCCGCATCGGCTTCCGCGACGCCAATGGCTGGCGCATCCAGCTCGACGTGCTGAACCTGCTCAACAGCAAGGCCAGCCAGATCTCCTACGGCTACGGCTCGCTGCTGCCGACCGACCAGCTCTACCAGGCGTGCTACGGCTCACCGGCCTCCCCGTTGCCGCCCCCGCCGGTGCCGCCGGCCCAGGTCTGCCAGACCGGCGTGATGGACCGCGTGCTGCATCCGATCGAGCCGCTGACGTTCAGGGTGACGGTGGCGGGGACGTTTTGAGGCGGAGCTTGCTAGGTCTCACGCCCTCTCCTCGCGGACGGTGAACTCCCCTCCCCCTTGCGGGGAGGGGTTGGGGGTGGGGGACCACGAGTCCCGCTGTTCGTGATGGAGAGTCGATCTATCAAGAACACTGGAGAATCATCGCGCGCGTCGAACGACCGCAGTCGAACGCGTGAAATCGTTCACGCGTGAAGTGTGCCCCATGGAACGTTCAGCGCGTGGGGACCCCCACCCCCGACCCCTCCCCGCAAGGGGGAGGGGACTCACCGCCGGCTGGGCAAGAGTTCGAGCCGTCACGTGCTATAATGTGTGCCTCTCCTCGGGACCGAAACCATGTCCGACCGCACCACCCATTGGCAGACCGTCTACACCACCAAGGCCGAGACCGAGGTGAGCTGGTACCAGGACGACCCGGCGACGTCGCTGCGGATGATCCGCGAGGCCGGTGCGACACCGACATCGCGGATCATCGACATCGGTGGCGGCGCATCGCGGCTGGTCGATGCGCTGCTCGCGGCCGGCTACGGCGCGCTCGCCGTGCTCGACATCTCCGACGCGGCACTGGCGACGGCGCGCCGCAGGCTTGGCGCGGCGGCGGCCGGGGTGACGTGGATCGCCTCCGACGTCACCACCTGGACGCCGGACGCGCGCTACGAGGTCTGGCACGACCGGGCCGCCTTCCATTTCCTCACCGCGCCTGAGGACCGCGCCGCCTACGTCGACCGCCTGCGCGCGGCCGTGGTGCCCGGCGGGGCCGTCATCATCGGCACGTTCGCGTCCGATGGTCCGGAGAAGTGCAGCGGACTGCCGGTCGTCCGCTACGACGCCCACGGACTGGCCGCTGCGCTGGGTCCTGCTTTCACGCTGGAGGACAGTTGCACCGAGGTGCATCGCACGCCATGGGACTCGACGCAGCAGTTCCAGTTCTGCCGCTTCCGCGCCGGTTAGAGCATGATCCGGAAAAGTGGAAACCGGTTTTCCGAAAAGATCATGCTCAAACAAGGAGATGAGATCATGATGCGATTCCGTGGAATCGCATCATGATCTAGTCAGCAGCACAGAGGCGGGCCATCCGACACGACGAGAACCTCGGTGTCGGCATCCTCGCTGCGCGCGGCATCCTCCGCTCCACCAGCCGACGTCTCGCTCTCCGGCGGCGTGCGCCAGGGAATCGGCTTCGGCGGCATCCGCTCCAGACGCTGTGCATCGGCGACGGCGCGGCGTGCCGTCTTCAGCGAGCGGCAGACCAGCACGGCCTGCTCGGCGGTGCCGACCTCGAAGCCCGCCCCAATCGCCTTGATGCGATACGATGCCATCTCCGCCTCTCCCAATCCGGCAGCAACCAGAACCCCGCGCGCCTTGTTCCTGGCGACTGTGGCAGGTCTAGTGTCGGCCAAAGGCGGACGGCAAAACTGGTCAACGGACTCCTAATCCGCAGCGCGTGACGTCGGGGTTTCCGTTTCGGGGCGGGACAGAGCGCGGTCAGGCGCGGCTGACGGCGAAAGAAATCCACAGCCGCGCACAGGAATGGCGAATGGCGAGCAGGTGATCGTCCCGATCTCGATTCGCTACTCGCTGTTCCCTATTCGCCCTCTCAATAGTCCCGGAATTCGTCTTCCTCGTTGATCAGCTGGCCGATGCTGCGCGGCTGCTTGCGCGACGGGATCGAGCTGGTCACGTCGGGCTCGCGCTGGCCGTAGCCATAGCGCCGCTGCTGCGCACGTGCCGCCACCGCCTCGCCGGATTGCGCGGCTGGCTGGCAGATCATGCGGCGGCTGGCGCGGCGCATCAGGTCCACATGGATGTGGTCGTAGTGATAGACGTTGGAGCCGGGCGCCAGCACGGTGGTGAACTGCTGGCACGCCCCGCCCTGGATGTCGCGCAGAAAGCCCTGCTCCTCCGGCAGGCCGATCCAGCCGTCCTTGACGCTGATGCGGCGGCCGTCGGCGAGCGTGAAGGCGGCGATGTCGAGCGCGTTGCCGAAGGCATGCTCGGAAATGTGCGCGCTCGGATTGCCGTTCATGCCGCGGCAGGAATAGGCCGAGATCTGCTTGATCTCGACGACCTTGGTGCCGAACCAGCGCTGGGCTGCCGGCTGCACCGACTCCGCGATCCAGCGGTCGAGTGCCGAGACGATCGGACAGGCGAGCGTCGCGGTCGGCTTCACCGCGACCGGGCCGACGGTGCCGACCGGATCGCGCGACGGTCCGAGCCGCGGCGGCGGTTCCTGCTGCGGATAGGCGGTGCGAGCGCCCGGCTGACCGCCAGAGGGCGAATAGGCCGCGTCGGCCGGCTGATTGACGTCGTCCTCGCCGACCGGCGGCTCGAGCTGCAGTGGCGCGCCGGGAGGGGCGCCATAGGACGGCGATGCCGGACCCGGATAGGCCGCGCTCGACGACGGATAGGCGGGCTGCGGCGCCGCCTGTGGCTGATAGGTCGCGGGCGGGGCGTAGCGTTGCGGCGGCTGGTTGATCGGCCAGCGCGGCTGGCCGCCGATCGCGGCCGGCGGACGCAGGCTTTCATCGGCGAAGCCATAGCTCGTGGTCGCTTCGCCGAGCGCTGCCACCTTCAGCGGATAGTCGGCGCCGCACATGCCGGGGCCGGAGATCGGATTGATGCGGACGATATCCGCGCTCTCCTTCACCGCGCCAGATTTCAGGCAGGCGATCTCGGCCTCGGCCCGCCACGGCTCGCGCTCCTGGAAGAATCCACGGCCGCAACCCGCAAGCGAGACAAGGACGATGGAGCCGACGAGATACAAACGAACTCCGCGCGTCATATGCAGAGGTTTGCGGCAATTTGCTTAAGGACCTGTCAATGCCGTCCATTTACGGCGCGCAAACCATCGTGACGTGAAAGGCAGTCCATTTACGGGGAAGCGACAACCGCGCTGTCTTTTTTGCCGATGCCGATCGGATATGTGTGGCGCGCGCTTTGCGGAGCAGGCGTCAAGCGCGAGCGCACGCCAGGTGCGCGAGATGCGAAACGGGAGCGGTCCCATGAGCCTTGCCGATCGGCTGAGCATGGTGGTCACGTATGTCGTGTTTGCATTCGTCGGCGCGATCATCGTCGGGATGATCTGATCGCTGCGATCCGACCTCGATCGATTGACGGGCCGCGGTGGGCCGCGTGCGGCCCCAGCCGCATTGGCCTTTCGGCTGTGACCCTTGTCACAGATCGCGCCGTCACCCGCGTCTAAGAGTTCCCTCCAGGTTCACGACGCCGTCCGAGGGAGCTCATTCATGAAGACCGTGTATCTGGCCGCAGCAGCCGTTCTGATCGCGAGCAGCGCCGCGCAGGCCGGCAGCTCGATCGCGTTCAATTTCGACGGACACAAGATCCGCGTCACCGTGCCGCGCAACTGCCAGTCGCTGTCCTGCCTGCAGGTGTCCGGCATCGACCTCAGCGGGCTGAAATCATCCAAGCTCGACGATGACGATGCGCCGGCAGGCAGCGCGCCTGCGGCCGGCGCTCCGGCCCCCGCGGTCGCGGCGCCCGTGGCGGCTCCGCCGGTCGTCAACGCGCCGGCGCCCGCCGCCACCGCGCCAGCCGCGGCCGCGCCAGCCCCCGCATCGCCCGCTTCCGCTGCGCCATCCACGACCGTGCAGATGCCGGCGGCGCCGGCGCCGGTCGCGGCGACCGCGCCTGCTCCACAGCCAGCCCCGGCACCCGCGCCGGTCACGGTTGCCGCGGCGCCTGCCGCAGTTCAGCCGGCGCCGGCAGCCGATCCGAACTCGCCGCTCGGGCTGTGGGCCACCGAGGGCGGCAAGGGCAATGTCGTGATCGAGCCGTGCGGCGCCAACATCTGCGGCTTTGCCGAGAAGACGCGGGAGAAGATCCTGATCAACATGAAGCCGAAGGACAGCAAATGGGTCGGCCGCATCCACGATCCGGACGGCGGCGGCAACTACGACTCCACCGTGGTGCTCAAGAATCCGAACACGCTGCGGGTCCAGGGCTGCGCCTTCGGCGGCCTGTTCTGCGGCGGACAGACCTGGAAGCGCGTGAGCTGATTGCCGTCCCTCGACATCGGCGAACGCAAAGGCCCCGCCGGGATCAGCACCGGCGGGGTTTCCTCCTCGTGGCGTCTGCTACGCCACCTTGGCGGGGATCGCCGCGGGCATCGCGAGGCGCAGCGGCAGCGACAGCCGTACCCGCAGGCCGCGCGGGGCGTTGGGCATCAGCGCGATGCCGCCGTCATGCTTCTTCATGATCTCCTGCGCGATCGACAGGCCGAGGCCGAAGCCGCCGGCGGAGCGCGCCTGGTCGAGCTTGACGAACGGCTCCAGCGCCCGCGCCTGCAGCGCCTGAGGAATGCCCGGACCGTCATCGGCGACCTCGATCGCGATCATGCCGTCGGCCAGGGTCGACAGGCTGACCACGACCTCGCTGCCATGCTTGACCGCGTTCTCGACCACGTTGGTGACGGCGCGCGACAGCGCCCGGGCCCGGCCCTCGCAGACCAGCCGCGACGGTCCATCGAAGGTGACGGCGTGGCCGACATCGGCGAAGTCGCAGCAGATCGTCTCGAGCAGGCTCGCCAGCTCGATCCGCGCCGGCTGCTCCGCCTTGGTGTCGTCGCGCAGGTAATCGAGCGTCTCGTCGAGCATGCGGCTGACCTGGTCGATGTCGCGCAGCATCGCGCTGCGCATCTCGCCCTGCCCGATCCGCTCCGAGCGCAGCCGGAGCCGCGTCAGCGGCGTGCGCAGGTCGTGGCTGATCGCCGCCAGCATCCGCGTGCGGTCGTCGAGCAGCGCGCGGATGCGCGCCTGCATCTCGTTCAGCGCCTCGGCGACCTGGGCGATCTCCCTGGGCCCGCGCCGGCTCAGCGGCTCCTGCGCGCCCGGCGAGCGGCCGAATGCGGCCGCCGCGCGCGCCATCTCCGACAGCGGCCGGATGATCGCCCGCGCCGCGTAGATCGACAGCAGCACGCCCAGGATCAGGATGAGAAACAGGAACACCGCCGTCGGCTTCAGCACCATCGACCAGAATTCGAGGCGCGGCACGTCGTCGAACACCAGCGCACGCTCGCCGTCGACCTGGACGATGATCTGGGTCGGCGGCGCCGCGCCATAGCCGACGCCGTGGAGCAAGGTGACGTCACGCAGCACGCTGAGCTGACGGCGAGCCAGCCGCGAGGTCCATGGCACGTCGCTGACCGGCTTGGCGAGCAGCGTCAGCGAGGTCAGCGGCACCAGCTCGACCTGGATGCCGGAGCTGCGCAGGCTCGACAGGCTGCTGTCGACGGCCACGGGATCATTCGTGGCGCGGACGAAGTGCACCGCCTCGGCGACGCGCGCGATGCCGTAGGCCGGCGATTCCTGCTCGTCGGGCGGATCGAGAAACAGCAGCGCGGCCGCGATCATCAGCACCATGCCGAACAGCACCGACAGCGACGCCAAGGTCACGATCTGCGTGGTGAGGCCGAGGCGCGGGCACGGCTTGTTATCTGGCGTCATCGATGGTCTCGACTCTTGGCGTGAAGACGTAGCCGCCGAGGCGCACGGTCTTGATCAGGGTCCAGCTCCTGGCGCCGGGCTCGATCTTCTGGCGGATGCGGCTGATGTGAACGTCGATGCTGCGCTCGACCGGCCCGGCCTGCCCGCCGTGCGCCAGCTCGATCAGCTGCTCGCGCGACAGTACGCGGCCGGCATTGCGGCAGAACGCCAGCAGGATGTCGAACTCGGCGCTGGTCAGCGTGATCTTGACGCGGTCGGGATCGAACAGCGTACGCGTCGCCGGCTCGATGCGCCAGCCGTCGAACGTCATCGGCGCCTGCCGCGCCGCGATCACGGCCGGATGCAATTGCGACCGGCGCAGCAGCGCGCGGATGCGCGCCACCAGCTCGCGCGGATTGAACGGCTTGACGACATAGTCGTCGGCGCCGAGCTCGAGGCCGAGGATGCGGTCGATGTCCTCGCCCTTCGCCGTCACCATGATGATCGGCACGGTCGAGATCTGACGCAGGCGGCGGCAGATGCTCATGCCGTCGTCGTCCGGCAGCATCACGTCGAGCATGATGAGGTCGACCTGCTCGCGCTGCAGGAGGTCGTTCATCGCGGCGGCGGAGGATACGAAGCGCGGCGCGAAGCCGTGCTCCTGTAACAGCTCGGTGAGCAGCGCCGCAATCTCCCGGTCATCTTCGACGCAGAGAATGCGCGCGGCTGCCGGCATGTTTGCGTCTGCGGCCACGACGGTATTGTGTGACGACATCATGCGCGGAACATGGTCGATTTTGGTCGAAAAGAACAGCCCGAAGCGGCGCGCGATCGTGGCGAAAGTAAGCTGTATTGTTAAGGCGGAAACATTTCTTCACGCGACTTAACCCTGCGCAATCGTTAACCTGCCTAGGCTCTGCGCATCAAACAAACACCAACGGGGAAGTCCTGCGGCGTGGCCGACCAGCCGGCGCGGCCTCCTTTCGAACCGCGATAGTATCAGCCGCCGTGAAGCCCGTTTTGCTCGCACTCTGCCTCGCCACGCCGCTGCTCGCCGGCTGCGCCGTCGGCCCCGATTACGTGACGCCAGAGTTCGGCGTGCCGAAGCGCTGGAGCAGCGACCGCAATCGGCCGGCGCAGATTCTGAAGCTCGCGCATTGGTGGCGCAACCTCAACGATGACCTGCTCGATCAACTGATCAGCGAGGCGGTTGCCGGCAATCTCGACGTCGCCGCCGCCAAGGCGCGCATCCGCGAGGCGCGGGCGACGCAGCGCCAGGCCGTCGGCGCGCTGTTTCCCACGGTGAGCGGCACCGGCACCGCGACGGAGACCCGCAGCGCCAGCAGCTCGACAAGCGGCATCGCGATCGCTCCGACCACCTACAGCCAGTACCAGGCCGGCTTCGATTCGAGCTGGGAGCTGGATCTGTTCGGCGCCAACCGCCGTGCGGTCGAGGCCGCGACCTACGGCGTCGATGCCGCCGAGGACGATCTGCGCGCGACCTTGCTGACGCTGGTCGGCGACATCGCCTCCAACTACATCGATGCCCGCGCCTACCAGGCGCGCGCGGCACTGGCGCGGCGCACTGCCGCCTCGCAGCGCGAGACCGCGGCGCTGACCGAGCGCAAGCAGAATGCCGGTTCGGCCTCGGCCGTCGACACCGCCAAGGCGAGCGCGCTGGCCGCCAGCACCGAAGCAACCATCCCGACCTATGAGAGCAGCTATCAGCAGGCCGTGCACCGGCTCGGCGTCCTGCTCGGCCGCGACCCGACGGCCCTGAATCTCCGCCTGTCGCGCGCGACACCGATCCCATCGCCGCGCCTGCCGCTGCCGAAGGGCATCCCGGCCGACGTGCTGGTCATGCGGCCCGACGTGCGCAAGGCCGAACGGCAGGTCGCGCAGTTCACCGCGAAGATCGGCCAAGCCACCGCCGCGCTGTACCCGGATGTCAGCCTGACCGGCACGGTCTCGACCACGGCGCTGAAGCTCGGCGATCTCGGCAAGAGCTCGACGATCGGCTGGTCGATCGGCCCGAGCGTCTCGGTGCCGATCTTCAACGGCGGCAAGCTGCAGGCCGCCGTCGAGGTCGCGGAAGCGCAGCGTGACGAATACCACGTCGCCTGGCGCAGCGCGGTGCTGAGCGCGCTCGAAGACGTCGAGAACGCCATCGTGAGCCTCGGCCAGGAGCGCATTCGCATCCGCAGCCTGAGCGAGTCGGCGCGGCGCTATGGCGAGGCCGCGCGGCTGTCGCGCTCGCTCTACCAGACCGGCTCCAGCACGTTCCTCGACGTGCTCGATGCCGAGCGCTCGCAATTCACCGCCGAGGACAGCCTGCTCGCGAGCCGCGCTACGCTCGCGAAGAACTACGTGGCGCTGGCCAAGGCGCTGGGCGGCGGTTGGACCGCAGCGATCGACAGCTCGCTGCCCGAGGTCGTCGACAGCGGCACCGGCCCGCATCTCGCACAGGCCGTCGCGCCCAAATAATCTACGATCTGAACTTCAAAAAGTGCCTCCGAAGTGATCCGATGAACGCACCCTTATCCTACATGCCCCGACCGGTCGCGGTCGATGGCGGCCTCGCGCCGGCGCCGAAGCCGAAGCGGCCACGCCGCTGGCCGCTGCTGATCGCCGGAGCGCTCGTCGTTCTGGCCGCCGCGATCGTGCTGGTCATGAGGCTGACCAGCAATCCCAACGCCAATCTCGTCACCGCGCCCGTCACGACCGGCGACATCGAGCAGACCGTGCTCGCCACCGGCACGCTGAAGCCGGTCAAGCTGGTGGCGGTCGGCGCCCAGGCGTCGGGACGGCTGGTCGCGCTCAACGTCAAGCTGGGACAGAAGGTCAGGGCCGGCGATCTGATCGCCGAGATCGACTCGCTGACGCAACAGAACACGCTGCGCACCAACGAGGCGAGCCTGCGGAGCGTACGGGCGCAGCGTGACGAGAAGGTCGCCACCCTGGCGCTGGCCGAGGCGAACCTGGCGCGGCAGCAGGTCACGCTGGCGCAGAAGGCCTCGTCGCGCGCCGACTACGACAGTGCCGAGGCGACCGTCAAACAGACCCAGGCCCAGATCGCGCAACTCGACGCGCAAATCGTCGAGGCCGAGGTCGCGATCGAGACCGCGCGCGTCAACCTCGGCTACACCAAGATCACGGCCCCGATCGACGGCACCGTGCTGTCGATCGTCACCCAGCAGGGCCAGACCGTGAATGCGGTGCAGTCGGCGCCGACCATCGTCGTGCTCGGCCAGGTCGAGACGATGACCGTGCGGGTGGAGATTTCCGAGGCCGATGTCGTCAAGGTCAGGCCCGGACAGAACGTCTATTTCACCGTGCTGGGCGAGCCCGATCATCGCTACGAGGGCACGCTCGGATCGATCGAGCCGGCGCCCGAATCGATCAAGAGCGATTCGAGCTTCTCGTCGAGCACGACGACCACGTCGAGCAGCAGCTCGTCCTCGTCCACCACGTCCTCCGCGATCTACTACAACGGCGTGTTCGACATCGCCAATCCGGACGGGCGGCTGATGACCTACATGACGGCCGAGGTTCACATCCTGCTCGGCGAGGCCCGCAAGGTCCCGACCATTCCGTCGTCCGCGCTTGGCAACGCCAATCCCGATGGCAGCTACACGGTGCGCGTGCTGACCGGCGCAGGAACGCTGGAGAAGCGCACCATTCGCGTCGGCCTCAACAACAAGATCCGGGCCGAGGTGCAGTCCGGCCTGCGCGAGGGCGAGCGGGTCGTGATCTCGGCGCCCGAGGAGGGCACGAAGCGAACCGTGATGCCCCCGCCCGGAGGCGCGTGATGACGGAGGTCCTGATCGACCTGCAGAATGTCGGGAGGCGCTACGCGTCCGGCGAAGGCACGGTCCATGCTTTGCGTGGCGTCGACCTCCAGATCGCGCGCGGGGAGATGGTGGCGATCATCGGCCAGTCGGGCTCCGGCAAGTCGACGCTGATGAACATTCTGGGCTGCCTCGACCGCCCGACATCCGGCAGCTACCGGATCGCCGGCCGCGAGATGGGCTCGCTCGATCCGGACGAACTGGCGGCGTTGCGGCGCGAGCATTTCGGCTTCATCTTCCAGCGCTACCATCTGCTGGGCGAGCTCAGCGCCGCCGACAATGCCGAGGTGCCTGCGGTCTATGCCGGGCTCGGCCCGGCGGCACGCCACCGCAAGGCCGAGGCGCTGCTGCAGCGGCTCGGCATGGGCAGCCGTACCGACCACAAGCCGGGTCAGCTCTCGGGCGGCCAGCAGCAGCGGGTCTCGATCGCCCGCGCGCTGGTCAACGATCCCGACGTGATCCTGGCCGACGAGCCGACCGGCGCGCTCGACCGCGCCAGCGGCGAGGAGGTGCTGCGCATCCTCGACGAGATCAGCGCCTCCGGGCGCACCGTCATCATCGTCACGCACGATCCGAGCGTCGCGCAGCGCGCCCGGCGCATCATCGAGATCGAGGACGGCCGCGTCATTTCCGACCGGCTCAATCCGCGGACTTCGGAACCCGCGCCAGCCGCAGCGACCGAAGACCACGCAGCGCAGGCGGCGTCGTGGTGGCGCAGCCAGCTCGACCGTTTCCGCGAGGCCGCGCGGATGGCACTGCTCGCCATGAATGCGCACCGGATGCGCGCGTTCCTCACCATGCTCGGCATCATCATCGGCGTCGCCTCGGTCGTGCTGGTGCTGGCGCTCGGCAAGGGCTCGCAGGCCAAGGTGCTGAAGGACATCAACCGGCTCGGCACCAACACGCTGGAATTCTTTCCCGGCAAGGATTTCGGCGATACGCGCTCCAGCAAGATCAGGACGCTGGTGCTCGCCGATGCCAAGGTCATGGCGCAGCAGCCTTATGTCGATGCGATCTCGCCGACGGTCTCGACCACCAGCACGCTTCGGTTCGGCGCTATCGAGGTCAGCGCCCAGATCTCCGGCGTCGGCGAGCAGTATTTCCGGGTCAAGAACACCGAGCTTGCCGAAGGCAGCTATCTCGATGCCGATACCGTGCGCTCCTACGCCCAGGACGCCGTGATCGACGACAATGCGCGCAAGGCGCTGTTTCCCGATCCCGACGTCAGTCCGCTCGGCAGCGTGGTCCTGATCGGCAAGGTGCCCTGCCGCGTCGTCGGCATCACCAAGCAGCAGCAGGCCGGCTTCGGCTCCAGCTCCACGCCGATCGTGTACCTGCCCTACACGACCGTGCAGGCGCGCTTCCTCGGCAACCAGGTGCTGCGCAGCATCAGCGTCCGCGTCGACGAGGCGACGCCGATGGCGGCGGCCGAGCGTGCCGCAACGGCGCTGCTGACGGCGCGGCACAATGCCAAGGATTTCTTCGTCCTCAACACCGATGACATCCGCAAGACCGTCGAGAGCACGACGCAGGTGCTGACACTGCTGGTGGCGGCCATCGCCGTGATCTCGCTCTTGGTCGGCGGCATCGGGGTCATGAACATCATGCTGGTGTCGGTGTCGGAGCGCGTCGGCGAGATCGGGGTGCGCATGGCGGTCGGCGCCCGCCGCAGCGACATCCTGATGCAGTTCCTGATCGAGGCGGTGCTGGTCTGCCTGCTGGGCGGTGCGCTGGGCCTTGCGCTCGCGGTCGGCTTCGGCACGGTCTTCAACGCGCTCGACGTCGGCTTCCAGCTGATCTATTCGCCGCTCGCCATGGTCGGCGCCGCCGTCACGTCGATGGCGATCGGCATCGGCTTCGGCTACATGCCCGCCCGCAGCGCCTCGCGGCTCGATCCGGCAACGGCTCTGGCAAGGGAGTAGGTCGAACGAGCGATAGCAGATCTACTTCACCGGGCGCTTCTCCAGCTTGCGTGCCAGCGTCCGGCGATGCATGCCGAGCCGTCTCGCAGCTTCGGAGATGTTGAAGTCGGTCTCGATCAGGGTCTGGTGGATACGCTCCCATTCCAGGGTCTTGATCGAGGTGGAGCGCTCGGCCAGCGCCACTTGCGCGTTGCCCTGCGCCTTGCGGAACGCCTCCTCGATGTCGTCGGTGTTCGACGGCTTGGCCAGATAGTGGCAGGCGCCGAGCTTGATCGCCTCGACAGCAGTGGCGATGCTGGCAAAGCCGGTCAGCACCACGATCAGCATCTCCGGATCGTGCGCATGCAGCTTCTCGACGCAGACGAGGCCGGAAGCGCCGCCGAGCTTGAGATCGACGACGGCATAACCGAACGTCTTCTCCTTGAGGATCTCGTCGACGTCCTCGAGCGAGCCGGCGACGACGGCCTCGTAGCCGCGCCGTTCGAACGAGCGCTTCAGGGTGCGTGCAAAACCGTCATCGTCCTCGACGATCAGGAGGGACAGGTCATTCGCCATCGCGCTCTCCAATGACAAGCGTCGACAACGGCAGTGACAGCCGGACGGTCGCTCCACGTCCCCGGTGGTTCCAGGCGGAAACGCTGCCGCCCAGCTTGCGGATCACGTTGACCACCAGGAAAAGGCCCAGGCCGCGGCCCGGGCGGCCCTTGCTCGACTGATAGGGACGTCCGAGTTGCCCCAGCATCGCCGGATCAAAACCCGGCCCGCGATCGCTGACGCTGAGCAGCAGCTGATCACCATCTCGTTCGACCACGAACTCCACCCACTCGCGCGAGACTTCGAACGCGTTGTCGAGCACGTTGACGATCGCCTGCTTCAGGGCGACGTCGGAGACGATCGCCGGATCCGAGCCGAACTCGTTGCGGACCATCAGATTGCGCGCCGAGCGCGCCGCGCTCCATTCGGCGACCAGCGTCGTCAGGAACGCCTTCAACGTCGTGGGCGCCGAGCCTTCGCCGCGCGCCTGACCGGCCGAGACCAGGATGTCGGTGACGATCGACTTGCAGCGCTGCACCGCCGCTTCCATTTCGGTGAAATCCTCCGCGAGCGTCGGATCGGCAGAGATCGCGGTCATGCGGCGCCAATCGTTCAGGATGACCGAGATCGACGCCAGCGGCGTGCCGAGCTCATGCGCGGCGCCTGAGGCGAGCAGGCCCATGCGGATGATGTGATCCTGCTCGACGGCGTGCTGGCGCAGATCGGCGAGTTTGGCGTCACGCTCGCGCAGGTTCCGGTTGATGCGGGTGACGAAGACGACGAGCAGCACGGCGTCGAGCATGAAGCCGACGAACATGCCGGTGATGTGCAGGGTGAAGGCATCGCTGACATGATGCTGCGGCAGTTGCAGCGGGCGGTACTCGATGGTGAGCCAGATGAAGCTGAGCACCGTCAGCGCGACCAGCGACCAGGACGAGCGCGCGTCGAGCAGCACGGCCCCCAGCGTCACCTGCAGCAGATAGAGGCACGTGAACGGGTTCGACGCGCCGCCGGTGAGATAGAGCTCCGATGTCAACGCCACCACGTCGAGCATCAGCGCGATCAGCAAATGGCGATTGCCGACGTCGTCGCGCCTGCGCAGCCAGATATGGCTGGCGATGTTGAGCGCCACCAGCGCGCAGATGATCGCCGCCATCGGCAGCACCGGCAGCGCAATGCCGAACCAGGTGGTCACGAAGCCGATGGTGACGATCTGGCCGACCACGGCGATCCAGCGCAGCTGGATCAGCAGCACCATGTTCTTGCGGTTGGTCGCGTCCTTGGTCGGCAGCGGCGCGTTGATCTCGGGTGTGGCGATCGCGGCCACGACTCCGAACGGCAAATTGGGGGCCTCGCTGCTCATGAGGGCCCGTCCGATCTCCGCCGGCAGAACGACAAGCGTCGATCGCTCAAGACGCCGTCCCGCATCCACCCATGTCCTGCCGCTGTTGATCCCATTCCACATCCTGCGCTGCCGGCGCGCCGGGCTCACGCCGCGCGCGGAGGAGCCGCTGCAGCCCGGCGCCGGCCAGCATGAGGGCCAATGTAAACCAGGTCAGCGCGTAAACCAGATGGTTGTTCGGAAACGAGATCACGGTGAGTCCGCCGATTGGAAGTCCGCCGGGATTCGGGGTCGCATCGGCATCGACGAAGAATGGTGCGACGTCGGACAGACCGCGCGCCGCCGCGATCGCCGCGACGTCACGTGAATACCAGCGATTCCCCGCGGAATCGTTGTGGCGCAGGAAGCCGCCGCCAGGCTCGGAGATCCGCAGCAATCCGGTCACGCTGACCGTGCCATTCGGGTTCCCGGCGCTGCGGCTTGCGGGGTCGCGGCGATCCGCGGGCACGAAGCCGCGATTGACGAGCACGGCGCCGGCGGCGGTCTGCAGCGGCGTCACCACCCAATAGCCGGAGCCCTCGACCGTCAGCGCCTGGACCAGCGTCTCGCGGTCGTTGAGGAAGCGGCCGCTCAACGTTATCAGCTTGTACTCGTCGCGACTGCGATCGATGGCCGGCCAATCCGCCGGGCTCGGCGCCGGCACGGGCGCGGCATGAACGCGGCGCTCGACGCGATCGATCAGGTCGAGCTTCCAGGCCCGCCGCTCGATCTGCCAGACGCCCAGCGCCAGCAGCATCGCGACGCAGGCAACCCACGCCGCACCGATCGCGAGCCGCTGCGCGCCGGATCGCCCGCGGCTGGCCTCGTCGCGTTCCCCTGCCCCGTCGGCAGGAGCTGACATCACGGCGTCTGGCCCATCTCGTGCACCGGCATCATGTTGGTGGTCAGGTGATGCATGACCCAGAGCGAGCCGCTGAGCGCGATCACCACCATGATGATGGTGAAGATCAGCGCCATCATGGTCCAGCCGCCCTCGGCCTTGGT
>BFBZ01001164.1_pt1 | contig 18731 bp, 17 predicted proteins | sample 1888401 | NCBI WGS metagenome assembly BFBZ01 (sample SAMD00112614, study PRJDB3348) | symbiont metagenome | host: Chara braunii | reverse complement strand
ATGGAGGCCTGTCGAAAGCTCGGGGAAGACCTTGCCGACCTTGCCCAACAGATAGTCGCCATAGACGCCGTCGAAGGCCTGGGGGTTCGCCTGGTCCCAGCGGTTGGACGCGTCGGTGTCACGCTGGCCGGTCGCCGCCGCGATCGGAAGCGGTGTCATCTCGGCCCTGAAATCCGGATCGAAGAACAGCGGGAACGACAGCCGGTCATGGCCGCTGCGGTTGAGCACCCGGTGCGGCGTCGACCGGAATCGACCTGCCGTCAGCCGCTCCAGCATGTCGCCGATGTTGCAGACCAGGGCGCCCTCCACCGGCGGCGCCTCGATCCAGCCGTCCGGCGTGCGGACCTGCAGCCCGCCGTATTGATCCTGCGCGAGCAGGGTGAGCAGCCCATAGTCGGTGTGCTCGCCCACGCCCCAGGCCTCATGGGAGCCAGCGTCCGGCTGCTGGGCCGGATAGTGGAAGATCCTGAACAGCACCGTCGGGTCGCCGGTGTAGGTCTTGGCGAAATAGCCGGGTTCCAGCTCCAGGCTGGCGGAGATGGCCTCCATCAGCAGCCTGGCGGCCCTGATCGTCGCCTCCATGTAGGCGTCGACAGCCGCCTTCAGGCCGGCGGGCTTTTCGGGCCAGAGGTTCGCGCCGTGCATCGGCAGGCCGGCGACCACCTTGGGATCGTCCGGCGGCAGGKCGACCCCCAGATGGAGGCCTTCCTTCTGATCGGGCTTGCCGGAGGTGAGTTCGCCGCCGACCGGGAAATAGCCGCGCCAGGCCCGCTCGCCGCGGGCCATGGCCACCGTCATCTTCTCGGCCAGGGGCAGGGCGAAGAAGGCGCGGCTCTCGTGCTCCAGCGCGGCCAGGACCTCCGGCGTAACCCCATGGCCGGTGAGGTAGAAGAAGCCATAGGTCTCGCAGGCGCGGGCGACCGCATCTCCCACCACCCTGCGCCCGGCAAGGTCGGTGGGATCCAGCAATCGGCTCATGTCGACGACGGGCAGGGCGTCGGCCATCGCTTAGCCTCCTGCCGGACCCGTTGATCGCATGTCAGCCCGGTGTGTAGATCTTATCGAACACCCCGCCATCGGCGAAGTGGACGGCCTGGGCCTTGGTCCATCCGCCGAACGCCTTGTCGATGGTCACCAGCGGGATGGCCTTGAAGTTGGACGCATACTTAGCGGCCGCCTTCGCGTTGCGCGGCCGGAAGTGGTGCTTGCCGATGATGTCCTGGGCCTGCGGGCTGTAGAGGAAGTTCAGGTAGCCGGTGGCCTGCACCCGGGTCTTGTGGCGGTCGACGTTCTTGTCGACCAGCGCCACCGGCGGCTCGGCCAGGATCGAGATCGACGGATAGACGATGTCGAAGTTCGGCCCGAACTCGGCCAGGATCAACTGGGCTTCGTTCTCCCAGGAAAGCAGCACGTCACCGATGTTGCGCTGAGCGAAGGTGGTGGTGGAGCCCCGGGCGCCGGCGTCCAGCACCGGCACGTTCTTGAACAGCTTGGTCACGTAGTCCCGCGCCCCGGCCGCCTTGCCGACCTTCTCGCCATAGGCCCAGGCCGCCAGATAGGCCCAGCGCGCGCCGCCGGAGGTCTTCGGGTTGGGGGTTATCACGCCCACGCCCGGCTTGATCAGGTCGGCCCAGTCGCGAATGGCCTTCGGGTTGCCCTTGCGGACCAGGAACACGATGGTCGAGGTGTATGGCGTGGAGTTCTGCGGCAAGCGCGACTGCCAGTTGGCCGGCAGCAGCTTGGCGCGCTGCGCGATCTCGTCGATGTCGGCGGCCAGGGCCAGGGTGACCACGTCGGCCTCGAGACCGTCGATCACCGCGCGGGCCTGCTTGCCCGATCCGCCGTGGCTCTGGTTGATGGTCAGGGACTGGCCGGTGCGGGACTTCCAGTAGGTGGAGAAGGCCGCGTTGATCTCCGTATAGAGCTCGCGGGTCGGGTCGTAGCTGACATTGAGCAGGGTCGTCGGCTTGGGTTGCGCGACCGCGCCGGTGGCCATCAGCACGCCGGCTGCGGCGCCCCCGGCGAGGATCGTGCGGCGTTCGAGATCGATCGTCATCTTAATCGTCCGAGAGTTGCGGTGTGCGAAACTGAAAGCCTCGCACACCATGAAGACATTCAGGCGAAGACCGCCTGGCGGTTAGAAGGCCACCTTGAGGGTCGCGCCCCAGGTCCGCGGATCGCCGGGTTGACCGACGATCAGGCCGGTGCTGCTCGGGCCCAGGGCCAGTTGCTCGAAGTACTCCTCGTCGAAGGCGTTACGCACCCAGCCGTAGATGTCGAAGCCGTCCTGCGTGCGGAAGCCGGCGCGGAAGTTGGCCAGGCCGTAGCCCTTGACGTTGGTGTAGATCGACGGCGACGGGTTGGAGGAGAAGCCCGAGCGGTGGTTGGCTTCGAAGCCGATATAGGCCTCGCCGTCCTGGCCGATCAGCTTGAGCGGCTGGTTGGCCTCCGCGCCGAACGAGAACGACCACTTGGACACGCCCGGCAGGCGGCCGCCGGAGATGTCGCAGTTGGCGGGGCTCAGCCCGCCCGGCGTGCCGGGCGCGCTCGGGGTCTGGCCGGCGGCGACCGTGGTGCCGCCCGACAGCTCAGGCGGGCAGGGGGCGTCGACGAACTTCACGTACTTGGCGTCGGTGTAGGCGCCGTTGGCGTAGGCGTTGAAGCGCTCGTTCGGACGGACGGAGAAATCGAACTCCACGCCCTGGCTGCGCACCTTGCCGGCGTTGGCGAGGTAGCCGCGAAGCACGCCGAGCTGACCGTTGGTGACGGTGGCCTGGTAGTCCTTGATGTCGGTCCGGTAGGCCGACAGGTTCAGGGTCGCGCGGCGCTCCCAGAACTGCGCCTTCAGGCCTGCTTCGAAGTGGTTGACCGACTCCGGCTTGATGGTGCCGGCCGAGAGGATCGGGTTGCCGGCCGCGTCGGTGGGCAGGCCGTTCTGGTTGATCCCGCCGGTCTTGAAACTCTTGGCGAAGGTCGCATAGGCCAGGACGTCTGAGGTCAGCTTGTAGCTGCCGGTGAGGTCGTAGCTGAAGTTGGTGTCGCTGAACTCCGGCGCGCTGATCTGCGGGGCGAGCACGCCGCGCTGGGCGACCTTGATCGGATCGGTCTGGCCAAACAGCACCGGGTTGCCCTGACCGTCGAAGACGCGGCGCTGATAGAAGCCTTCCTTCTTGTCGTAGTTCAGCCGCACGCCGGGCTGGATGGTGAAGGCGTCGGTGACCTTCCAGCTCGCCTGGCCGAACAGGGCCAGGCTGGTGTTCTTCAGGGACTGGGTGTTCAGCGCCACCAGGCCGTTCAGCACCGAGGGGTCGTTGGCCAGGGCGCCGGTCAGGTTCCAGCGGCTGGAGGCGCGGCCGTTCTCTTCCGTGCCTTGAGTGTCGATGCGCTGATAGAAGCCGAAGGCGCCGGCCACGAAGTCGAGCTTTTCGCCGGTGTAGGCGTAGCGCAGTTCCTGCGTGTACTGGTCGTGCTGCGACGGGTTCTGCGACTTGCTGACGATCGAGAGACCGAGGAAGTCGCGGTCGTTCTCAGGCTTCCAATCCCAGAAGCGCCAGGCGGTGACCGAGGTCAGGGTGCCCGGGCCGACATTCCACACCGCGCGCGCCGAGGCGCCGCCCAGCTTGTTGCCGGCGTTCAAGCTGGCGTCGACGTCGGTCACCCGGTCGAAGGGGTTGGTGCTGACCACGGTGTAGCCCTGCGCCGCGGCCAGGGCGGCGTATTGCCGGGCCAGCGGACGCTGGGTGGCGCCCGTGCGGACGTAGATCTGGGCGCAGCACTCGGGGTTCTGCTTGCTGTAGTCGCCGCTGATGGTGAGGTTGAAGTCCTCGTTCGGCTGGAACAGCAGTTGGCCGCGGACGCCGAGGTTGTCCTGCTCGTTGATCCAGTTGCGGCTGGTCACATTGTAGATGGTGCCGCGGCGGCTGGTGGAGGACACGGCCAGGCGCGCCGCCACGGTGTCGCTCAGCGGGCCGGAGACGACGGCCTTGGCCTGCTTGAAGCCGATGTTGCCCACCGTGACTTCAGCGCGGCTCTCGAACTCGAAGGTCGGGCGGTTGCTGGTGATGTTCACCGCGCCGGCGGTGGTGTTCTTGCCGTACAGGGTCCCCTGCGGGCCGCGCAGCACTTCAACCTGGGCGATGTCGAGGAAGTCGAACGTCGCGGCGGCGGCGCGGGCGTAATAGACGTCGTCCACATAGATGCCGACGCCCTGCTCGAAGCCGTCGCTGGTCAGGCCGAACGGCACGCCGAGGCCGCGGATGTTGACCGTCGTGTTCCGGGGATTGGATGAATAGTACTGGAAGGTCGGGGTGAGCTGCTGGAGCTTGCCCACGGTGAAGACGCCGGCGTTCTCGACCTTGGCGGCGCTGAGCACCGAGATCGCGAGCGGCACCTCCTGGGCGGTCTCGGACCGGCGGCGGGCCGTTACGGTGACTTCTTCAACCGAGGCCGCTTGGGCGTCAGAACCGAAATCAGTGGCGGCGGACGCGGATTTCTCCTGCGCAAACGCCGTCGTTGCGGCTCCGCAAAGCAAGGCCGCCAGCAGCCCGCGTTGAACAATCTTATGCACCCTAACAACCCCCGGTCGTTTCTTGATCTAACTCAGCGGTTAGTTAGTCGGGAACTCCGATGGGCACACTAGGAATAAGTCGGATGCCACTGTTAGGTTTTCTATGACCCTGACAAAAAACCTCGGCTGACTGCGGTGTTCGCGGCGGAGGCGGCCCAGCCGCCGCTTTGGTCGCGCGGCTCTGAAAGCGAGAGAAAACTACGGGCTCGGCACAGGAAAACTGGGCTCCCAAATTCCTACGCAACAAATAGGAATATGTGTCTGAAGTGGCCGTCATCCGGTCCGGACGGCAGGCAGGAGCCATTATGATCCACCAGACCTTTGGCGTTTCTACGCCGTTCGACGTGAGCGTTCAGGACGCCGTGGCGGCGCAACGCCTCGAGGCCGCCAAGGCTTTCCGAGTGCTTCGCGACACCGGGCGCATCGATCTCACGGCGGAGTTGGACTTCATCGTCCGGCTGCCGGGCGAGAACCTCCTTGCCCGCTACGGCCATCCCGGCCCCTGGTCGGTGACCCTGGAGCCCCAGGTCTCGGTCTTCGATCTGGACGGCGGTCTGCTCAGCGGCGAGCGATCGGCGCTGGCCCCGGTCGAGGAGTATCGTGAGATTTTCCGGCGCCGCGCGTCGCTGAACCTCATCGCCCGGTTCAACAGTCCTCACCTGGACGCCTGGGCCCGCGGCGGCTTCGACCTGCCTTTCATCCACACGCCTCTGGTGCGCACCAGCCGTCGGCAGGGCGTGAAGGTCTATGAGCGCGGATCGACGGTGGACGCGTTGGAGAGCGCGCTCGACGCCAATTTCGCCGGCGTCACCCATCTGCGGGGCGGCTCGGTGATCGCCGGCGACCAGACCATCGCCGACGTCGCCGCCCTGATCCTGCGGATCGAACAGGCCGCCCAGGTGGAGCTGCTCTCGGAAGTCTGGACCCGGTCGGGCCGGCTGGAGCGCCGCCGCGAAGAAGAGAAGGCGCCGTCATGGGCTTAGTCCTGCCGATCTCCGGCGCCGACGCCGGGCTCGACCGCGCGCCCCGGGGGCCGGACGGCGCGGTCCTGAAGGACGCCATGGCCAGGCTGGCCAGCGGTCTCACCCTGATTTCCTGTTGGGACGGCGCGTCGCCGAAGGGACTGGTGGCGACTTCTCTCGTCGGACTGTCCGTCGACCCGCCGCGTCTGCTGTTCAGCGTCCGGCACGAGGCCTCGGCCCATGACGCCCTGCTGCTGGCCGACCGATACTCGGCCACGGTGCTCTCCGAGGCCGATCTGGCCGAAGCCGAGACCTTCGCCACATCGGCTGGCGCCGGCGGCCGCTTCAAGTCCGGCGCCTGGCGCCTGGACGACGCCTTCGCGCCTCGGTTCAGCGGCGGACTGGTCAGCTTCGATCTGCGGACCGAGCATCGGATCGGCGCGGACTCGCACACCATCTTCATCGCCGAGATCCTGGATGTGACCACCCAGGCCGGCGCGCCGCTGGTCTATTTCGAGCGAACCTTCTCGCGGCTGTCCCAGGCGAGCTAGCCGCCAGCCTGGAAGATCAGTCGGCCTGGCCTAGCCGCCATTCGCCCACGGTCTTCAGGACCAGGGTCACCAGGGCCAGCAGCGCCAGGATCGAGGCCGCCGCGAAGGCGCCCGTGGTGTTGTAGTCGTTGAATAGCACCTCGACGTGCAGCGGCAGGGTCTCGGTCTTGCCGCGGATTTTGCCTGACACCACCGAAACCGCCCCGAACTCCCCCATGACCCGGGCGTTGCAGAGCACCGCGCCGTAGAACAGCGCCCAGCGGATCTTGGGCAGGGTGACACGAATGAAGGTCGTCAGGCCGTTCGCGCCCAGGGACAGGCTGGCCTCTTCCTCGTCGGCGCCCTGTTCCTGCATCACCGTGATCAGCTCGCGCGCCACGAAGGGGCTGGTGACGAACATGCTCGCCAGGAAGATCGCCGGGACGGTGAACATCMCCCGCCAGCCCTGGTCGGCGAGCATCGGCCCGAACACCCCCTGCGATCCGTAGAGGAACAGGTAGGCGACCCCGGCGACGATGGGCGAGATCGCCACCGGCAGTTCGATCAGGGTGGTCAGCACCTGCTTGCCGGGGAACCGGTGGCGGGTGATCGCCCAGGCGGCGCAGATGCCGAACAGGATGTTGATCGGCACCACCACCAGGGAGGTGAGGACCGTGAGCCAGATGGCGTGCAGGGTGAAGGGATCGCCGACCTTCTCGGCATAGACCGCCGCGCCCATGGCGAACGCCTTGGCGAAGACCAGCAACAGCGGCGCGCCGAACAGCAGGGCGGCCAGCATCAGGGCGGCGCCGATCAGAAACCTGCGAGCCGCCGGCGATTGCCCCGCGCGCGTCGACACTCGCCTCATCCGCGGCCCTCCCGGCGATGCCGCCAGAACTGCAGGCCGTTGACCGTCAGCAGGGTCGCGAAGGACGCGACCAGCAGCGTCACCGACAGTCCGGCCGCGCCCGGATAGTCGAATTCCTCGAGCCGGATGTAGGTGAGCAGGGTGGTGACCTCGGTCTCCATCGGTACGTTGCCCGCGATGAAGATCACCGCCCCGTACTCGCTGAGCGCTCGGGAGAATGCCAGGGCCGCGCCGGAGAGCAGCGCCGGCAGAACGGCCGGAAACACGATGGTGCGGAACACGGTCAGGTCCGACGCGCCGAGGCTGAAGGCGGCCTCCTCGGACTCGGGTCCCAGGTCCTCGAGCACCGGCTGAACGCTGCGGATCACGAAGGGAATGCTGGTGAAGGCCATGGCCACGGCGATGCCGGCCGGCGCATAGGCGATCTTCAGGCCGGCGGGTTCCAGCAGGGCGCCCGCCCATCCGGTCGGCGCGAAGATCGCCGACAGCGCGATGCCGGCCACCGCGGTGGGCAGGGCGAAGGGCAGGTCGACCACGGCGTCCAGCAGCCTGCGCCCGGGAAAGCGGTAGCGGGCCAGGACCCAGGCGAACAGGAAGCCGGCGACGACATTGAAGGCGGTGGCGGCCAGGGCCGCGCCGAAGGTCAGCCGATAGGTGGCCAGAGCCCGGGGCGAGCTGACGCCGGCCCAGAGCGTCGGCCAGCCGGCCTCGCCCGCCTTCCACAGAAGAGCTGCGATCGGCGCCAGCACGATCAGGGCCAGGTAGCTCAGGGTCACGCCCATGGTCAGGCCAAAGCCCGGCATGAGCCGCGGTCGCCGCTGTCTCACCGTCAGGAGCCGCTCACAGGGGCGATCACCGGCGGACGAACACCTGGTCGAGGATGCCGCCCGACGCCAGGTGGTCCTTGGCGACCTTGTCCCAGCCGCCCAGGGTCTGTTCGACGGTGAGGATCCGGGTCGGCTTGAACTGGTTGCGATAGTGGGCGGCCACGCCGCGGTCGCTGACCCGGTAGAAGTGCTGGGCCAGAATGTTCTGCGCCTGCGGGCTGTAGAGGAACTTGAGGTAGGCCGTGGCGATGGTCCGCGAGCCGCGCTGGTCCACGACCTTGTCCACCACGGTGACCGGGATTTCAGCCAGCAGGCTGACCGGGGGCGTGACCACCTGGGCCTTGGCGGCGCCGGCCTCCTTGACCGTGCCAAGCGCCTCGGCCTCGAAGGTCACCAGGACGTCGCCCTGGCCCTTTTCCAGGAAGGTGGTGGTGGCCTGCCGGCCACCGGTGTCGAACACCACCACATTGGCCAGCAGCCGTCGGGTGAAGTCCTTGGCCTTGGCCTGGTCGCCCTTGTTCTTGTCCAATGCGTAGGCGTAGGCCGCCAGATAGGCGTAGCGGCCGTTGCCGGAGGTCTTGGGGTTGGCGATGACGATGCCGACGCCCGGCCTGGCCAGGTCGTCCCAGGTCTTGATCGCCTTGGGATTGCCAGCCCGCACCACGAAGGCGGGCAGGGAGTAGTAGGGCGAACTGCGGTTGGGCAGCCGGGTCCGCCAGTTGGCCGGCACCAGCTTACCCTTTTCGTACAGGGTCTGGATGTCGGTGACCTGATTGAAGGTGACCACGTCGGCGGGCAGGCCCTCCAGCACCGCACGCGCCTGGGCCGACGACCCGGCGTGGGACTGGTTGACCTTGATGGTCTGGCCGCTGGTCTTCTTCCAGGCCGCGACGAAGGCGGGATTGATGTCGGCGAAGGTCTCCCGCGAGACGTCGTAGGAGACGTTCAGGATCTCATCCACGGCGGCTGAGGCCGGCGCGCTCGCCAGCAGCACGGCCGCGACGGCGGCGAGAAGCGTGGATACTGGTTTCATGGTCCGCCCCGGAATGCCCCAGCCCGATCGTTCGCTGAGCTGATATTCCTATACGCGAAGTGGGGGAACGCCTGGCGAGGCAGATTTTCTCCTAACGCCATGAGGCGGCGTCGGAATGTGAGCCGACGATCACCGGCGGCTCATGCTCTCCAGATAGGCCAGGACCTGGTCGAAGCCGGCCTTGTCGCCATAGGGGCAACCGGTGTTGCGCATCTGGGATTTGCCGGCGGTCCGCACGACCTCCTGCTTGAGGATCGCGGGATGGCCGGGGGCGCCCGGCGCCGTGAAGACGAAGGCCTCGCCGGTCTCGGCCACCGTATAGAACCGATAGGGTTCGCCGGGTTCGGCCCGCTGCTGGACGAGCCCCGGATGGGCCATGACCCTGGCCGACAGGTCGTCATAGGACAGGCTGCAGTCGAGCTGCAGCCTGGGCAGGGGCGGTGGTTCGGGCGTGCAGGCCGCCAGGGCGGCGAGAAGGGGGATGAGGGCCGCGGCCCTCACGCCACCTCGACGCGGTAGCTTTCGATGACCGTGTTGGCGAGCAGCTTCTCGCACATCTGCTTCACCTCGGCCTCGGCGGCGGCGCTATCGGTCGCCTTGAGGTCGAACTCGATGGTCTTGCCGACGCGCACGCCCTCGACGCTGGGCCAGCCCAGGCCGTGCAAGGCGTTCTCGACAGCCTTGCCCTGGACGTCCAGGACGCCGGGTTTCAGGAACACATGAACTTTCGCGCGCACTAGTGCAGGCCTCCTTGGATCACGGTCGGCATCTCTTTCATGATGCCCAGCCGTCGAGCGACTTCGGTATAGCCCTCGATGACGTCGCCCATGTCGCGGCGGAAGCGGTCCTTGTCCAGCTTTTCGTTGGTCTGGCTGTCCCACAGGCGGCAATTGTCGGGGCTGATCTCGTCGGCCAGGATCACCCGGGCGAAATCGTTCTCCCACAGGCGGCCGAACTCGACCTTGAAGTCCACGAGGGTGATCCCAACGCCGGCGAACAGGCCGGTGAGAAAGTCATTCACCCGCAGGGTCAGGGCCATCATGTCGTCGATCTCCTGGGTCGAGGCCCAGTTGAAGGCGGTGATGTGCTCCTCGGCCACCATCGGATTGGTGAGCTTGTCGTCCTTCAGATAGAATTCGATGATCGAGCGGGGCAGGGCCTGGCCTTCCGGCAGGCCGAAGCGCTGAGACAGGCTGCCGGCGGCGACGTTGCGGCAGACCACCTCCAGCGGAATGATCTCCACCTCGCGGATCAACTGCTCACGCAGGTTCAGGCGCTTGATCAGGTGGTTCTGAACCCCGATGGAGTTCAGTTTGATCATCACATATTCGCTGATGCGGTTGTTGATGACGCCCTTGCCCTCGAGGATCGCCTTCTTCTGGCTGTTGAAGGCGGTGGCGTCGTCCTTGAAGTATTGGATCAGGGTCCCGGGCTCCGGTCCCTCATAGAGGATCTTGGCCTTGCCTTCGTAGATCTTCTTGCGGCGGGTGGTCATATACGCCTTCTCCGAGAGCGGGGGTCTCGCCCGGGCGGTCAAGAAAAAAACACGCGCGGCTGGGGTTCCAACGCGCGCGGCTCCGACTCGGGCCTCTCGCTCATTCGAGGCGTTGCAAAATTAGCGGATCGGGGCGTTGGGCGCAAACGGCGCAACAGCCGCAGCAAGAGTCGGCGCGTTTACGTTGCAGGCTCGCCCGCCAAGCGATATGCAACGCCGACGTACGCTTACTGGGGACTACATGGCTACCTTTGACGACCGTCAGCGCGGCTTTGAGAGCAAGTTCGCACTGGATCAGGAGCAAGAGTTCAAGGCGGGCGCCCGGCGCAACCGCCTGCTGGGCCAATGGGCCGCCGGCCTGATGGGCCTGGGCGCCGATAGCGTAGACGAATACGCCAAGGCGGTCGTGAAGTCCGACTTCGAGCTGCCGGGGGACGAGGACGTGCTGCGCAAGGTGTTCGAGGACCTGAAGGGCTCGGGCGTCACCATCTCCGAAGGCGAAGTCCGGATGAAGATGGACGAGCTGCTGGCCCAGGCCCGCGAGCAGATCCGCAACGGGACCTGATCCTCGCGATCAACACCGACGAAGAAGCCGCCCTCGCCGGGCGGCTTTTTTGTTGCCCGATCACCACGCGTCATCCTCCGGTCTCGCGCAGCGAGATCCGGGGGACCCATACGGCCTCACCTCGTTCTGCAATCCAGCTTGGGTCCCCCGGATCGACCTTCGGCCGACCGGAGGATGACGAGCGGGGGTGCCTCAGGGCTTCATGGCGCCTTGCAGGTACTTGCGGATGCCGGGGCCGTAGGGCGGGCGCATGGCCTGGAGCGGGCCGATGTCCTTCTTGATCTGGGTGTAGATCGCCTTGCGGTGGCTGAACTCCCGGAAGCCGTCCTGGCCGTGATAGCTGCCCATGCCCGAGGGGCCGACGCCGCCGAAGGGCAGGTTCTCCTGGGCCACGTGGAAGATCACGTCGTTGACGGTGACCCCGCCCGGCGTGGTCGAGGACAGGACCTTCTCCTGCTCGGCCGCGTCGTCGCCGAAATAGTAGAGGCCCAGCGGCCTGTCGCCCTTGTTCACATAGGCGATGGCCTCGTCGATGCCGCCATAGGTCTTCACCGGCAGGACCGGCCCGAAGATCTCCTCCTGCATCACCCGCATGTCGTCGGTGGGGTCGAGGATCAGGGTGGGCGCGATGCGCCGGTGTTCCTGCTGGCTCAAGTCCTCGGTGTCGGGCTTCAGCTCGACGATCCGGGCGCCCTTGGCCCGCGCGTCGTCCACCAGGCCGGTGATCCGGTCGTAGTGCCGCTGGTCGACGATGGCGGTGTAGTCGGGGTTGTCCTTCACCGTCGGGAACATCTTGGAGACGGACCTGCGCGCGCTCTCGACGAAGCTGTCCACCTGATCGCGAGGGGCCAGGACGTAGTCGGGGGCCAGGCAGATCTGGCCGGCGTTGAGGGTCTTGCCGTTCATCACCCGGGCGGCGGCCACGCCCATGTCGGCGGACTTGCCCAGGATCACCGGGCTCTTGCCGCCCAGCTCCAGGGTCAGCGGCACCAGGTTCTCGGCCGCGGCGCGCATCACATGCCGGGCCACAGCGCCGCCGCCGGTGAAGATCAGGTGGTCGAAGGCGAGCCCGGCGAAGGCCTGGCCCACGTCCGGCCCGCCGGTGACCACGCCGACCTCTTCCTCGGAGAAGGCGCCGCCGAACATCACCTTCATCAACTCGGAGGTGGCCGGGGTCAGCTCGGAGGGCTTGATCATCGCCCGGTTGCCGGCGGCCAGCACCCCGGCCAGGGGCGCGAAGGTCAGGTTCACCGGGAAGTTCCAGGGGCTGATGATCCCCACCACGCCCTTGGGCTGGAAGCGGACCTCGGCCTTGGCGCCGAACAGGCCGAGGATGGCCGGCGTCGGCTTGCGCTTCTCCGGCCGCATCCACTTGGCCAGGTTCTCCTTGGCGTGCTTCAGCGGGCCGATGGAGCCGGCGACGTCGGTGAAGCCCGTGGCCTCCCGCGAGCGGGCGCCGAAATCGGCGATCAGGGCGTCCTCGATCGCCTTGCTGTTGGCGATCAGCAGGGCGATGGCCCGATCAATGCGCTCGATCCGCTTCTCGGCGCTGGGCGCGCCGTCCCGCAGGTGGGCCGCCTTCTGCTTAGCCAGCAGGGCGTTCATCGCGTCAGTGTCCATGGTGAGCCTCCCGAGATTGCGCAGCGGAGGTTGCGTCACTGACGCGGGGTAAGGGAAGAGCGCGCGTGCCGTTCGCCGTGTCACAACCAAACGGAGAAATTGCCGCAGGCGTTAACCGTCGAATTTAACGCCCGAGAACCGTGATCGATGGATGCTGCGCGGGTGACGACGGGTCTGGGCCGGCGCATTTTCGGGGTCTATCCGGACACGGGCCATCGAAGCCGGGCAGACCGGTCGTCACACCAATCTGTTGTGGAGTCTTGACGCGTGCCGACCCCCAGTGATCCCGCCGAAGCCCAACGGGCCGCGGCGCTGCAAGCCTGTATCGTGCTGGACGAGGCCGCGCCGCCGCTGTTCGACATCGCCGCCGAGCGGGTTCGTGGCCTGTTCGGCGCCCAGGCCGGGGCGGTGAGCTTCCTGGACGGCGAGACCCAGTGGTTCAAGGGCCGGTCGGGGTTCGACCTGGAGCAGACCGAGCAGGACGGCTCGTTCTGCGCCTACTGCATCGCCTTTCCGGGCGTGCTGTGGGTAGACGACGCCCAGAGCGACCCGCGGTTCCACGACAACCGGTTCGTCGCCGGGCCGCCGCACGTGCGGTTCTACGCCGGCGCGCCGGTGCGCTGCCCGGACGGCTGGCGGGTGGGGACGGTCTGCGTGATGGACGCCGAGCCCAAGCCCTTCGACCCCGACCTCGCCGACCATCTGGCGCGGATCGCCGCCCAGGTCTCGGCCTCGCTGGAGCGCCTGGCCGAGATGCAGTCGGCGGCCGGGCGGTAGGCGTCGGGCTAGGTCCTCTCCCACTGGGGGAGGCGGGGCGGAGCGTAGCGGGGAGACGGAGGGGAGCATCTGCGGGCCGCGTTCCCACCTATCGTCATCCTCCGGTCGGCCGGAGGTCGATCCCGGGGACCCAAACTGAAGCGCAGGATCGGCGAGGCGGCATGGGTCCCCGGGACCCCGCTGCGCGCGGCCGGAGGATGACGAGGATTGGGGCTCTAGTTCGCCACCTCGGCCATGGCCTGTTCGCCGAAGACGCGGGCGAAGATCGTGTCGACATTTCTGAAGTGGTGGGCGAGGTCGAGTGGTGCGCCATCTAGAATATTATTGTTGTTATTCAATAAGATATAGGTGCTGATCGACAGCGCTTCGACCATTTCGGCCAGCCGGTTGAGCGCGAGGTCGAGGTTGAGCGTGATCTCCGCGGCCGTGGCCTGCTCCGTTGCCGGGTTGGGCTCGCCCGGGAGTGCGACGGCCTCCAGGGCCGGGATCACAGCGGCGCGGAGAAGGCGGCCGAGGCCCGCGAGATCGTCGGCCGGCGCCTCGCCCTGCAGCCGCGCCATTTCCACGGCCAGGCGCTCGACGGAGGCGCCGACCACGGCCAGGCCCGCCACATAGGCGGCGTGGCGGTCGCGGGGGACGCCCGCCGTGGCGATCGGCTCCACGAACAGGCCCATCTGTTCGGCCACATGGGCTTCCACCGCCGGGTCGGTGTCGGCGAAGGTCCCCGCCGGCCCTGCGAGCGCGCAGGTGGCGACCTCGAACCGGGCCATGGCCAGCCGCTCCTTGGCCCGCTGGAACGCGGCGTAGTGGCCGGCGAGTAGCAGGCCGAGCGTGGTCGGCGCGCCGCCGTCGAGAACAGCGGTCAGCCTGTGGGCGAATGCGCGCCGCTTCAGGCCCGTCATCACCTTGTCCACATCGTCGATCAGCAGGTCCGTGGCGTGGCTAAGCTGGACCGCCAGGGCCGTGTCGGCCAGTTCCGACGCGGTCGGGAGCGGGCGGGAGGCCTCCGGGCCGACCATCTCGGCGAGGTGAGCGGCGTCGAACGCTGCGTCGCGGTCCTGGTCCCGGATGACGGCGGCGACGGCCGTCGGGACTAGTCCCACCTCGGCGAGCTTGTCCGCCGCGTGCGCCAAGATCTCGAACATGATCCGCGCCCGGCTCTGCGGCGCCCAGATGGCGGTGGCCTCCGGGCGGGCATGGCGGGGGATCATGGCGTGGTCCTCGGGGGGTGGCGGGGGGCGTGGCGTAGCGCTGCCGCCCGGTTCTTGTCGGCTTGTCGGGCCCGCACAATGGCCATTTGATCCATACTTACGGTTTGTACCGCGCGCGTACGCAAAGCCTCTCTAGGCGCCCGAGGTCTGCCTTGGGCTCCTAGCCGAGGTTGGGAGCGTCCGCTTTTCGGCAGGATCGATGCCGCGACCGGAGGGTCGGGCGGTGGCTGCCGCTCTTCGTTCGGATCTGTCTCGAGCGATCTTCAGGAGAGGCTCATCCTACAGAGCTTGACGCATCACCGTGTCACACGTTTGGTCGCTTTGTATTCAAAGGTTTTGACGCGAGGGAGGCGATGTACGTCTCCGCAAACTACAAGAGGTGTTGAGGTGAGGGCGCGTGGAGCTGCCGTTTCGCTACTTTTGATCACCGCGATCGCGTTCTGGGCTGTTTGGCGAATGGCGAGTTTCAACCCTACGACAGTCTATATTGTTCTTCCGGATGCCAGAGTAGCGGCGTTTCCGGCTGCTCTGGCAGATATCTCAAACGCGAACGGATTGAATGCTTACTTCGGAAATATTGGCGACGAGGAGGATCAGAAGCTTCACGTGATTGAAGGATCTTCCTTCCTTCTAAGGTTGTGGGGGCAGAATGTTCCGTTGAGCGGCGAGGAAGACGCGGTCAAATGCGGACACGACGCAAAACCGAGACCGGACCCCAGACAGTTCATTGTGACGGTTGAAGCTCGGCTGCCATTTCTCGGCAGCCATGCGAAAGACGCTGCGGCGAGAATTCGAAAGGATTTAACGGACGCTGGATACCCGGTGCGGTCTGAACCTGCGGAGTGTGGTTAATGCGGCGAGCGCCGGACGAGCGGCGAGGGTAGGTGGGGGTACGATTCTCGTTTCAACCCGGCCCCAACTTCGGCTGCTGGCGCGAAGCGGTCCCTCGGCAACATCATCACCGAGCGCCCGCTCGTCGATAGCCCTTTGCATAGGGAAGATCAGAATACTCTAAAGCATAGCCGTAGCCGACGCACCTGAACGAGGCGCCGTTAATCCAGCTTGCAGAACGGACCTTTGTGGCGAGGTCGGCGTGTTGCGCCAGCCTGGCCCGAGCTGGCGTGAGATCGAGGTCTATGGGCAGTCCGTTCTTCCCAAAGTCGATCGCCCCCGCATAGACCACCTCACCGGCCTCTACATCGAAGAAGGGCGCTCCGAGGCAGGTGCTGGTGACGTCCGAGATCATTGCGAACGCCCACCGCCCAGGTGGGAGCACGGCCGCAAAGGTCTGGCTCACAGACCCTGAGGGTTGCCTCTTCAGCGACTTGGGGATCGCCAGATACCAGATGTCAGGGTTGCCGTCGGCGGCCCACGCTTCCGTCGCAGAGTCCGGTCCCAAACGTTGAAGCGCCATCCGCGTCCAATTCTGCGGCGCGCTGTTCCTCAAGGTCAAAACGAGAACCGCTTCGCCTGCGGTCGCGGCTTCCAGCTTTGAAGCTTTGGAGTCGGACCAGACCTGCAACTTGAACGGTCGTTGCTTCACCATGGGACCAGAACCGGCCGGCGGCCGCGGCGCCGTGGTCAAGGCGCGTCCGCTCAAGCTGGTTTGGGTCAAGAGGCCCGGCATCATGCTTGTGATGACGCCTGGGCGCGCCGCATCGTTCTGCCAGATCCGAACCACATCACCGGCGGGCGTTTGAGCCCCGACCCATTCGGCAAGCACCTTTGAGAGCTCTGCCGGCGGGAGGCGAGCGAGCCGAGCGCCCTCGTCGTCAGACAGGCGAACGACCCTCCAGCCCTCGACGACCATGCAGTTCTCGACGAGCGTCTCGGCGATCTGCCCTTCCATCGCGCTCGCTAGGAGGCCTGGACCATAGAAGTTGGACGGGCCTCCCGGCCGTGCGCCCCCGCGGCAGGTCGTCAAGGCGGCGTTGTGCTCGTCCATACTGGAGCCCGGCCGGTTGAAGTAGGTATAGCCGGAGGTCTGGCGAACAAGATTGATCGGCTCGGCGAACGCGCATGGCGCCGCCAGGACGCTCAGTACTGCAGCAAGTTTGACGGCTTTCAATGTCACCTCGCCCATCGTGGCTAGAGATTTGCCACCTGATCCCGACTGCCACTGGCTGGGCGAATAGCATGTGGAGGAACCCTTAGCAGCACCGTTTAAGGAGCGTGTTCGGCAAGCCTGGAAACGACATCTGAGGTCCGCTTCTTGGTCGCAAGCCAACGTCCGGTAGTGGCGCGATCCAGGCATGCCATGAGCATTGCGGATTGCCAGATGAGTAGGCTGCGCGCGTGCTGAGGTCGAGAAGCTGAAGCAACGCAAGCTGAGCTAGACTTTAGCGGGCCGATCAATGAAGCTGGTCAGTCGATGAGTTTCAGATTTCGCCTGCCCAGGGTGGCAGATCTGACCACTGCGTTAGCGGTCGTCACTCTGCTGCAGTTCTATATGTCCATCGTGGCTTGGGGCTGGGCTGTGCTGGCGACGACCGCAATGTCTGTCGTCTCGGTCGCGCTACTTTGCTGCGTGTCGTGGCGCATGAGACGGATCCAGCGAGCGTTCGCTGCGCTCATCTTCCCGACGGTCCTATATTTTGCATTTCAGCTCAACTTTCACATACTGGAGTGGATTGCGGTTGAGTGGTCGCCGAGTACTGCGGACGATATGGGGTTCGGCAATGCGGGCGGGCTCTACGGCTTGCTGTTTATGGTGCTGGCGCCCGCGATCCTTTTTAGTATCTGCATCGGGTTGGTCTTAGAACGCCCTGACTGATCTGGCGCCAAAGGGTACAGATAAACCTTGCCGCGCTTTGCGCCTGGCTCCCGGTGCAGAGGCGCTGTGGGATCCGGTCGAGGTGCGACCTCTTAGGCGTCTTCTATAGCGGTTGCCGATCCGAAGCGTTTCGCCTGATGGCCGAGCCGACCACCACAACTTCCGTGGTTGGACGACTTGCGTCGGCTTGAGCCGGCCCTCCAGCGGACACTAGCCTGCGGGTGAAAATGTCCGGTTCCCAGAACTGCACGAAGGTCTGGAAATGGCGCAAATCAGACTCGCTGAAAGTCGCCTGATGCTAGACCGTTTCGTCTCAAGGGCATGAGGCGCGAGCAAGGCTCAGCGCTGGCCCCTACCTAGCCGACTAGACGTGGGCGACCAGGAGATCGCAAGCGCGGGGGCTCGATGACTTACTAAGTCGAACTCTGATCTGCTGGTCGATCCCCGGCGGCTTCCAAGCCAGACCTGGGGTTCCTTCGAACAGCGCACCGAAACCCGAAGGTGAAGGAGCGCCGTACTGGGCGGTGAGTTCGCGGATGAGCCGTTCACAAGGCGCGCCCGACTTCAATCTGAGACTATAGCCGGTCACCAGCCCGCTGCGCTTATTGACGCTGAACGCCTCGAGAACATCGGCTCCATCTCGTGCGTATGAAGCTTCATAGCCCTGGATGGGGCTGTCGGGCTCTGTCGCGGTCGGCTTGATCCCAACGCCGGTCCGATCCTGGAAAGTCTCAAAGGCTTTTGTGAGGGGCATACCAAGCGACATTTTCGGCCAAGCGCCCCAATCGAGGCTTGGTTCTACTGCGACCGTCGGGCTCTGCGTTTCGCGCGCTTGCGAATGCGCATTCGACATCATGCAAAGCGCAGCCAAAGCGCCGGCCAACAAAGTCCGCATCGCGTCCTCCTCGCTAATTCCACGGTCGACGCATGGCTTGCGCAGCGCCTTGCTCGCCAACACTTAACGTCAAGTTGGCTGCGGTCGTCTGATGAATCGCACCGGGCCATCGGTCAGCTCGTAGCCCGAAGCAGGCGGCGTTGCCACTCATCTCCCTCCATAATCCTACTTGATCCATGGGGATTGGGGAGTATGAACGTGCGGCCGGGGAGCAGTCGGGGGCCATAGGGCCTTGGGCCGGGGGTTCGGGTGCTCGACGCGGCGTGATTTCAGTCACCCCATTAGGTAGCCGCGCATGAGCAAGTCCTCCGAGTATTTCTGGTACATCCCCAACACCGTCTCGCCCGGTCACCGGGGGGATGTGAGCGACGACAATCCGAGCAGCCTGGAGACCCTGACCAGCCACGCCAAGGCGCTGGAGGACCACGGTTGGGCCGGGGCGCTGCTGGGGTCGGGCTGGGGACGGCCGGACACCTTTACGGTGGGGACGGCGCTGGCGGCGCGGACCACCACCTTCCAGCCGCTGATCGCCATCCGGCCGGGCTATTGGCGGCCGGCCAACTTCGCGTCGAGCGCGGCGACCCTGGACGAGCTGACCGGCGGCCGGG
>BFBZ01001158.1_pt1 | contig 18736 bp, 10 predicted proteins | sample 1888401 | NCBI WGS metagenome assembly BFBZ01 (sample SAMD00112614, study PRJDB3348) | symbiont metagenome | host: Chara braunii | reverse complement strand
CCCCGATCCGAACGGGTCGAGGGGACGAGCAAGGAGGCTCGCATGTTCCGAACGCTTTTCATCCGGACGGCCGTGCCGGTCATCGTGATTCTGGCGTCCACCACGACCCCCGCGATAGCGCAAGAGGTGCGCTGGCGACACGATTATTCGGCCGCCCGGCGCGAGGCGGCGGAAACCGGGCGCCCGCTCCTGTTCGATTTTGGCACCGAGGCGTGTGTGTGGTGCCGGAAACTCGATGCCACCACCTTCCGCGATCCGAAAGTGGCCAAGCTCCTGAACGACCGGTTCATCCCGGTGAAAATCGACGCGAACAAGGAACCGAAGCTCACGGCCGCGCTGAGCATCGACAGCTTCCCGACGCTGGTTCTGGCGAGTGCGAGCGGCAAAGTGATCGGTCGCCACGAGGGCTACGCGGACGTGGCTCAACTCACCGCGCTGTTGAACAAGGCGCCGGCACCGGTGCATCCCGCGGTCGCGGTCACCGGCGAGCCGGGTGGGGAAGTGGCGAAGGGATCAAAAGAACGGCTCGACGCCGATCTCGCGGCTCTCCACCGGGAGATCGCCGCGCGCCTCGATCCGTAGCGCGGCGCGGACACCGGCCGGCACTCGGGTTAGTCAAGTAGCCAGTGTTTACTGGTCGTCCAGCCGAGGACGCGCCGCGCTCCGTGCGGATCTTCGGCCGATACCGGGGCTTCAACGGGTCGCCCGCGTGCCGCGCGAGCCAGCCCCGCCAAAGCCGGCTCCAGCCGCGCCCGGAACGCGTCCGGTTCGCGACCCAGCCGCGCCCGCGCGCTGGCGAGAAACGAATCGACCGCTCCTTCCGGCGCGACGCTCAGAAAGAACACCGCCTGCCGCCACGCGTATGCGGCGTTCTTCGCCGCCCGGAGCCCGGATCGTCCGCCGCCTTTTGTCTGCCGCAGGTTTCGACAGATCCAGTCGAATGCACGCGACGCCAGCCCTTCCAACTGCGGGCGCGACCTCTCGGTCAACCCGAGCGTGGCGAAGAGCGGCGCCAGGTTGTGCGTGGTCAGGATCTGTTCCTGTTCGATGATGGTTCCGTTCCGAGCGACTGTCCTACCCGACCCGCTCGGCCCGGCCCGTTCGACACACAGTGTGGCGAACGCGGGCGAGGTCGGGGTCCCCCACCGTGACCGTGTCACATCCTCGATTGCCCGAATGTGGCCGAACGGGATGGCGTAGTAGCGCTCGTACAGCGTTCCCTCCATCATCCCAGCAGCGGCCTGTGCGGCGCGGAGGAACTTCTCGGAAAAGGTACCCATGAAGATGTCGGCCGCGATCTCGTCCACGAGTGGCACGTTGACCCCAGCCCCTGCGGCCAGCGCGCGAAGTTCTTGCAACAGCTTGTTCGGGAGGATCTGTTGGGGGAAGCCCGTGAGTGCCGCGATCACCAGTTCTTCGAGGACCAGGCGCGCCTGACGGCGGGTGTCGTCGCCTTCCGTGCGGAACCGGTCGACGGCGCGCACCCAGGGTAGCTCTTCCAGCTTCACCTGGCTTTGAAGGTTCAAGAGCAACAGTGACCGGCGGCGCCGGAACGCGGCGTACACCGCCGCGTACAACTGGCGCAGTTCCGGAGTGGCGAACCCCGCGGCACGCACGTGCGCCGAGATCCGCGGCACGACGCGGGCCAACGTCTCGGCCGACGGGATGATACCCTCCTCAACCAAAACGGATAGCGGCGCGTCGAGTGCTCGCCGGACCCGTCGCGCGAGTTCCGGCGGGATCACGGTACCGACGGGAACGGCGAACGCACTCGACTCGTCTTCTCGCACCGGAGCGAGCGCCTCGTCAAGAGACGCAAGACCCTCGTCGTGGGGCACGCGGGCCAAACGTCCGATCAGGATGCGAGACAGGAGGTGGCGGCTTGGCGCAGACGCTTGCTTCGCCTGGAGCGCGCTCCGTTCCGCCATTCGCTCCGAGCCGGGCGCCCCGCGGGTGATAACTCCGGCGAGTACCGCCCGAATCCGGCCCACATCACGACCGCTCAGGCCCTCCGGGCGTTCGGCACACCGTTCCAAATACCGGCGCAGCGTGGCGAACCCGTCTTTCGGGGAGTCCGGTCCTTTACACAGCGTGTGTTCGGCTCGCTGTCGCTGGTAGTCGGTGAGCACCGCGCGGGCGCGGCCCGACCACCCGGTGGCGTACTGTTGGCACGGCCACCCGCCTTCGACGCGAGTTTTTCCGTCCGGTGAAACGTGCCGTGTGGGGAGCGGGCCTTCGACCGTTTCCGCGAACAGCGCCACCACGCGGTCGTAGAGCGGTTGCCACACACCAACGGCCTCTTTCTGGCGCTCGATGCGCAGGTTCGGCCGGATCGCCTCCAACTGTTGAATGGTGGTGCCGACGTCCTGAAGGTGCGTGACGGTGCCGAACGCTGGGGACCGCCCGTCCGGAACGGGATAAAAGCGGAGCCGAGAGAAATGGGGTCCGATCTCTTCGAGCAGCGCGCGAGCGCGAGCGGCGTCGCCGTGAGCGATGAGCCACGCGACTACGAGCAGGGCACCCTCTTCGGGTACGTTGATGCGATAAGCGCCACTCGCGAGCACGCGCCCCAGTTCGGTCAGCCCCGTCTCGGTCAAAAAATAGGCGTTCAGCGCGGCCCGCTCGGTGCCCGGCGCGACGTTCGATAGTCGGGCGAGGAGTTCGTGTTCGTGTGATTGAAGCGGGCCCGCGGCCAGAAGCGCACCGGTCGCGAAGCCGCCCGTCACCACTTCGAGTGTCGCCCACGCGGGGGCGCCGGCGACGGGCACTCGCGCACCGGGTTGAAGCGAACCGGTGAGCATCCCCCGAAATACCTGAGTCCACGCTTCGACTTTGCGCGCGGCTCCCGCTCGCGCATCGGGGTCGGTGTGCGATTCGGTCGCGGACAGGGCTCGCGCGAGTTGGCCGAGGGCGTAACCGGGGTTCGCACCCGTGGGGGCGTTTGCGTCCGTGTCAGACAGGTGCGGGGGTTGCATCGCGGGCGCTCGCGGTAGAGATTTCGATAATCAACCGGACACCGCAACACAAAGCAGGTTCGCTACGTCACCCGTGTACACATCTGTACCGGGAGGGCCATCATACCTCTGGTACATGAACACATCGGCGGTGTCCCATCCTTCAGAGCGGGCGAGGCCCGGCGATTCGGGGTGCTGGTGTTACGGCTCAACTTGTACCACAAGTCGAGGTTGACATTGGTGTCGGATATTGAATCGCCAGAATTCCCGAGAAATCCGACGGTTCACGACAATGACCCGGACAGAAGGGTAAGAGCCGCCACACCGCGCTGGATGAAACGTTGATGACGAGCGGGGCTTCTTCTGCGCACTCCTTGTCGAACTTGCCGTGGTCATTCGATTTCGTCGGCTGTCTTGCGTGCCTTGGTCTATGTGACCGAACCGTGCACGCAAGCACCGCTCCGCGATTCAAATCTCCGACGGCGGTCCGTACTCGTGCGAGCGGTCGCCGTCTACCGCTACGCAGCCGCCGTTTATTGCTCCGCCGACCGGGGTTGTTGGAGAGCACGATCGTGACGTGCGCCAAGTCGTTCGGGCGCCCGCCGACGATCAACCGGAGCCCGGGGCGCCGTTGCGCCCCGGGCACCACTTCGCTCACAACCGAGGGGGCCGGGCGTTTTCTGCGACCTCGAACGATCTCCGGCGGGCAGAATGAGTAAAGCCACCGCCCGGAGCGCCTGCCAATGAACCCGCTGCCCGTCACTCGTATCGTCATCCGACCGAATCCCGACCGCGCTCTGCTCACGGCCTACGCGGTCGAGAGGGACGAGAGCGCGTTCGCCGAACTTGTGCGGCGGCACGCCGGGATGGTCCGCCGCGCCGCCGCGGAAATCGACCCCACTGCCGCAGACGACACTGCCCAGGCGACGTTCGTTCTGCTCGCGGGCCGCGCCGCCGAACTCGCCGCACGGGAGTCGGCCGCCGGCTGGCTGTTTGAAACCGCACGCCGATTGGCGCTCAAGGCCCGCACCGCTGCGGCGCGCCGCGCCCGGCGCGAAGCCGCAGTGGTTCCGCATACACCTGCCGACCCGCTCGACGAGTTGACCTTCGCCGAGATCCGGGCCGTTGTCGGGGAAGAACTCGCGAAACTGCCCGACCGGCTCCGAACACCGCTCGTTCTGCACTACTGGGAGGGGGCCGCGCTCGGCGCGATCGCCGACCGGTTGGGCTGCTCCGCGAGTGCGGTGAAGCGGCGTTTGGGCGCGGGCCGCGCTCGACTGGCCGCCCGCCTCGTTCGCCGCGGATTCAGCGGAGCGGCGGTGCTTGCGGTACTGACCGGCCTCCGTGCGACCGCGCAGAGAGCGGCACCCGCCGGTCTCGTCTCGATTCTGACGGGAGACAGGTCGGGAACCCTTTCACCGGGAGCCGCGGCGCTCGTTCGAGGAGCCACCGGAGCGGGGTACGGATCGAAACTCCTGATCGCGACCGCGGTGCTGGCGGCCGTGATCGGGCTTGCATGCGGTCTCGAACCGACCGCGGGAACTGCACCGCCGATTCCGGCGTCCGCGATACCACTTGCCTCGGGCGCCGAGCCGACGGCCCCACGGACCGACGCCCTCGGTGACCCTCTCCCGTCGGGCGCCCTCGCCCGGATGGGCACCGTCCGCTGGCGATACGTCGGCGCCCCACGCACGATCGTCCCGTCGCCCACCGGGCGGACGGTCGCCGTCAGCGGGTTCCGCGGGATCGGCCTCTTCAATCGGGACGACGGTCGGCTGGTTGGCGAAATCGGCCGTGAACACCGGGGTGCCTTCCAGTTCACGCCGGACGGATCGCGCCTGGTGGTGCGCGCCGACCGCGGCGTCGTTCGGTTCTACGACGCGGCCACCGGCAAGCCCGAAGGCGAAACGAAACCCGTCTTGGAGAAGGACGCAGAGGGGACGTCGCACCTGCTCACCGCGGACGGCGGGTGGATCGTGACCGCCGGGCCGACCGCCGCGGGGCACACACTCACCCTGACCGAAGTGTTGGCCGATCCCGGCGCGAAGCGCGAACAGTTCCGGCTCAACGTACCTAGCGGGTTCGGGACGTCCACGGAGATCTACTCCTACACCCGCGCCGGGGGGACGCTGATCGGGGTCGGTCGGGAAAACTCAAAGGCGAGGAAGGGGCCCGTTGTATTTCGGTGGGAGGTCGCGACCGGCAAGCTCGTCAGGACGACACCCATTGATGTCTCGGAAAACGGGTTCCGCCTGTCACCGGACGGCGAGAAAATGCTCACCGTGCAGGGCGGGGCGCGCGTGTGGGACACTCGAACCGGCGCCGAGGCGGTCAAACTGGACGGGCCGCTCGCGTCCGGGCACCACACCCGGTTCTCCGCCGACGGAAAGTGCGTGGTCGGGGCGGTGTACGACCCGAAGGATCAGGGGGCAACCACCGGTGTGGTCTGGGAACTGGAGCGCGGGAAGGTACTCGGCCGGGTTCGACTCCCGTATCAGTCCAACAATCTGTTCCTGCTCTCCGACGGGCGGACGCTGCTCGCGGCCGATTACGGGTTGATGCTCACGACCTGGGACCTCACGACCGGTCGCCGGGTGAGTACCGCGGAGGGGCACGAGGACGGCCTTCGGCACATCGAGTTCTCGTCGGACGGGGCGACTCTGTACACCGCGTCTTACGGGACCGCCGAACGAATTACGGCCTGGGACGCACAGAGCGGGAAGAAGCTCCGCGAGTTGGCCGCTCCGGGCGGGTCCGCGCGGTTCGTACTCACGCCCGACAACACGGTCGTCACCGCCACGTACACAGGGACCCTCATCGGGGCCGACGCAACAACCGGGCGCGAGGTTCGGCGAATCGAACCGGAACCGCTCGCCAAGGACCTCGGCGGCGGGATCTGGGGCACGGAACTGTTCCCGTGCCGCAACCCGCGGACCGGCCGACCGGCCGTGTTCGGAGTGGTCTCTGCGGAGAAAGGCGGGAACGTGCTGGTTGCGCTCTGGGACGCGAAGTCCGGTGAAGTGCTCGCTCGGCGCCCGCTCGAAGGCGGGCGCTCGGGCGGGCACTTCACGATCTCGCCGGACGGCCGTCTGTTCGCCCGCGAGGTCGTCGAACCGCCGGCCGGAGTTTTGCTCGCCGACGCCACGAACTGCATGGCGGTGGTGTTCGAAGACGTGCTGACCGGCAACTGCGTGGGGCGGATTGACCAGCCCGATTGCCTCCAAGGCTCTTCGCTCCACTTCACCCCCGACGGGCAGTCACTCGTGACCTGGACCACCGTCTATCCGAAAGGTCGGAACGAGAAAGCGCCCGCCGGAACCACAACGGTTCGGTTGTGGGAACTTCGGTCCGGCAAGCAGCGCCTGGCGTTCACGTTGCCCGTGTTCGGGGGGCTCTGGGTGGGCGAACCCGAGGCGGTCGCGGTTTCGCCCGACGGCCTGCTCCTCGCCGCGGCGCGACCGGACCAAACCGTCTCCGTGTGGGACCTCGCGACCGGAAAGGAAGTGGTCAAGCGGGGTGGCTACACCATGCGGGTCCGGTGCCTGGCGTTCCGACCGGACGGAAAAGCGTTGGCGTCGGGACACGAGGACGGAACGGCGGTCGTGTGGGATCTGGTTGGTCTGTCGCGCACCCGGGGKGCCCTGGACCGTGACGCCGCGTGGCGCGATCTGGCGCTCAACGCGGACAAGGCCCACCGTGCGATACTGGGACTGGTTGCCGATCCGAAGTGTGTCGAGTTCCTCCGCGACCGCGTGAAGCCCACGGCCCCGCCCCCGGCCGATGAGTTGCGGAAACTGATCGCCGAGTTGGGCAGCGACGACTTCGGCACCCGCGAGCGCGCGATGGAGGGTCTGGTGAAGTTCGGGGACGCGGTTGACGAACCGCTCCGAGCCGCACAGAAGCGCGAACTGTCCCCCGAACAGCACCAACGGATAACTGGGCTCCTCAAGGGGCGGAGGCTGGTCGAGAGCGCCCCGGATCGACTCCGGACGCTGCGGTGTGTTGAGGTATTAGAGCGAGTCGGAACGCCGGAGGCCGCGGCGGTTCTCCGGGAGTTGACGAAGGGTACGCCGGGCGCCCGCTTGACGCGGGAGGCGTCCGACGCCCTTGCGCGGCTGGGCGATCGGCGCAAGAGGGGTCAGGAAGCTGGGGAGACATTGCGCCCCCGTTGAGGAGACGCGAGGCACCGCATTGTGTTGTGTCGCAAGAACGCTGACGTCGCTGTCTCGGTTCCTCTGTCCCGAACAAGCTCCTCATGGTCAGCGTTGCGTTTGGGCAGTATTGATCCCGGTTGAGTGGCACTTCGGTGCTTCGGTCCGATTCACCGCTTCGCGTTTGCGAGAGTAAACGCGGCAACATACCCATCCTTTTCAGAAAGGCAGGGGGCAGCACGCAAACCTCCTCTGATCTGGGCATTTTTCGGCGGCAGTCACCCCATGACTCGCTGCGCCGTGACCAGAACGCGGGGGTGATGGGGCCGGTTCCGGATCAGTTGGCGGAGCGCTCGCTTCCGCTCCTAAATCCTGTCACCCGTTTCACTTGCAATACCAACCCCGACTTGTGGTACAAGTCGAGGGCTGAGGCGGCACGCCTCCTCCGCATCACTCGGCCGATGGCATCGGACTTCCGTTCCCATAACATCCGGTTCCGGTCCATGTACTGAGATGAACAGATCGGTCTACTCTGGCGCCGAACGATCGTGGGAATAGGGACTATCACGCACTTCGAGTCTGTCTTATACTGATGTCGTTGCTGCACGTGAATACCCCCCGCCGACGGTCATGCACTCCGATCCCATTCCGACTCGCTGCCCGTGGCTCGCCACGGCTCTGCTGCTTGTCATCGCGTTCCCGTCGGGAACACGTGCCGACGAGGGGACCGACTTCTTCGAGAAGAAGGTCCGGCCGGTTCTCGTTGAGCACTGCTACTCCTGCCACTCGGCCAGTGCGAAGAAATCTCGGGGCGGCTTGCAACTGGATACCGCGGAGGCCATCCGCAAGGGCGGTGACTCCGGCCCCGTGATCAAGGAGAAAGACGAGGGCAGTCTGCTCCTCCGAGTTGTCGAACACGCGGCCGATGTCCCGGCGATGCCGCCGAAGAACAAGCTGCCGGATGCCGCCGTGGCCGATCTGCGGCGGTGGATCAAGATGGGGGCGCCGCTGCCGGCCACGAAAGCCGAGGCGCGCACGAACGACGCTGCCGACGGCCCGTTCTGGTCATTCAAGCCTCTCACCGAACACCCGGCTCCCCACGTTTCCGACCCGAAGTGGCCCAACCGGAAGGCCGATTTCTTCATCCTGAAGAAGCTCGACGAGTCGAAACTGGCTCCCGCGCCCGCAGCGGACCGCCGCGCGTTGGTCCGGCGCCTCTACTTCGATCTCATCGGGCTCCCGCCCACGTTCGAGCAGGTCGAGGCGTTCGTTGCCGACACCCGGCCCGACGCTTATGAGCGGACGGTGGACGAACTCCTCGCGTCCCCGCGGTTCGGGGAGAAGTGGGCACGCCACTGGCTCGATGTGGCCCGGTACGCCGAGGACAATCCCACCGGCGAATCGACGTGCAAACCGCCGCGGTTCCCGTTCCGCTACCGCGACTGGGTGATCGGCGCGTTCAACGCCAACATCCCGTTCGACCGGTTCGTTCGTCTCCAGCTCGCTGCCGACCTGATGCCGGGGACGTTGCCGGCGGACTACGCCGCGCTCGGATTCCTCGGCCTCTCGCCGGTCTACCACAAAGAGCCGAAGCTTCCCAAGGAAGTGGTTGCCGAGATCGTGGCCGACGAGTGGGACGAGCGGGTGGACGTAATCACCCGCGGGTTCCTCGGCCTGACGGTCGCGTGCGCCCGGTGCCACGATCACAAGTTCGATCCGATCACGACGCGCGACTACTACGCCCTCGCGGGGGTGATGGCGAACACGCAACTCGCCGAGCGACCGCTGAAGCCCAACGCCGACGCCGACGAGGACGCCATGACCTCGGTCCGGCGCGATCTGCTCGACAGCTCCATGCGGCTCGATTATGCCAAAGAGCTGCGCGGGACCGCGCTCAAGGAGAAGAAAGACCCGGCCCCGTTCGATCAACAAATCAAGACCCTACAAGCGCGGGTGGCCGATCTCCGAAAGCGAGAAAAGGCCCTCGACACCGGACCGGCCATGAACGTGGTTCGGGACGCCGGGACGTGGGTCAACGGCGACGACCCGGCCTGGACCACGATCGAATACCAGCCCGGTCGTTATCGCGATCTCCCCGTCTTCGTCCGAGGTAACCCGGCCCGGCCGGGGCCGATCGTCCCGCGGCGCTTTCTGGAACTGCTCTCACCGAAAGACTCGCAGCCGTTCAAGACCGGGAGCGGACGGCAAGAACTCGCCGACGCGATTGTCTCTCAAGCGTCCGGGCTGACCGCGCGGGTGTTCGTGAACCGGACCTGGGGGTGGGTGTTCGGCCGCCCCCTCGTCAACACTCCGAGCAATTTCGGGGTCCTCGGCGAGCGCCCGACGCACCCCGAGTTACTCGACGATCTCGCGGCCCGGTTCGTCGCGAACGGCTGGTCGGTGAAGTGGCTGGTCCGCGAGTTGGTACTGTCGTCCGCGTACCGCCAGTCGAGCCGGCACGCGGACAAATCGGCCGCCATCGACCCCGACGACCGGTGGCTGTGGCGCGCCCCGCGCCGGCGACTGGAACTGGAAGCGTGGCGAGACGCGATGCTCCAAATAAGTGGGGAACTCAACCTCGCCGGTGGCGGGCCGTCGGACGATCTGGACAGCTCCCGGAGCGTCCGACGGACGGKGTACGGCAAGGKGAGCCGCGAGCGCCCGTCCGATGTCCACCGCCTGTTCGACCTACCGGACCCGAAAACGCACGGAGAGAAACGCGAGCCCACAACGACTCCCGTCCAGCAGCTCTTTTTCCTCAACAGCCCGTTCGTCCGCCGCGCCGCGGGGGCCGTGGCCAAAAGCACCGCGGCCGGAAAATCGGAGGAGGAAGGAACACGAGCGCTGTTCCGCAAAGTCCTTCTGCGCGATCCGACCGCCAGCGAACGGGAGGCCGTGCGTGCGCTCATCCGCCCGGCGCGCGTGGGCGACGCGCCCGCGTGGGACTTACTCGCCCAAACGCTCCTCACCAGCAACGAGTTTCTGTTCCTGAATTAGCCCGCCCGGATTTCGCGACGGTTCGAACGCGTTCTGAGGTTCCGATGACCCGCACCGATCTTACCGACCCCTTCGGACCGACCCGACGGGCGTTCCTTCGTGACCTGGGCGGTACCGTTGGCACTTTGGGGCTCGCGAGTTATCTGCGTGCCGTCGAACCGGGTCCGGTGCCGGCCGCTGCGACGTTCAAGCCGCACTACGCCCCGCGCGCCAAGCGGGTCATTTTCTTGTTCATGGCCGGGGGGCCGTCGCACCTCGACACGTTCGATCCGAAACCCGCGCTCGAAAAGCACGCCGGACAGCGGCCCGGGGGCGCCGACCTGCGAACCGAACGAGTCACCGGCGGGCTGCTCCCGTCCCCGTTCAAGTTCCGGCCGGGCGGAAGGTCCGGGCTCCCGGTCAGTGACCTGCTGCCGAACGTCCGCGAGTGTGCCGACGAATTGTGTGTCCTCCGGGCCGTTCACGCGACCAACCCGAACCATTCGCCGGCCGCCAACTTTTTAGCGACCGGTCGGATCGATGCCGTTCACCCGGGCGTCGGGGCGTGGGTGTCCTACGGGCTCGGTTCGGAGAACGCGGACCTGCCCGGTTTCGTCTCCCTCGGGGGCGGGTTCGGTCAAACCGCTTTCGAGCGCAACGGATATTTGCCCGGACAGTTCCAGGCCACTCGAGTGTCGGCGGCGGACACCGATCCGGAGAAGATGATCCGGCACCTTCGCAACTCGGCCATTAGCCCCGACGATCAGCGCAAGCAGCTCGACGCGCTCCAGGCGCTGAACGCGTCCCACGCCGCGACAAACGGCAGCGATCCTCAGTTGGAAACGCGCATCAAAGCAATGGAAACAGCGTTCCGGATGCAGTCCGCCGCCGGCGTGGCGTTCGACATCCGCCGCGAACCGGTCCGGGTCCGTGAGTCATACGGGACCGGCGAGTTCGCCCGCGGGTGCCTCCTGGCGCGCCGGTTGATCGAGCGGGGCGTCCGGTTTGTGCAACTGTCCCTTGGCGGGTGGGACCACCACGCCCGGATCAACGACGAACTCAAGAAGAAGTGCGGAGAAATCGACCGCCCGATCGCGGCGCTGCTGAAAGACCTGCGCCAGCGCGGGCTGTTAGACGAGACGCTCGTGGTCTGGGGCGGTGAGTTCGGTCGCACCCCGGTGTCGGAAGGCGGCGACGGGCGCGACCACAACCACTACGGGTTCACCGTCTGGCTCGCCGGTGGCGGAGTGAAGGGCGGAACCACCTATGGCGCCACCGACGAGTTCGGGTTCAAGGCGTCGGAGGGACGCGTCAGCGTTCACGACCTGCACGCGACCGTATTGCACCTGCTCGGCCTCGATCACGAGAAGCTGACCTATCGCTACAGTGGTCGCGATTTCCGCCTCACCGACGTGAGCGGCCGGGTGGTGAACGAAATCCTGGCATGAAGTCACGCGTGCCGCAGCAATGGCTTTCTGTGTGGTTCGTGCGGGACGAACGAACAACACGAGTGGCTGTCACATTTGACCTCTCTGGGACCAGGACCGTCTCGGCCGCAAAAGCGTGGAGGGCCGCGAGGCTCGACGATCGACCGTTGAGCGACACGAGGGGAGCAACGAGCGGCCGAGACGGCCCCGGTCCCAGGGGAGAAGACTTCCGATTCGAGCGGGCATTGTCTCCGAGCCCGCAGGCGCTTTGCGTGGACCGCACTCCGGGCCATCATCCGTGTTGCGGTCTCTCGCTTTCGATGCGACGCATCTCAAAGTACGGCGCCCACAAAGGACGCCGATAGCAGGACTCGGAATACAACGTGGGACAACGGGCGTACCGCATCACGCGCTCGCCCTGACACCGGCCGAAACGATGAGCTGCGTGGCGGTCGGGTGTGATGGCTCTTTCGCGAGTCGGTCGGCGGCCCGCGCACCCGTGCGGGCCGCACGGATCGAGCTTCCCCCTCCCTTGTTTTCCGAGGTCACAGCATGAGATCCCTCTCCGTTGTCGCCCTCCTCGCGCTGACCGCGCCGCACGCGGTCGGTGCGGATCTGCCGCGGAGCACGCCCGAAGCGCAGGGCGTCTCGTCCCAAGCGGTTCGCGCGTTCGTCGAGGCGGCCGATAAAGACATCGACGCGCTCCACAGCTTCATGCTCGTGCGCCACGGGCACGTGATCAGCGAGTGCTGGTGGGCACCGTATGCGGCCGAAACCCCGCACATGCTGTTCTCACTTAGCAAAAGTTTCACCTCCACGGCCGTTGGGCTGGCGGCGGCGGAAGGCAAATTGAGCGCGGACGATCCGGTGCTGAAGTTCTTTCCGGACGATGCGCCGGCCGAGCCGTCTACGAACCTGAAGGCGATGCGACTGACCGACCTGCTCCGCATGTCCACCGGGCAGCAGGCCGAACCCGCCCGCAAGTCGAGCGAGCCGTGGACGAAGACGTTCCTGGCGCAGCCCGTTCCGTTCAAGCCGGGGACACACTTCCTTTACAACACGTCGGCCACGTACATGCTCTCGGCCGCCGTTCAGAAAGCGACCGGCGAGACCGTACTCGACTACCTCAAACCGCGCCTGTTCGAACCCCTCGGCATCGCGAACCCGACCTGGGAGGCCAGCCCACAAGGGATCTCGACCGGCGGGTACGGCTTAAGCGTGCGAACCGAAGACATCGCCAAGTTCGGTCAGCTCTACCTCCAGAAGGGCAAGTGGAACGGCAAACAACTCGTGCCGGAAGCCTGGGTCGAAACCGCCACCGCACGACAGACCTCCAACGGGAGCAGCCCGAAAAGCGACTGGGACCAGGGTTACGGTTACCAGTTCTGGCGGTGCCGCAACGGGGGCTATCGCGGCGACGGCGCGTTCGGACAATACTGCATCGTTCTCCCCGGACAGGACACGGTCATCGCCATCACCGCCGGCGTCCGGGACATGCAAGCGGTCCTCAACCTGATCTGGGACAAGCTCCTCCCCGCACTCAAGCCGGCGCCGCTCGCGGCCGACGACGAAGCCGCCAAAAAGCTTGTGGCAACGCTCAAAGCACTGGCTCTGCGGGTGCCCGAGAGCAAAGGCACTCCGGCCAAGGGTGTGGGGAAGAAATACGTGTTCCCCGCCAACGACGGGAAATTGGAATCGGGGACGCTCGAACCTCGTGGAAAAGACGGGGAGATGACGCTGGTCATGCGTGTCGGCGGTGCGGATCGGCGGATCGAATGCGGCGCCGGGAAGTGGCAGAAGGGGCGGGCCGCCTGGGGCCGGTTGCCGGAGCAGCCGATCGCCGCGAGCGGAGCCTGGACCGCCGATGACACGTTCACGGCCAAAATCTGCTTCACCGAGACGCCGTTCGCCGTCACCCTTCGGCTGAAATTCAACGGCGACGAGGTTCGGTACGAGTCCGAGTGGAACGTGGGCTTCGGTTCGACGAAGGAAGTGGCACTCGTTGGAAAAGTGGAATGACGATCCCGCTGCAGTAGTCTTTCGTAGGGTGGGACAAGGCTCGGCGCCGTCCCACCGGCGCAATGAGGGACCAGTGCAATAAATTAGACAATTGTTAAATTGTTGTTTTGTGGCGCGATGAGGAGCAATGGGACTACGCAAACACTTGTCCCACCCTACAAAAAACGCTTCAAATCGCGCAATTCGAGAAATTGGTTGCAATATGCAACCGAAACTCCGGTATCTTCCGCCGGTTGGCGATCTCAATCACGGGTGGGGCAGCATCATGTCCAAGAAGCTCGAAGGTAAAGTGGCGGTGATCACTGGGGGTAACAGCGGGATGGGTCTGGCCACGGCGAAGCGGTTCGCGGCCGAGGGTGCGCACGTCGTAATTACTGGGCGCCGACAAGCCGAACTCGACGCGGCGGTTCGTGAGATCGGCGGTGACGCCATCGGGGTGCGCGGTGACGTTGCGAATCTCGCGGACCTGGATCGGTTGTACGAAGTGGTGAAGCAGAAGCACGGCCGCGTGGATGTCGTGTTCGCCAACGCCGGGGTCGGGGAACTCGTCCCGATCGGACAGGTCACGGAAGCGCACTTCGACAAGCTGTTCGACACGAACGTCAAGGGACTTCTGTTTACGGTTCAGAAAGCTCTTCCGCTAATGCCCGACGGTGGTTCGATTATCCTCAATGCGTCGATCGCATCGATCAAGGGGACGGCCGCGTTCGGCGTATACAGTGCGACTAAAGCGGCCGTTCGCTCGTTCGCCCGCTCATGGACCAATGATCTGAAAGAGCGCAAGATCCGGGTTAACGCACTCAGTCCCGGCCCGATCGATACGCCCATCTTCGATGGCCTGGCCCCGACCAAGGAGGGCGTGGACCGGATCAAGGAGGGGTTCATCAGCACCATTCCGATGGGGCGCATGGGAACCTCGGACGAGATCGCCAAAGTCGCCGTGTTCCTCGCTTCGGATGACAGCAGTTTTGTGACCGGAATCGAACTGTTCGTGGATGGAGGGCGGGCTCAGATCTGATCTAACCGTTTGTCCAACCGATCCCGCGTGAGTGCAGGAGAAGTGGGCCGGCTCTGATACACTGGAGCCGAACGAATCGTTATTTTCCGAACGGGCCTCGCCCAGACCCACGATCTGTAGCCCCCCGAAACGATTTCGTGCCAGCTCGACGGATAGAGTGCCCGCACGGAACTCACTTCGAGCAACTACTGAGGCGGAAAAGGGGAGTAAAGAACCTTAACATGTCGGCCGATAGAGGACAGTAGTACACTTCGCCACTCTGGTGAGGGGTACGCATGGCCTTCGCATCTTCGGAGAACGACATGATGAAACGATTCTGGGTCGGTGGTCTGATGCTGGTCGCCTTCGCCTCGGTCCGCGCCGAAGAGAAGCCTACCGCGGCCCCCGCGGCGGCGCCGCACGCGGGTCTGGAGCGCCTGAAGAAACTGGCCGGTACCTGGGTGGCGGCGGACAAGGACGGCAAGCCGACCGATCAGGTCGTGTCAATCATCAAAGTCACGGCGGCGGGCAGCGCCGTTCAGGAGACGCTGTTCCCCGGTCAGCCGCAGGAGATGGTGTCGATCTACCACCGGGACGGGGCCGACCTGATCATGACCCACTACTGCGCCCTCGGCAACCAGCCGCGCATGAAGGCCGATCCGAAGTCGCCGGCCAACCAGATTCGTTTCCAGTTCGCCGGTGGTACGAACCTCGACCCCGCGAAGGACATGCACATGCACGAGGGCACGCTCACCTTCGTTGACGACGATCACATCGAGTTCAGCGGGGTCGCCTGGGTCGGCGGGAAGCCGGCCGAGACCAACTGTGGTCAGATGAAACTCGTGCGCAAGAAGTGATTCTGACGATTATCACATATCGTCTCGAGTGATGGTTTCGTGTGCGAGATCATTACCCGATCGCGAAGGGCCGTCCCGGCTCACCCACATGGGCGAGCCGGGACGGCCCTTCGCGATCGTACGCCGTGCGCGTTCGATGGGACCGGCCCTGAACGCTACCCGTGGGTCATCAAGTGGTGCGTACACGTCACGGCGAGAGAACCGTCGCCCACCGCGAACCCCACACGCTTCGTCGAACCGGAACGCACGTCTCCGGCCGCAAGTATTCCGGGTAACGACGTTTCGAGCGGGCAGGGGTCTCGGTCTTTGAGCGGCCAGCGCCCGGCCCTGACGACGTCCGAACCCGTCAAGATGTATCCGTGCTCGTCGCGCGCGAGTTCCGGCGGGAGCCAACTGACGGCCGGGTCCGCGCCGATGAACACGAACACACCCGAACACCCGATTCGTTTCGGCTCGCCGCCGCCCGACGTGCGCGCGAGCAGGATGCTTTCGAGGTGGTGTTCACCTTCGACGGTCGTGATTTCTGCTCCCTCGTGGACCGTGACGTTCGGGGCTCCGCGCACGCGGCTGACCAGGTATTCGGACATGCCCGAACCGAGCGGACTGCGGACCACAAGGTGAACCTGTCGGGTGCGGCAGCATTCGGCCAGATGCATGGCCGCCTGACCGGCCGAGTTGCCGCCGCCGACCACGACGACGTCGCGCTCGTCGTAGAGAACGGCTTCCACCGCGGTGCAGACGTAATGGACCCCGGCGCTCTCGAATCGCTCGGCACCGGCCGCCGGGAGCTTGCGCCAGCCCACACCCGTTGCGATCAGCACGACGCGCGCCGGCACGATCGTGTCGCAGTCGAGATGGAGTCGGCGCGGCGCGCGGGGATCGGTGGGTACATCGATACGATCGACCACGACGGGCGCTGCCATCCGGGCGCCGAATTTGAGCATCTGGAGCACGCCCCGCGTGGCCAGATCGGCGCCGCTCAGCCCGGCCGGGAAGCCGATGAAGTTTTCGATCTTGGAGGAGCCGCCGGCTTGGCCGCCGGGGCCGAGGCGGTCCAGGAGCAGCGTCGAGAGCCCTTCGGAAGCGGCGTACACGGCCGCAGCAATCCCGGCCGGCCCGGCACCGACGACCGCCAGATCCACCAACTCGCTGGGGCAGGTGCGCCAAATGCCCGCGCTCTTGGCGAGTTCGCGGAGCTTCGGGTTGAACAGCACCTTCCCTGCGCCACAGTCGACGACCGGTTTCGGACAATTGGGGGCGTGGGCGGCAAGTACCGCGCGCCCGGCATCGGTTTCGGAATCGAGCCAGCGGAACGGGACGAAGTTCTTGTACAAGAACTCGCGGACCAGGTTCGTGTCCTTGCAGTACCCGGCGCCGACCACGGTGAGCCCCAATTTGCCCTGCTTCGACAACAGTTCGCGGCGGCGGGTGAACGCCAGGATCAGTTTCTCCCCGAAGCTGGGGACGCGGTTGAGCAGGGTGCGGATCGACCGGTGCTTCACGCGCAGCACGCGCGTCGCGCCACGGGCGTACCCACTTACCAACGTCGGCCGGCCGGTCAACAGATCGATGTCGCCGGAGAAGCCGCCGGGGCGGTGGGTGACGACTGCGGCGTCGTTGTCGGCCGGGTTGCGGATCTCGAGCGCCCCCTCTTCGATGACGAACAGATCCGCTTCGGCGGTTCCGGCGCGGAAGACGGTCGCTCCGTCCTCATACGTGACGACATCGGCAAGGGGGCGCAGCAGCCGGAACTCCGTGGGCGTGAGTTCGGGGAAAGCTAACTGGTCGGCGTCGGGAGGCATTCACCACCGTCAATTCGGGCGATGCGATGGCGCGAGCGACGGGGCGCCACTCGCACCCCGTCAGCGTAACCGCCGGGCGGCAGCTTGCCCACCCGGCGTGAGTGCCCAGGTTCGGCCACTTTTGATCGGCGCGCGAAACCGACGGTTAAGAACCGTGGATGAGGATTCTCCTTAAGGCCGTCGTAGTTCGTAACATGAGACGGCCCGGTCCCACGGAACTGACTGCATGAACCCGACTCACAGCGCGCCGAGCGAACTCGAACATATGAGTGCCAATGTTGCCCAGACCGTGTGGCTCGTGCGGCACGCCGAAACGGCCGCACCCACGCTCTTCCACGGGGCCGAGTCGGACGTCGAACTCGGCGCCCACGGGCTCCGGCAGACCGCGGCGGCGGTGGCCTGGTTCGCGGCCCTGAAACCGACCGTTGTCGTGTCGTCGGCCATGCGGCGGGCGGTCGAAACGGCCGCGCCGATCGCGGCCGGCTGTGGCGTGCCGCATCTCCGGGAACCGGACCTGCACGAGCGGCGCGTGGGTTCGCTCTCGCGCCAGTCGCGCGAACAAGCCGATCCGGTCTGGGAAGAAACGCTCGCCCGATGGATCGCCGGCGACACTGCGTTCGCGCGCGCCGGCATGGAATCCTTCGACGCGATCCGCGACCGCACGCTGCCCGCGTTCCGTCGCGTGGCCGAGGCGCACCCGGGGGGGCGCGTCGTGATCGTGTGTCACGGAGTCGTGTGCAAGGTGCTCCTCCTGTCACTTCTCCGAGGGCACTCGGCCGCGGACTGGGTCACGATCGGCCGCGCGCAGAATCTCGCAGTGAGCACACTCGTCCCCGACGCGGGGGCCTGGACCGCACGGCACCTTCTCACGGTCCCGCCGCCGGTTGTCGAGGTGAACGCCGCGTTCGCGGAAGCCGGCGTCAGAAAGACCGAAGCCTAGAAAGCGCGGGGTGCGGAACGCGGAGCGGAAGAATTCGGGCAGAATGTTATCGAAGACGGTGGAAAGCTGTCGGCAGCCCGCTGCCAACTCTTCAGTTCCGAGTTCCGAGTTCCGCGTTCCACGCTCCTTTGAGGTCCGTTTGTGCGGTTCGTATGAAGTGCCCTCTGCAACGCGGACGATATCACAATTGCGGACCGGGCTTGCCCAGCCGGACCATCGCCCGGGGGCCGGCGGCCATGTGAATGGCCGCCGGAGGCGGTGGCCGCAACGCCGGCGGTGCGTGCGGACCCTGCGGGGGTTGCACAGACTCCGGCGGGAGTGCGGGCGTTCGGGTCGGTGCAGGGAGACGCAGACATGACCAGCGAAGAGCTTCTGGCTCCGGCGAGTGAGACCGAAGCGCTCCGGCAACAGCTCCTTCAGGCCCAGAGGCTCAGCAGTGTCGGCGAACTGGCATCCAGCATCGCTCACGAGTTCAACAACATCCTCACCACCATCATCAACTCGGCCAAACTCGGCGGCCGCACCCCGGACCCGGCCGACAAGCAACAGGCGTTCGACCGCATCGTAAAGGCCGGGCAGCGGGCCGCCGCCATCGCCGGGGGCATGCTCGGCT
>BFBZ01001163.1_pt1 | contig 18746 bp, 21 predicted proteins | sample 1888401 | NCBI WGS metagenome assembly BFBZ01 (sample SAMD00112614, study PRJDB3348) | symbiont metagenome | host: Chara braunii | reverse complement strand
CCCGCCTCAAGGTCGAAGGCCAGTTGCGTGACGCTTTGCATTTCGCGGCCGAGAACGGCCTGAAATTCGCCTTCGCCAAGCTGGGCGCACCGCCATCGCTTGCAGCCTCGGCGGGCGTCATCGCGGACGCCATCGCCTACGTGAAATCCAAAAACCCTGACACTGTCGCCGCCCTCGGCGTCGATGATCAGGCGTTGGAACACATCATCCTATCGAAGCTCTCGTCTTTGGTTTCAGCAGCGCCAACGGTGCTGAACATCAAACCCTCGGTCGTCGCGAGCCCTCCGGCGCAATGATGTCTGAACGGGACTTCGAACTCGCCGATCGGCGAAGCGAACAGGAGCGGGAGGCGCAGATTGCTGCGGCCTCTCGCGCACTGACGGTGACCGGCCGCGCTCGCTGCAAAGACTGCGATTGCAGCATCTCGCCCGCCCGCCTCCGTGTCTATCCATCCGCCACGCGCTGCCTCGAATGTCAGGCTGACTTTGAACGGGATGAATGCCTCAAATGAGTTTCGACCTTTCATTATTGACGGCCCTGGTCGCGCTCGCGCTATCCGCGCTCAATCTCATAGCCGCCATCCGCAACCTGCTTTCGGAAGGCGAGAAGAAACTAAACGAGCGGCTGACCAAAGCGGAAGCCACGCTCGTCAACCACGATCGTCGCATCCAGAAGGTTGAGAACGATCTCGAACATATGCCCACGGGCGCTGCCATCCATTCGCTTGAGCTGATGATGGAAAGGGTGTTGGGCCGCCTCGACACCATGGACGAGCGCTTGAAGCCGATCGCGGCCACGAACCTGAGACTGCAGGATTACCTTTTGGAGCACGCGGAGAAATGAGCATGGCCACACTGATGGAAGAAGAAGCTCGCTTGGCAATCCTGAAGGAGCTGGCCAAAGAGGACAACAACGCGATCTCTTCCGCAAGAATGCAGATCTATCTGCTGACGCAGCTGTTGATCGACAAGCCGCGCGAATGGGTGGAAGCGCAGTACACCTTCCTGAAGGACATGGGGGCGGTCACCATCGTCCAGGCCGACAGTGTCAAAATCGCGCGCCTTTCCCAGCGCGGATCGATGCACCTGCAAAACCTGATCAGCATTCCCGGTGTGCTGTGCCCAACGGCTAGGGGTTGATCAATGAGCGCGAAAGGGCGTGGCTGGCTGTCGTCGATCGACAAGTTGCCCGAGGAGTGCCAGCCAATCGTCAGTTGGGCAGCGAAGGAACTGGCGAACATGGACCGCACCCAGGTCGATGTTTACAGCGAGTTCAAGGACAAGCTGATCGCGCTCCAGGGCGAACAGGGCCTCGACTTTGATATCCCTCATTTCCGCAGCTTCAGTCGGTATTCGGTTCGCCTCGCAGCGCTGTCGAAAACCGTCGAGCAAGCCCGCCAGATCGCCAGCACGCTTGCCGATCGCTTCGATGCCGCTGGCTCCGACGATTTGACGATCGTTGCGGCCGAGGCGCTGAAGTCTCTGGTTCTCGAAGCGGCCATGACGGCGGCGGGAGGCGGCAGCCTTGGTTCGAAGGCCGCCGCAGAATTCGCCACGGCATTGAAGAACCTTGCCGCCGCTCAAGCGACCAGCGCCAACCGCCGCATTAAGATCGAGGCGGAAGAACGGGCGCGCGCGATCGAAGCCGACATGAAGGCCAAGGCCGAGAAGGCGCTTGATGTCCTGTCGAACGAACCAGGCATTTCGAAGGAAGCTATCGCCCGCGCCCGTCGCGAATTCCTCGGCGTCCGTCCGATGAAAAAGAAGGACGATGGCAGCAATGGTTGAACTGCCAAAGGGCGAATGGAAAGACCCGCCCGTCCTCGCCCGCGATCCGAAAGAGTTGGTTGACGAGCTGCCGCGTGGTGGCGACATTCCCGACGATCTCGATCCGTTGGAAGCCGGCGTCCTGATGGCTCACCAGGCCGATTGGATCGACGACGAAAGCGCGCTGAAGATCTGCGCCAAAGGCCGACGCACCGGCATCACATTCGCCGAGGCGCTAGACTGCACCCTGATCGCCGCAGCAAAGCGCTCGGCCGGTGGCCAGAACGTCTTCTATATTCCCGACACCAAGCCAAAGGGCCGAGAGTTCATCGGCTATTGCGCGCACTTCGCCAAGACCGTCGCCAAGGAGATGCTGACGATCGAGGACGGGATCTTCTTCGACCAGAAGGCGGATGGAAGCACACAGGCCATATCGAGCTACATCATCCGCTTTGCCTCGGGCTTCCGCATTGAGGCGCTGTCCTCCCGGCCGGAAAACATTCGTGGTTTGCAGGGCACTGTCGTCATCGACGAGGCCGCTTTCCATCGTGACGTTCGCGACGTGATCGACGCCGTCGGCGCGCTACTCATCTGGGGCGGTAAGATCCGCATTATCTCGTCTCACAACGGCATCACCAATCCGTTTAACGAACTGATCAAGGAAGCCCAGGCGGGCAAGAACGGCTTCATCGTCCATACCTACAGTTTCGGCGATGCGGTCAAGAACGGCCTGTTCAAACGCGTCTGCCTGATCAAGGGCGAGGAATGGTCGCAGGAGAAGGAGGAAGAGTGGGAAGCAAAGATCCGCTCGGCCTACGGCACGCGCACCGCCAAGATGAAACAGGAACTGGACGCCATCCCGGCCGAGGCCGAAGGCGCGGCACTGACGCGCGTGCTGATCGAGCGCTGCATGAGCGCGGACCTGCCCGCCGTGGTGCGCTGGGATCGGCCCGACGAGTTCAAGAACCTCGACGATTTCGAGCGTGCCGAGCAGGCTTCGGAATTCTGTGAAGGCATTTTGAGGCCGCTTTTAAAGGCCCTCAACCCAGACTTGGAACATTGCTTTGGCGAGGACTTTGCCCGCTCCGGTGACAAGACCGCGATCGTCGTCTTCGAGATCGGCGCTGACCTTATCCGTCGCGCGCGCCTGGTCGTCGAGCTGAAGAACATTCCGTTCGACCAGCAGCGCGATATCCTCTTCTACGTTGGCGATGCGTTGCCCAGGATGATTGGCGGCGCGCTCGATGCGCGTGGCAACGGTCAGTACCTTGCGGAAAAGGCCCGCCAGCGCTGGGGCGAATGCATCCATGAAGTGATGCTTTCGGCCAAATGGTACGCGGCAAACATGCCAGCCTACATCGAAGCATTCGGCGACAAGTCACTCTTGTTTCCCAACGACGCCGACATCCTGGCCGACCACCAGGCGCTCGCCTACGTCAACGGTATCATCAAGGTTCCGGACGAACATTCGAGCAAGGGCGCTGACGGCTACGACCGGCACGGTGACACAGCACCGGCGGGCGCGCTCGCATGGTTCGCCTCCAACCAGGATGCGATCGCCTACGACTACGAAACCCGGCAGCTCCCCGCCAACGACATGAGCGGCCACAACGGTGGCCCGCCGCTCGACGACGATCGCGGTCACACCACCGACATTTATCTGAGAGGTTCGCTCTGATGGCTTCCATCGCTTCCGTTATCGACTGGCTCGGCCGCGTCATCACCGGCAAGGAGCTGACCGAGGAACAAGGCGGCCCCACTGTGGGCGGCGTCCGTCAGCCGTTCTCCGGTCACCCGGCCGATGGCATGACGCCCATCCACCTCGCCAGCATTCTTCGCGCCGCTGACCAGGGCGAACCGCAAGCCTTCTTCGAACTGGCCGAGGACATCGAAGAGCGAGATCCGCACTACCTGGCGCAGCTCGCCACGCGAAGGCGATCCGTGGCCCAGTTGCCGATCACAGTGAAGGCAGCGTCCGACAGTCCGGAGCATCAGAAGCATGCCCAATTCGTGCGCGACTGGATCGAGCAAGGCATTCTGCGTTCCAGCCTGTTCGACATGCTCGACGCGATCGGCAAGGGCGTGTCGGTGCTGGAGATCGATTGGAAGTATCATAATGGGCATACATGCCCGCGTGCGCTGACCTGGCGTACTCAGCGTTGGTTCACCTTTGACAAGACGGATGGCGAGACACTGTTGCTTCGCGACAGCGCCGGCAACCTACCGCTCGCGCCGCATAAGTTCATCATCCACCGCTCTAAAGCCAAATCCGGCCTGACTATCCGCTCCAACATTGCCCGCGTGGCGGTTTGGTGCTGGATGTTCAAAAGCTTCACGGTCAAGGATTGGGCCGTCTTCTGCCAGAACTACGGGCAGCCGATCCGTATCGGCAAATACGGACGCGGTGCTACCCAGGCGGAAAAGGATGTCTTGTGGCGGGCGGTTAGCAGCATTGCCGGCGACTGCGCCGCGATCATCCCGCGCGAGATGATGATCGAGTTTCAGGAAGTTGCGTCTAAGGGCACCTCGACCGACATGTACGAGCGACGGGCTGACTGGCTCGATCGGCAGGTCTCCAAGCTTGTCAACGGTCAGACAACCACCACTGACGCGGTCGCGGGCGGTCATGCCGTTTCCAAGGAGCATCGTCTCGTACAAGAGGATATCGAGCGCTCTGACGGTCTCGACGCTTCTGACACGCTGAACATGCAGCTAGTCCCGAATATGATCGCCTTTAACTTCGGACCGCAAGACAAGTATCCGACCATCCATATCGGCCGCCCGGATGAAGTGCCGCTGGAGACATTCGCCAACGCTTTCGACAAGCTTGCCAAGCATGGTCTGACGGCCGAGGCGAGCTTCATGCGTGATCGCCTGGGTATTCCAGCTCCGAAGAAGGATGCAGAGCTTATCGGCGGCAGGATGATTCCGTCTTCCCCAACCGACCAGCCCAGCGCGCGCCAGAATAAGAAGGCGCTGCAGGCGATGTTCGATCGGCTCTTTGATGGCACTCACGCACGTCAGACGCCAGACGAGATTGTCGATGCCCTGACCGAACGCCTGGAGCGGGATGCAGCCGGCGCGATGGGCGGCATGATCGATGAGGTCAAGGCGGTGCTGATGTCGGCGACCGATTTGCGGGATGCGGCCGAGCGTCTGGCTGCTCTCGATCTTTCGGCCGACGAGCTGACGGAAGCCATGGCCAGAGGTATGTCGCTTGCGCATCTGGCAGGCCAGGCATCATTGCTTGACGACATCGCGGGCCGTTCATGAATAGAGGCCCACAGACGGGCAAGGACACGCTTGCGCGCCCGATGATCGCGAAACTCTTCAAAAACGCGTCAGCGGCCTTTGAAAGTGCTTCGAAATCGATGGTGGTTGGCGTTGCCCTGATGGCTTCGACGCTCAGCGCCGTCTCTTTGCCGTTTGATGAGGCGATCGACTTTCTGAAGCAGAAGGCAGCGACAACGACCGAAAGCTTTCGGGACGTTTGGGACGGTGCCCACAGCAAGATGTTCATGGTCGCGGGCGCCAATAAAAAGGCGATCGTAGACGATTTCAAGTCGGAGATCGTGAAGGCCCTCGAAAAGGGCACAACGCTCGAGGAGTTCCGCGCCGGCTTCGACGACATCGTCAAGAAGCATGGCTGGTCCTACAAGGGCGAACGCGGCTGGCGCACCAAGACGATCTTTGAAACGAACCTGCGCACCGCCTACGCGGCCGGCCGCTATGCGCAGATGACCGAGCCGGATACGCTCGCGACCTTTCCTTATTGGCAGTATCACCATTCCGGCGCTGTGCATCCCCGCCTTCAACATAAGGCCTGGGATGGCACGGTGCTGCCGGCCAACGATCCGTTCTGGTCGGTCGCCTATCCGCCGAACGGCTATGGCTGTGGCTGCTTCGTCACTCCGGTTTCGCGCGGTGGGCTTCGCCGCATGGGCAAGAGCGGTCCCGATCGCGCTCCGGACCTCGACCAGCTCGGCACGGATCAGCCGCTCGGCGTCGACCCGTCTTTTGCTTACAACCCCGGCATGGCCTGGTTGCAGCAAACCTCGCCTGGGCCGAAGGCCGTCTCGGCGGACGATGCGACGGCCGCCGCCTTCGTGCGGTCTGCCCTACGCGGCAAGTGGCCCGATGGAAGCTGGACGCCGGTTGCCGTCGCCGACAAGCCCATGGCGAAATTCCTGGACGTGAAAGAAGGCGTCGAGGTGCGTTTGTCGGCCGATACGATCCGAAGCCACCTTCATCATCCGGAAGCTAGTCCCGAGGTCTACGCCGTGCTGCCGAAGTGGCTCGCCAAAAATGGCCGCATGGTGCGTGACGCCAACGGTCGGCCTGCTTTTGTCGGCCGCTATGAGGGCGAGCTTTATCATGCCGCTTTGAAGGTCGTGAAGAAGAACGGACGCGAGGAGGTCTACATGGTGTCCCTGCGCCACACGAATGAGAAGTCGGTGCGCCGCCACTTCAACGTCAATGACTTGTGAGGGGAAAGACGCGCCGGGGAGCCGGAAATGCTGATCCCAACAGCCTGAAGGCTGGCCTTCCTGGTCGGCGCGTCTCAATCAATATAGGCCCGATCGGGCGGAAAGGCAAATGAATGGCGGGAGCATCGATCGAAATGACGATCGACGACAGAGCCGTTGTTCGCGCCTTTGACCAGCTTACGCGGTTGATGCCGAACACGCGGCCGGTCATGGCGGCGATCGGCACGCACCTGGTTGCTTCCACGCATATGCGCTTCGTCACCCAGAAAGATCCGGAGGGCCAGCCGTGGCACATTCTGAACCCGGATTATGCCGAAGGGAAACGTAACACACGCATCTTGACTGAAAGCGGCCGGCTGCGCGACAGCATCAATTCCCGGCCTGGCAATGACCATGTCCTGGTCGGTACCAATGTCATCTACGCAGCGCCTCACCAGTTCGGGGCGGTGATCGTGCCGAAGTCGGCCTCGCACCTGTTCTTCCGGATGGGCGGCAATTTGATCGTGGCCAACAAGGTGACCTTGCCCGCTCGCCCGTTCCTCGGTATATCCAGTGACGACCAGACCGCGATTGCGGAAATCGTCTTCGAGTTCGTCGATCGATACTCTGGCCGGCACTAGCCTCCCCTTCTGATATCGCTCACACATTGCCGCCCGCCCTTACGGGCATGATATCGCGTCGCCGCGCGTGGCATTTCTCGTGCCATGAAAACAGCGATCAACTCTCTCATTGTTGCCTTGATGCAGTCCGGCGCTGCAGCGCCGGAATGGCTGCACCTTCTGCCGGCCGCCGAGTTTACCGGGGCTGACGGTCGTGGCCCCTATGCCAAGCCTGACATGGCCGCTTTGATCGCGCAGTTCGACAAGGATGGCCGCCGCCTTCCCGTCGACGAAAACCATTCCATAGACCTCGCTGGCAAGCAGGGACACCCGTCGCCGGCACGCGGCTGGATCGTCGAGCTGCAGGCTCGCGAGGACGGTCTTTGGGGTCGCGTCGAATGGACCGGCGAAGGCGAAAAGATCGTGGCCGGAAAAGAGTACGGCTTTCTTTCCCCGGTTTTCCTGCACGGCCAGACCAAGCCGTACAAGGTCGCGAAGATGTTGCGCGTGGCGCTCACCAACGACCCGAACCTTTCTCAACTGACATCACTTCACAGCAAAGAGGATGACACCATGCTTGAAGAACTGCGGAAGGCGCTCGGCCTTCCGGAGACCGCCGACGAAGCTGCCGTCTTGGCCGCCGTCAAAGCGGCCCATGCGGCACGGACGGCGAATGCCGCTCTGATGGCGCGCGTTGCCGAAGCTGCCGGCGTTGCCGCCGACACTGCCCCCGATGCCCTGGTGACGGCCGTCCAGTCAAAAGGCAAGTCGGCCACGACCGATGCAGAGAATGTCGGCCTGAAGGATCAGTTGATCGCGCTTCAGTCGCAGGTCTCGCAGCTCACCACGCAGCTGACCTCAGTCAGCACGCACAACGCCCAGGAAAAGGCGGAGGCCGTTATTGCTGCTGCCATCGAGGGCGGCAAGATCGTGCCGGCGCTGAAAGATCACATGATCGCGCGCCACATCAAGAACCCGGCCGAGGTTGAGGCCGAGATCAAGCTGATGCCGTCGATCAATAGCGGTGGCCTCGGTGCCCGCGAACTGCCTCGCGACGGCGAAACCGCAACCTCTGGAGAGCTGACCGTCGCCACCATGATGGGTGTCGATCCGGAGGCCTTCAAGAAGCAGCACATTATTCTCTTCGGAAAGGCAGGCTGACATGACGGCAACTGCAGACATTCGCCGCAAGTGGCGGTCTGGTGACAGCTACGGCTATCCGGCGCTGGCCGGTGTGCGGATCTTCGGTGGTGCCATGGTGGGCGTTACAGCCGCCCTTGCCGCCGTTCCGGCCGGCCACGCCAGCGCTGTCGCTCTTATCGGCTTTGCCGAAGAGAGCATCGACAATCGCAGCGGCGCAACGGGTGATTGGACAGTCAACGCCAAGAAGGGCGTCACCCTCATCCCGCTTTCCGGTGCAACGCCCGCCGATATCGGCAAGCCCGTTTACGCCTCGGCCGACGACACCTTCACGCTCGCTGCCGGCGCACTGCTGCAGGCCGGCACTCTCCACGCAATCGACGCCGACGGCGTCTGGCTCAAGACGCTTTAGAGGGCACAATGGATATCAACCTTACCAACTTGCGCGGCATCTACACCTCGCTCTCGACCATCTTCAACCAGTCCCTGGGCGCGACCGAGACCTTCTATAATTCGGTCGCGATGACCGTTCCTTCGACGACGGCTGCGAATGAGTATCCGCGCCTGGATGACCTGCCGGGCTTCCGTGAATGGATCGGCGATCGCGTGGCCCTCGATGTCGGTGCCGATCTCTATTCGATCAGGAACCGCACGTTCGAAAAGACCCTCGCCATCAAGCGCGAGAAAATTCAGGACGACCAGATCGGGATCTTCTCGACGCTGGCAGCACAGTACGGACAGGATGGCGCATCGTTCCCCGATACGCTCGTTTTCCCGCTTTTGAAGAAGGGGGAAAGCACGCAGTGCTACGATGGCCAGTATTACTTCGACACCGACCACCCCGGCTACAACGAGCAGGGCAACTTGATTTCGGTCTCGAATTATACGCCTGGCGCCGGCCCTGCCTGGTATCTCATTGACGATACGAAGGTCGTCAAGCCGATGATCTGGCAGACGCGAAAGCCGATCCAGTTGACGCAGATGTTTTCGGAAACCGATCCGAATGTCTTTTGGCGCAACGAATATGTCTGGGGCGCAGACACGCGCGGCAACGCCGGCTTCGGTCTTTGGCAGCTCGCCTACAAGTCGAAGGCCGATCTTACGAAGGTCAATTATCTGGCCGCCCGTACAGCCATGCAGACAATCCGGAAACGTAGCGGCGAAATCATGCCGATCCGCCCATCGACGCTGCTGGTACCGCCCACGCTCGAAGACCAGGCTCGCAACATGGTTGAGGCGGCCCTCATCAACGCCGGTGAAACCAACGTCTGGGCGAAGACGGCAAAGGTGGTGGTCATTCCGCATCTCGCCTGATCGCCAAGCGGTCGCGGCGACCGTTGAAGCGTGACCGCCAGCAACCCTTCTCCCGTTGCTGGCGGGCTTCTGGAAATCGGCATCGTGGCCGCTTTCCCGAAACCCGAAGAAGGAACCATACATGTCGAAAGTCCAGATCATCTGCACACAGCCAGGCATCCGCCGTAACGGCGTTCAGCATTCCGCCTCGGCCATCTACGAACAGGGCCATTGGACGACAGACCAGTTGAAGGCCTTCCGCGCCGACCCGGCATTTATCGTGCAGGACGTGGCCGGCGATGGCATCAGGCTATCCGACGCAGAAATCTCGGATGAGGTCCAGCGACTTGTCACGTTGAAAAGCGCTGAGCTGCAGGCTCGCTTCAACGATGCCGTTTCCAAAGCTGCTGCCGAGAAATTGGCCACCGCCCAGGCCGAGGCAGACAACGCGATCGACGCACTCGGCAAGAAGCTGACCGCCGCAGAGGCCACGATTGCCGATCTCCAGAAGCAGCTTGAAACCGCGACCGCGTCTCAGGGCGACGGCGCTGGCAAGGGCGCTGCCAAGAAATAACTCCCGAGCGCAAGACCGCGACGGCGGGGCAATGCGGCCCCGCCGTCATTTCTACCCAGGAGAAGAACTTTGTACGCAACCGTCGCTGACATGATCTCCCGCTTTGGCGAGACGCAAATGATCCGGCTTTCCCGGCCGGAAGATCGCACCGCGGAAACGGTTGATGCCGAGGTGATCAACAAGGCGTTGATCGACGCCACCGCCCTGATCGACGGCTACGTCCGTGGGCGGTACTTTGCGCCGATCGCTGTCCCGCCCGCCGAGATCATTCGCGCCGCCTGCATTCTTGCCCGTTACGACCTGGCCGATGGCGAGCACACGACGCCTACCACCGAATTCACCAAGGCGCGCGACGACGTGACCGCATGGCTGAAGGGCGTGGCAAGCGAAACCATCCATCTCGATCTGCCGCTGGCCGAACCGACCGGCCGCGACGCTGTCGGTTCTGGTCCGCGCATCTCCGATCGCGACCGCCTCATGACCCGCGATAATCTCTGGTGAGCACGATGGACCTTCAGTTTCAGCCTGTCCGCATAATGGAGCCGGCAATCGTCGAGCGGCTTCGCATAGCCTTTCCGGAGAAGATTTTTGGCATCGAGCGCGTTCCTCCGAACATGACGTTGCGTGAGTTCGATCGCGTCGTGCGCCAATCCCCTTGCCTCGGCCTTGCCTGGATGGGCATGAAGCCCGACAGCAACAGCGGGCGGCAATTGAAGGGCAAGATGCTGTGGCGGCTCTTCCTAATCTTCAAGGCTTCAAACACCCTTGACACCCGCTTCAAAGGCGATGCGCGCGGCCTCGGCTTGGATGCAATGGTCGATGTTGCCGCCGTCTTGCTTCATGGCATTCCGTTCGATGGGATAGGCCTGTCGAGCGTGACCGCTGCCAATGCCATCACCGCTGAAGGCATCCTGGACGAAGGCGTTGTCCTCGCCCAGGTGGACTTCGAGATCGACTTCATGACTTCGCCCGCGCCCTACAAGCTGAAAACGATCGCTGACTTCAAGGGCCTCAACATCACCTGGGCTAACGGCGATGGCGTCGAAGGCAGCCCCGAAATTCCCCAAACCATCCCCACGGCCGAGGAGTAGACCATGCCGTTTCTCAAAGCCGGCGAAGGCCGGACGATGTTTCAACAGGACGGCCAGCCCTGGCCGGCCGAGGGCATGGACGCGCCGGACACCCTGTTCGTGCGCCGTCGTGTCCGTGACGGCGACCTGGTCGAGGCGGAACCGCCCGCCGAGAAGCAGCCGCCAAGCGATCCCCCGGCAACCGAGCTGCAGACTGAAGAGCCGGCCACCGGCAAAGGCAAAGGAGCTAAGTAATGGACTTCAACGAGATCCCGCTGGACTGGCTTGAACCCGCCACCCTGATCGAAATCAAGCCGAATTATCAGAATATCGGCGTTCTGCCCTACCCGCAGAAGGTAGTCATCATCGGCCACAAGCTCGCGTCGGGAACCTTGGCGCCTGGCCAGATCGTCCAGATCACGCGCGGCGAAGAAGGCATCGCCTATTTCGGCCAGGGCTCGATCGGCGCTGAGATGGTCGCCTCCTTCCGCAAGGCCAACAAGACGACGCCGCTCTATGTGACCGCGCTTGCTGACGCGGCCGGCGCAGTCAAGGCGACCGGCAAGCTCACCTTCTCCGGTAACGTGCCGGTTGCAACCGTTCTGCGCTTCAAGATCGCCGGCCGGCCGATACGCATCACCGTGCGCGCGACCGACACGGCAACCAACATGGCCGCCGCGCTGGCAGCCGCCATCAATGCGGATCTCGCGAATGTGGTCACCGCTACAGCTGCCCTCGGCGTCGTCACTTGCACGGCCAAGAGCGGCGGCGAAGTCGGCAACGACATCATCCTGAAGGTTGACGTTAAGGCGCAGGCGCTTCCGCCCAGCCTTACAGTTGCCATCGACCCCATGGCGGGCGGTGCCGGCAATCCGCTCGTCCAGGCCGCGCTCGATACGATCGCCAACACCTGGTTCACCATGGTGCTGTTTCCGTGGAGCGATGCGACGAACATGGCGGCAGTTGCACAGTGGGTGGCTGACCGCTACGTCGCGACGGCTAAGCTCGACGTGCATGCCTTCGTCGGGAAGAACGGCACGTTCGGCCAACAGACCACGTTCGGCGGTCTCACCAACTCGCCGTTCCTCTCCGCCATGGGTCTCAAGAATTCTCCGACCAGCTCGTGGAATTATGCTGCCGCCGTTTGCGGTCTGGCGGCCTTCCACCTCACGAACGATCCGGCGCGTCAGCTCCGCTCGCTTGTGCTGCCTGGTGTCGAAGCCCCGGACGAGATCGACCAGTTCGAAGAGACGGAACAGAACCTGCTTTTGGCCTCGGGCATCTCGACGTTCGACCATCTGCCCGATGGCACGACGACCATCTCGCGCATCGTGACGACGTACAAGACATCATCGCTTGGCATCCCCGATCGCGCCTGGATGGACATTATGGTCCCGGCCACGATGAGCCGTATTCGTTACGATTGGGCCGGCTACGTCAGCCTGATGTATCCGCGTGCGAAGCTTGCCGAGGACGACAGCGCCTCGGCCTTCGCCACCAGCTACGACAACGATGGCGCGGTCAACACCGCTGTCGTCACTCCTGGTCGCATGAAAGCGTCCTGGGCCGCACGGTGCACGCTCTACAGCGATAACGTCTGGATCGAGGACAAGCAAACCACGGTCAAGCAGAGCAGCTTTGCCATCTCTGCCAGCGACCGCAATCGCCTGGAAGCCCGCCAGCAAGTCAAGATCGTCGGCAACCTCATGGTCTTCGCCGCCTCCCTTGAATTCCAGGTCTAACCCGAAAGGAACTAACTCATGCAGGTTTTGGGTATCGTAGACATTGTCTACAAAGGGGTGAACGTCCCCGTCGAAAAGGGCGCGGAAATTCGTCCGGGCGGCGTCAAGAACACCGCCGTCACGGTCGGCCGCAAGACCGGCTACGCTCAGGAAATCCAAGGCTCGCTCGTGACCGGCACCACGGACCTTATCAAAGGTCAAAGCTGGCGCGCGCTCTTCACCTCCGGCGAAGGCGAGTTGCAGGTCCGTTGCGATACCGGCCAGACCTTCATCATTCCCGACGCATTTTACTCCGGTGACATTCCCACGATTACCGGTGGCGAGGGTGGCAAGATCAAGCTGCAGTGGGAAGGCTCCGAACCTGAGGAAATCATCGAATGAAGACGGTAACGACAAACGTGAGCATCGATCTGGACGAAGACGCGGACAACAAGACCACAACGACCATCGTTGAAGAAGACGCGCCGATCGTGCTCCCCGGCGCTGACCCCGATATCATCGACGAGGACGCTAACCCGCTCGACAAGCTGCCGGCACATGCCAAGAAGAATGCCGATGGTTCGGTGACGCTCCCGCTCATCTATCCGAGGTCTCTGACGACGAGGAAAGACGGCAAGCTCAAGGAACGCAACTTCGATGAGTTGGTGTTTCATCGGCTTGTCGGCGCTGATCAGCGTGCGATTGCATCGACCTCAGACGAGATGATGAGCGTTGTCGCCTTCTCGCGCTCGACCAGGATCAACCAGGCCGTGATGAATGCGCTTTACGACAAGATGGACGCGGCCGACATCGCCAACGCCGGCCGGGTGCTCAACCATTTTTTGTCGAGTGGCCCAAAAATTGGCAAGTGATGCTGGGTGCCATCGGCGATGGCACCGGCTTTTCGGCTGACGAAATCGAAGGCTTTGATTTCAGCCGCGTCCTGTTCTGGTGGAACTGCCTGATGGCTTGGCGGGAACACGCCGCAAAAATCTCGGAGAGCTGAATGTCTGCACGTTCGATGGCCCTGGACGTCCTCGTCCGTCTCAAGGATCAGCTCTCCGGACCATTGCGCGGCTTGCGCAATCAGCTCCAGAAGATCACCGAATTTTCCAAGAAGATCGGGCTTATCGGTACCGCGATTGCCACGATCTCATTCATGGCCCCTATTCAGGAGGCCGCTGCATTCCAGCAGAAGCTTGTCGATATCGCCGCAACCGCCAACTATTCCGGCGATGCGGCATTCAAGTTCGTTGACCAGGCCAAGGGCAAATACGAAGACCTGGCGCTCAAGATCGGTCAGTATTCCGACACGATCGCCGATGGCGCTGGTCAGATGATCGCGGCCGGCCTCGACGAAAAGCTGGTGGACCAGTCGATCGGCAGTATCGGCCGAGCCGCGACGGCCGCCCACGCGCAATTCTCCGACATGGCGAGCGTCGCCACCTCAATGATGCAGACGCTTAAGGTGCCGGCCAACCAGCTCGACGATAGCATGGCGGCGCTTGTCGTATCCGGAAAGCAGGGCGCATTCGAGTTGCGCGACATGGCGAAGTATTTCCCGACGCTGACAGGCCAGATGGCCAAGCTCGGCGTCACCGGCCGCGAAGCGATTAACTTCCTCGGCGCGTCATTGCAGATTGCACGCAAGGGCACGTCCGATCCGGCCGAGGCAGCGAATAACCTGAAAAACTTCCTGTCGAAGATCCTCGCTCCGGTGACGATCAAGAACTTCAAGGACGCCGGCGTCGACATCGAGGCGGTCATGAAGGATGCCGCCACCAAGGGCATCAACCCGATCGAAGCCGTCGTGCAGAAGATCAGCAAGCTGACCGGTGCGTCAGGCAAAGAAATCGACGGCCTCATGAAGAAGGCCAAGGCGAACGGCCTCGAAGGTGCCGAGGCGCTTGGCTACGTCCGCGAGCAACTGGTGAAGCTTCACGGTGCCGGCAAGCTTGGCGACCTGTTCTCCGACATGCAGGTTATGGACTTCCTCATCCCGATGCTCGGCAATATCGACGAGTACAAGCGGATCAAGGAAGAGGTCGCCAAGGCGACCGGTGGCATGATCGACACCGATTTCAATACGCAGATGCAGGCGCTGAACCAGCAGCTCACCATCTTCAAGGAAATTGGTACGCAGGCCACCCGCGAAGTGGGCCTGGCATTCGGCACCTGGTTGCCTTCCATCAACGAAGGTCTGATGGCTGCGCTGAAATGGCTTCGCGAACTGGACGCCGCTACGGGCGGGTGGGTAAAGCAGGGCCTCGCTTTTGCCGGCGTCGGCGTGCTTGCCGCTGCAGCCCTCGGCGCACTCGGTATTGCCTTGCCTATCATCGGTGCTGGCTTGTCGGCCGTGGCCGCTCTTCTGTCGCCGATCGGCGTGGTGCTTGCGTCGATCGCGGCGGCCGGCGTCTGGATCTATAAGAATTGGGGCACGATCTCGCCGCGCCTGGCCGCGATATGGCAGAGCCTGAAACAACGCTTCTTCCAGTTGGTCGATACCATCCGAGATGTTGGGCGACGCCTCGTCGATACCGGCCGGGAGTTGATCGATCGTTATGGCCCGATGATCCGTGACGGCTTTGCGCGTGCCTGGAACGGTATCGCCGACGCCGCGCCGCGTGTCGTGGCTGGCATTCGCAACGCCTTTGGCGAGATCGCATCCTTTGGAGGCGAAGCTGCCGCACGGTTTGGGCCGCGCATTCGCGCTGGTCTCGATCAGGCGTGGAAGGACATTCAAGGCGGCTTAGAGAACCTTAAAGCCCTCTTCAAAGGGTTTTCGGAGGGCCTTGATCTCGACGTTGATTTCTCCGCCTGGACGATCGATGACGCGAAGCTCGCAGGCTTCCGCACCTTGGATGCGGCGCTGAAGGGTATCGCTGCCGGCTGGCAGGCGATGAAGGATTTTGGCAGCGGCTTTGCGCCATACCTCGAAAACATCGGCAAGAACATCGGCGGTACGCTGTCGAACCTCGTCAAGACTGGTGAAGCTCTCGGCGAGCTGGTGACGGCGCTGGCGAAGCTTGCCGGAATTGACACCGCGTCGGTGTCGAACGTCTTCAAGGTGATTGGCGATCTCGCGGGTGGCACGATCGAAGCGACAACGCTCTCAATCAGGCTGCTTTCCGAAGCCCTCCTGTCGATCACGAAATTCACGGCCGACCTTGCGGCCGGCAAGGTTGATTGGTCGAAGCTGGTGCCGACCGGCCTGGCTGAAGCTTGGACAACGGTCTCGAATAAAGTCAGCGAGTTCCTTGCCACCGTCCGTGCATTGCCGGGAGAGCTGGCGGCGATTGGTGCCGAGGCTGGCAACCGCATGGTGCAAGGTATCAAGGATGCGTTCGACGGTCTTGTTGAATGGTTTAAAGGATTGCCGGCTCGGCTTATGGGAGCGATCGGCAAAATCGATCTTGGGAGCGCATTCTCTTGGTCGCTCTCGGGTCCAGAAAACGGATCAAAGAACACCCCGGCCAACGACAACGCAGCCCCACTCCAGAAGAGTGAGCTGACCGGAGCGAGTCCCACTTTAGCGTCGTCGCTTTCCACGGTTCGGGACGCAGTCGAGGCGATCAAAGATGTCGGCAAGGTCAGCCCACCCGGCAGGCAGCCCTCGGTCTCGCCAACGAATGATGACGGTCGCGACAAGACCCTTGATGACTTCCTCAATGGGCCACCGCGCCTGCCAGGCAAGCAATCAATGGCTCCCGCACAAGGTCCGCTGAAGGGCGAAGTCGTCGTCAAGAGCGAAGTGAAGGTGGCCGTTGACGGTGGTCGTGTCGTCAGCCAGACGACGCAGGCCCCTGTCAGCGTGCCCGTCAGCACCAATACCGGCCGGGCGATCGGGAGAGTTTGACCATGTTCGATGATCTCGATTGGGTATTACCTGGCCTTCTGCCTGGCAGCTTTCGCGGCATCCCTTTTCATGTTCCCGACACCAGCTCCGAAGTCGGCCGGCGCGTGGTCGAATATCTTTTCCCTGGCGTCGACCTGCCGGCATACGACGATTTCGGTCTCGCGCCCGCCGTGGTGTCCATAGAGGGCATGATCGTCGGTGACGACTATGTCGCCCAGGCGGCGGCGCTGGAGGCCGCGTTCCAGACGCCTGGTCCTGCAACGCTCATTCATCCGTGGCGCGGCCCGATGACCGTCATCATGGAACAGCCGGCGCAGATCTCGCTGTCTGCCATGGAGTTGCGTGTTGTTCGCTTTTCCGCGACCTTCAAGCGCCTGCCGGCGTTCGGTTCTGGCCTTTCGTTTGGCAGCTCCGGTGGCCTTTCGGCTGCCACCTCGGCCCTTGTCACGGCAGCGTCTAACGCCATCGCCGCAACGGCTGCGAACATATCCGCTGGCCGGGCGAAGGCGATCTCCCGCACAGGCAGGATTGCAACGCAGATCGCCAACACCATGAACGCCCCGGCCGGCGCAGCGCGCACCCTCCCTCGCATCAGGGCAACTATGGCCGCAGCCCAGCCGACCGATCCCACAAGCTTTGATGCCTTGATCATCTCGGCTGCAGTGGTGATCGGCGCGGCAGTCCAAACGTCGGCTGTGTCACCAGCCGCCGAGGCGAAGGCCGACAGCCAGGCAACGGCGCTTAGCCTGATGTCGATCGGCATGAGCTTCGTCGAGAAATTTACAGCTCAGAGCATCGTCGCGCCCTCCGACACTGACGCCGTGTTGATCCTGTCGTCGGCCAGCCACTTCCTGGGCCAAACCGCCGCGCAGTCGATCTATGCCGACTATCAGTCCAGCCAACAGGCGCAGGCGTTTCGTGCGCGAGCTACCAGCGCGATCGACGCCCTTACCGACATGCTCGAAGGCATCGCTTCGTCTTCATTCCTTCCTGCTGTCTCGCAGCTCCGCCGCGCAGCTCGCGACCTGCAGGCCGCATTGATCGAGGACATCAACGAGACGATCGGCCGCTTGCCTGCCGTCTTGATCTTCCGTCCGGAGCGTCCGCTTGATAGCTGGCAGCTCGCACAGCATGTCTTTGGCGATAACCCCTCGGCTATCGAGGCGGCGTATGAAGACATCGTCTCGCGGAACAATCCTCGCCATCCTGCCGCCCTTCAGCCTGGTGACATCGAGGTGCTGCGATGATGCAGTCCATGACCGCCATTCAGTCCCGTATCGTTCTCGTCATCGAGGGCGAGCCATACGACCAGTGGACCAGCGCCGAGGTCGTGCGCGATCTGAAGGACTTCTCCGGCTCCTATCGCTTTGCCCTTTATGATCCGCTGCGCTCTGGCAGCACGTTTGCCTACGCCAGCACAGGTCGCCTCGTTTCACTGGAGCCTGGTCCCGCCGTCGAGATCCTGGTGGATGGCGAAGTCGTCCTCAAGGGCCACATTGAAGACGTGAACGTCGATATCGACGAAGGCCATGCTGCTGTCGAGATCATCGGCCGTGACAAGACCGGTGACCTGGTCGACAGCGCCGCCCTGACCGATGGCCCGGCCGAGTTCAACAATGTCAAGCTTGAGGAGGCGATCAGGCGGATTGCGCAGCCCTACGGCCTGACGGTTCGAACCGAGATCGACACGGGCGAACCATTCTCCCGCTACTCCCTCGACCTTGCTGAAACCGCCTTCTCGGCCTCGGAAAAGGGCGCGCGCTCGCGTCATGCCCTGGTGCTTTCCGATGGCGTCGGCGGCGTAGTCATCACCCGCACTGGAGCCAAGAGAGCGCCTGCGGGTCTCACTCTGCCTGGTAACGTCTCCAGCTCGACCAGGCGCTATAGCCATCGCGGTCGTCATTCCAAGACCCATGTCCGTGGTCAGGGCGAACGGGCTGGCCAAAAGCAGCGCGGCGCTGCCAACCTCGATGTCAGCGCCGAGCCGTTGTCACCCGATGATCGCAAGCCAGGTGACGGCTCGGCAACCGAGCAGGAACGCAAAGGCACGGTCGCGGCGGGTGTCGCCATCGATGATGAAATCAAGCGCCACCGCCCGATCGTCCATCTCGCTCGCAGCAAGGCCGATGGCCAGGCCTGCCAAGACGAAGCAGACTGGCGCATGCGCAATTCCCGTACTGACGGCGAACATCTCACCTATAGGGTGAAAGGCTTCAGCGCCAACGGCCGGCTATGGCGGG
>BFBZ01001162.1_pt1 | contig 18750 bp, 15 predicted proteins | sample 1888401 | NCBI WGS metagenome assembly BFBZ01 (sample SAMD00112614, study PRJDB3348) | symbiont metagenome | host: Chara braunii | reverse complement strand
GCGCCGGAGCTGATGAGCAAATTTCAAGCCGAATTTCGCCGCCCATTCCGAGACGGTCTGGAATGAGACGTTGATGCCGCGCTCCGCCAACAGATCCTCGATGTCACGGAAGCTGAGCGGGAACCGATAATAGAGCCATACGGCATGGGCGATGATCTCAGCGGGAAACTGGTGGCGTCTGAAGTGGGCAAGTGGGGTTTCGGTCATGAAAGCCCGATACCAAGTCAATTCAAACGGGCGGTTAAGGCGACGCCACCGGCCAGGCCTGGCCGCATCCTTAACCTGTCCAATCTGCGATGACGCTGATTTCCCCGCCAGAGGCGGAGATCAGCTGCGAGGTTGCACCAGCGCCAGCGCGAGGGTCGCTGCGGCGAGCACGGCGGTCAGAGCCAAGGGTCCGGTTGGGCCATAGGTGTCCACGACATAGCCGCCGACAACCGCGCCGATGGTGATGGCGACCTGGAAGGAAACGACCATCAGACTGCCTGCTGCTTCCAGCGCATCTGTCGCCGCGCGGGACAGGTTGGTCGGCAGCACCACAGGTGCCATGCCGAAGGCAAAGCCCCAAAGCGTAGCGAAGCCGAACGCAATGCCGATATGGGCGCCCCAAAGCACCAGAGCGAGCGCCGCAAGTGCCATCAATGCTGACGTGACTGCGAGGGCCATGTGGATATTGGTGTCGGCCATGCGACCACCGGCGATGTTGCCGATGACGGCAGCGATGCCGAACCCGAGCAATGCCAGAGCAATCGGGCCAGTCGTCAGGAGCGTCACGTGCTCAAGGAAGGGGCGGACATAGACCGAGCCGGCGAAATGCCCCGTCATCAGCACAAGGATGGCAAGCATACCGAGCTGAATCCCACGACGCCGCGTTAGTCTGAAGACATCGGCAAGACTGTTGCTTGTCGTTGCAGGCAAGGTCGGCAGGCTGAGGAGTTGCAGCAGCATGGCGATCGCAGCCAGTCCCGCAGTAATCGCCATGGCGCTGCGCCAGCCCAACCAGTCACTGATCAACGCACCCATCGACGGCGCAGCGATGGTGGCGAGCGAGACGCCGAGGGTGACGATTGCCATGCCCCGACCCGTTGCATTGGCGCCCACCAGTCTCGCGACGACTGCAACCGAAAGTGCCCAGAAGGAGCTGATGGCGATACCGAGCCCTGCCCGGGCCAACAATAGCAACCAGAAATCGGTCGCCACCGTCGCCAGGATATTGGAACCGATCGCCAGGGCGCTGAGGGCGACCAGCACCGTCTTGCGATTCAATTTGCCGATAAGAACATTGCTCAACAAGGCGGCCACGGCGCCGACGGAAGCCGTCGCGGTGACGACCTGCCCGGCGGTTCCCTCGCTGATGCCGAGATCGCGCGCCATTGGTGTCAGCAGGCCTGCGGGCAAGAATTCGGCAGACACCAGCGCAAAACTGGTGGCCGCCAGTGAAAGGACGGCGAACCAGGTCTTCGCGCTCCACGCGACCGGCGCGATAACGTCAAGGTCTTCCGCCGCGCCATCAAGCTGTATTGTTGTATCCGTCATCGAAGATCTCCAAGATTTGGATATCTTCATAGACCAATCCATTCGGATGAAATGTATCCTAAAATCCGAAATTCATGTCTATTCGTCCGGAAATTGTGCGGCGCACAACCCCAGGCGAGACGTTGGTGATGCGTTTGAACGCGCGAGCGAAGGATGCTTCGGATTCATAGCCCAAACGGGCCGCGACCTCGGCGACCGACATGCCGTTTTGGCCCAACAACTCCCCGGCAAGCTGCATGCGAAGACGCGCGAGATAACGGGCCGGTCCTTCGCCCAGCACAGCGCTGAAGCGCTCGGCGAAAATCGAACGTGATTGACCTGCCAAGCCGGCGAGGCTTTCGAGGGTCCAGTTGTGGCCCGGATCTCGGTGCATGGCTGCAAGGACGCGGCCGATATGGGGATCGCGGATGGCGGCAAGCCAGCCTGTGGTCGAGGCTCCCGTGCAATGGACCCAACAGCGGATGAGCCGGGCCGTCAGCAGGTCTGCCATTCGTGAGAGAATAGTGGCACTGCCCATCTGTGGCTGCGCGGCTTCCTCGGTCATGGCCGCGAGCAACGGACCTACGATCGGGTCATGGCCGGCCACGTCGCAGCCCTTGATGATGGGAGGCATCAGCGTGATGAGGGGGTTCAGCGCACAGGCTCCCAAGGCCATGGAACCGCAGAAAAGCGTGCTTGCCGCGCCAGTTCCTTCCCGCACCACTTCGCACACGTTGCTCCCAAGGTTCGTTACCTGGCAACCATCGAGCGAATCCCCCACAACATCAGGCGCGCTGGCCAGCCGATGAGCGGTGCCTTGCGGAAGCAGCACCAGATCGCCCTTGCGCAATTCCTGCCAACCCTCTGCTTCGGTATGGATCCAGCACGGGCCCTGGCTGACAAAGTGAAAGCGAAGAAACGCCTGTTGTGGAAAAGCGATGCTCCAAGGATGCCGGAGTTCGCAGCGACCATAGTTCACGCCGCTCAGGCGAAAGTCTTGCAAGACTTCGCTTAGCGCATCCATCGGAATGTTTTGGTGTGCAGATGCTTCGGATGAACTGATAGGCATTTTGCCAATATATATGCCGAACGTCCGACCGGCAAGGGGAGAAGATCGCTTGGCACTGCTCCTGATGCGTTGATTGAGGCCAAGCATTCCACATCAGCCCACCAGAGTATGGCGGGCTGATGTGTTCAAATTCGAATGGAGKAGGGGCCGGACTTGAGCGGTCGAGCACCAAGGTTCCGCTCCGGCTCAATAGCAGATGCCGGAGATGGTCGGTAAAAACCGGCACCTCACAAGAGCCCAGCCCTTCAATTTCCGTTTCTACTTGGCCAGAACAATATGTGTGGCCCGCTCCGTCGGAACATGCTCGACTGTCCGATATCCCAGAGCGTGAAGATCAATGCCGCTAAAGAGCGGTTCTCCTTGACCGAGCGCGACGGGAGAAAAGGCAAGGTGAATTTCATCGACGTGGCCGGCCTGAACATATTGCCTCACGGTGTTGGCGCCGCCGCCAATCTTGATGTCCTTCGCGCCTGCCGCCTCCCGGGCTTTTTGCAACGCTTCCTCAATGCCACCGGTGACAAAGTGAAATGTCGTCCCACCGAGCATCTCGATTGATGGTCTTGGATAGTGTGTCAGTATGAAAGTCGGTGCGTGATAAGGCGGATTGTCACCCCACCAGCCCTTCCATTGATCATCCGGCCATTCGCCGCGAATGGGCCCGAACATGTTGCGGCCGAGGATGAAGGCACCGAAACCCTCCATTGCGCGATGGCCGAACCGGTCATCAAGGCCGGTTTCTCCGTCGCCTTTTCCGAGCATCTGACGAAACGCCCGCGTCGGGAAAAACCACTGAAAAAGCTCCTCGCCTCGCAGACCGAGCGGGCGCTCCAGACCCTGGTCAATACCCGCAGCGAAACCATCAAGCGAGACACTGAACCCAGAAACCTTTACTTTAGTCATTCGTACCTCCATCCGCACCGACTCCATAAGGGCAGAGATCCGCACCGGCGCATTGCGGTCAACTCTATCCTGCAGGACGATTGGGATTGTCGGGAGCCGACAATTTCCAAAAAATTTTTCGATAGTGCCGAATGAGGCTTGGGAATACCTGCGGCGACGGTACAGAACCCTGGTGACAGGAGAGCTATCAAGGCACTTCGCTGGTTCTTGGCCAGCATGTTATCGTCCCGTACGATCGGCACCCCGATCAAATTTCGCGGGCGAGCCAACGAACCATATTGGCCATCAGTATGTCATAGCTATCCCAGCGCATGAATTCATCCGACAGCCAGTGAGGACCGATATCTGTCATCCAGGCAAGCGATCGTCCGGCGCCATAGTCGCGCACGGTGAGAAGCGGCAGCTCTCGCCCGCGATTGATGCAATGGATCAGGGTCGCCGTTTCGACATTCGTCCTGGCAACGACACGGTTCATGCCGAGGACGAAAGGGATTGAAGACTTCAGTCCTGCGAGCACCGGATGGATGGCGTCAACAATCAAAGGGTCAAGTCCCTCAGGCGCCTCCAGCCCGTCCGGATGGGGGCTGATCTCGACAGGCATGCAGTCTTCAACGGCCGTGCCATGGAACATTGCGGAACCATCCATGCCCTGGAAACCTGTGTAGCCCCCGGCCATCATCAAGCCCCCTCCATGCTCCACCCAGTGGCGGAGCAATTCCAGACGGTTGACCGAGCGCTGCCCCGTTCTGGTTTCTGGCGTATAGAGCAGCGACAACGCACCCACATCCGAGATGACGACAGCGGAGTATTGACCGAGTGCCTCGAGTGACCTTGGGAATTCTGCCTCGCATCGTTCGCCACCGATCTGAACGACATCTATGCCCTGGGCCGCGAGCGCCTCGATGTAGCGCGTTGCGCCGTTTAAGTATCGGGACGAGGCGCCAACCTCCATGCCCTTGGAGGCAAACGACGTGACGTGAAAGGTCTCGCCCGCGAGCAATACCGGCTTCATGATAAATCCTTCTATGGAAGAGAGGGCAACGCCTGAGTGGCGTTGCCCGAAGCGTATCAGAATTTGAATTCTTCGATATTCGCCGGCGTCACGATCTTGGCTGGTCCAAGCAGGACTTCGCCCTTTGCTCCGACCTTATACGATCCAAGGCGACCTGCGGTGAATGTTTCGCCTTCCTTGCCGGTAACCTTGCATTGCGCGACGGCCTGAGCCGCATAATAGGTCAGATATCCGAGATCCTTGACGTTCCACCAGATATCCTGGACGGAGCCATCCTGGATGTACTTCTTGATCAACGTTGCAGGCGCAAGGCCGGTGAGCTTGATCTTGCCGAGAAGACCGGCCTGGTCCATGGCGCGCGCCGCTGCCGGCAGACCGATGCCGGCAGGGATGATGATGCCCTTCAGGTTGGGAAATGCTTGCGCAAGACCGAGCGCTTGCTGCTGGTTCACCTGCTCGCTCTCCTGGCCGTAGGCGACCTGAACGAGCTTCATCTTGGCGTATTTCTTGTCGCCTTCCATCTTCTTCTTCATGAAGGCGATCCAGGCGTTCTGGTTCGCAGCAGTCGGCGTGGAGGACAGGATAGCGAAGTCGCCCTCATAGTTGATGAGCTGGCCCATCGATTCCAGCATCATCTCGGCCAGGCTGTCGCCGGCGGCCTGATTGAGGAACACCGTACGTGCATTCGCCGCCACATCAGAATCGTAGGAGACGATCTTGACACCCTGCTTTTCAGCGCGGCGAAGAGCAGGAGCAACGGCGTTTGCATCATTGGCTGAGATGGCGATAACGCCGACCTTCTGCGAGACCAGATTGTTGATGAAGTCGATCTGCGCTTCGGCGGTTGCCTGCGAAGGCGCCTGCTTGATCGCCTTGCCGCCGATCTCACCTGCAGCCTCTTCGGCACCGGTCTGGGCAACCTGGAAGTACGGATCGGTGTCGAGCTTCGGCAGGAAGCCGACGGTCACGGGAGCCTTCGCGCAATCCTCCGCGCTTGCCGTTGCAACGCTCGCAATCAGGGTGCTGGCAAGAAGTATCGATGTCAAAATCTTGGATTTCATGTGGTTTCCTCCTCTTAAAATCCGGCTTGAATGAACAAACGAGCCGCCGGAGGCTACTCGTTTGCCTTTGGCTTGAAGTAATAGGTTCTGACGCTGGCAAAGATCCGCTCAGCCGCATTGCTGGCGAGTAGCGAGACAATCAGAAGAAGGCCGATGACGGTCCCCTGCGCATCGCCACCGATCTGCAGCAGGCCTAGCACATTGCGGATGGTGGCAAACAGCAGGAGCGCCCAGAGCACACCCGTCAGCTTGCCCTTGCCTCCGAAAACGCTGATGCCGCCAAGAAGAGCTATGGTGATGACATCAAGCTCGATGCCCAGCGCATTGTTGGCGCGGGCATTGGCAAGACGCGCGGCATAGACCATGCCCGCTGCTGCACAGACGACACCGGAGGTGATGAACAGGCCGAGCACCGTGCGGGCCAGGCGGATGCCTGAATAGCGCGCCGCTTCCGGGCTGCCGCCAATGGCATAGATCCGGCGTCCGAGCGGCATCTTCTGAAGAGCAATCGCAAACAGCGGCGCCAGCACGATGAAAGGGACGATGGTCCAGGGAACAGCCGTATCACCGACCGTGTTGATACCGAAATCGAGGAAGCTGTCCGGGAAGTCGTTGATCGAGTCAGAGCCGAGCAGGATGTATCCGATGCCTCTGAAGAGTGCCATCGTACCCAGCGTTACCACGAGTGACGGCAGCCCCAGCTTCGTGACGAGAATTCCATTGAACGCTCCGCAAGCGGCACCTGCGAGCAAGGTCAGCGGAATAGCCAGGTAAAGGGGAAACTCCGCCTGCGTCAGCAAGCCGAAGACGACGCTCGTGAGCGCCAGCGTGCTGCCGACCGAAAGGTCAATCTCACGGGCAATGATCAGGAAGACCATCGGCAGGACGATCAGCGCCCGTTCGGAAATCCCGGCCACTGCCTGCGAGATGTTGAAGGTCGAAGCGAAGTTCGGCACGGCGAAAATCGCGTAAAGTATGACAAGGATGGTGATGGCGGCAAGGAAATTGTCCCAGTTGCCGATGCGGGCAACGAAGTCCGTCTTGCGCTTCGATGTGTCTGTCATGAATGCGCACCTCCACGGGACGCGCGGCGGGCGACATAGGCGTCGATGCCGATGGCGACAAGAATGACGAGGCCGTAGACGCCCTGCAGCCAAAGCGGATCGACGCGCACCAGTGTCAGGCCGTTATTGATAACCAGCAGCAGCAGAGCACCGGCGGCAACGCCAAGCACCGTTCCCGAACCGCCGCGCACCGCGACACCGCCAACCACGACGGCTGCGATAACGGTAAGTTCGAAGCCATAGGCGACACGGGCATCGACGGTGGCGTAACGCGACGCCCACAGCGCGCCGTCGAAGCCTGCCAGCAGACCTGCCGCGGCAAAGGCCAGCAGGATTCGCGGCCTGGCCGGTATGCCGATCAGCCGGGCACCATCCGGGTTGGAGCCGATCGCAAAAAGTTCGCGGCCAAGCGAGGTGTAGCGGAGGATGTAACCGGCAACCAGCAACGTGGCGATGGCTATCAGGAGGATCGCCGGGACACCGAGGATATTAGCGCTGGTCATATCCAGCCAGGATTGCGGAACCTGATCGGCGCTCACTTGCGTGCCGCCGGCCCAAATGCTGTTCAAGCCGCGGAAGACGGACATCGTACCCAGCGTCACGACGATTGCCGGCACCTTTCCATAGGTGATGATCAACCCATTCACAGTGCCTGCGACCAGGCCGATGCCGCAAGCGAGCAGCACGCCGCCGGCCACTCCGATCTCGGGATGAGCATGCAGGGTCGAGGCAGCACCATAGGCGGCAAGGCCGATGATGGCGGCTACCGACAGATCGATGCTTCGGGTAATCAGCACCAGCATCTGTGCGATGGCCACGATCACCAACAAACCGGCATCCATGGCCAAGGCGGAAAGGTTCGCGCCGCTCAGCATGCGAATATTCAGGATCGATATGGGTATGATCACCGCAAGCATTGCGGCGACGAGCCCAAATTCTCGGCGCGAGAATATTTGCCTCAGAAGGCTTTGCTGCGGCTGAAGCTCGACATGCTCGATGCCCGAATGGACCGGCTTGGCGACAAGGTCGCCATCGACCTTCTGAATGACGGAGTCGGTCGCAGCGCCAATGACCTTTTCCTGCGTTGCCTCGTCGCGCTCGAACCTTCCTGAGATGTGCCCTTCGCGCAGGACGATCATCCTGTCGGACATTCCGAGCAATTCGGGCAACTCCGACGAGATGAGGATGATCGCCATGCCCTGGCTGGCAAGATCGGCCATCATTGCATGGACGTCCGCCTTGGCCTGGACATCGATGCCCTGTGTCGGCTCGTCGAGGATGAGAATCCGCGGCTTAGTCGCCAGCCATTTTGACAGGACGACCTTCTGCTGATTGCCGCCCGACAGGGAGCTGACCGGCTGTCCGTAGGAGCTGAAACGAAGACGCAGCCGATCGAGGAAGGGCTCGGCAAGTTTGAGCTCTTTCGAGCGCGACATCATCCCGCCGCTGGTTGCCTCATCGAGAACTGTCAGCGAGGCATTGTTGAGGATCGAGAAATCCATGACCAGGCTTTGGCCGATGCGATCCTCCGAGACATAGGCGATACCTTGCTCCATGGCGGCGCTTGCCGACCCGAAGCGGACAGCATTGCCATCGATCGCGATCGTGCCTGACGTGGGTTGATCAATGCCGAAGAGCACCCGCGCGATCTCGGTGCGACCGCTTCCGACGAGGCCGCCAAAGCCGAGGATTTCTCCTGCCCGCAGCTGGAACGAGATATCTTCGAAGGTGCCCTTTCGCGTGAGGTTGTTGACCTCGAGCACGACATTGCCTGGTGTCGCGGTGTGGCGCGGATACAGTCCGTCAAGCGACCGCCCGACCATCATCTGGATGGCACGCTCGCGGGATAGATCCGCCGTCAGTTCCGTGCCGACGAGGCGCCCATCGCGCAGAACGGCAATCCGGTCGGCGACGCGGTAGATTTCATCCATCCGGTGCCCGACGAACATCATGGCGACGCCGCGTTTGCGCAGCCCATCCACCACGCCGAATAGACGCTCGACCTCGCGCTGCGAGAGGGCGGCTGTGGGTTCATCCATGATCAGCACGCGGGCATCGAGCGACAGGGCGCGGGCGACTTCCACCAACTGCTGTTCCGATGTCCGCAACTTGCCAAGAGGCTGGGAAACGTCGGCATCGAGGCCAATAGTCCTGAGAAGGCGCGCGGCCTCTGCCTGCATGGCACTGTAGTCGAGCTTCCACTTCGTGCCGGTCTGTCCGATGAAAAGGTTTTCAGCAATGCTCAGATCGGAAAAGAGCCCCGGATGCTGGTGCATGACGGCTACGCCGGAATGCTGTGCCTCAAGCGGCGACGAAAACCGCTTTTGCTGGCCACCGATTATCACCGCGCCCGTGTCAGGCCTGTGGACGCCCGCAAGCAGCTTCACGCAGGTGCTCTTGCCCGCGCCATTCTCTCCAAGCAGAGCAAGGACTTCCCCCGCCCGAAGCTCGATGGTGACATCGGACACGGCGACGGTGCCGCCGAATATCTTCGTGACGCCGGCAAGCGATGCAACGACACCATTGCCATTCGGCAAGGAGTTCACCGGCGAGAGGGGTGCCGCCTCAAGCATGGTCAACACCGCAGTTATCGCTGCGGGAATGCGGGGCCTGGCTCTTGCAGGAAATCATTTGGGGGTCCTCACCAAGTCTCTCTCGACACGCCAGCTCCCTTTGGCGTATTTATTAAAGCAGTTTACTATAATTGTTGTTGAAGTCCGTCAAGAGCAGTCGTAAAGGTCTTTTTGACAATCGACAGGCGGCGCGTAAAAGAACGCATCAGGGCAAGTTTTCGGGACGTGGGAGCAGGCAAATGGCGGGCAAAGGCAGTAACTCTGTTCAGTTACGCCACTACAATGAGCGTGTCGTTCTCGACGCCGTTCGCCGGTTTGGCGAAACCTCGAAAGCAGAAATCGCCAGGTTCGCGCACCTCACCCCGCCCGCCGTCGCGACGATCGTCGACGCCCTCGTGGCCGGCGGTTATCTTGTTGAAAATGGAAAACGTTTTGGCGGCAAGGGCCAACCGTCTGCGATGTACGGGCTTGCGAAAGACGGAGCCTATTCCATTGGCCTCCACGTCGGGCGCCGAGCGATGGATGCGATTCTGACGGATTTTTCCGGCGAGACGGTTGCCTTCGAGACACACGAATATGATCACCCCAATCCGGTCGGCATCAAGGAACTCGGCGACGCAGCAATCGCCCGCTTCAGAAGCGAACTCGGCAGGGAAGGTCAGAGGCGCCTCATCGGGATCGGCATCTCGGCGCCCTATTTCATCGGCGGATGGGATGAGGAACTGGGCTTTCCATCCGACGTGCAGATGGAGTGGCGTACCTTCGATCTGAGGTCGCATTTTGCCGAAAGCCAGGATCTTCCCGTGATGATCGAGAACGATGCGTCTGCGGCAGCGGTTGCCGAACTGGTCTATGGCCTGGGCAAGCAATATTCCGACTTCCTGCACATATCGCTCAGCACCTTTGTCGGCGGCGGCCTTGTTCTCGACGGCACCTTGCAGACCGGCCCGAACGGCAACACGGCGGCATTCGGCCCATTTCCCGTAACGCACTCGACACTGAATTCTGTCCCGAAACCTTCGGGGAAATTCGATGTCCTGCTCCACCGTGCTTCCATTTTTACCCTCGTCCATCATCTGAGATTCAACGGGTTCGATATTACCCGGGTCCGCGATCTCGATCCCATGCCGGCAGCGGCACAAAAACTTGTGTCCGAATGGCAGGAGGATTGCGCTGATGCATTGGCGCAGGCGCTTATCGGAAGCATCTCGGTTGTCGACGTCGAAGCCGTGGTTATTGACGGATTGCTGCCGCAAGCCCTGCTTGCGGATACTGTCGAACGGATCAAGCGCTGTTTCGCGGAGATGATACCACCGGGCCTTATTGCCCCTGTTATCAGCGCGGGGATCCTCGGCGCACGCGGCTCGGCGCTGGGAGCGAGCCTGATGCCGATTTACGCGATGTTCGGCCCGGATACCGGAGTCCTGATGAAAAAGGGGCTCGACAAGAAACCGCTCATGATCGGCTCCGAATTCAACCGGCGGGGTGGATAAACTGCACAGGCGCCGATGTTGCTTGTTCGCGTCCAGCACCCAAAGGCAACATGGTGAGATCACCTCCGGGTGGCTCCTGTCCGGCCGTGCATTTGGCCAATAGCAAGACTTTGCGCACCCCGCAGCCTAGCGCCCTTAGGATATCATCGCATTCCGATAAGAAGGTCCGTTGCGAGGGTCGACCCCGCAACGGATAACCATTGGTCTGTGCCGTTATGGCAGCCGGCTCCGTTCTACCTGACGAAGGGTCTCCGTCGCGGATTTCAGCTGAGCGCGCGTGTACATGAGCGCGTGGGATGCAAGATCATAGCCGTCTTCCCAGAGATTGCGCCAGATGCCGAGAATGCCTTCCAGCGGCTGGCCCACGACGCGGGACGAGAAGCTTTCGAACGTGATCGGACCGGTATAGCCGGAGGCGACGAGCGCGCGGAATACGCCGGCCAAGTCGATCGTGCCGGAGCCGAGATAGCCACGGTGGGAGTCACCGGTGTGGAAATATCCGAGATAGCTGCCGGTATCCTTGATCGCGGAGGGAACATCGGATTCCTCGATGTTCATGTGGTACACGTCGAGGTGCACTTTCACATTATCGGCGCCGATGCGCTTGCAGAGCTCAACACCCTGCGAGGCGGTGTTGAGAACGTTGGATTCGTAGCGGTTCACAACTTCAAGGCCGAGCGTGATGCCGCTCTTCGCCGCGATTTCCGCGACCTGACCCAGAATGTCGACAGACATGGCGACGCCGGCAGCTGTCGTCGGAACGCTGCTCTTCTGGAATGCGGAGTGCAGAATGCCGCAGACATGCGTTGCGCCGGCATCGCGTGCAAGCGCCAGCGCTTCCACAAGCTTTGCCTTGCCGCGCTTGCCCTTCTCGATATCGCCGCTCGAAATATCCGTATCGGCATCAAGGCCGAGCGAGAAGTTGATGCCGATGCCATGCTTTTCCAGCGCCCGGCGCGTGAAGTCGATATCGATGGAGCTTGGATCGAGCGCCGGTGCTTCGATGAAGTCGTATCCGACCTCGGCCGACTTGGCGATTGCACGTTCGCATTCGTCGTGGCTCCAGCCCTTTTCCCAGACCAAGGCGTGTACACCCAATTTGTTCATGGCAATGCTCCTAGTTTTTGCACAAAAGATCTTGCTTCCCGGAAACCTTCGTTTTCCGGGTTGCGGTGTTGATGTGTCGGTGGATCGCCTTAGTTGCGATCAGCCGGATGGCTCAATTGTTGTCGATACGGAGGTCGGGATCAGCGCTTCCCTGCATGATCGCGCGTCCGTTCGGCAAATCGTTCTCCTCGACCTTGCGGTCGATCTCGCTCGGATCGAGGCCATAGCTGCGCCATCGAGCCTGCAGCCTTTCGCGCAGCTCTGCCTCGCCAACATCGACAAAGACGGTGAAGTCGAAGATTTCCTTCAGCCTGTCCCAAGGAGCCTGCCGAGCCAGCAGGTAGTTTCCTTCACAGACGATGATATCCGTTGACTTCGGAATGAGCCTGCCGCCGGCCCGGGAAATCTCGATCGATCGATCGAACACAGGCACCGCGACGAGATCGTCTTCATTCGCCTTCAGGCGATTGAGCATATGGCGCAGGCCATGCGCATCGAACGTGTCGATGGCGCCCTTATAGGCAAGGCGGCCGATCTGCTTGAGAACGGCGTCGTCATAGTGATAGCCATCCATCGGGAACAAAGCCGCGCTGATGCCGTGATTGCCGGCGATCAGCTCAACGATGCGCTCGGCGACCGCAGACTTACCGGAGCCCGGCGCACCGGCGATGGCGACGAGCACTCTCCGGCCGCCGCCGGCGGTAAACCGTTGCGTGGCGATCTCGGCGATCTCGCGAGCATTTTTTTCTAACGTGGTCAAAGCAACTCCGATCCTGCCGCTGTCAGCTCAAGCCAAATTGCGCAGCCTTGCCGCGCAAGAACCCAAGMCCATGATCCAAAMCCTCTTCTGCATCGCGAGCTACCGGACGCCAGGTCGAGATGTCGCCCGCCATTTCAGCCGGCATGCTCACGAAGCTTTCGAGCGTCAGCGCGCCCTTGAAGCCGATGGCCGAAAGTGCCGTGAAGATCGAATCCCAGGGGACGTTGCCGGCACCCGGCGTTCCTCGGTCGCTCTCGGACATATGCATGTATTTGAGGTGGTCGCGTGCCACGATAATGCCGTTGGCCGCGCCCTTCTCCTCCATGTTCATGTGGAACGTGTCCAGATGAACAAAGACATTGTCCATTCCGATACGCTCGACCAGCGCAACGGCCTGCTCGGCGGAATTGATCAGATGGCTTTCATAGCGATTGACGGCCTCGACACCCAGCTGGATACCAAGCGTTTTTGCGTGTTTGGCGGTTGTTTCTAGCGCACGCGTAAGATTATCGTACTCGCCCTGCGTCGGCGGAAAACCCGTGCGCTCGTTCGTTCCGCCATAGGTGACGCCCGTCAGGGCCTCGCCGCCCATTTCAGCTGCCTTGTCCATCGCGGCCGTGAGATGCGCGATCGCCGCGTCCGGGCGAATGGATGCCCAGGCCGGCTGTGGTAAGACAAGCGAGCAGGCAGCACGGATACCATGCCGATCCAGCAGTGCGCGCGTATGCTGTGCGTCGACGGAAGGCGCGTCGAGCAGAGGAATCTCAATCAGATCCGCCTTGTGTTTTGCCGCACCGGCAATCGCCCGCTCCGCGCCAGCGCGGTCCCAGGTCATTGTCCACATGGCGGCGTGAATGCCAAACCCCTGCACCGTCATAATGTCTCTTTCTGTATTGCGTCATGGAGCGAAACGATCGCTCGCGATGTCATATCTGTCGGCAGCTTCATGCGAGCACGTCCACCCATGCACCGTTCGCCGACGACGACCGAACGCAGGCGTCGACAAACTCCAACCCCTCCACGCCTTCTCTTATGCCGGGGAGCGAGAGCTTCCGGTCGGTCGCCTTGCCACGAAGCACCAGCGCCGCGTCACGATAGAGATTGGCGAAGGCCTCAAGGAAACCTTCGGGATGGCCGGCAGGTATCCGGATCGAGCCCGTATTGCCTGATGTCGCCTGCGCGCCACCCCGAGTGAGGAGCTGCTTGGGCTTGCCATATTGCGTAAACCAGAGCCGGTTCGGATCTTCCTGTTCCCATTCGAGGCCGCCCTTGGAGCCGTAAACCCGGAATGTGAAGTGGTTCTCGTTGCCGACCGCGACCTGGCTAACCCACATCGTACCCTTGGCGCCATTCTCGTAGCGCAAAAGGATCGATGCATTATCGTCAAGCCGGCGTCCGGAAACGAAAGACGAGAGATCAGCCAGTAGATGCGAGGGGCGGCGACCGAGCACGAACGTGGATAGATTGTAGGCGTGCGTGCCGATATCGCCGATCGACCCACCGGCGCCGGATTTCGAAGGGTCCGTGCGCCACTCCGCGCCCTTTGCCCCACGATGCTCCATCGGCTCCGTCAGCCAGTCCTGAACATATTCGGCATGGAAGGTTCTGATCTCTCCCAATTCACCGGCGGCGACCATGTCACGCATCTGACGGACCATCGGGTAGCCGGTATAATTATGCGTCAGGAAGAAGTGCTTGCCTGTCCGGCCGACAATCTTTTCAAGCTTAATCGCATCTTCGAGCGTTGCGGTTACCGGCTTGTCGCAGATGACGTGCAGACCCGCTTCGAGGCATGCCTTGGCCGCTTCGAAATGGAGATGGTTCGGCGTCGCGATGACGACTGCCTCTATGGCATCAGCCCTTGCCTGCTCGCCGTGGATCATGTCTTCGATACTGCCATAGGCACGCGAGGCCTCGACGCCGATATCTTCGGCCGAGCTCTTGTTGCGTTCGGCATCCGAGGAAAAGACACCGGCTACGACGTCGTACAATCCGTCCATTCTGGCAGCGATGCGATGGACACCACCGATAAATGAACCCCTGCCGCCGCCGACCATGCCTAGTCGAATTCTTGTCATCTCATATCCTTTTGAAGGCGATCGCCAGGGGCCGTCACTGCGCAGGGATCGTGCGCACGGTCATCGGCGTGTACAGCTAGTTTTCGGGGGGGGGGTGAACAGGCTTGCGAACAACCCCGCGGGGGGGTTCACGCGCTCTCAAGGCGCAGGTGACACGCTTGTGCGCCATCGGACTGTCGCGCTTCTTCATGCGCCGTTGCAGCATCTCCCAGCAAGCCTCGCTGAGTTCCTCCAAGGGCTGCTCGATCGTGCTGACATAGGGTCGCAAAACGGTCATCCAATCGGAGTCGTCAAAGCCGAGCAAGGATACGTCGTTCGGAAACGCCAGATCGACCGCCCTGATCGCCTTGGCTGCTCCGAGCGTCGCCACATAGGCGGAGGCGAAGATCGCGGTCGGCCGATCCGCGCGCCTCAGCTCCTGCTCCAGCGCACTCCGGCAGCTCTCGATCGTCAGCCCTCCATAGACGACATTGGCGTCCGGCAAGCCTGCCGCAGCCATCGCCTTGCGGTAGCCCGATACACGCTCCTCCATGTTGCCGAGGCCAAGTGCCGTCGCCAGAAAGGTTATGCGTTTGTGGCCGAGATCGATGAGATGCTGTGTTCCCGTCAATGCAGCCTGTTCATTGTCGGCGGACACAGTATCGAACCCCTCGACCGTAAAAGCGCGGTCGACGAGGACCGTCGGCACGCCGTTGATGCTGGAATTCGGGGACGGATCGATTGAATCGCCACTCGACGAGATGATCAACCCATCGACCTGACGGGACACGAGCGCCTTTATCCTCTCCTTCTCTTCCGCCACCTCTTCGTGGCTGCTCATCAGAAGGGTCTGAAATCCCGATTTCAGGGCACGAAGTTCAAGCTCCTTGACCAGCCCGGAAAAGAACGGGTTGGTCAGGTCCGGGACGACGATCCCGATGGTTTTCGTTTTCCCGAATCGAAGGCTGGAGGCGAGGTGATTGGGCCGATAGTCGAGAGTTGCGATGGCATCGAACACAGCTTTGCGCAAAGGCTCCGCCACCAGCTTCCTTCCGGTGAGGACGTTCGAAACCGTGCCAGGAGCGACGCCGGCAAGAGCCGCCACGTCCTTGATCGTCGGAGCTTTCTTCGCGCCGCTATTTGCCATGTTCACTCTCGCCATTCTCGTTGATTCCTCCGATCATAACGATCCCTATCCCGGCATCAAAGATGGCGTCAGCGGCGCGTACCGATCAGCCGGTCCAGCGAGACCGCAAGGATGATCAGGCCACCCATGACCACGAGCTGGTAGAAAGTCGGAACACGCAGAAGATTGAGGCCGTTGCTGATCGTGCCGATGATGAGGCCGCCGATGACGACGGAGGGAATTCTCCCTTTGCCACCAAAGAAGCTCGTTCCGCCGATGATGGCCGAGGCGATGGCGAAGGTCTCGAAACCGGTTCCCGCAGCAGGCTCCGCCGCGCCGAGGCGGGCGGTGCTGAGAACGCCGGCAAGCCCAGCACAAAGCCCCGAGATCATGAAAACCATCAGCGTATGGAACTTCACATCGATCCCTGAAAAGAACGCCGCCTCCTTGTTTCCACCGACCGCGTATATGTTCCTTCCAAGGCGGGTCTGTCGGGTCATCCACCAGAGGATCAGCGCCATCGCGAGCGCAACGATGATCGGCACCGGAACGTAGAATAGCGAGCCTGTCAGCGCATCCGTGAAGGCATAGGGGAAGCCGAAGACCGGCGTTGCGCCTGAGATGATCAAGGTGACGCCACGGAAGATGGCATTGGTGCCAAGCGTGATAATGAAGGGGTGCAATCCGGTAAAATTGACCAAAAGGCCGTTGATGGCTCCAAGCAGAATGCCGACGCCAGCGCCGCCTATCAGCACGGCAAGCCAGGGATCGAAACCCATCAGCAGCAGCTTGCCTGTCACGATACCTGCAAGCGCCAGGATGGAGCCGACGGAAAGATCGATGCCGGCGATCAGAATCGGGAAAAATTCACCCAGGGCAAGAAGGATCGTGATCGAGCTCTGAAGCACGATCTGCACCAGATTATCCTTGCGCAGGAAGTAGGCCGGCGACAGGATGCTGAAAAGCACAAGGATGACGATGAGTATGCAGAGAGTACCGTAGGTCTCCCAGAATTTTTCAAGGCGGCCCATCAGGCAACTCCTCCGATTGCATATTGTAGAAGCATTTCCTCATTGGCAGTGGCGCCCTCGACGAGGCCGCCGATCGAGCCGGCGCGAAACACCGCGATCCGGTCGCAGACGGCAAGAATCTCAGGCAGCTCGGAGGAAACGACGATCACGGCCTTGCCCTCGTCAGCCAGCTTTCGAATGATCGCGTAGATTTCTGCCTTGGCGCCGACATCGATCCCGCGTGTCGGTTCATCGAAGATGAAGACCTCCGGGTTCGTCGCCATCCATTTGCCGACCAGCACCTTTTGCTGGTTGCCTCCCGACAGTTCCGTTACGAGTTGGTCGACGGACCGGGCCTTGACGGCCAGTCGCTTGCTTTCGCGCTCGGCAAGCGCCCTGTCGGCCCGCGACGAGACAAGCCCCAGAGCGCCGCGCAGCGGAGATGCCTTGACGCGCGCGGACACGACGGTGTTTTCCATGATCGTGAAGTTGGGCATGAAGCCGGTCTGCCTGCGGCTTTCGGTGATATAGGCCATGCCGCTCTTCAGCGCCCTCAAAGGGTTACGCGGAGTGATATCCCGCCCATTGAGAACGATGGATCCGGACGCCCGCTTTTCGGCGCCGAACAGGCAATTCATCAATTCCGTCCGACCGGACCCGATCAGCCCGGCAAAACCGAAGACTTCACCATGATGGACGTCGAAACTGACATCCCTGACGCGTTTGCGATCGGCTGAGGTGACGTTACGCACCTCAAGCACCGGCGATCCGGCTCGATCGATTGGATGCGGCGAAAGGAATTTCTGCTGTACGACGCGACCCACCATCATGCGGATCAGGTCGTCATTCGTGTGCTCGGCGATCAGGCCCGTGCCGTTGGAACTGCCATCCTTCAAGACCGAGAAGCGATCGCCGATGGCCCGTACTTCATCGAATTTATGCGAAATGAACAGGATCGCCATGCCCTGCTCCCGAAGCTTGCGAACAAGATCAAGCAGACGGTCGACCTCGATTTTGGTCAACGACGAGGTCGGCTCGTCCATGACCAAAACCCGGACCTTGCCCATCAGCGACTTGGCGATTTCGAGTATTTGCCGGTGAGCGATCGGAAGCTCGGCGACGGGTCGCCGAAGATTTATATCGAGACCAAGCTGCGAGAGAATGGCCCGGGCTTCCGTCTCCATTCTCTTCCAGTCGATCATCGGAAAGCCGAAACGCCGCTTGGTGCGAAGGCGCCCGACGAACAGGTTCTCGAGAGCCGAGAGTTCGTTGATGACGCTTAGTTCCTGATAGATGATGGAGATGCCGGCTTCCGAGGCATCCGCCGGTGTCAACTGCGAGAACGGGTTACCGTCAATCTCGATCGTCCCGGCGGTCGGCTGATAGATGCCGGACAGCACTTTCATCAGTGTGGATTTGCCCGCGCCGTTCTCACCGAGCACGACGTGAACTTCTCCTGCATGGATATCGAGATCGACACCTTTCAGTGCGCGAATGCCGCCGAAGGACTTCTCAATCCCTCTCATCCTGACGATCGGAGTTTTCAAGGTCTTTTCGCCATTCTCCATGGCCATACTCCTTACGGGAGAGATGCCGCCGCGGTTGGTTTAGTCCGCGGCGGCCTGGCGTTATTTGGTGACGAGCACGGAGTCGACGGCGACCTGCTTTGCCTGCGTATCGACCGGCGTCAGCGAACCCTTCTTGGCGGCTGCGACGACAAGTTCGAGACCATCTGCGCCGAGCTTCTGCGGATCCTGGGCAACCGTCGCCGTCAGACGACCGGCATTGACGGAATCTCTTGCTTCCGGCGCACCGTCAGTTCCAACAACAATGACCTGGCCCGCCTTGCCGGCATTCTGCACGGCCTGAACGACGCCGAGCGCCATCGTATCGTTGGCGCAATAGAATGCCTTCAGATCCGGCGAAGACTGCAGGATGTTGCTGGCCACATCGAGGGCCTTGAGGCGGTCCCAATCGGCCGGCTGGCTCGCGACCAGCTTGAC
>BFBZ01000011.1_pt30 | contig 18754 bp, 16 predicted proteins | sample 1888401 | NCBI WGS metagenome assembly BFBZ01 (sample SAMD00112614, study PRJDB3348) | symbiont metagenome | host: Chara braunii | reverse complement strand
GCCGCGGCGGCGGCGCACGACGCCGGAGACCTGGACGGCGCCCTGGCCCAGGCCGACCGGGCGCTGGCGTGGTGGAACCCCGGCCTGGGCGATTCGCTGCGCATGGCCGCCCTGCACGAGCGGGGCATGGCGCAGCTCGACCGCGCCGTCTGGCTCGAGGCGGCCGAGGCGCTCGAGGAGGCGGCGCGCGGGCGGCGCGAGCTGGGCGAGCGCGACGCGGCGCTCGGCAGCATCTCCGCCGCGTCCAGCGCCCGCTGGATCCTGGGGCAGCACGACCTGGCGCTGCGCTCCCTCCAGGACCACCTCACCCGGAGCCGCGACCCCGCCGCGCCGCCGTCCGCGGCGCGTGCCGAGGCGCTGACCCACGCGGCCGGCATGGCCGCGATGACCTCCCGCTTCTCCGACGCGATGGCCCACGCGGGCGAGGCGCGCTCCGAGGCGACCTCCGCGGGCGCCGACGACACGTCGACGCGGGCGCTGATCTTCATGGGGATGGCCGAGAGCGGCCGCGGGGGCCCCGGAGGTCTCATGCACCTGGCCCGCGCCCGCCGCGAGGGGGAGCGCGCCGCCGGCGCCTTCGCACGCAACGCGACCCTGGCGATGATCCACGAGAGCCACGTGCTCCTGGCCGTCGGGCGCCCCGCCGACGCCGCCTCCTGCGCCCGCGACGGGATCGTCCGCGCCCGCGACCTCGGGCTGCGCGAGCACGAGCTGGTGCTGATCGGGAACCTCGGCGAGGCGCTCGCCGCCTCGGGCGCCCTGCCCGACGCCCGCCGCGAGCTGGAGGCCGCCGTCGCCGGGTGGGCCGAGCTGGAGGGCGGCGCCCACTCGCCCGCGGAGCCGGGCATGGCGTGGCTGCTGCTCGCGGAGGGGCGCATCGAGGACGCCCTGTCGCGCCACCGCGCGCTGTCGTCCCGCGAGGGGCCGGAGCTGTTCGAGCAGGTCGCCCCGATCGCCACCGGGCACGCCCTGGCGGCGCTGGCAGGGGGCGGCCCGGACGAGGCGGCGACCGCGGTCTCGCGGGCCCTGGAGGCGTGGCGCCGCACCGACGACCGCCTGACCTCCATCCCCCTGCTCGCGGTCGGCGCCGAGGCCCTCGCGGGCGAGGAGGCCGCCCGCTGCGTGGCCGCGCTGGTGGAGATGGACGCGGCGGGCATCGCCCTGGCCGCCCCGTCGTCGGCCTACGCCCGCGGCGTGATGGCCCGCGGCGGCCGCGGCGCGGCCAGCGACCTGCGCGCCGCCGCCGACGGCTTCGAGGCGCTCGGGCTGAAGTGGTGGGCGGGTCGGTCGCGGTTCGCCGCCGGCCTGGCCGACGGCCGCTCCGACGCCGCCGCCGAGGACCTGCTCGCCGCCCGGCGGGCGTTCCGGGCCATGGGCGCCGACGGCTGGCGCCGCCGCGCCGAGGCCCGCCTGCGCGCCATCGGCCGGCGCATCCCCACCCGTTCGCGGCCGCCCACCACCCCGGGCGCCGGGCTGTCGGCGCGCGAGCTGGAGGTGCTGGCGGAGCTGGCGCTCGGGCTGCGCAACCGGGACATCGGGGAGCGCCTGTTCATCAGCGAGCGGACCGTCGCGCGCCACCTGGTCCAGATCAACGCGAAGCTCGGCGTCACCAACCGGACGGCCGCCGTCCGGGTGGCCCAGGAGATGGGCCTCCTCTCCCCCCGGGAGCTCGGCACCACCCCCTAGAACGGGCTCGGGACCGAGTCGCGGATGGATGGTCAATTTTGACCATGATCGCCGTTCGGACCCGCGGATAGCGTGCCGCCCGTCCGTTGTGCCCGGACCCGAGGTGAGACCAGGTGGGAACCATGACCGAGCCGATGCCGGAGACCCATGGCGGCATCAACCCCGAGGAGCCGCCCCTGAACGGCGCGGAGCGCGCCGCCCTGCGGAGCTTCCGCCGCGCGGCCCTGACGTCGCGCGGGTACCGGGCCCACCTGGAGCGCACCGGCGTCGACCACCGGCTGGTGACCCGCATCTCGCAGGTGCCGTACACGGACAAGCGGATCGTCTTCGACGGCGGGATCGAGACCTGGCTGGAGGGTGGCCGCGTCGCAGACGCGGCCGAGCTGCTCACGTCGAGCGGCGCGACCGGGTTCTTCTCGGTGGGCGTCACGTCCCGCGCGGAGCGGCGCGCCCAGGAGCGCACGCTGGACCTGATCATCCGCTCGCTCGGCGGCGGCGAGGACAGCTCGACGCTGGTCCTGAACTGCCTGCCGATGGGCATCGGGGTGCCGACGCGACTCGCGACGGTGGCGACCCCCTCCGTGCACCTGGAGATGGCCGTGGAGCTGCTCGCCCGCGCCGCCGTCCTGCCCGTCCTCTACGAGGAGACCGGCCCCAATGCCCGGCTGGTCGCGGTCCTGCTCGACGAGATCGCTGCCGCCGGGATCGAGGATCTCCACCTCCCCATGCCCTGTCTCTTATACACATCTAGATGTGTATAAGAGACAGGCTGTGCCCTCTCGGTCAGCCCGCTGCTCCGCGAGCTGCTCGCCCGCGCCGCCGACGGCTTCGACCGCGTGGTGATCGCCGCCGAGCCCCTGTTCCTGAAGGAGATGGGCGAGACGGCGCTGCGCCGCGAGGGCCCCGACTTCGCCCGCCGCGTGGTCGCCTGCTTCGTCGGCGGGGAGTGGATCGCCGAGAGCTTCCGCCGCTATGTGTCCGAGCTGTTCGGCTTCCGCGAGGGGCTGGACGACGGCCGGCCCGGCCTGATGGTGTCGATGGGCGCCGCCGAGGTGGGCCTGCACGTCCTGCACGAGACGCCCGAGCTGCGGCGCGCGCGGCGGGTGCTCGACTCCGCCGACCTGCGCCGGGCCCTGTTCGACCGCGACCCCGGCTACTCCCCCACGCTCCTCGCGTGGGACCCGAACCGCTTCTTCGTCGAGCGCCGCCGGCACGACGACGGCACCGGCAGCCTGGTGGTGACCGCGCTCACCCGCCGGCTCCTGCCGCTCGTGCGCTACGACCTCGACGACGAGGCCGACATCATCGCGCCCGACCGCGCGAACCAGCTCCTGGCCGACGCCGGCTCCGACGTCCGCCTGGACCGCCCCGCCATCGCCCTCTGGGGCCGCCGCGGCGCCACCGTCTCCGGACCGGACTGGAGCCTGCGTCCCGAGATCGTGAAGGAGGGGCTGTTCACCACCGCCGCGCATGCGGGAGCGCTGACGGGCCGCTTCCGCATCGCGGCGGAGGGCGGGGCCCCCGCGCTGCACGTGCAGCTGCGCGACGGCGTGGTGGCGACCCCGGGGATGGAGAACGCGCTCGCGCTGATGACGCGGGTGGTCTCCGGCGCCCCCGAGGTCCGGGTGACCGTCCACGGCTACCGGGACTACCCGTACCACGAGGCCGGGGACTTCCAGCACAAGCCGGCCTACGTCGAGCGGGCGCGGTCGTGACAACGGCCGCCCCGCAGGTCGCCTCCTCGGCGCTGTCCACCGCCGAGATCACCGTGAGCCTCGCCGACAGCGTCGCGGACATCGACCGCGCCCTGGCCGTGCTGCACGACGGCTACGTGGAGGCCGGGTACCTCACCCCGCGGCCGTCGGGCCGCCGGATGCACCCCGCCTACCTGAACCCGGGGACCGTCTTCATGCTCGCCCACATGGAGGGCGAGGTGGTCGGCACCTGCGCGATCGTCGCCGACGGCCCGTTCGGCCTGCCGTCGGACCGCGCGTTCCAGGAGGAGAACGACGCCCTCCGCGCGACCTCGGTCGGGGGCCTCTGCGAGTGCGGGTCGCTGACCGTGTCGCGCCGGCACCGGCGCCACACCCGGCGGATCGTGATGCGCCTGTTCGCCACGGCGAGCCGGGTGGCGCGCGACGAGTTCCCCGACTCGACGGTCGTGATCGCCGTGACGCCGGAGAACGAGCGCTTCTACCGCGCGATCGCCGCCGCCGAGCCGGTCGCCGAGCCGCGGCCGCTGTACGGCGCGCCGGCGTCGCTGATGCGTACGACGGGCCGCCTGATCGCGGAGCACTCCGCCGGGCGCGGCACGCCGACGCAGCGGCTGATGGACGCGATGATGAGCGACCGGGGCCCCGACTGGCTCCTGGACGAGCGCACCAACGAGGCGCTTCCGGCGGCCTGGATCGCGACCCTGTTCGAGGAGTCGGGGGCCACCGATCGACTCCTGTCGCAGCTCGCGCTGCTGACCGGGCGGGACCCCGCCCGGCTCGCCCGCGCGGTCGGCCTGGCCGCCCGCACCGAGGCCGCGTAGCCACCCCCGGCCCGGGCGGGCCGTTGCCGCACGCCTCAGGGCGCCCCCCAGGGGTGCCGATATCAGCGTCGTGATCGCGATCCGCGGCAATCACGGCGCCCTCTCGGCTCCCACCGACCGCACCATCCTGCTCACGCTCACGGGTGCGGCGGCCGGTCTGCTGACCCTGGTCCCGTTCGCGTCCCGCCAGGCGGTGGACACGGGCGTGGCCGCTGCGATCACCATCACGCTGGTCAGCGCGCTGGCGGGCCTGGGCCTGCTGGCGACGATGGCCGCCGCGTCCCGCGCGAGCGGCGTCGAGGCCCGCGTGTGGCGCCTCTTCGCCAGCGGCCTGGCCAGCTGGACCCTCGGGTGCGTGCCGTACCTGCTGTTCCTCGCGACGGGCGGCGACCCCGCCAGCCCCGCCGCGTGGTCGCAGATCGGCTTCCTGTGCGCCTACCCGTTCTGGTACCGCGCCCTCTGGCTCATGCGCCAGCCGGCGCTGGAGGAGTCGCGCACCCAGCGCGCCGAGGGCCTGGCGATCGAGCTCGCCGTGCTCTCGCTGCTCTTCGTGATCGTGATCGCGCTGCTGTGGGAGCACTCGCTGCCGGCGGCCGAGAACATCGCCCTCCAGTTCCCGGTGGTGCTGGACCTGCTGCTCCTCGCCGCCCTCTACAACGCGGTCCGCCGCTCCGCCGTGACCCGGCAGGCGGCGTTCGTCTGGTTCGCCTACGCGTTCTCGGCGCTGGCCGTGACCGACGCCCTGGTGACGCTGCTGCTCACCCGCGGCGCCGGCGCCGGCGCGATCGGCCCGGCGATGGTCGGCTACATGATCGCGATGGCGCTGATGGCCTTCGCGGCCCGCCGCCCGGTGCGCGTGACCGAGGCCCAGGCGGTCCTGGGGCCGTCGAAGACGATCCTGGCCGTCCTCGGCCTGGGCCTGATCGGCCCGGCCAGCGTGCTGGCTCCCTGGAGCCTGCGGCCGCTGATCTGGGTGGTCGCCGCGTTCCTGGTGTGGCGCCTGTGCGCCCTGGTCCGGATGCACGGCCAGTCCGACACCGACCCGCTGTCCGGCTTCCTCGAGGCGCGCGCGTTCGCCCGCCACGTCGGCGGTGTGGTGCAGGCCGCGTCGTCCACCCGGCCGGCCCTGCTCATCGCGGTGGACCTCGACGGCTTCGGCCGCTGGAACGCCCAGCACGGCTACGGCGCCGGCGACGCCCTGCTCGCCGACCTTGCCGCCCGCCTGGAGGGCTCCAGCCTGACCGGCGGCGTGTGGAGCCGCCTCGGCGCCGACCGCTTCGCGTGGGTCGGGATGGGCCACGACGGCATGAACGGGCGCCTGATGGCGGAGACCGTCCACGACATCGCGACCACCAACAACGGCGGCCTGACCGCCCGCGCCGCGTTCGTGGTCCTCCCCGACGACGCCGCGACCGCCGCGAACGCGATCGCCGCCAGCGAGGAGGCCCTCGCCGCCGCGCACGCCGGCGACCGCCGCGTGGTGGCGTTCGACCGCGGCCGCCTGGACGGCCTGGAGTACGCGACCGGCTACACCGCGTCGCTCGCGGAGCGCCGCAAGGCGATCCTCGAGGTGCTCCACGAGCCCGGGACGATCGCGACGGTGTTCCAGCCGATCGTGTCCCTCGCCAACGGCGAGACGATGGGCTTCGAGTCGCTGTCCCGCTTCCGCGCCGAGCCGGAGCGCCCGCCGGACAAGTGGATCGCCGAGGCGCACGCCGTCGGCCTGGGCCTGGAGATCGAGGTGGAGTGCGTCCGCCGCGCCCTGGCCCTCCGCGACCGCATCCCCGGCACCGCGTACCTCTCGGTGAACATGAGCCCCGACGCCATCCTGACCACGGAGATGGAGTCGGCGCTCGGCGAGGGCCGACTCGACGGCCTGGTCATCGAGATCACCGAGCACGACGCCGTCGGCGACTACGCCCGCCTCGCCGCCCGCCTCGCGGACTACCGCGGCCGCGGCGCCCGGGTGGCGATCGACGACGCCGGCGCCGGCCACGCCTCGATGCGCCACGTCACCCAGCTCTCCCCCGACTACATCAAGATCGACCGCTCGCTGATCCACGACATCCACGTGGACCACGCCAAGCGGGCGCTGGTGCGGTCGATGGTGAGCCTCGAGGAGGACCTGGGCGCGAAGGTGGTCGCCGAGGGCGTGGAGCGCAGCGAGGAGCTGCGCACCCTCCGCGAGCTCGGCGTGCCGCTCGCCCAGGGCTACCTGCTGGCCCGGCCGCACCGGGACCCGGCGCCGGCCCCGTGGACGGCGGCGATGCTCGAGCTGTCCGAGCCGGGCGGCTTCGAGGCCTGATCCGCGGCGGGGACCAGCCCGAAGGCTGGAGTTCCCGCGGAGCGTGCCGATGACGGGGGTGGGCCCCCCACGCCCCCCCCACTTGTCATCCGAGCGTCAGGACCGACGTGATCTCCTTCTTCTCCCGCCCGCTGCGACTCGTCGCCCTGGTCGCGGTGATCGGAATCGCCGGCGCGGTGTACTGGGTGTGGCACGGCGCGCACACCAGCACCCCGGTCAGCCAGGACTCCGTCCTCGCCGAGTACCGGGCCAAGAACATCAGCGACACCGCGCCCGCGAAGGGCGTCCCCGCGAACGGCGTCTACCGCTACACGGCCAAGGGCGAGGAGTCCGCCGGCAGCGGCGTGCTCTCCGCCTCGCGCCCCCTCCCGGCCGAGGCCGTCTACATCATCACCCCGAAGGCCGGCGGCTACCACGAGGACCTCCGGTTCTCGCAGGAGCACGTCGAGGAGACCGACTTCGCCGTGGGCGAGAAGGGCGCGAGCGCGACCTGGCGCCGCACCAAGGTCACCTTCCTCGGCGTCGGCACCGACGACCGCGACGCGGTCGAGCCCCCGTCGTTCGACCACCCGTCCGAGTTCACCGTCGGGAAGTCGTGGAAGGGCACGTACAAGCTCGGCGACCTGACGGTGTCCTACACCGGCAAGGTCACGGGCCGCGAGACCGCCCAGCTCGACGGCAAGCAGGTCCCGGTGTTCGTGGTCCGCACCGACAGCACGTTCACGGGCTCCACCCCCGGCACGCGCACCGACACGCTGCGCTTCTCGCCGGAGCTGTCCCTGCCGGTGACGTGGTCGATCCAGCAGAAGACCGGCGGCGACGCGGAGTTCGCGATCGACGCCGACCTGACGCTGGTCAGCGGCACCCCCCAGCGCTGAGCCCCGCGCCTCCGGGCCGGCCTCGCGGCCGGCCCGGGGCGGGGGTGGGTCCTACCGCCGCCGCGCCTTCGCGACGACCTTCACGCCGAGGGACCCGGCGGGCTTGAGCGCCCCGTCGCCGCCGTAGGCGACGCGCACCCGCCAGTTGCCGAGGGTGTTGAGCTTGCGGGTGAAGCCGAACCGGCCCTTGTTGTTGGTCTTCACGGTCCCGATCCTGATGAAGCCGCGGCGTGCGTTGAACCGCTGGATCTCGAGACGGGCGTTGCGGATGGCGGGCTGGGTGCGGCCGGTGCAGACGAGCTTCTGGCCGCGGAACACGCCGACGAAGGCCTTCTTGCCGGCGGCGATGTCCTTCCTGCCCACCTCGCACGACCAGAAGAAGCGCGGGGTGGCCCGCGTGTCCGGCGGCGGGCCCGGGCGGACGAACGCCTGCGTGTTCTGGAGGGTCCGGAACGCGTCGATGCGGCCGGCGCCGAACACCGGGTCCTTGCCGGGGGCGCCGAGATCCACGGCGCTCGCCTCGAGGATCCCCTGCACCTCGGCGGCGGACAGGTCGGGCTTCAGCTGGAGCATCAGTGCGACGAGACCCGAGACGATCGGCGTCGCCATCGACGTGCCGGACAGGTTCTTGAAGCCGACGCCGTGGGTCGGCGCGATCGCCGCCGGGGCGTTCTCGGGGATCCGCGAGTCCCAGGTGGAGAGGATGCCGTGCCCGGGGGCGGAGACGTCGACGAAGTCGCCGTTGGTGCTGAACGGGGCGATGTTGTCGTCCGGCTGGGTGGCGCCGACGCCGATCACGCCGGGGAACGACGCCGGGTAGTTCTGCACGCCGGGGTTGTTGAGCTGCCCGTTGCCGGCGGAGGCGACGATGATCTTGCCCTTGCTGAGGGCGTAGGCGACGGCGTCGCGCATCGACGGGTGCATCCGGTCGGTGCCGAGCGACATGCTGATGATCCGCACGTCCGTCCGGTTGGCGATGTCGGTGATCGCCTCGCTGACGTCGCTCACGAACTTGGCGTCGGTGGTCTGCGGGGTGCCGGGCGCCCCGCCGCGCAGGCCCGTCTTGTACGGGATCACGACGCAGATGTGTATAAGAGACAGACGTCCGTCCGGTTGGCGATGTCGGTGATCGCCTCGCTGACGTCGCTCACGAACTTGGCGTCGGTGGTCTGCGGGGTGCCGGGCGCCCCGCCGCGCAGGCCCGTCTTGTACGGGATCACGACGCAGTCGAAGCAGGCGCCGGGGACGCCGTTGGCGTTGTCGCTGACCGCGGCGACCAGGCCCGCGACGTGCGAGCCGTGCAGCGTCTGGGACTGGATGTCGAGGTCGTTGGCGCGCACCGACGTGGTGCGGTAGCCGGTGGTGCCGGAGTCGAAGTTCTTCCCGGTCAGGAGCTTCGGCTTGAGCTCGATGTGCTCGGTGTCGAACTCCGAATCGATGATCGCGACCCGCTGGCCCTCGCCGCGAGCGATGTCCCACGCGGCCGGGAAGTTGGTGATCGTCCAGTGCCAGTTCCACGACGCCGTGAGCTGGCCGGCGGTCACCGTGCCCTGCTGGGTGAAGATCGTGTCGCTCGGGGTCAGGTTCAGCGACATCTGCTCGCCCGGCAGGACGGCGTCGGTGCGCCACACGGCGGGATCGTCCGCGAGCGATGCGGCGGCGGCCGCAATCGTCGGACCGTGCGCGGTGTACGAGGCCCAGCCGATGTCGGGGATCGTGGTGCGCAACGTCATGTCGTTCCGGGCCGCGACGGCCTTGGCCGTGGCCGCGGAGAACGGCTGCAGCTTCGCCATCACGACGGTCGCGGAGTCGGCGTTCTCCTGGGCCCCGGGGGCGGCGCTGCCGATCGCGGCGGGGGCGGCGGCGAGCGCCGCGGCCGCGGCCAGCGCGACGGGCAGGCGGAAGCGGATGGGTCGTCGTTGCATGTCTGAAGTCCTTTTCCGAGGTCCGGCGGCGCGATCGTCGGCCCCTCCCCCCGGACGTGTCCATACGCCGTTCGGCGTAGCGGCGGCCACGTGGCGCGCCGATTGACCGCCCGGTCGGCCGAACGGCCACCCGGACCCCGCCGGAGCCCCTCGTCCGTCGGCCCTCGTCCCCCTCCTTCGTCCGGGACCTCCGTTCACCGGTGGCGATGCGGGGCCGGCGTCGGGTGCGTGGCGCCCTCGTCTCAACCTTCAATGAAGGGGTGGGGGCTCACGCCCTTGCGATTGCGACTCCCGGGTCTCAATCGGACGAGGCCCCGCGTTCACTCCCCCCGCGCCCTCGACGTTCAATTGGACGAGGCCCTGGCGTTCACTTGGCGGCACGGGCCGCGACCGGTGCCGACTGCGCAGCGCCCTCGTCTCAACCTTCAATAAGGGGTCCGGGGCTCACGCCAGGTGCGATTGAGACTCCCGGGTCGCAATTGGACCAGGCCCGCGGTCACTCGTCCCCCCCCCCACGTTCAATTGGACGAGGCCCCATCGTTCAATTGGCGGCCCGGGTGCAGCCGCGGCGGAATGCGCAGCGTCCTCGTCTCACCCTTCAATGGAGGGTTCGACGCTCACCCGCGCAAACGCGATCCCCGAGTCTCAATTGCGCGAGGGCGGCTCGGACCCGGGGGCTCAGGCCTCCCCGGCCATGGCGGCGACGGCCCTCGCGGCGGCGCCGGCGCGGTTGCGGACGCCCAGGCGGTCGAAGACGTGCTCCAGGTGCTTCTGGACGGTCCTCGGGCTGATGCCCATCCGGGCGGCGATCTCGGCGTTGGTGCAGCCGCGGGCGGCGAGGGCGAGGACCTCCGCCTGCCGGGCGCTCAGCCCCAGGGCGGCGAGGGCGGCCAGGGCGCGGCCGTCGTCGCGGCGGCGCTCCTCGAACAGCAGGACGTCGTGGCCCTCCGGGGACGCCGCGGTCAGGAGCCGTCCCACCAGGGCCCCCTCCGGACCCTCGACCACGAACGGGCCGGCGGCGGCGAGGCCGGCGGCGCGGGTGCGGGCCAGCCAGGCGGCCAGCGGCTCCGGCAGTGCCGCCGGGCGCAGGGGGCGCGGCAGGTACGCGCGCATCAGGGTCGCCGCCCGGGCGCTCGCCGCCGCGACCGTGTCGCCGCCGCCCAGCGCGACGGCCGCCTGGCGGCGGTCTGCCAGCACCAGCTCCAGCATCCCCGCCGCCGCGTCGGCGGCCTCGCGGTCGGCGGCGTCGCGCCGCTGCTGCGCCAGGTGCGGCTGCAGCAGCTGGAGCACCCGGCGGTCCCGCTCCCCGAAGTCCCGGCGATCCCGGTTCAGGGCGATCCCGACGACGGTGCCGGGGGCGGACGGCAGCGTCACCGCCATCTGGAACTCCACCCCCATCGGCCCGTACACGGCCCGGTACAGCTCCGACGCCCGGAAGCTCCGGCGCGGCACCAGGTCGGAGATCTTCATCGGCGTCGGGTCGCCCGTCCGCAGGTAGTGCGCGATCAGCGGGTGCTGGGGGGCGAGGCGCAGGAACGCGCGCTCGCGCTCCGCCGTCCACGCGTCCGGCGGGTTCAGCACCAGCACCGGGGTCCCGTCCGGGGACAGGTCGTTGTACGACGTCATCGACGACGCGATCAGCTGCGGCAGCCCCTCCACCACGTGGCGGCGGAACGCCTCGGACGAGCGCATCTCGCCGCCCGCCCGGACGAAGCCGAGCGCGGAGGCGACGTCGGATCGGGAGAGCGCGGACGCCGGCATCGGGTCGAACCTATGATCGGTCCCCGATCCGGGGCAACCGCCGGAAGTCCAGCCCGGGCGGTCCCTACGTCGAGGGAGGCTGCCGCACCACCGGCGAGCGGGCCGCGGCCGCCTCGTCCAGCCGCCGCACCGGCGTGCTGTACGGCGCGTTGCGCGCCACCTCCGGGTCGTCGGCCGCCTCGCGCAGGATCTCCGCGATCGCGTCCGCGAACGCCTCCAGCGTCTCCCGCGTCTCGGTCTCGGTGGGCTCCACCAGCAGCGCCTCCTCCACCAGCAGCGGGAAGTAGACGGTCGGCGGGTGGTAGCCGAAGTCGAGGAGCCGCTTCGCCAGGTCCGTGGTGCGGATCCCCAGGTCCCGCTTCATCGGCGCGCCCGACAGCACGAACTCGTGCATGCAGCGCTCGCCGTACGCGAGGGGCAGGTGCTCCCCGATCCCCGCCCGCTTCAACAGCGCGAGGAGGTAGTTCGCGTTCAGGACCGCGATCTCGGAGGCCTCCTTCAGGCCCTCGGCGCCGAGGGAGCATATGTACGCGTACGCGCGCACGAACACCCCGAAGTTCCCCTGGAAGCCCCGAAGCCGGCCGATCGACTTCGGCCCGTCGTACGAGAGGTCGAAGCGGGCGGCGCCGCCCTCCTCCTCCGGCTCGTGCCGGACGATCCGCGGCAGCATCAGGTACGGCGCGATCCGGTCGGACACCGCGATCGGCCCCGACCCCGGGCCGCCGCCGCCGTGCGGCTGGGTGAACGACTTGTGCAGGTTGAAGTGCACGATGTCGAAGCCCATGTCGCCCGGTCGGCTGATGCCCATGACCGCGTTCAGGTTCGCGCCGTCGTAGTAGAGGGTCGCGCCCGCGTCGTGGACGATCCGCGCGATCTCCTCGATGTTCGGGTCGAAGAGCCCCAGCGTGTTCGGGTTGGTGAGCATGAGGCAGGCGACGCGGTCGTCGGCCTTGCGCCGCAGGTCCTCCACGTCCACGCCGCCGTCGGGCGCGGTGCCGACCTTCACCACCTCGTAGCCCGCCATCGTCACCGTCGCCGGGTTCGTCCCGTGGGCGGTGTCGGGGGTGAGCACCAGCCTGCGCTCGTCACCCCGGTCCTCGTGGTACGCGCGGGTCAGCAGCACGCCGGCGAGCTCGCCGTGCGAGCCGGCGCTCGGCTGCAGCGACACGTGCGGCAGCCCCGAGACCTCCGCCAGCGCCCGCTCCAGCAGCCACATCAGCTCCAGCGCCCCCTGCGCCCGCTCGGGCGACTGGAGGGGGTGCAGGCGCGCGTGACCCGGCAGCGCCGCCACCCGCTCGTGCAGCTTCGGGTTGTGCTTCATCGTGCAGGACCCCAGCGGGTAGAAGCCGGAGTCGAGGTCGAAGTTGCGCTTCGACAGGCCGTTGTAGTGGCGGACGATCTCCGGCTCGCTCACCTCGGGGAGCGCCGGGCCCTCGGCGCGGCGGAGGTTCGCGGGCAGCAGCTCGTCGAGCGGCCGCTCCGGCACGTCGAGCTCCGGTGGCGTGAACGCCCGGCGCCCCGCCCGGGAGCGCTCGTAGATGGTCGTCGCGCGGTCGCGCTGCTGGGGGGTCTGCACCGCGACGCTCATGCCCGCGCCCCCGACAGCGACTCCCGCCGTTCCGCCGCGACCGCCCGTTCCAGCACCTCGGCCAGGCGGTCGATGTCGGCCCGCGAGCGCCGCTCAGTGATGGCGACCAGCAGGCCATCCTCGTGCTCCGGGTAGTCCCGGCCGAGCGCGTAGCCCGGGTTGACGCCGTCGTCCTGGCAGCGGGCGATGACGGCCTCCACCGGCGCGTCGAGCGCGACCGCGAACTCACGGACCACCGGCTGCTCGTGCAGGGCGCGGACGCCCGGCACCGCCGCCAGGGTGCGGCGGGCGTAGTCGGTCCGCTGGAGCATCAGCCCGGCGAGCTCCACCACGCCGCGGCGGCCGAGCCAGGAGAGGTAGATGACGCCTGCGAGCGCGTTCAGCACCTGCGCGGTGCAGATGTTGCTGGTCGCCTTCTCCCGGCGGATGTGCTGCTCGCGCGTCTGGAGCGTCAGGACGAAGCCGCGACGGCCGTCCACGTCGGTCGTCTCACCGGCGATCCGGCCCGGCATGCGACGGATGTGCTCGTCGGCCGCGGCGAAGAACCCGAACGACGGGCCGCCGTAGTCGAGCCGGTTGCCCAGCGACTGGCCCTCCCCCACGGCCACGTCCACGCCCAACTCGCCCGGCGTGCGCAGCAGCGCCATCGGCAGCGGGTCGCAGGAGACCACCACCAGGGCGTCGTGGGCCTTGGCGGCCGCGACCAGCGGCTCCAGGTCCTCGACCGCGCCCAGGAAGTTGGGCTGCTGCAGGATCACGGCGCTCGTGCCCGGCCCCACCAGGCCGGCGAGCGCCTCCGGGTCCGTGACGCCGTCGCGCAGCGGCGCCTCGGCGATCGTCTGGCCGTAGCCGGGCGCCAGCGTGGCGAGCGTGCCCCGGCTGTGGGGGTGGACGCCGCGCGACACGACCACGTCGGGCCGGCCGTTGGTGAGCTTCCCGAGGTAGGCGGCCGCGCCCACCGCCGACGGGCCGTCGTACAGCGACGCGTTCGACACCGGCAGGCCCGTCAGCTCGCTGATGGCCGTCTGGTACTCGAACATCACCTGCAGGCCGCCCTGGGAGATCTCGGGCTGGTACGGCGTGTACGGCGTCAGGAACTCGGAGCGCTGGAGGATCGAGTCGATGAGCGCCGGGACGTAGTGGTCGTACATGCCGGCGCCGAGGAACGTGATCTCGTCCTCGGTGCCGGTGTTGCGCGCCGCGAGCTCGGAGAGGTGGGCGAACACCTCCTGCTCCGACATCCCCGGCGGCAGGTGCAGCGGGCGGTCCAGGCGCACGCCCTCCGGGATCATCCCGGCGAACAGCTCCTCCACCGACCCCGCGCCGATCGCCGCCAGCATCACGCGCAGGTCGTCGTCGGTGAGCGAGGTGTACGTGCTCATCTCTAGAGGCCTCCGAGGTACTCGCGGTATGCCGTCTCGTCCAGCAGGTCGTCCAGCTCCGCCGGGTCGGAGAGTCTGACGCGTACAAGCCACCCCTCGCCGTAGGGGTCCTCGTTGACGATCTCCGGCCGGTCGCCGACCGCCCCGTTCACGGCGAGCACCTCGCCGCTGGCGGGCGCGATGATGTCCGACACGGCCTTCACGGACTCGAGCTCCCCGTAGGAGGCGTCCTTGGAGACGGTGGCGCCCACCTCCGGCGGGTCGTAGTACACGACCTCCCCGAGCGCGTCCTGGGCGTACCAGGTGATGCCGAAGACGGCCTCGTCTCCCTCGGCACGGACCCAGTCGTGCTCGCGGTGGTAGCGGAGGTCGGCGGGATAGCTCTCGTCGGCGACGGCCACGGGGTCTCCTCTATTCCTTCGGTGATGTGTCCACGAGGGGGCGGCGGGCGGTGCGCGCGGCCTTGTGCTTGCCGCGCACGTCGATCACCAGGTCGTTGTCGGGGCCGGCGAGCGCCGACGGGACGTACGCCATGCCGATCCCGGCCTCCAGCACAGGGCTGAGTGTGCCGGACGTGACCTGCCCCACGGGGGCGCCGCCGGCCAGCACCTCCTGCCCGGGGCGCGGGATGCCCGGCTCGGTCAGGCGGAAGATCGCGAGCCGCTCCGGGGTGCCCTCCTCCGCCTGGCGGCGCATGACGTCGGCGCCGGCGAACCCGCCGCCGGCGAGATCGCACGCCCACTTCAGGCCCGCCTCGACCGGCGTCCGCCCGCGGGTGAGCTCCTGGCCGTAGAGCGGGTAGCCCATCTCGATGCGGAGGGTGTCGCGGGCGACCAGGCCGGCGGGTTCCGGGGCCGCCTCGACGCTCTGGAGCGCGTCCCACAGCGCGGGCGCCGCGTCCCACGGGCACATCAGCTCGACGCCGGGCTCGCCGGTGTAGCCGGTGCGCGCGATGAGGCAGGGCACGCCCGCGATGACGTCCTCGCCGATCTCGAAGTAGTCGAGCGCGAACGCGAGCGGGGTGGCGGCGAGCGGGCGCAGGGCCTCGGCCCAGCGGGGCCCCTGGAGGGCCAGCATCGCCACCTCGCGCGAGCGGTCGGCCAGCTCGACGCCGGCGGGCAGGCGGTCCTCCAGCCGGTCGCGGCACGCCGCGATGTTGGAGGCGTTGACCACCAGCAGGAACCGGTCGGCGAGCGCGTAGACGATCAGGTCGTCGATGACCCCGCCGTCGTCTTGGCAGAGCAGCGTGTACTGCCCCTGCCCGGGGCCGACGGCGGTGACGTCGTTGGTCAGCAGCGCCTGGAGGGCGTCGCGAGCGCCGGCGCCGGTGACCTCGAGCTGCCCCATGTGGGAGACGTCGAAGACGCCGCTGGCGCGCCGCACGGCGAGGTGATCGTCGCGCGCGGAGCCGTACAGGAGCGGCATGTCCCAGCCCGCGAAGGCGCCCATCCGCGCTCCGAGCGCCACGTGGCGGTCGTGGAGCGACGTGTGCGATTGGGCGACCGCCATGTCCGCCGACGCTAGCACGCGCGTCCGGTCGGCAACCCCCCGCCGGCGGCCGCCCGCGACCGTCCCGCTCGACACCGTCCGGGGAGGTCGGCAGAGTCCCCGCCCGATGCCGCCCGCCCTCCGGATCGCGCTCCCTGCCGCCCTCGCGGCCGCCGCCGCGCTGGCCCTCGCCGGGGCCGCCGCGGGCGCCCCGCCGACGCTCGACGACGCCAAGCTCGGCCCCGACGGCCTGGGTCCGGTGAAGATCGGCATGACCCTCGACCAGGCCCGCGCGGCGACGGCGTCGAAGCTCCGCGTCACCCAGCGCAACGGCATGTGCGCGGTGCTGGAGCAGGTGGGCCGGTACGACGGCGTGTACTTCCTGATGACGGACGACGTCATCCGCACCGCGACGATCTCGTCGACCACGTCGGTGAACTTCACCAACATCACCACGAAGGGCCTGCGGCTGGTCGCGTCGGACAAGCGCGTCCGCCAGCTCTACGGGACGCCGTTCTTCACCGCCCCGGACGCGAACAGCGGCGGCCGCACCCTGCTGTACCGGCCGAAGCCGAAGAAGGCGCCGCAGCGGCGCTACGCGTTCACGGTCGCGCCGCTCGGGCACGGGATCATCGGGCAGTACGTCAACGAGATGACCGTCGGCGAGCTGCCCGAGGTGCGGTTCACGGAGGCCTGCTCCTAGCCGGAGGCGCGGTGCCGCATCTGCGGGACCTGGTCGAGGAGGCGCGCCACCTCCTCCCAGACGTCGCCGCCGATCCCGGCTGGGCGGCGATCACGATCGACGAGGTCCTGGTCCACCGCGCGGGGCTGCGGCCGAACCTGCGCGTGCGGGACGCCCGCGCGGCGGCCGGCGACGTGCGGCCGGTGCGCGTGCAGCGGACGGAGGCCGCACCCGACGCGCTCGCCGCGCCGCCGGACCGCCCGGGCCGGTTCCGCTACGCCAACCTTGGCCGCATGGTCGCGGAGGGTGCACCTGCCGCTGGCCGAGTGGGCGCGGTTCGTCGCCCAGTTCCTGGAGGGCGGGGCCACGCTCGTGGGTGACGCCTCCATCGCCCGGCTGCTGGCGCGCCCCGAGGGGCCCGGTCCACCGCAGGCGATGGGGTGGGTCCACGCCGACGCGCGGGTGCTCGGCACCGCCGTGTCCCTGGGCCAGCAGGGCTCGAACCGCCGGGTGGCGACGGCCCTCCTGTCCTCCGACCGGCGGCGCGCCGCCCTGGCCGTCGCCAACGACGGGCGCTCGCGCGCCCTGACCGCGACGGCCAGACTCGCCGCAGGCGCCCTCGCGGACGCCTGACGGCTACTTCAGGAAGTCCGGGATCTCGAGCGCGTCGTCCGGGATCTCGAAGCCCTTGCGCTCGGACTGCTCCAGGGTGATCGTCGGCCGCGTGGCCTCGGCCGGCTCGCGGCGGCGGGGGGCCGCCGGGGACTGGGAGGACTCCCCGCCCGTCCGCTCGGCGCGCTCGCGGCGGCCGTAGCGCGGCGCGTCCGCGTCGCTCTGCGGCATCTCGCCGCCCTCGAAGCCGGTGGCGATGACCGTGACCCGGATGGTGTCGCCGGCGTTCTCGTCGATGACCGCGCCGAAGATCACGTTGCAGTCGTCGTGCGCGGCCTGGCGGATGATCCCGGCCGCCTCGTCGATCTCGAACAGGCCGAGGTCCGGGCCGCCGGTGACGTTGAGCAGCACGCCGGTGGCGCCCGAGACCGTCGTCTCGAGCAGCGGCGACGAGATCGCCGCCTTCGCGGCCTCGCCCGCCCGGTTCTCGCCGGAGGCGGTGCCGATGCCCATCAGCGACGCGCCGGCGTCCTGCATGATCGTGCGGACGTCGGCGAAGTCGAGGTTGATCAGCCCGGGGACGGTGATCAGGTCGGTGATGCCCTGGACGCCCTGGCGGAGGACGTCGTCGGCCATCCGGAAGGCGTCGATGATCGACGTGCGGCGCTCCACCACCTGGATGAGGCGCTCGTTCGGGATGACGATGACCGAGTCGACCTGCTTCTGGAGCTCGGCGATGCCGTCCTCGGCGCGCCGGGTCCGCTGGGCCCCCTCGAACATGAACGGCCGGGTGACCACGCCCACCGTCAGGATGCCCATGTCGCGCGCGGCCTTGGCGATGACGGGCGCCGCGCCGGTGCCGGTGCCGCCGCCCTCGCCGGCGGTGACGAAGACCATGTCCGCACCGCGGACGGCCTCCTTCAGCTCCTCCCGGCTCTCCTCCGCGGCGTCGCGGCCGACCCGTGGGTCGGCGCCCGCCCCGAGGCCCTTCGTGATCGTCCCGCCGATGTGGATCTTGACGTCGGCGTCGCACATCGACAGCGCCTGGGCGTCCGTGTTGACGGCGATGAACTCCACGCCGCGGACGCCCGCGTCGATCATCCGGTTGACGGCGTTGGTGCCACCGCCACCGACGCCCACGACCTTGATGACCGCCAGGTAGTTGCTCGTCTCCACCGGATATCCCCCGATCGCACTGCTCATGCGGTGATTCAGGACGGCCTCAACCTGGGGTCGAGGCTGGCGTGCGCCAAAATCACCGGGTCGTCACCCGGCTGAGGCACGGCTCCGCCAGCCTGGAAACTAGATCGAGCACCCTGACGTGTCAAGCACATCTCATGTTCGGGTTGAGACTTTTCACCTGCACAGGTGCAAACCCTCGACCTTCACTGGACGCTTGTTTCCGCCACTGCGCCGTCCGTCGTCGACGCCACTCCGACGGCCGGCCGCTCGGGCGACGAGAGGTCGATGTAGGACGCCGACTGCTCGTCCTCCGCGCTGAGATCCGCGAGCACCAGACCGAGTGCCGCCGCCTTCGCCGCCATGCGCTCGCCGGACCCCAGGCGCAGGTCCGGACCGCCCGTCAGGCGGCCCACCCAGGTCCCGTCGGCGCCGACCCGCAGGGCCCGCACACGGCCCCCAACCTCGGGGTCCGCGCTCGCGATGAAGGCGAGGCCGGGGCGCGCGCCCTCGGGCACGTCCGCGCCTGCGGGCGGCGGGGCCACCTCCAGGCGCAGCCACCCGACGCCGGGGGTCCCCTCCCGGGAGCCCAGCACGCGGCCCTCCGCGCTGACGACCACGGCCTGGTCGCCGAAGCTCGCGACCGCCGCCGGCGTGGCCTCGGTGACGTGCACCGCCATCCCCCGCGGCCAGTCGCGCGAGACCGACACCGACGCGACCCAGGGGAAGCGG
>BFBZ01000017.1_pt46 | contig 18766 bp, 18 predicted proteins | sample 1888401 | NCBI WGS metagenome assembly BFBZ01 (sample SAMD00112614, study PRJDB3348) | symbiont metagenome | host: Chara braunii | reverse complement strand
CTCTAGAGCATGATGCCGAAAAGTGTGAAGCGGTTTTCGGGCGACATCATGCTCTATCTCCTTGATTTAGAGCCGGATTCAGATTTCGGATCGACTCGATCCGAAATCATCCGGCTCTAGGCGTCGACGACACTGGCTACCGCCGGCCTTCTCAGGGTTCGCGAACCATTTTCTGCCGCCTGTTTCCAGCGGTGGCGCTTTGCTCTACCAATTGACGAGCTTGGGCTTCGCCCGGCGGGAGGGGACCAGCGATGCCGAGCTTCGACAGCCTGTTCAACGCCTTCGTCACGATCCTCGTGACCATCGATCCGCCGGGGCTGGCGCCGCTTTTCCTCGCCGTGACGCGCGGCATGAACCGCGAGGAGCGTCAGCAGGTTTCGGTGCGCGCTTCGGTGATCGGCTTCCTGGTGATGGCGTTGTTCGCCGTCGCCGGCGCATCGATCCTGTCGGTGTTCGGCATCACGCTGCCGGCCTTCCGGGTCGCCGGCGGCTTCCTGCTGTTCTTCATCGCCTTCGAGATGGTCTTCGAGCGCCGCCAGGACCGCAAGGAGAAGATCGGCGACGTCGCCATCACCAAGGACATGATCCACAACATCGCCGCCTTCCCGCTGGCGATCCCGCTGATCGCCGGACCTGGCGCGATCTCTGCGACGGTGCTTCTGTCCGGCTCGTTCCAGGGCTTAGCAGCGCAGGCAGCCCTGGTCGGCATCATCTTCGTTTGCCTCGCCCTAACCTATCTGGTCTTCGTGCTGGCGGAGCGCATCGACCGCATCCTCGGCCAGACCGGCCGCTCGATCCTGACCAGGCTGCTCGGCGTCATCCTGGCGGCGTTGGCGGTGCAGTTCGTGGCCGACGGCATCAGGGCGCTGATGGCTGTCTGAACAGTATCCCTACTGCCTACTGCCTACTGCCTACTGCCTACTGCCTACTGCCTACTGCCTACTGCCTACTGCGCCGCCGTATCAACGACCTCAAAGTCATGCGTCACGGTCGCCGTCTTGGCCATCATCGCCGTAGCCGAGCAGTATTTCTCGATCGAAAGGTCGATCGCCCGCTTGACCTTGTCACGTGACAGCCCACGGCCCTTGACGATGAAATGCATGTGGATACGGGTGAAGACGCGCGGCTCGGTCTCCGCCCGGTCGGCATCGAGCTCGACCACGCAATCCTCGACCGCTTCGCGGCCCTTTTCGAGGATATGGACGACGTCATAAGCCGAGCAGCCGCCGGTGCCGATCAGCACCAGTTCCATCGGGCTCGGTCCCGGTGTCCGGCCCTCCGGCCCGTGCGCGGTGCCCAGCACCACCTTGTGGCCGCTGCCGGATTCGCCGACAAAGGTACGTTCCTCAACCCATTTGACGCGTGCTTTCACTGTATTCTTCCTCTAGAGCATGATGCCGAAAAGTGTGAAGCGGTTTTCGGACGACATCATGCTCTATCTCCTTGATTTAGAACCGGATTCAGATTTCGGATCGACCAGATCCGAAATCATCCGGCTCCAGGGCCGCCGGCTGCCTATTGGCCGAACACGACGGCATGCATGATCCGGCCGGGCAGCAGCGTGAACACGCCGGCGCCGACCAACGCGAAAACATAGAGCGACATCATCACCTTGCGGTGCTTTGCCACCCGGTGGTTGTGCGCGTGCCAGGCCGCCAGCGGCACCGTGACCAGAACCAGGATCGACAAGAGATGGATCGGGCTGAACGGACCGATCAGGCGTATCTGCTGGATCCAGAAACTGCTGATGGCGATGACCAGCATCAGCGCCACCCAGACATAGCCCATTACGCGGTGACGCGGCGTGCCTTTCGGCAACGCCAGTTGGACGCCACCGATGGCCAGCGCCGCGAAGGCCGCGAACGCATGCCATGGAATGGGAGGAGGCGCCGATAGAAGCGGTCCGAGCGACATCGCGCTTCCCCTCAAAAAACCATCGAGCGATGTTTAGAACGGAAGTATGGAACGATAAATCGTAAAGTGAGAGAGAGACCCAAGGTTTCCAATAGCTCCATTACGATACATAGCTCGCTACCCATCCATTCTGTTAACAAGCACTCAGTCCTTCAGCTATTGCAGTCCGATTCCTTACAGACCGCAAGCCCTAAAGAGGGGCTCATTGCCGCCCCTCTGCCAGACCGATGGTCCGGCATTCACCCGCTAGGATATTTGCAGCAGACGATCTTCCTGATAGAAGGGGAACCACGGTACAGCCGGGGACGGCGATGGCCGTGCAGACGACGACGGGCCGCCTTTTCAAAGGTCGGCCCGTTGCGGTTTTATGGTGTCGCTGCGTGCGGGACCGAGTTGCTCAGGTCCAAAGCAACATCCCTGTCGAGCGACCGGGGATGGTCGGAGATCGCCTTCGCTAACACCGCCTCGCTCCCGACCAGCACGACCCTGCTTACCGCCCGTGTCAGGCCCGTGTAGAGCATGGTCCTGTCGAAGTTGAAGCTCGGCGTCACCGGCATGATGACGTTTGCGAACTGGCTTCCTTGAGCCTTGTGGACGCTGATGCAGTACGCGAGCTCGATGCGGTCGAGGTCGGCTCGGCCGATATTGTGAGCTACCCCCTCGAACTCGGCCGTAAGCCAGTCTGGTCCGATCGAGACGACCCGTCCGAGCGACCCATTCCACAGGCGGCGGTCGTAGTCGTTCACCGTCCAGATGCAAGGATCCCCTTGTGCGAACTGGCCGAAGGTTGGTCTCCCTTTAGCATTGGCGGAATGGAAGCGACGGTTGATCGCATCGATGCCGGCAGGCCCGGCGTATGACGCCGCGACGATCTGGACCTCTTCGCCCCTCAAGTCGTTGAGAACATCCTCGATGCGGTCCAAGATCGCGTCGGGTTCGTCGGCAAGGAAGCTGCAGCCTAGCCTGGCGGCGCCGTATCGAGGCAGCGACACGGCCTCACCGAGCCTGATAGCCGACGAGACCTTCGGAATGCCCGTGGCCTCGTCCGCCCTGAGAATCCTCGTCAACTCCGACTTCGGGATAGGAGCGAACCCGACGAGCTTGTGAAGGGTGAGGCCGAACCCTATCGGTGGCAGCTGGGCGATGTCGCCGACCAGCAGCAACGGCGCGTTCTCCGGAAGGCAGAACAGGATTCGGTACAGCGTAGGAAGGTCCAGCATCGACGCTTCGTCGACGATTACGAGGGTGTGCGCTCCGACCTCGATCCGGCCGTCACGTGCGGCCGCCAGCCACGAGGCGATGGTCTGTGCGGGCTGTCCGGTTGCTTGCGCCATCCGCTGCGCTGCCCGCCCTGCTACGGCGATCTGGTAAACCTTGAAGCCGAAGGATCGGGAGGCAGCGTTGATCGCCCTCAGCGCGGTAGTCTTTCCGACGCCGGCTCCGCCGACCAACATCGAGAAAGTATTCGAAAGCACCATGCGGACTGCTGCATCCTGCTCGTCGGTCAGCGGGTTGGTTTGAGATCGCCCGAACTTGTCCAGAAACGCATCGATCTGGTTGTTATCGATGTTGCCGAGGAAGAGGTCGCCGCGGTTGCCCTTGGCATCGATGTGACATCGGACGCGCCCCTCGATGAAGCGCTCCATGTAGGCGGCTCCTGCCGGCTGATAGCCGTCGGCAACGGCGATGGCAGCTCCGTCCTCGACGGCCATGGTGACCGCGCCCCCAGCGAGGCTACGGTCTGCATTTAGCCGCCGGGCGGTCATAGCAAGCACCAGGCCGTGGGGAGACCACGTATGCTTCTGATCGAGCCGATCGTAGAGAACGCTCTCTACAGCCGCCACCAGGCGCCGCCTGTCTTCGGCTGCGAAGCCGAGGGCGCGCGCCGTACGGTCCACCTGTTCCCATCTGCAAACCGTGAGTAGGCGATACGGATTGCCTCTGATCTTTTGGACAGCCTCCTCGCCCCAGAACTCCACGGCCTTGCGGGCGACTTTCGTGTCGATCCCATGCTCGTCGAAGAAGACCACGCAATCAGCGACTGCCTGCTGGTTCCTCCACGCGTCGACCACTATCTGGGCATGGCTGCCCTGCAACACCTCGGACAGCCGGTCGTAAGCGCCGTCGCCCAAGATCGTATAAAGTTCCTCGCCGAACCGCTCCCAAAGGCGTTTCGCTGTCGCCTTGCCGATGCCGACGAACTCCGGACGCGAGGCAAGGAAGTCGACGAGGTGCCGGCCTTTCGGCAAGGCAGCGGTCAAGCTATCACCCTCCTGCCCGTGACGGTCGCGTGTTCATAGCGGGCAAGCTTGCGCCTCAACTCGTAATTCTCGCTCCGGAGGGCCGCAAGCTGCTGCTCAAGCGTGGTGATCCGGGCCTTGTCGCCGCTATCTCGACGGGCCGTCTCTGTCACCTTGGCTGGGACATCGAGCCCGAGTTCCTCCACGGCGTCGCTGAGCAGCTTTTCGAACCGCCTGTTTTGGGCGAACGTTTCCCTGTTGAAGCCGCAGGCAGTAGCGACGGCAGTCTTGTTCACCCGGCCTCCGCGGCTGGGCAATTTCAGCTGGGCGTCGCGGAGCCGCTGGATGTACTGGAGCAGGCTGCCGTAGTTTTCCTCGCTGATCCGCTGGAACGTGTTGAGGCTCATTTCTCCGCGCTCCTATGGCGCTCGACCGCCGGAAGGGGCTGGTTCAGCTCGCGTTCGGTGAGGCCGCGGTTCCGCGCGTTGTACAGCCAGATGGCGAATGTCTCGAGGAAGGCGTCGCGCTGTTGTTTGAGTACGGCGACCTCGGCCCTAAGGGTCTCGACACGATCCTGCTCAGTTGCAAGTTCTCGAGAGGTCTCCGGTGACCCCCGGCTAGCCGGCTTGGCCTCTCGGACGCGTTTCTTAGCTAAGCCGAACGCGACGTTGATTGAATCGTGAGCGTCGAGCGCCTGGCGCGAATATGGCCTGCCGAGAACGGCCGTGACCTTGTCGACCAGCAGGTCCCAGGTCAGCTTGCCGCGCCAGCTCGTGAGCAGATTCACGACGTGGTCGATGTCGTTGGGGGACAGCTTCGGCTTCGGCACGGTCAGTCGTCCCACATCATCTCGAGCGCGTTCGCGGCGTCCCGGTCGAGCGACGCGGAGTCGGAAGCGTTCTCCCCGTCCCGATCCTTGCGGTCCCGGAGCGCCATCGCTACCTCGGTGTCCTGCCTCGCGGCCCCCAGATTGATGATCGTTCCGTCCGGTATGGTGTCGTCCCGGTGAATGTCGAGGATCCTGCGCAGGATCTCGATCCTCTGCAGGTGATCCTTCGTCCACCGATCCGCGCCATAAATCCCATCCGCTTCCGCAGCTTTGGATTGCTCCAACTGGATCAGCGCGAGTTCCAGGAGCTCCTCGATCTTAGCCTGATGCTTCTGGTCTCCCTTCACGAAGACAATTTCCGAGCACCTGAGGCAGTCGCCGAGCAACTGGCACGGGAGCAGCGAGTAGTCGTGGATACAGATGCCGAAGTCGGTTAGGTGGGCCGAGCCGATCTGGGCCTTCAGGAAGTCCTTGCGGCTGACGGGCCTATTAATGCGTTCAGGGCTTGCCGCCTCGAACAGCGGACCGATGCCACCGTTCTCCTCGAGCAGCTCACGGACTTGGGAGAGCGTTTCCTCCGGGGTGACATGGTTATAGGCCTTGTTTTGCGATGGGTCCCGGCCGCTCCATTTCGCAATGTCCAGGTCGCTCATTCCCCGCAGCTGCGCGACGGTATTCAGCCAATGCCGGAACGAATGGGTCGTGATCTCGATCGGCGAACCGTCCCGTTCCGTGAAGCCCCAGCGGGCGAAGACGCTCGGCTTCTTTCCATTGTCGTGCCCACCCAGCCATGCCTGGAAGGCTTGGACCGTGCACTCTCCTAGGGCGCAGGGATAGGCACTCTTCATAGCATGCAACTCGTTGCGGCGCACAACGATCAATGTAGAGGAATAGGGCTGGTCTTCTTCACCATTGAACCATGGAAACTTAGCTGGCATCAGCCCAAGGACCGCTTGCTGCACGTCTTCGAAACATATCCAGCGGCGCCGAGGCCCATCCCACCGTTGCCGAACACTAGGATTCCCGTTCAGCCATGCGGCCGCCGAGGTCATGTCCTTCTCCATGCCGAGTATCGATCTCAAATCGGCGAGCGAGAGCCATTCGGCCGCGCGCAAATGCTCCAGATGAGATGGTAGCCACAGCTGATCAGGATGTGCTTCGTACCATGCAGCGACCTCACGCCCGGGACGGCACATTTCGCGCAGTCGCTGCACTGCCTCCTGAACGACCGACACCATGACCGTCGGCACCCATTTCACCTGAGCCGGATTGCCTTTGCCGGGCCAGACGCGGATGCCGTAGGCTTCGCCTTCCTCTTCGCGCTCGATGCCGCCGTCGGGATCGGCCCGCTTTGCCGTGGTGCGCTCGCGGAACTCGCAGTCCTCGCGCAACTGCAGGACTTCATGGGCGCGGATCGGGACGGAGCAACAGATGGCGCTAACGGCAGACAGCAGCCTATCGGTAAACGTCTCAGCGTTGCGGAACACGTGAGCGAGCGCGGAATAAGCCTCCGGGCTTGGCAGACGGTCCTCGCGCCATTCCTTGGCGATGTCACCCAATTCCTCGGTGCGGTCCTTTGGCTTCCTGACACCGTGCCGCCACTGGAAAGGAGCGTTGTAAAAGCGTCGCTCGTAGCAGAACCGATGGACTTGCTCGATGTACAACGCAAACTGGTAGTGTCGTGCGGCCCCGACTCCTTCCTTGGCGAGCGCCACTGCAGTGTTCAGCACTGTGGGATTGCAGTCAGGGATGCGAGGGATCAGGCCCAATGACCGAAAGGCCGCTTCGATGAACTGTACGGCGTTCAACCGCTTGTGCTGGTTCTCGAACTGGACAGGAGAGGTTGCGTGCTTGTAGCGGCAATAAGCCTTGGCAAAGTCGATGTAGGGGGGATCGATCACAACACCGTCGACGGTGCCATTGTTATTCGCTCGCGACCCTGCCCGGTAGTAGTGGAGATACCTGTTTTCCCTGTTCTGGCCCTTGGTCACGAATGAGCTGGCCACGTTCCAGGTCGGCAGGTCCCAGTCCTGGGAGGGAATCAACGCGTTCAGTTCATAGCGGGCGAGCCGGATGAAGTCCTCCAGCCGCGATGCCGGCTCAACGACGCCGCGCGGCACGAACTTCAGCATTGCGGAACTCATGCCTGATCTCCCGTCAGTGCCATCGCTTCCCTCTCGGCGACGCAGAGCTGGATGACCTCCGCCACCGCAAGGATCGTGCGGTTCTTGATGTTGTAGATCTTGGCCGAGTAGCCCTCACCGACCATGCGGTCCCGATCCTCGATCAGTACCAGCATGAACTCTTCGTGGGGCGCGTCGAGCCAGGGCTGGAAATGGCGGCAGGTGTAGCAGGCAAACGGGGCGTTGAGACCGCAGAAGCTCATCTGCCCACAAGTGCCGAGCGGCCGGTCGACGTTGTTTCGGAGCGTCTTGTCGTAGATGCGACTTCTCAGATCGTCCCCGCGCCGAGCGTCCGCCTCTGACAGCACGAGGACACCCGCGAATGCCTGCGCCAGCGGGGCGAGGTCCATGGCCAAATGCCTGTCAAGGCGCTCGACCATTTCGGGGCTTGCCTCGAAGTAGACCTCCACGTTCTGGGTGTCCGAATGGTCCAGCAGTTCGGCGACCGTGTATTTGTCCTTGCCGTCGTCGACCGCGCGTTGCGCCAACGTGATCCTGAACCGCTTCGCGGTCGTTTTCAGTCCCGTGAGGCGGCCAAGTGTGGCCATCAACCGCGTGGCGAGTTGGTGGGAAGACGTATGATAGAGCAGGCCCGGGAGGTCGCCCCTGCTGCCAATGAACAGCGGCCATTCCCCATCCGCAATTTCTGGGTCTGTCTTCGATGCGCGATTGCTCTCGATCAGAAGCTCGATCAGTTGGCCGACCTGCTTGTTGCAGTACCTCGTCTTGAATGAATCCCTGACCCCTTCGCCACGTTGTTTCGCACGGGGAATATTCAGCGCGTAGAAACGGGTGCCGCTGGCGTCTGTGCTCACCAGAAGGTCTTTCTCCTTAAGCGCGGCGATCTGGATCGGCCGCGCGCCGTACGCAAGAAAGAGCCACACCATCGAGTACATTGAGAGATCGATGTCGCCGGTGGAGTAAGCGTTGTTGAGAGCTGCTTGGATAGACAGAAGCTCGGTGTCACTGAACGCGCCACCTTCGGGATCTCGGGTGCGGATGGACGTGCCCTTGATGTTGCCCTTGATGGTCGCATCCTGCAGGTAGCGTAAAGCTTCGGAGGAACAACCGCCGTATCCAAGCACCACCATGTCGACGAGCAGGATGCGAACAAGCGCCAATTTCCACTCGGTCGTGAGGTCAAGTTTGCTCCTGTAGTTTATGAGGTGGTGCAACTCGACCGCATCGACTGGTTCTTTCGATGAGGACAATTCGGCCCAATAGAAGACCAAAAAGCAGTCCCAAATGTTACGGAGATGGGAATCCGAGGCACTCGTGGCGTATCGAATGAAACTAAGTTTTAGTCTGTCAATAAAAGTCCGAGTGACGGCCTCCAGTTGAGAGAATCGAAAATGCGAAAGTCCTCGCGTCAGAGATGCAATTGACCAGTCGTCCAATCTTGGATCGAACACCGCACCTTGCTTCGTTGTCACCGAGGCTGGCAGTGGCGGCAGGATATCAGGCGCCGAAAGAGCGATCGAACTGTCCGTCATCGGTCAAGCGTCCCCACATTACTATGCTGAATGTCTAGGCCATCCTGAATCTCGATCAGAACCTCATTCGATCGCCGCCGGACCGTCCGTCGGAGATAGGCTTCTGCGGACTTCTCCCGACGCCAGCCCATCAGTTTGGCGCGCCACTTCGCCTCTTGGTCGCCTGGAACGCCCTTGCGGTCCATCGCGTCCGAGAAGGCGTCGTTCCAGGTGTGACGCAGGACATGCGCCGACAGCTTCTCGGGCAACCCGGGAACGCGGCGGCGCAGAGCCCTCATGAGCTTGTTCACGGCTGAAAGCGACAGCGGCCTGCCGTCGTCGCAGTCGACGATCAGGAACGGGTGTTTTCGCGCCCCGGCGATCTTCGGTCGATGATGCACGATCCATTCGTACATGATGTCAGTGAGGCGGCCGTTCAGCGGCAGAACACGCGCTTCTGTCTTCGAAGAAGGCTGCACCTTGCGGGGATCGTCGGGGTCGTCCGGCCGGCGGTGCACTGTGACGGTTCCGTTTGATCCCAGCCGGATATCTTCGACGCGGATGCCGAGCAGCTCGCCGCGGCGGATGCCGACGCCGAGCAGGAGCGTGATGATCAGATAGTTGCGGAAACGAACCTTCGGCTCGAACGGGTTCTCCGGGTGGTCCGGCTCGATCACAGCGCGCAGGCGGGCCAATTCGGCTTCCTCAAGCCCTTCCCGGGCGCCGATGTCATCGCGGCTCGGTTTCTTGATCGCTTCGTATCGGGACCTAATCCATTGGAGGCAGTTGTCACGGACGCTGCTGTAGTGGCCCCATCTGTCAGGCCATAGATGGAGGCGGGACAGGTGGTCTGCGCTGGTGTACTCGATGAAGGAGTGCACAGCCTTCAGTCGGTTCCGCTTTTCGATGAGGTTGACCGTGCGGCGGCTCGCCTTCTTCTTGTTGTTGGACTTGCGGACCACAAGGCGGATCACATGGCCGTTCTGGCCCGGCAACTCCCCTACAGCTTCGTCCAGATACCTCCCAAAGAACGTGTCGAGGTCAACGACTTCAGCCAGGGTGAGAAGCGCACCGGATTCGAAGCGGTCCTGCAGGTCCACACCGCGCGCATCCGCCCAGAGATATAGGTACATCAGGGCGCGAAGGTCGTTGTGCAAGGTGTTCGGTTGCATACCTGCGGGGCGGCGCCTCGACACAACCCAGTAGGTCGGCGACTGCAGCGGCAGGCCCGTCGCCACCCGGACGAGAAAAGGCATTCGCTCGCCATCGGCGAATTTCGACCAGCGAACTGCGTATGGGTTTCTGGTGTTTCTTGACAAGAATCAGCGTTCCGCCCTAGCTTGGCCGCAAGCTGAAGGATGCTAACTGATTCGTCAAGAAAAAAGGCGTTGAAAAACAACGCCTTAGCTCATTAAAATTTACGATATCGGAGCTGTTCTTCGCTAGAACGGAATCTCGTCGTCCAGCTCGCGCGACGATCCACCACCGCCGCCCCTGGAGCCGCCACCGCCGCCGCCACGGCTGAAGCTTTCGTTCGGGCCGGACTGGCCGAAATCCGAGCCGCGGCTGCTGCCGCTGCCGGAGTAGTTGCCGACCTGGCCGCCGCCCTCGCCGCGCGCATCGAGCATCTGCAGTTCGCCGCGGAATTTCTGCAGCACGATCTCGGTCGTGTAGCGGTCATTGCCGGTCTGGTCCTGCCATTTGCGCGTCTGCAGCTGGCCCTCGACATAGACCTTCATGCCCTTCTTCAGATACTGCTCGGCCACCTTGGCGAGTTGGTCGTTGAAGATGACGACATTGTGCCACTCGGTCTTTTCCTTGCGCTCGCCGGAATTCTTGTCGCGCCAGCTTTCCGACGTGGCGATGCGGATGTTGACGACCGGATCGCCGGAATTCAGGCGGCGGATTTCAGGGTCCGCCCCGAGATTGCCGACCAGAATGACCTTGTTGACGCTACCCGCCATCGTACTTCTCCGCGCTCATCCGAAACAGATTTTAAGTCGCTCACCTTACAGCCTGCAGGTCGCCCACGCCCGCAAAGGCTGGCTTTTCCCACAAGGTTTTTGTTCTCTTTTCGTTCTAGTCAMAGCCTTGCGACCTGTCAAGGATTGTCAGCAAAGACGGCGCYCGAACGTCTGTTTCGATATGGCGATCGAATAGCCGCTTGCCAAATCGATAAGTATCGACTTATGCTTTTGGYATGATCGAAGCAGAGATTTTCCGGGCGCTGGCCGACCCGACGCGACGCGCCGTCTATGAGCGGCTCACGGCCAGCGAGATGACGGTGTCCGAGCTGCGCGCCGGCATGAGCGTGTCGCAGCCGGCGGTCTCGCAGCACCTTGCCGTGCTGCGCGGCGCCGGCCTCGTGGTCGAGCGGCGGTCCGGCCGCAACGCCTACTACCGCGCCGATCCGCAAGGGCTCGATCCGCTGCTCGGCTGGATCGAGCGCTACCGCGCCTTCTGGCCGGAGCGCATCGAAAAATTGAAGACGGTTCTGAAGGAAATGGACCAATGACGGCAATGAAGCACCCGACAGCCCTCGACGCGCCGCTCAGCTTCGAATGCGAGCTTCCCGATCCCCCGGAGAAGGTGTGGCGGGCGCTGACGGAGCCCGAATTGCTCGCCGCCTGGATGATGCCGAACGACATCAAGCCGCAGACCGGCAAGCGCTTCGCCTTCACAGGGTCCGGCGCGGCGATCGACTGCGAGGTGCTCGAGGCCGAGCCCGGTAGGCTCCTGCGCTATTCCTGGCGCGAGCGGCCCCGTGCCGACGCTTCCGGCCCGCTCCCGGCGTTCGACAGCATCGTCACCTTCACGCTCGCGCCCACGATCTCCGGCGGCACGCACCTGCTCATTGTCCATGACCAGTTCATGCCGGCAGCACAGCCTGTTGCCATTACCGGTGCCGGTTGTGGGCTTTCGCTCGACGCACGCAAGTATCCGACCGCCGCGAATGCACCCTGCATGATGCTGCGCGCGGCGTAACCAGGACAATCGAGGAGAACCCGCCATGAGTACCCTGGCCAATCTGGTGCCGATGGTGATCGAGCAGTCGAGCCGCGGCGAACGCGCCTTCGATATCTTTTCGCGGCTGCTGCGCGAGCGCATCGTCTTCATCAACGGCGAGATCAATGACAGCGTGTCGGCGCTGGTCTGCGCGCAGCTTCTGTCGCTGGAATCGGACAATCCCGACAAGGAGATATCGATCTACATCAACTCGCCCGGCGGCATGGTGACCAGCGGCTTCGCCATCTACGACACGATGCAATACATCTCCTGCCCGGTATCGACGGTCTGCATGGGCTTTGCGGCCTCGATGGGTTCGTTCCTCTTGATGGCCGGCGCACCAGGCCGGCGCATCGCCCTGCCTAACACCAGGATCGTGCTGCACCAGCCGCTGGGCGGTTTCCAGGGCCAGGCCTCGGACATCCAGCGCCACGCCGAGGACATCCTGCGCACCAAGCGGCATATGACGGAACTCTATGCCAGGCATTGCGGCCGGACCTACGAGGAGGTCGAGCGGACGCTCGACCGCGACTATTTCATGACGGCCGGGGAGGCCAAGGCCTGGGGCCTGGTCGATCACGTCTACGACACGCGCAAGAAGGCGGCTTGATGCTTGGGCGGTGCGCAGCGATTTGATCGCCGCGCACTGGCCTCGAATTCGGCTAGCCCCTATAGTTGGGGGATGACGATGCTCCCGACATCCAGATATTTGCTTATTGTGCCGGCCGCGCTCGCCGGCGCCTTGGCGGTAGGCACGGCTGCATTTGCCGACGACGCCTCGGCCCAGAAGCTGCCTGGCGTGAAGAGCGACTATCGCATCGCCAAGCCAGCGCCCCAACCGGAGCCTGACGACGCGCAGCCCGCGGGCAACAACGGCACGTTCAAGATCGGCAACACGGATGTCAGGATCTCCGGCAGCATAACCATCGATATGGCTACGGGCGGCACGCGGATTTCGAACCACTGAGATCAAGTAACGCCAGCGTCCGCAATCAAAAACTGTGGCAATTGGCTGAAGCGCTTCTAAGTTCGTCATTCTATGGCGGAGCAAGGAGCGAAGCGACGCGCGCAGACCATAGAATCCATTCCGTGACTCGGAAGCTTCGCAGCGGTGCAGAATTCTGCTCCGTTGCATTCCCCGGCTGAGGTCACAGGATCCTTGGGTCTCCGCTCCGCTTCGCGTCGCTACGCCCAAGGATGACGAAGCCAGGGAGATGCCAAATCCAAGCGTCTGCCGCAACGCATGTGGAGGCCGGTAGATCACCAAAATATAAGCCCCGCCGCGGCTTCCGCAGTCTGACGGGGCTTTCATGGATCTGAAATCCAACTTTAGCCGGGAGTGTTCTGCCGGCGTTCTGTTTCGGATGCAACGCGGCGTTCGGCCGACGATCCGACTATCGTCTCTGATTGTTGGGGGATCGGCAAGTCACGGTTTGTCGGGTTTGCGCTCGCGCCCACCCTGGCACTTATGCCTGCCGCGGCTCCATCGCCGTGTGGAGCCTCAAAGGATTGTCCGGTGGCGTCATGCTCCGCTCCTGGGTCCGTTGCGACAATGTCGTTCGAAGCATAAATCGCTTACGCCCGCGGCGTCTCGCGGGCCACCTTTGGGTGGCGAGCCATCGAAAGACGGCTGGCTTCGTTGACGTCCCGAGACTGCCCCCGTGAGTCGCCGGCGTCAACCGTTCAATAGCCGGTTACCGAAAAATGTGATCGCGGGGAGGTTACGTGCGGGTAAGTCGAGCGCCTCTGTGGATGAAAGGAGCGGATATGGACGACCTCCGTTTCCACAGCGCTTTGTCAGGAGCTTGTTCGGCCTTTGTTCTTTCCGCTTGCCCGCTCGCGCGAAAGGCGGTTAAACCCATCSTCGGCCTCTTGCGTCGAGAAAGTGTGGCGTCACTCGACGTAGCGGCAAAACAACCTACATAGGGGATGGCCGGGAAAACCCGCCCAATCCAGAAAAATTCCAGACCTGAGGCGGCGACCGGCGATGGCCGACCATAAATACCTTTCCATTCGCGGGGCGCGCGAACACAATCTCAAGAACGTCGATCTCGACCTGCCGCGCGACAGCCTGATCGTGATGACCGGCCTGTCAGGGTCCGGCAAGTCGTCGCTCGCCTTCGACACGATCTATGCGGAGGGCCAGCGCCGCTATGTCGAAAGCCTTTCGGCTTACGCCCGCCAGTTCCTCGAGATGATGCAGAAGCCGGACGTCGACCAGATCGACGGCCTTTCGCCCGCCATCTCGATCGAGCAGAAGACGACCTCGCGCAACCCGCGCTCGACGGTCGGCACGGTCACCGAAATCTACGACTACATGCGTCTTTTGTTCGCGCGCGTCGGCGTCCCCTATTCGCCGGCAACCGGCCTGCCGATCGAGAGCCAGACGGTGAGCCAGATGGTCGACCGCGTGCTGGCGCTTGAGGAAGGCACGCGTCTCTATCTGCTGGCGCCGATCGTGCGCGGTCGCAAAGGCGAGTACCGCAAGGAACTTCTGGAACTGCAGAAGAAGGGTTTCCAGCGCGTCAAGGTCGACGGCGTCTTTTACGAGATCGCCGACGTGCCGGCGCTCGACAAGAAGTACAAACACGACATCGACGTCGTCGTCGACCGCATCGTCGTGCGCGGCGATCTGGCGACTCGGCTTGCGGACTCGATGGAAACCGCGCTGAAGCTGGCCGACGGGCTGGCGGTGGCGGAGTTCGCCGACAGGCCGCTCGACGCCAGCCTGACCGGGGAGGATTCGGTCAACAAGTCCAAGAACGAGACGCATGAGCGCATCATGTTCTCGGAAAAATTCGCCTGCCCGGTGTCCGGCTTCACCATTCCGGAGATCGAGCCAAGACTGTTCTCCTTCAACAATCCGTTCGGCGCCTGCCCGACCTGCGATGGCCTGGGCAGCCAGCGCGCAATCGACGCCAACCTCGTCGTGCCGGACGACAATGTTTCGCTGCGCGACGGCGCCATCAGCCCGTGGGCGAAGTCGACCTCGCCCTACTACGCGCAGACGCTGGAAGCGCTCGGCAAGGCCTACGGCTTCAAGCTTGGCGACAAGTTCAAGGATCTGAGCGCCGAGGCGAAAGATGCCGTGCTGCACGGCACCGGCGAGCGCGAGATCACCTTCCAGTATGATGACGGCTTGCGCTCCTACAAGACGACCAAGACGTTCGAGGGCGTCATCCCCAATCTCGAGCGGCGCTGGAAGGAAACGGAATCGGCCTGGATGCGCGAGGAGATCGAGCGCTTCATGTCGGCCACCCCCTGCCCCGCCTGCAACGGCTACAGGCTGAAGCCGGAAGCRCTCGCCGTGAAGATCGCCGGCAAACAYATCGGCGAGGTGACCGAACAGTCGATCCGCAAGGCCGACCAGTGGTTCACCGACCTGCCGGCGCAGCTCAACGAAAAGCAGAACGAGATCGCTGTCCGGGTGCTCAAGGAAATCCGCGAGCGGCTGCGCTTCCTGAACGATGTCGGCCTCGACTACCTGACGCTGTCGCGCAACTCCGGCACGCTGTCGGGCGGCGAGAGCCAGCGCATCCGGCTCGCCTCGCAGATCGGCTCCGGTCTGACCGGCGTGCTCTACGTGCTGGACGAGCCGTCGATCGGCCTGCATCAGCGTGACAACACACGCCTTCTTGAGACGCTGAAGCACCTGCGTGACATCGGCAATACGGTCATCGTCGTCGAACATGACGAGGACGCCATCCTGCATGCCGACTATGTCGTCGACATGGGGCCGGCGGCGGGCATCCATGGCGGCCAGATCATTGCCCAGGGCACGCCTCGGCAGGTGATGGCGACGCCCGCCTCGATCACCGGCAAGTATCTGTCGGGCGAACTCGAGGTGGCGACGCCGGCGGCGCGCCGCGAGGCGAAGAAGAACCGGCGCATCAAGGTCGTCGGGGCGCGTGGCAACAATCTGAAGAACGTGACGGCGGAGATTCCGCTCGGCACCTTCACCGCCGTCACCGGCGTCTCCGGCGGCGGCAAGTCGACCTTCCTGATCGAGACGCTGTTCAAGGCGGCCTCGCGCCGCATCATGGGCTCGCGCGAGCATCCGGCCGAGCATGACCGCATCGAGGGGCTGGAGTTCCTAGACAAGGTCATCGACATCGACCAGTCGCCGATCGGCCGCACGCCGCGCTCCAATCCGGCGACCTATACCGGCGCCTTCACGCCGATCCGCGACTGGTTTGCCGGCTTGCCGGAAGCCAAGGCGCGCGGTTACCAGCCCGGCCGCTTCTCCTTCAACGTCAAGGGCGGCCGCTGCGAAGCCTGCCAAGGCGACGGCGTCATCAAGATCGAGATGCACTTCCTGCCCGACGTCTACGTCACCTGCGACGTCTGCCACGGCAAGCGCTACAACCGCGAGACGCTGGATGTGCTGTTCAAGGGCAAGTCGATTGCCGACGTTCTCGACATGACGGTCGAGGAAGGCGTCGAGTTCTTCTCGGCTGTGCCTGCCGTGCGCGACAAGCTGGTGACGCTGAATCAGGTCGGTCTCGGCTACATCCATATCGGCCAGCAGGCGACGACGCTGTCGGGCGGCGAGGCGCAGCGCATCAAGCTCGCCAAGGAACTGTCGCGCAAGGCGACCGGCAAGACGCTCTACATCCTCGACGAGCCGACCACCGGCCTGCATTTCCACGAYGTCGCCAAGCTKYTSGAAGTGCTGCACGAGCTGGTCGACCAGGGSAACACGGTGGTGGTGATCGAGCACAATCTGGARGTCATCAAGACCGCCGACTGGGTGCTCGACCTCGGCCCCGAGGGCGGCGACGGCGGCGGCGAGTTGGTCGCATCCGGCACGCCGGAAGCGATCGTGCGCGAAAAGCGCAGCTACACCGGCCAATTCCTGAAGGAGCTTCTGGAGCGGCGGCCCGGCGGCAAGCGTGAGGCGGCCGAGTAGGGGCAATTGCTGCATGGCCCCCAAACGCAAAACTCCTATCCACGGCAGTGTAAGGAAGGCGCTGGGCTACAGTTCAGAGATGTCTGACGCTGAGGTCCGCAAGGACTGGAAAGAGCGGACAACAAGGGTCTGCAAGCCCTGTTGGGAGCTAAAATACTGCCCTTATGGACCACTTGTTGAACAGTCCCCGACCATCCCGCCGTTGCGAGAGGGCCAGGTTGAGCACATGGAATATTTTCGCCGATGCCTTGAGACTAATCTTGTGGGTGAGGTGGGAGATCTCACTGACGAGGATCGAGCTCAATACCTCGATTGGATTTCAAATGAGCAAGCACTGCTGAGCCAAGCGCGCTATGAACTGGCTACGCGCGCAGCACTAGAGGCGGCGAGCAAAGAGGAGACCGACGAGGCAAAGATACTTGGCTGGCTAGGCCCACTACCCCCGATTCATATTTATCGGACATCGTACGAGGTCGACGAAAGACCCGTTGTGAAATCCGATTACACGCCCGAAAACTGGCAAGAGATAGTCGCCGAGGTTGCATCTATAAAAGCAAAATATGAGCATGCTATTCGGACCGGGAAAAGAGACGATAGGTCTCCGTTGGAGCCGGCGCGTGCAGCATGGTTTCAGCACGTTCTCGACGAGTTCGATGAGAATAACTACCCTGACCAAATCGACCCGATCTTCTTTGCAGCCGAATGCAATGTTTTCGGGCACATTTGCCCCGTGTTTTTTGCTGCAGAAGCTTTGACTGAGACCTCCACCGAACGAAGACGAGGCCGGTACATCTCATTCGGTACAAAAATGCGCGTGGTACGACGCGACAACTACACCTGTCAGCACTGTGGAAAGCATTTGAGAGACGATGAGGTAGAGTTTGACCATATCATCCCGATATCTAAGGGAGGCAGCTCCGAGGAGCACAATATTCGACTGACATGCTTTGATTGTAACCGCGATAAAAGCGATGACTATGTTCCCTAAAATTTGGAACGATGCCTTACGAGTACCGAGACACTTAGGTCTTGAGTACCGACGAATACTCGCGGGCTGCCCTGCGGAGGGAAAAATGCCATGAAGCCTCGACTTGCCCGCCCCCACGATCTCTCCGCTATCGTATCGCTGACCACAGCCGCCTATGCGCCCTACACCGCGCTGTTCGGCGCGCCGCCGATCCCGGTTACCGAGGATTATGCGCCGCGCATCGGGCGCGGCGAGGTCTGGCTGCTGGAAGAGGGTTCCGAACTGGCGGGGCTCATAGTCCTCGAACGTCATCGCGATCACGCGATGATCTTCAGCGTCGCCGTCGCGCCGACCTTCCAGGGCAAAAAACTCGGCATCGCGCTGCTCAACTTCGCCGACGAGCAGGCGCTGTCATGGGGCGTGCCGGAGGTGCGGCTCTATACCAATTCACGCATGGAGCGGAACATCGCGCTCTATTCGGCCTATGGCTATCGGGAAACGGGTCGCCGCGCCAATCACTACCGACCAGGATGGACCGTGGTCGACATGGCCAAATCGGTCGACAAGGCGGCCTGAACGCATTTTGAAACTGGGAGGAAGACGATGAGCCAAGGAAAAATCCGCTCCGGCATGGGCGGCTGGACCTTCGAGCCGTGGGATACGTCCTTCTATCCGGAGAAGCTCGCCAAGGCCAAGCAACTGCACTACGCAAGCCGCCAGGTGCCGAGCATCGAGGTCAACGGCACCTACTATTCCAGCTTCAAGGAACCGACCTTCGTGAAATGGGCCGCCGACGCGCCTGACGGCTTCGTCTTTTCGTTGAAAGGCAACCGCTTCGTCACCAACCGGCGGGTGCTCGGCGAAGCGGGGGAATCGATGATGCGCTTCCTTGGCTCCGGCGTTGCGGCGCTCGGCGAGAAGCTCGGACCGATCCTGTGGCAGTTCGCGCCGACTAAGAAATTCGACGCCGACGATTTCGAGGCCTTCCTGAAGCTTTTGCCTGAAAAGCAGGACGGGGTTCGGTTGCGCCACACGCTCGAGGTGCGGCATGACAGCTTCATCGTGCCTGAATTCCCCGCATTGGCGCGCAAGTACAACGCCGCGATCGTCTATGCCGACCATGGCAAGTATCCGGCGATCGCCGACGTCACCAGCGATTTCGTCTATGCGCGGCTGCAGACCGGCAGCGACGACAATCCCGACTGCTACACGCCGAAGGGCCTCGACGAATGGGCGGCGCGGGTAA
>BFBZ01000008.1_pt111 | contig 18780 bp, 23 predicted proteins | sample 1888401 | NCBI WGS metagenome assembly BFBZ01 (sample SAMD00112614, study PRJDB3348) | symbiont metagenome | host: Chara braunii | reverse complement strand
CCGATTACGACGGCATCGCCCGGCTCGGCCTCGCGCTGCATGAACGCCACGGCAAGCTCGACATCCTGGTCGGCAATGCCGGCACCGCGGGACCGTCATCGCCGCTCGGCCATATCGAGCTGAAGCCGTGGAACGATGTGTTCGCGATCAACGTCACCGCCAATTTCCAGCTGATCCGCTGCATGGACCCGCTGCTGCGACAGTCCGACGCCGGCCGCGCGGTGTTCGTGACCTCCGGCGTAGCGCACAAGGCCAGCGCCTATCTCGGCCCCTATGCGGCCTCGAAGGCCGCGCTGGACGCGCTGGTGCGCTCCTGGGCCAACGAGACCGCCAACACCGAGCTCCGGGTCAACCTGTTCAGCCCTGGCCCGATCCGCACAAGGATGCGCGCGCAGGTATTTCCCGGCGAAGACCCGATGACGCTGGATACGCCCGACATGGCCGCCGAATTCATCGTGCCGATGTGCGCGCCCGCCTGGACCGAAACCGGCAAGCTCTACGACTACAAGGCCCGCACGCTGCGGAGTTTTCAGCCGCCGGTGTGAGTTTCCCTCCGTCATTGCGAGGAGCGGTAGCGACGAAGCAATCCATGTGTCCGCATCCGCGGAAGGATGGATCGCTTCGCTACGCTCGCAATGACGGCGGGTCCCCGTTGACACCCTCCTCGCCCCACGATTGACTGCCCTCCTCAGCGGGACCACCGCCAAGAAAAATCTCGGGAGGCATCATGACGCCGAATTTCAATCGCGCGCGCTCCATTCTCGCTGGATTGGTTCTCTCCGCCTGCGTCGCATCATCGGTCATTCTCACCGCCCCCGCGCCCGCCAGGGCCGGCGACGTCCCGACCTTCGCGGTCGATGCATCCTGGCCCAAACAGCTTCCCAACAACTGGATCATCGGCCAGATCGGCGGCATCACCGTCGACTGGCAGGGGCATATCTGGGTGATCCACCGCCCGCGCTCGCTGACCGAGGGTGAGAAGGCGGCGAGCCTGACGCCGCCGCGTGCGAAATGCTGCGTGGCGGCGCCGCCGGTGCTGGAGTTCGACGTCGACGGCAATCTGCTGCGCTCCTGGGGCGGTCCCGGCGACGGCTATCAATGGGTCGGCCGCGAGCATGGTATCGCGGTGGACGAGCGCGGCTTCGTCTGGATCGGCGGCAACGCCGACGACGACAGTGCGATCCTGAAGTTCACGCTCGACGGTAAATATCTCGGGCAGATCGGCAAGATCGCCCCCCGTACCAACAGCAACGACACCACCCAGCTCGGCAAGCCCGCCGGGATCGCGATCGACAAGGACGCGAATGAGATCTACGTCGCCGACGGCTACGGCAACCGCCGCGTCATCGTGTTCGACGCCACCACGCTGGCTTACAAGCGGCATTGGGGCGGCTACGGCAAACGGCCCGACGACGACAAGCAGCCGCCCTACGATCCTGCCGCGGCGCCGCAGCATCAGTTCGGCAATCCCGTGCACTGCATCAAGATCGCCGATGACGGGCTGGTCTATGTCTGCGATCGCAGCCAGGACCGCATCCAGGTGTTCAAGAAGGACGGCAGCTTCGTGAAGGAGTTCTTCTACGAGAAGAAGACGCTCGGCGACGGCGCGGTGTTCGACCTCGCGCTGTGGCCCGATCCGAAGCAGACCTACCTGCTGAACGCCGACGGCGCCAACAACGAGATCCGGGTGATCAACCGCGACGACGGCAAGGTCGTCGGCACCTTCGGCCACAGCGGCCGCAATGCCGGCCAGTTCGCGCTGCTGCACGTGATGGCGGTCGACCAGAAGGGCAATGTCTATACCGGTGAGGTCGAAGGCAAGCGGATCCAGAAGTTCAAGCTGACCTCCGATGCGCTGAAGTAACGGCCACGCCGGACGACGCCTCGCGTCATCCGGCGTCTCGCACACCGCCGCACTCCAACGAGAGCAACCGAGATGCCGCTGCTTCCACCCCTGCGCGCAACGCTGTCCGGCCTGGCCTTCGCCGCCTGCCTCGCTGTCTCGGCCCTGCCCGGGATGCCCGCACGAGCCGGCGACATCCCGACCTTCGCCGTCGATGCGACATGGCCGAAACCGCTGCCGAACAACTGGATCCTCGGCCAGGTCGGCGGCATCACGGTGGACTGGCAGGGTCACATCTGGATGATCCACCGGCCGCGCTCGCTGACCGACGACGAGAAAGGTGCGAGCCTCAATCCGCCGCGCTCGAAGTGCTGCATCTCCGCGCCGCCGGTGCTCGAATTCGACGCCGACGGCAATCTGCTGCGCGCCTGGGGCGGCCCCGGCGACGGCTATCAATGGGTCGGCCGCGAGCACGGCATCGAGGTCGACGAGCGCGGCTTCGTCTGGATCGGCGGCAATGCCGACAACGACAATGCGATCCTGAAATTCNGATCAACCGCGACGACGGCAAGGTCGTCGGCACCTTCGGCCACAGCGGCCGCAATGCCGGGCAGTTCGCGCTGCTGCATGTGATGGCGGTCGACCAGAAGGGCAATGTCTATACCGGCGAGGTCGAGGGCAAGCGGATCCAGAAGTTCAAGCTGACCTCGGACGCGCTGAAGTAACGGCCACGCCGGACGACGCGTCGACAGCGTCATCCGGCGTCTCGCACACCGCCGCACTCCAACGAGAGCAACCAAGATGCCGATGCTTCCTCGCCTGCGCGCAATGCTGTCCGGCCTCGCCTTCGCTGCCTGCCTCGCTGTCTCGGCCCTGCCCAGCATGTCGGCGCCCGCACAGGCCGGCGACATCCCGACCTTCACTGTCGATACGACATGGCCGAAACCGCTGCCGAACAACTGGATCCTCGGCCAGGTCGGCGGCATCACGGTGGACTGGCAGGGCCACATCTGGATGATCCACCGGCCGCGCTCGCTGACCGACGACGAGAAGGGCGCGAGCCTCAATCCGCCACGCTCGAAGTGCTGCGTCTCGGCGCCGCCGGTGCTCGAATTCGACGCCGACGGCAATCTGCTGCGCGCCTGGGGCGGCCCCGGCGACGGCTACGAATGGGTCGGCCGCGAGCACGGCATCGAGGTCGACGAGCGCGGCTTCGTCTGGATCGGCGGCAATGCCGACAACGACAATGCGATCCTGAAATTCACCCTCGACGGCAAGTTCGTGTCGCAGATCGGCTCGATCGCGCCCAGCAAGGGATCGAACGACACCACCCAGCTCGGCAAGCCGGCGGAGACTGCGATCGACAAGGCCGCCAACGAGATCTACGTCGCCGACGGCTACGGCAACCGCCGCGTCATCGTGTTCGATGCCACGACCGGCGCCTACAAGCGGCACTGGGGCGCCTACGGCAACAAGCCCGATGACGCCAAGCAACCGCCCTACGATCCGAAGGCGCCGCCCTCGCAGCAATTCGCCAATCCCGTGCACTGCGTGAAGATCGCCAATGACGGGCTGGTCTATGTCTGCGACCGCATCAACAACCGCATCCAGGTGTTCAAGAAGGACGGCACCTTCGTGAAGGAGTTCTTCTTCGAGAAGAACACGCTCGGCAATGGCGCGGTGTGGGACATCGCGCTGTGGCCCGATCCGAACCAGACTTATCTGCTGAGCGCCGACGGCGAGAACAACGAGATCCGCATCATCAGGCGCGACGACGGCACCGTGGTGGGCAGCTTCGGCCGCAACGGCCGCAACGCCGGGCAATTCCACTGGGTGCACGCCCTCGCCGTCGACGCCAAAGGCAACGTCTATACGGCCGAGGTCGACACCGGAAAGCGCATCCAGAAATTCCGGCTGACCTCGGACGCGCTCAAGTAAGGATGACCGCGGGATGACGCTTCGACGCAGTTCATCCGGCTTTATGCGGATTGCCGCTTCCACCCGGAAAGGGTAAGCGGGAACTCGAACGACCGGCACGAGGCCCCGCCAGAGGGCCGCCGGAAAAATGACAGTGGAGGGAATGTCTCATGACGACGACGCTCGCGCGGCGCCACGCCGTGCTTTTCGTTTGCGCTGCACTCAGCCTTGCAACCCCTGCCTTCGCTCAAGACAAGAACGTCAAGATCGGCGTGCTGAACGATATGTCGGGCCTCTATGCCGACATCGGCGGCCCGAACTCAGTGGCCGCGGCCAACATGGCGGTGGAGGATTCCGGCCTGCGCGCCAAGGGCTGGAAGATCGAGGTGGTCAGCGGCGATCACCAGAACAAGCCCGACGTCGGCGTCAACATCGCGCGTAACTGGATCGACAACGAGAAGGTCGACATGATCACCGATACGCCGAACTCCGGCGTCGCGCTGGCGGTGAGCAACCTCGCCAAGGAGAAGAACTCGATCGTGCTCAACTCCGGTGCCGCGACCGCCGACCTCACCGGCAAGGCCTGCAATGCCAACACGATCTCCTATACGTTCGACACCTACATGCTCGCCAACGGCACCGGCAAGGCGCTGACCAAGGCGGGCGGCGACACCTGGTTCTTCCTCACCGCCGATTACGCCTTCGGCCACGCGCTGGAGCGCGACACTTCTGCGGTCGTCACCGCCAATGGCGGCAAGGTGCTCGGTGGCGTCAAGCATCCGCTCAACACCGCGGACTTCTCCTCGTTCCTGCTGCAGGCGCAGGCCTCCAAGGCCAAGGTCATCGGCCTCGCCAATGCCGGCGGCGACACCACCAACGCGATCAAGCAGGCGTCCGAATTCGGCATCACCGCGGGCGGACAGAAGCTCGCGGCGCTGTTGCTGTTCGTCAACGATGTGCATGCGCTGGGCCTGAAGATCGCCCAGGGCCTGACCTTCACCGAGTCGTTCTACTGGGACATGAACGACCAGACCCGCGCATGGTCGAAGCGCTTCCAGAAGGTGTCGCCGAAGAATGCGATGCCCTCGATGACGGTGGCCGGCGTCTATGCCGGCGTGCTGCATTACCTGAAGGCACTGGATGCGATGGGCGGCAACCCGCATGACGGCGCCAAGGTGGTCGCCAAGATGAAGGAGATCCCGACCGACGATCCGCTGTTCGGCAAGGGCCCGTTGCGGATCGACGGCCGCCGCATCATCCCGGCCTATCTGTTCGAGGTGAAGAAGCCGGAAGAGTCCAAATATCCCTGGGATTATTACAAGCTGATCGCCACCATCTCGCCGGAAGACGCCGCCAAGCCGCTCGAGGCCAGCGACTGTCCCCTGGTGAAGAAATAGGCGTAGGCAAGGTCAGGCTTCGTAGGATGGGTAGAGCGCAGCGAAACCCATCATCTCAAGGCTTGCGCAAGCGCGATGGGTTTTCGCTTCGCTCTACCCATCCTACGCATTGTGCATTCTATCACTTCGCCGCCGACTTCCGAGCCGGCGGCGGCAGCGACGCCCATTCCCTGTCCGCGCGCGGGCCGCCGACGTCGCCGGTCAGACCGACGAGCTGTCCGGGCTGCGCGTCCAGCGTCTGCGTCCAGGTCTGGGTCTGGCACAAGAACTTCATCAGACATCCCTTCAGCTTCAGCCGGTCGGACTTATCGCGCCACAGCGCGATGGAATAGGACTTGCCGTCCTCGGCATTGTAGATGTCACCGTCGAACCGGCCCTCCGGCGACAGCTTCAATCCCAGGATCAGCTGATGACCTGTCTCTTATACACATCTAGATGTGTATAAGAGACAGCCTTCATCCAGACGATGAAGCCGCAGATGCGGTCGCGCGCGGTGCCGCAGCGCTCGAGGCGGATGCGTGCGCGGCCGTCTTCGGTCAGCCAGGTGCCGCTGGGATCGGCCGGCGCGATCGTCTCGGCGCGGCCGGTCGAGCTCATCAGCAAGGCAGCGACCAGGCTGCGCAGAAACATGCGAACCAGAAAGTTCATTGTCCAGGACCTTTCATTGTCGGGATGGTTTCGGGACGCGCTCAGCGCGCCTCACTTCAATTGCGCCATGAAGGCATCGGCACCCTTGTCGATGCCGGCGGTGGCGGCGGCGAGATCGCCGACGCTGGCCTTGATGTCGTAGGCACCGGGATATTGCTTGCTGACATAGGCACCGAGCAGGCGCGAGGTCGCGCTGTCGAACATCTCGACAGCAAAGATCACCGAGCCGGTCATGGTGCCCTCGCGGTCGCGCGCCGCCTGCACGCCGTTATAGATCGCGCCTGCCATATCGAAGCGTGACAGCGTGCCGAGCACCGGCGTGTTGGCGACCGCGCCTGTCAAGGTCAGCCGCACGCGAAACGTGTTCGGCCCGCGTGTATTCACCAGCGCGAAGCGGCCACGCAGCTTGTCGGCGAAGCGGGTCTGCATGTAGGCCGCGAGCGTCTCCTTGTCCTTCTCGGACATCTCGCCGAACTGATGATCGGCGCCGCGATAGATCACGACCGGATCGATCATGACCTTGTTGTAGGTCCGCCAGTCGACCGGCGGCGCGTAGCGATACGGCACGCGGCCCGAAGGATCCGATGTGTCCGGCGTCATGTAGGCCGATGAGCCCACCTCCGAATAAGCCACCGGCGTGACGGCGGCGCATCCTGCTGCGACGACGCAAAGCGCCGTCGCTCCCAGACCGCGCGCGGCGATCGAGCTGTTCATTCCAATCTCCTCATCCGAACCGTCGGGAAGCAGTACGGCCGCAGCCACGTCCGGGGCTGAAGTGCGGCTGCGGCCGTCACTGCCGACCTGGCTCGCCTTCCGGGCGCCGCCAGGCCTAGCCTCAGTGCGACGAACTATAAAACCGACCAGTTGGTTTGTAAAGTTGCAATCTTAGGAACCGGTGCAGAAAAATACGACGGTCGAAGCGCCGCAGAATTCCGGGAGATTCAGCCGCGCTTGCGCGCGGAGTCGGATTTTGCGACCCGTGCGCTCGACGGCTTCGGCGATGCCGCGCGCGCGGCTGTCGTCCTCGATGGCTTTGCCGCCGCCTCGCCCTGCTCGATCGCGGTCCACTTGCTGTCGTCGAGCAGCCGCTCGAACAAGCGATCGCGCTCCGCATCGCTCAGCGACGACAGGCCGAACAGCGAACTCAGCAGCAGCCCGCGCGCCGCCGCCCAACGCAGCAGCGCGAGATCGGGATCGCGCGCCTCGGCTTTCATGCGTGCGACCTTCTCGATGTCGACGTCGCGCGGCATCGCCATCAATTCGGGATTCTCGTTCATCGCCGCCAGCAGCGCGAATGCCCCTGCCCGCGGCGTCGAGATCGCCTCCCTGAGCGTTGCGATCTGCGCCGCCAGTTCGGGCTGGTCGGTGGTCTGGCGCGCCTTCTCGATATAGCGGTTCGAGAAGTCCTCGAAATACGCCATCTGCTGCTCAAGCAAGGCGCGCAGCACCGCCTCCTTGGTGCGGAACTGATGCATGACGCCGCCCTTGCTGAGACCGCTCTCGCGCGCAATCGCGTCGAGCGTCAGGCGTCCCGGACCGTCGCGCGTCACGATGGTGATCGCGGCATCGAGAGCAGCGTTGCGGGAGCGTTCCGAGCGGGAAGGATTATCCATATGACACTCAAGGCGTGGGCAGTCAGGAAGGAGTCGCGCGCGCAGTATCTCAGCGGCACCGGTCAATCTCAAGCGCGGCATCGGCTGCCGCCAGGCAGCGGGCGATCTGATCACTCACGCGCACAAGCGCATCTTTTGCAGCAAGCTGCGGCGTAGGCCGTGAAGGAAGCCGAAGGCCATTCGGCCGATGACCCGCTCGCCCCTGCCGCGCGCGCGGGCGACGGACTCCGCATCGGCATGACTGGCGGCGACGATCGTGGCGTGCCTGCCGCCATCGAGTTTCAGGTCGGTCAGATAGACGAGACCACGCGAGGTCAGCAGCGTCGCCTGTGCGTCGCTGAAGCGGGTCAGTTCATCGCAGATATCAGCGGCCTCGTCGTCCACCATGCTCCTCCTGTAGCGCGGCACCGGGCAAGCCGCGCGTCGTCATCCGGTATCCCGGCCAATATACAAACCAACCGGATGGTTTGTCGATAGACAAAATGCCCCAGCGCGACGATCAGGCCGTTTCGGCCGCAACCTGCCACGGAGCGAAAACGATTTCGCGTGTCGGATTGGAGCCTCCGCTTTCGTCCTCGAAGCATTAATCGGCCAGCACCCGGAGCAGGACAGCGATGGCACAGCAGAGCAAGACGGCGGCAACCGAAATCAGGACGCTTATCGATACCTGGGCGGATGCGGTCCGGCGGCAGGACTATCCAGGCATCCTCGCCCATCACGATCAGGACATCGTGATGTTCGACGTTCCGCCGCCGTTGCAGTCACGCGGACTGGATGAGTACCGGAAGACATGGGATCTGTTCTTCGGCTGTTTTCGTCCGTCCCACGCCTTCAATATCGAGGAGATCGCAATCACGGCCGGCGATGACGTGGCCTTCGCGGTGATGGTGATGCGGTGCGGCCCGCCCGACGCCACGTTCCAGTTCAGGCTGACGATCGGCCTGCGCAAGGTCGGCGGCGCGTGGCGCATCACGCACGAGCATCATTCGGTGCCGGCGACGGATTAGAGCGTTTTCGAGCGAAGTGGATACCGGTTCGCGTGAAGAAAACGCGTCAAGACAAGATGCGCTGCGCGGCCGATCTATTTTCCCGGCGCTCCCGGTTGACCGGCTTGTCCGGGTTGGCCGGCTTGTCCACCAGAGCCACCATTGCCGCCCGCTCCACCCGCGCCACCATTGCCGCCGCGCCCTCCGGTGGCTCCGGCACCACCGTTCCCTCCGGCTCCGCCAGCGCCACCGTCACGGCCGCGCGCAGGCTGGCCGGGCTGACCCGACTCACCTGCTTGCGCCGTTTGCACGCCACAAGCCCGTTCGCATCGATTGACCGCAGCGTGCAAAGGAAGCGCGGTGGCGGCCTGCACAGGATCAACGCTGAGCAAAGCGATCGAGATCAGGAACACCTTGTGGTGGATGGGCATCGCGTCTCCTGTGCGCTTCTTGGGAAGCCGTGATCATGACCACAATCAACACAATCGAGGAACGCCCAACTATGCTTACTGTCTATGGCGAAGGTCGTGGCTTCCGCGTTGTTTGGCTGCTCGAGGAATTAGGGCTGGCTTATCGGCTGCGTCCGGTCGATCTGTTTGCAGTCGAGCACGATCGCGATTTCCTTGCAATCAACCCCGCCGGTTTCATTCCCGTGCTGCAGGACGGCGAGACGATCATGGTCGAATCGGTCGCGATTGTTCAGTACCTGCTGGCTCGCCACGGCTCAGCTTCGCTTGCCGTCGCTCCGGACGATCCCGCCTTCGCTTCCTATCTGCAATTTCTCCATCTGGGCGAGGCCGGGCTCGCGGGGCCGATGAACGCCGTCATTGTCGGTCGCAACCTGGCGCCGGAAGCCGAGCGAGACGCCCGGGTGACCCGCTGGGCCCTCGAGACCTTCGAGAGCCGGCTGGGTCTCGTGATCCGCCGCCTCGCGGATTGCCCCTATCTCGCCGGCGACCGATTCACTGCTGCCGATATCTCGGTGAGCTACGCCCTCTTGCTCGGCCTGCGAACTGGCAATTATGTCCCCGGTCCTGCCGAGCGGGACTATCTCAGCCGCACCACGGCACGCCCTGCCTACGCCAGGGCGATGGAAAGCTGCCAGGCCACCAAGGCTTGGGCGGCGCGATCACCGGGATTGTAGTGGGGCGTACCACGAAGCTAAGCGGTCGTCCTCGCCGCCGTCGCCCGTGCGGCGATGGCGAGCGCCAGCAGCAGCAGCGCGCCCGCCAGATAGAACGGCGCACCGGGCAGCTTGAGCGGCGCGTTGTCGCCGATGAAATACGCAAAGGTCAGCGTGAACAGGAACGGGCCGATCAATTCCGACATGCTCTGCACGCTCGAGGTCGCGCCCTGCAACTGGCCTTGCTGATCGGCGGCGACGAGTTGCGTCGTCAGCGCCTGCGTTGCGGCGCCGGAAAGGCCCCACAGCGCCATCACGGGAATGCCGATCCAGAACAATTGCCCTGATCGCGCCGCGCCGAAGATCACGAAGCCGACGGCGCCGCAGATAAGGCCGAGGAACAACGCCTTGCGCTCGCCCAGCCGCCGCACGATCGGGCCGATCCCCGCGCCTTGCACGATCATGCCGCAGAGGCCGACCAGCGCGAGCGTCGCGCCGACCGTGCCGGTGTCCCAGCCATAGCGATAGGTGGCGTAGAGCACGAACACCGACGGCAGCACGACATGGGCAAGCTGGCCGAAGAACGTCGCCAGCGACAGGCCGGCGAGCGTCGGGTTCGAGAGCAGGAAACGCAGCGCGCCGATCGGGTTGGCGCTCTTCCATTTGAACGGCGCGCGCCGCTCCGGCGGCAGCGATTCCGGCAGAATGAACAAGCCGTAGAGGCCGTTGACGAAGCTCAGGCCCGCTGCCGCCCAGAACGGCAGCCGCGGATCGATCTCGCCGAGCACGCCACCCAGCGCCGGTCCGAGGATGAAGCCCGCGCCGAACGCCACGCCGATCTTGCCGAACATCGCGGCGCGCTGCTCCGGCGCGGTGACGTCGGCGATATAGGCGAACACGGTCGAGATGCTCGACGAGGTGATGCCGGAGATCGCCCGCCCGATGAACAGCCAGATCAGGTTCGGCGCCAGCGCCATCAGCACGTAATCGGCGGCAAGGCCGAAATTCGACAGCAGCACCACCGGCCGGCGGCCAAAGCGGTCGGACAACGCGCCTGATATCGGCGAGCAGACGAACTGCATCAACGCCCAGATCGAGCCGAACAGGCCGAAGAYGCGCGCCGCRTTGGCGGTGTCRTTGCTGACGAARCYTTCGATCAGCTTCGGCAGGATCGGGATGATGATCCCGAGCGCGAGCATGTCGAGCAGCAAGGTGATGAAGATGAAGATGACAGCGCCGCTGCGTGCTCGAGGCGCGGCCGCAGCGGCGGTGTCAGCCCCCACCTCACCGCTCATGACGGCCGCTTGCGCTTGTGGGCGAACGGATTGGCCTTTTCTCTTAGTGTAATACGAATGGGCGTGCCCGGCAGATCGAAGGTCTCGCGCAGCGAATTGGTTAGGTAACGCAGATAGGATCGCGGAATCGCATCGGCGCGCGAGCAGAACAGCACGAAGCTCGGCGGCCGCGCCTTGACCTGCGTGATGTAGTTGAGCTTCAGCCGACGGCCCGAGACCGCGGGCGGCGGGCTGGCCTGGATCGCCTGCTCGAACCAGCGATTGAGCGCCGCAGTCGGCAGGCGCCTATTCCAGACCGCGTAGGCCTGCTGGATCGCCGTCATCAGGCGATCGATGCCCTCGCCCATCAGGCCGGAGACGGCCACGATGGGCGCGCCCTTGACCTGCGGCAGCCAGTGATCGGCATCGGTGCGCAGCTGCGAGATCTGGTTGGGCTTGCGTTCGACCAGGTCCCATTTGTTGACCGCGAGCACGATGGCGCGGCCTTCGCGCTCGATCAGGTCGGCGATGCGCAGGTCCTGCTCCTCGAACTTGTTCTGCGCGTCCATCATCATCACGACCACTTCGGCAAAGCGCACCGCGCGCAGCGCGTCGGCGACCGAGAGCTTTTCCAGCTTCTCCTCGATCCGCGAGCGGCGGCGCAGGCCGGCGGTGTCGAACACCCGGAACTGGCGGCCCTGCCAGGTGATCTCGACGGCGATGGAATCGCGCGTGGTGCCGGCCTCGGGGCTGGTCAGCAGCCGCTCCTCGCCGAGCAGATGGTTGATCAGGGTCGACTTGCCGGCATTGGGCCGGCCGACGATCGCAACCCGGATCGGACGCTGCGCGGCCTCCTCCTCCGAAATGTCCTCGTCGTCAGCGATCTCGTCGTCGTCCGCCTCGGATGTCTCCGGCATCAGCGCGCTCAGCGCCTCGTGGAGATCGCCCATGCCCTCGCCATGCTCGGCGGATATCTGGACGGGATCGCCTAGCCCCAGCGCGTAGGATTCCATCGCACCGATTTCGCCATGCTTGCCCTCGGCCTTGTTGGCGACCAGCACCACCGGCTTGTTGGCCTTCCGGGCGAAGTCGGCAAACGCGCGATCGGTCGGCGTCAGGCCGACGCGGGCGTCGATCACGAACATCAGGGCGTCGGCGAGCTCGATCGCGGTCTCGGTCTGCTCCTGCATCCGGGCGGTCAGCGACCCCTTGGCGCCCTCGTCGAGCCCCGCGGTGTCGATGATGGTGAAGTCGAGATCGTAGAGCTTCGCCTGGCCCTCGCGGCGGTCCCGCGTCACGCCGGGCTCGTCGTCGACCAGCGCGAGCTTCTGGCCGACCAGCCGATTGAACAGCGTCGACTTTCCGACATTGGGCCGGCCGATAATGGCAATCGTAAAAGACATGAACTATCCAAGCGCAATTTATGAAGCTGGAGTCAATGAGCTTCGGCTAGCCCGTGCCTCTCGTTCGGTGGCCCCACCCTTCAAGACGGCGCTTCGCGCCTCCTCAGGATGAGGTGCTAGATCCTCATGGAAAGGAGCGCGGCAGCGCCGGCGCGTCTCGAACCATGAGGCCCCGCGATGTGCAGCCGGTCCCTCGCAGTCCGGCCTTAGCGGCTAAACCCGCCGCTCGGTAGCGGCGCCGGGAACGCTCCGCCGGATTGTTGCGTGGTCTGGCTTTGCTGGGCCGGCGCCGCAGGCTGCGCCTGCTGGTCGTCGGGCGGCGGCGCGGTGGTGCGGCGGCGGACGATCTTCTTCGGCTTCGGCTCCGGCGGCAGCGCGGCGGGTGCGCCCTCCTCGGTTGCCGCGTCGGGTGCCGCCGCCTGATCGGCGGCCGGCGCGGCCCGCTTGCCGTGCCTCTTGGTCCCCTTCGGCGGCTCGGGTGGCGGAGCGGGCTGGGCCGCAGCGGCAGCCGCGGCGTTCTGCTGGTCGAGCTGCTCCTGCTGCGAGCCCTTGTACAATTCCTTCGGCACGCCCTGCTCGAGGCCGGGCACGCCCTCAGGGAAAACCGGCTTGCGATCGCCTGCCAGCTTCTTCTTGGTGTCGAGGAAGTCGAGCATGTCGCTCGGATCAAAATTGGCCATGCCGCCGCTGCCGCAGCCGGCCAGCGCGCTGCAAAGCGCGGTCAGGACTGCGGCTGCGATCAGGCGTTGCGAACGGCGCATGGTCGATCTCTCACTTGAACTCGAGTTACGCAGGATCAGCTCTTAGTCAGCTCTTGGCGACCGGCGGCAACAAGGCCTGCAGCGCCTCGGCACGCGAACGCAGACTCGGCGGCGTCTCGCCGTCATTGGCAATCTGGTCGAGCCACTGCCGCGCGGCGGTGGCATCGTTGGCGCGCCAGGCCGACAGCGCCAGCAATTCGCGCGCGGAGTGGCGGAACGTCGAATCCTTCGATGTCGCCGTCGCCTCGAGCCGCTGCACCATGTTCGGATAGGTGGTGGTCTCCATCAGGATCTGCGCGGCACGAATGCGCGCCAGATACTGCTCGGCCGCCCCGACGCTGCGGTCGGCGGCGATCTCGTCGTAGAGCTTCGCGGCGGCCGGCTGATCGCGGGTCGCGACCTCGGCGGCCATGCGCAGCCGCGCCAGGGTGCGGTAACCGGACGGCGCCTTGTTGATCAGATCGGCAAAGGCCGCCTCGGCCTCGGCGTGCTTGTTCTGGTCCGACAGCTCAACGGCGCGGTCGAACGCCGCACCGGCCTCGGCCGCCTTCTTGGCCTCGAGATACTGATAGCCACGCCAACCGCCAACGCCCGCGACCACCAGGATCGCCAGCGCGATGATATAGAGCGAGTACTTGTCCCACAGCTTCTTGAGCTGATCGCGACGGACTTCCTCGTCGACTTCATTAAATAATTCAGACACTTAAGGCTATCCCATCCCCTCGGGACCGCGAATCTTGGCGGAGCCCAGCCCACACCCGATCCCCACATCGCGGCGGCGTTACCCTAACGGTGTGGCGGAGGCAAGGCAAAGCGAGCCGGATCAAAGCGTTAACCGCGGAAGTTTGTCTTACCCGGCTTACGCCCCTGCCGAGAAGCCCGCCCTGAGCTGGCGCTTGATCACCTTGCCATTGGCATTGCGCGGCAGCGGGTCTGCGGTCAGCGCCATGGTTTCCGGTACCTTGTAGTCCGAGAGCCGGTCGGCGCACCAGGCGCGCAGGCTCTCGGCATTCACGTCGCCGCGGGTCACGATCACGGCATGCACGCGTTCGCCGAGCACCGGGCACGGTTTTGCGATGATTGCGCTCTCGACCACGGCGGGATGGCTCGCCAACACGGACTCGACCTCAGCGGAATAGATCTTCAGCCCGCCGCGGTTGATCATGTCCTTCTGGCGATCGAACACGCGCACGAAACTGTCCGCATCGACCGAGCCGAGATCGCCGGAATGCCAGAAGCCGGCCGTAAAACTCTCCGCGGTCGCGGTCGGATTATTCCAGTAGCCTTTGATGACGGAGGCGCTGCGGATCCAGAGCTCGCCGATCTCGCCACACGGCACCTCGCGGCCGTCAGGCCCCATCACGATGATCTCGGCACCGGGACACGGCAGCCCGACGCTGTCGATATGGGCGGCGGTGAGTTCGCCCGGCATCAGCGTCGACGGCGACGTGGTCTCGGTCGCGCCGTAGCAATTGGCGAGCTTCAGCCCGGGAATCTTGGCGTCGAGTTTTTCGATGGTCGCGACCGGCATCGGCGCGCCGCCGAAGCCGCCGATGCGCCAGCTCGAGAGATCGTAGCTGTCGAAATCCGGCTGCATCAGGCAGAGATTGTACATCGCCGGCACCATCACCGTGTAGCTGACGCGCTCGCGCGCCGCGACCTTCAAATATTCCGACGCCTTGAACTCCGGCATGATGATCAGCGCGCCGGCGCAGCGCGCCATGGTGGTGACGTTGGCGACCGCGCCGGTGACATGCGCGAGCGGCACCGCGGCGATCGAGCGATCGGCTTTGGTCAGCTTCAGGCACGACACGAACACGTCGGAGGAATGGATGATGTTGCAATGGGCGAGCATCGCCCCCTTCGGCCGGCCCGTGGTGCCGGAGGTGTAGAGGATCATCGCGGTGTCCTCTTCCCTCACCTCGGCCGGGGCCCGCACCGGCGCGTTGTCGCGCAGCACGGCAAATTGCGACGCGCTGTCGTCGCTGACGGAGATGCGATGCGCGAGGCCCGGAATCTCCGCGGCGTCGGGGATGCGATCGGCCAGCGCGGCTTCGTGGACCAGACATTTCGCGCCGCAATCGTTCAGCACATAGGCGATCTCGGGCTTCTGCTGCCGCGTCGACAGCAGCACCGTCACCAGGCCGGCATGGGCGGCCGCGAACATCGTCAGCACGAACTCGACGCGGTTGCCGAGCAGGATCGCGACGCGGTCCTCCGGCGCGAGGCCGAGTTTCGCAAAGCCCGCCGCGACCCGCGCCGAGATCTCGACGACCTCACGCCAGGTCAGGCGTGTCTCGCCGCAGACCAGCGCTTCGCCGTCACCGTTCCGCGCGGCCGCATCGGCGATCATCGCCCACAGGCTAGCTGGCCGCTCCAAAAACGCCGGCACGATCCGGTCGCCGAAGCGCGGCTCGAGCCGCATCGGCGGAAGTGCGTGTTGCGACCAGTCCATGCGCGCCTCGTCAGCTCTTCTTCATCCCGTAAACGTGCTCCGGTCCCGGAAAGGCGCGGCTCTTCACGTCGCGCGCATAGCCAGAGACCGCCTCCTCGATCGCGGGACCGAGATTGCCGTAACGGCGCACGAATTTCGGCGCGCGCGCCGACAGGCCGAGCATGTCCTCCAGCACCAGCACCTGGCCATCGCAGGCCACACTGGCACCGATGCCGATGGTCGGCACGGCGATCGCCTGCGTAATCTTGCGCGCCAGCGGCTCGGCGATCGCCTCGACCACGATCGAGAAGGCGCCGGCCTCGGCGATCGCCTTGGCGTCGTTCTCGATCGGCGCCCAGTTCTCCTCCTCGCGGCCCTGGGCGCGGAACGAGCCCAGCGTGTTGATCGACTGCGGCGTCAGGCCGATATGGCCCATCACGGGAATGCCGCGCTCCGACAGAAACGCGACCGTCTCCGCCATCCGCACGCCGCCCTCGAGCTTGACCGCGCCGCACAGCGTTTCCTTCATGATCCGCACCGCGGAGTGAAAAGCCTGCTCCTTGGAGCCCTCATAGGAGCCGAACGGCATGTCGACCACGACGAGCGCTTGCTGCGAGCCGCGCATCACCGCGCGACCCTGCAGAATCATCATGTCGAGCGTGACCGGCACCGTGGTCTCGAAACCGTGCATCACGTTGCCGAGGGAGTCGCCGACCAGGATGGCGTCGCAATGCTTGTCGAGCAGCGCCGCGGTGTGCGCATGATACGACGTCAGCATCACGATCGGCTCGCCGTTCTTGCGGGCGCGCAGATCGGGCGCGGTCTTGCGCTTGATGGCGGATTGAACAGACATAGTCAGGCTCCCATGACAGGCACGCCGATCACGACCGGGTGGAACGCAAACGCCAGCGCCAGATAAGCGATGATACCGACCGCGATCGCGATCAGGTCGTTGGTGGCTCCGCCGACCGGGATCGGCGGCGCGCCGGCATCCTCGCGGCGCTTCAGCGAGATGCGGTCATAGACCGCCCAGCCGAGAAACGAGCCGAACAGGATGATCGAGCCGAGGTCGCCATTGGCGAGCAGATGCGCGAACGCCCACAGCTTCACGCCCGCCAGCATCGGATGCTTCAGCGTGGTGTAGATGCGGCCGCGGATATAGGAGGCGGCGACGAGGATGACGGCGGGCAGCATCAGCGCAACTGTGATGTGCTTGAACGCGGTCGGCGGCGTCCAGACGTCGATCCATCCGGTCGCGCGATAATGCGCGAAGCCCCAGACGATCAGCGCGAGCCCCGCGGCGGAGACCAGCGAGTAGACGCCCTTGTAGGCGCCCTCGCCCATCGCGTTCACCAGGCTTGCGCGCAGATCACGCAGACTGGTCAGCACATGGACGCCGAGGAACAGCACGAGACCCAGGATCATGACGAGCAGTCCCACGATGTTCCTCCCCTGACAGTTTGATATCCTCGCGTAACATCTTCGCCGGTCGGTACGCAATGCGTCACGCCGGGTCGCGGATCACGGGTTGCCGGCAGGCTTGGACGGTTCGCCGGCCGGCTTGGCCAATTCGCGATTGTCGACATAGCGGATCATGATCGGGCGGCCGGCCAGCGCGCCGCCGAGCCCGCCGGTGAATTTGAGCGGCAGGCAGGCGTCGAGCGAGGCGTTGATGGCGTTGAGGTAGGTCGTTCGAGTGTCGGCCGGGATGCCCCGCGTTGAAAATGTCATTCGCGGCGCGCCGATCATCTCGCCCGACCGCTTGAAGCTGAAACGCACCGACATCTGCATGCCCTCTCGCGCATCGTCGGGCGGCGGCGGCGACCAGCAGGCGCGCAGCGCGGCGAAGAGATCGCCGATGGTATCGAGATCATGATCCGGTTTGCGGTACTTCTCTGCCTGATCTTGCGGCGGCACAGTCAGGATCGTGAGCTGGAGATTTTCGCCGTACGGATAATCGATCTCGGGAAGGCACGGCCCATGATTGAGCACGCTGCAATAGGACGGGATGCAAGGCCCGTTGTCGAGCACGCTGCAGGGCGTGTGTGCGAACGGCACCGGGTTGGTCTGGTGCCGCTGCCGCGCGGAAACAGCGCCCGCGACGGCAACCGCCAGCACGGCAAAAGCAAGACAGATGAGGACGCGTCGGAGCATGCATGCGGACCCGGAATGCGCTTCCCGGGAAAATGGTACGGCGCAAGGTCCGCATCAAGCGGGATGCCGTTCAATTCCTTGCGCTCCCGCCGCACCACCGCTGTCATCGCCCGGCTCGACCGGGCGATCCAGTATTCCAGAGGCGGTTGTGAGTCACGGAGAAGCCGCGGCGTACTGGGTCCCCCCGGTCAAGCCGGGGGACGACACCGTGTATTTGGCACACTACGCCTTCTTCTTCACGTCCTTGACGTTGGAGAAGGTGATGCCCTCGGCGCGCTCGCGGGTGTAGCCGAGATAGAACTCGTTCTTGGCCATGAACACCGGATCGCCGTCGACGTCATCGGCGATGCCGGAGTTGTTGGCGGCCACGAAAGCATCGAGCTTCTTGCGGTCGTCGGACGAGATCCAGCGCGCCAGCGAGAACTCGGAGATTTCGAACTCGACCGGCAAGGAATATTCCGCATCGAGCCGCGCCTTCAGCACGTCGAGCTGCAGCGGGCCGACCACGCCGACCAGCGCCGGCGCACCGTCGCGCGGGCGGAACACCTGCACGACGCCCTCCTCCGACATCTGCTGCAAGGCTTCCTTCAGCTTCTTCGCCTTCATCGCATCGGTCAGGCGGACGCGGCGGACGATTTCCGGCGCGAAGCTCGGGACGCCGACGAAGGTCAGGTCCTCGCCCTCGGTGAGCGTATCGCCGATCCGCAAGGTGCCATGGTTGGGAATGCCGACGACGTCGCCGGCGAACGCCTCGTCGGCGACCGAGCGATCCTGGGCGAAGAAGAATTGCGGGCTCGACAGGCTCATGTTCTTGCCGGTGCGCACCAGCTTGGCCTTCATGCCGCGGCTGAGCTTGCCCGAGCACAGCCGGGCGAACGCGATGCGGTCGCGATGGTTCGGATCCATGTTGGCCTGGATCTTGAACACGAAGGCGCTCATGCGCGGTTCGGCCGCCTCGACCTTGCGCAAATCGGAATCCTGCGCGCGCGGCGCGGGTGCGAACTTGCCGAGACCTTCCAGCAAGTCGCCGACGCCGAAATTGCGCAGCGCGCTGCCGAAATAGACCGGCGTCAGATGGCCTTCGCGGAACGCCGCGAGCTCGAACGGCTTGCACGCCTCAGACGCCAGCGCCAGCTCGTCCTTGACCTCGGCGACGTCGAGATTGGGATTGCGCTTGCCGAGATCGGCAATGTCGATCTGCTCGGTGGCGCCGGTCTTGGCGCCGCC
>BFBZ01001160.1_pt1 | contig 18783 bp, 19 predicted proteins | sample 1888401 | NCBI WGS metagenome assembly BFBZ01 (sample SAMD00112614, study PRJDB3348) | symbiont metagenome | host: Chara braunii | reverse complement strand
AAAACGATTCCCGCCTCGACCATAAGCTACTGGACGACCTCGCTGACCTGCGCGCAAAGGGGATGCAACTGTTCCTCGCCACCAACCAGGAGCATATGCGCGCCGCTTATCTAATGGATCAGCTAGGGCTTTCCGCGCGCTTCGACGGCATTTTCTATTCCGCCGCTCTTGGTCATCAGAAGCCAGCAGCAGAATTCTTCCAGTTGGCGACCGAGCGCGTGGGCGTCGCCGCCAATGAGATCGGCTTCATCGACGATGTCGTGGCCAACATCGAAGCGGCGCAGCAATTCGGCTGGAAGGCGATGCAGTGGACATCAGGCACCAAGCTTAGAGACGCCATCGCCGCCTTTTCCGTTTGAGCCTACCCTTTCACGCAACGATGCGCTTATAAAACAAGGTCGTGTCGCAGAGGCCTCCCTCCGGCCACATCGCATAATCCGGGATGACGCCGACGCGCTGCCAGCCGAGGCGCGGATAGATCGCCTCGGCATCGCTGCCCGTCGCCGTATCGAGCACCAGCAAGCTCTTGCCGATGCGGGCGGCTTCTCGCTCCGCCGCCTCCATCAAGAGACGGGCGAGACCCTTGCCGCGGGCGGAGCGATGCACCAGCAGTTTCTTCAGATCGCCGCGATGCGGCTGGTTCGGCATCTGCGCCGCGCCGACCTGCACAGTGCCCACCACCTTGCCTTCGATCTCGGCGACGAGCAGCAAGGTCGCGCCGCTCTCGACGCTGTCGGCGACAGACTGCCAATAGGGCAAAGCGTCAGCCAATCCATAAGGCTGCGTGAAGCCGACCGAGGCGCCGCCATTGACGCAATCGGCAAGCACTTCGCAGAGATCGGCAAGGACGGCACGGGCGTCAGCGGCGGATAAAAGGCGAATGTCAGGCATGGAAAAGGTCCTTGATGATTATCAGCGGCCGCGATCGAGGATGACGCAATAGCGCGCCGATCCCTCGCCGGGATTGTGGAATGCATGGCCGTCGCCAACGCCCATGAAAAGGCAATCGCCTGAAATCAGGCGGTGGGTGACATCGCGGTGCGTTACCTCCATCTCGCCCTCGAACAGCCAGACATGCTGGGTCATGCCGAGACTTGCGGTGTTCGGCGGGAAGATGACGCGCGCGCCGGCCGGGAAGACGACCTCGACGAGATCGACCTTCGAGCCCGTCCCGGGCGGCGAGACGGCGCGTCTGACATAGCCGGTCTCCGGATCGCGCCAGATCGCCTGCTGATCGCGCCGGGCCAAGGGCGATACGTCCTTGTCTTCCTCGGCAAAGAAGGCGGAGAGCGACAGGCCGAGCGCGGCGCAGAGGCGCGACAGCAGGGATGCAGTCGGGCTCGCCTCGGCGCGCTCGATGCGCGAGATCATCGCGCGGCTGACGGCGGAGGCATTTGCCAGCTCATCCAGCGTCAGGCCGCGATCGATGCGCAGCTGCTTGATGCGCGCTCCGATCGCCAGTTCCAGATCATCGTCCGACATCGCCGTGTCTCTTGCTTGTTATTCCACTATCTAAGAAATACACGACCGTATGATGGAATCAAGCCTGTTGTGATACCCACCGGCATCGATCTGGAAAGGGCTAACATAAGGTGAAGATAGCCATCAAAACCCCGCTTTTCCGCTTTGCGGCGCGGGGCGGCGCTGCTATATGGCGCGCATGAGCACTAATTCCACCACTCCGCTTTCGCATATCCGCAACTTCTCGATCGTGGCCCACATCGACCACGGCAAATCGACACTGGCCGATCGTCTGATCCAGACGACGGGCGGTCTTGCCGAACGCGAGATGTCGGAGCAGGTGCTCGACAATATGGAGATCGAGCGCGAGCGCGGCATTACCATCAAGGCCCAGACGGTGCGCCTGCACTACAAGGCCAACAATGGCGAGACCTATATCCTCAACCTGATCGACACGCCCGGCCACGTCGACTTCGCCTACGAAGTCTCGCGCTCGCTGTCGGCCTGCGAGGGATCGCTGCTGGTCGTTGACGCCTCCCAGGGCGTGGAAGCGCAGACGCTCGCCAACGTATATCAGGCGATCGACAACAATCACGAGCTCGTCACCGTCCTCAACAAGATCGACCTGCCGGCGGCCGAACCGGACCGCATCAAGGCCCAGATCGAGGAAGTCATTGGCATCGACGCCTCCGAGGCCGTGCTGATTTCGGCCAAGACCGGCCTCGGCATCCCTGACGTTCTCGAAGCCATCGTCCACAAGCTGCCTGCGCCGAAGAGCCCGGGCGGCGAAAAGGCGCCCTTGAAAGCGCTGCTGGTCGACAGCTGGTACGACACCTATCTCGGCGTCATGGTTCTCGTGCGCATCATCGATGGCGTCATGACCAAGGGCCAGACCATCCGCATGATGGGCACCGACGTGAAATACCAGGTCGAGCGCGTCGGCGTGCTCACGCCGAAGATGCTCACCGTCGAAAGCCTCGGCCCCGGCGAGATCGGCTTCATCACCGCCTCGATCAAGGAAGTGGCCGACACGCGCGTCGGCGATACCATTACCGAAGACAAGCGGCCGACCGCCTCGGCCCTGCCCGGCTTCAAGCCGGCCCAGCCTGTGGTGTTCTGTGGCCTCTTCCCGGTCGATGCGGCCGAATTCGAAGACCTGCGCTCGGCCATGGGCAAGCTGCGCCTCAACGACGCCAGCTTCTCCTTCGAGATGGAATCGTCTGCCGCCCTCGGCTTCGGCTTCCGCTGCGGCTTCCTCGGCCTGCTGCATCTGGAAATCATCCAGGAGCGCCTGGAACGCGAATTCAATCTCGACCTGATCGCGACGGCCCCTTCGGTCGTCTATCAGCTGACCATGACCGACGGCACCGAGATCGAGCTGCACAATCCGGCCGACATGCCCGACGTCGTCAAGATTTCCGAATTCCGCGAGCCGTGGATCAAGGCGACGATTCTGACGCCGGACGACTATCTCGGCTCGATCCTGAAGCTCTGCCAGGACCGCCGCGGCATCCAGACCGAGCTGACCTATGTCGGCAACCGCGCCATGATCACCTACGACCTGCCGCTCAACGAAGTCGTCTTCGACTTCTATGACCGCCTGAAGTCGATCTCCAAGGGCTATGCCTCCTTCGACTACAGCCTGACCGACTATCGCGAGAGCGATCTCGTCAAGATGTCGATCCTCGTCAATGCCGAGCCGGTGGACGCGCTCTCCATGCTCGTGCACCGCTCCGCCGCTGAAAAGCGCGGCCGCGTCATGTGCGAAAAGCTGAAGGACCTGATCCCGCAGCACATGTTCCAGATCCCGATCCAGGCGGCCATCGGCGGGCGCATCATCGCCCGTGAAACGGTGAAGGCACTGCGCAAGGACGTGACCGCCAAGTGCTACGGCGGCGACGCGACCCGCAAGCGCAAGCTGCTCGACAAGCAGAAGGAAGGCAAGAAGCGCATGCGGCAGTTCGGCAAGGTCGAAATCCCGCAGGAAGCGTTTATTGCCGCGCTGAAGATGGGGGATGAGTGAGGCTCTGCCTCACGCCTGCCCCACATACTCCCCGATCAAACCCTCATATTCTTCCATCGCCGGCAGCGCGGCATAGCTGTGCTGGGCTGGTGTCGTCACCCAGGGCAGCTTTTCGCTCGTCCAGGTCTCGATGAAGGGCGTGAACCAGCTGGCGTCGTCGAGCATGGTGGCGCGCATGTTGACGAACCAGTCGACGCCGTCGAGCTTCGTGAACATCCAGCTCATGCAATGCGGGCAGAAATAGTGATGAATGGTGTCGCCATGCAGGCCGCCGATCACAGGCTCGCCCTGCGTTACCTCGAAACCGTCAGAGGGGATCGCGGCGCTCAGCGAATAGGCGCTGCCCGTCATGTTCTGACAGCCGGTGCAGTGGCAGGCCATGGTCAGCAGGGGCTTGGCGCTGATCTTCAGCCGTACCTGCCCGCAACGGCAGCCGCCTTCGCAGGGTAATTCCAGCGTCGTCATGATTTTGTCTCCTCCCGTCTTCGATGATGATGGCGCCGATGCCCGCGCCCGCTTTCCGCCAAATCAGCTTCTCAAGCTTCCGCAGTCTGAGGAAGCGCCTGGCGCGCGCCAATCGTCCGCACCCAGGCACGCGCTATGGCGAGCCCCGCAGTCTCCGCGGCTGCTGCATGTTTGGCGACAAGCTCCGGATAGTTCTCCAGCCAGCCCGGCTCCTTGCGCTCGATGGTTTCCTTGAATTCGCCGCGCCAGCGCTCGACCACGGCGGCGTTGGCCTCGAAATGGAACTGCGTACCGTAGGTGGCGCGACCGATGCGGAAAGCCTGGTTCGGCGTGACGCCGTTGGTGGCCAGGCGCACAGCGCCGGCCGGCAGCGTGAACGTGTCGCCATGCCATTCGAAGATGGTGAATTCGTCGCCGACGCCGGTCAGCAGCGGGTCCACCCTGCCCTCCTCGGTAAGGCCGACCGTCTTCCAGCCGAATTCATGGGCGGCTCCGATCAGATTGTCCGCCTCGTAGGCTCGCGCAAGGATCTGGCTGCCGAGGCAGATGCCGAGCACGGACTTGTCCTCACCCTCGAAACGACGCATCAGGCCCGCTAATTCCGGCAGGTAGGGGTGGGTTTCATCGGCGCGGGCATTCTGTTCGCCGCCAAGCACGACAAGCGCATCATAGGCTGATGTGTCCTTGGGAAGGGCCTCGCCATCCCACGCACGGAACCATTCGATCCTTGCTCCCGCCTCCTCCAGCGCGATGCCGAGTGCGCCAAGCGGGGTGTTCTTCATGTTCTCGATGATTGCAACGCGCATGCCGATGATTCCCAAACCGTGTTATCGGCTGAGATGAACACGAGGCAGCCAGTCAGGCAAGAGCCAGAGCGGTCAAGCTTTCCAAACCACTTTGCGCTTTTCCTGGAATTGCTTTGGCTTGCAGCTGCCCAAAGCTATGCCTAGATGTCAGCAAACAGCGAAGGATCAGGACGATGAGCGACAAGCCGCGGATCACCATTCTCTATTGCACGCAATGCAACTGGCTGCTGCGCTCCGGGTGGATGGCGCAGGAACTGTTGCAGACCTTTACCGATAGCCTGGGCGAAGTGGCGCTGATCCCCGGCACCGGCGGCGTCTTCGAAATCCGCATCGATGGCGAGCTTCTGTGGGAGCGCAAGCGTGACGGCGGCTTTCCCGGCCCCAAGGAACTGAAGCAGCGGGTGCGCGATGTCATCGATCCCGAGCGCGATCTCGGCCATACGGACAGGGCGTCACTGGAGAGCTAAGCGCCACCCGATGATCAGTCGAAAGGCGAATGGCAAGCCTGGTTGCCGCGGTTGATCGTCGTGTAGCTGTTGGTGCCGGGATTGTAGGTGCGGTAGCGCTCGGCGCACCATGTCTGATGCTGCCTGAGCCGCTGCGCCGGCGACGGATAGGTGACCCGCGGCGGCGGCGAATAGGTTTCGCGCGGGGGCATCTGGACGCGCGGGGCGTCATAGCGTTTCACCCCTCCCGTATAGGGCGGCGTGATCGGAAGCGGCTGGCCAGGCCGGGTATAGAACTGCCTCTGTCCGAAACCGAAGCAGCCACGGGAATCGCAGATGACGGAATTCGTGGTACTCGGCGGAATGCCCAGCCTCGGAGGGTTCGATGCCGCAACGGCCAGGCCCGTCTGCGCCAGTAGAGCAAAGCCCAAAGCGCAACCAAGCGCGATTCTGTCCAAAACAGCCATGACAAACTCCTATGCGAAACGCCGCTATTGAATGTGCCTGCCGCAACGCTTCACTCTCTATTTGGGGCGATGGCAGCGGTAAAACCAGTGCGACTGCAACGGGAAAGCCTCGACCCACGATGAGTTGATCCCTCGGGCTGCTTGCTCCATAAAAGCGCTATCGTTCCAAGGAGATTGCCTGTGAGCAGCTTGAAATTCGGCACCAGCGGCCTTCGCGGCCTGTCCGTTGACCTCGTAGGGCGGGCGTCCGCCCTCTATGCCACAGCCTTCGCCAACCATCTGCTGAAGAGCGGCCATGCCAAGCGCGGCGACCTCATTCTCGTCGGCCGGGACTTTCGCGAATCGAGCCCGGCGATCTCGGCAACCTGCATCGGCGCCCTGAAGCGGGCAGGCCTGACACCGATCGATTGCGGCACGCTGCCGACGCCGGCGCTCGCACTTTACGGGCTGCAGCTGAAAGCCGCCTCGCTGATGATCACAGGCTCGCATATTCCGGCCGATCGCAACGGCATCAAATTCTACCGGCCGGATGGCGAGATCGACAAGCAGGACGAAATGGCGATCAGCGCGGAGGCAACCGCGATCATCGACACGCTTCTCGACGAAACGCCCGAGACGGTGGAAAATCGTACAGCGCAGACAGAGGCGCTGTTTCTGGAGCGCAACAAGGGCCTGCTGCCAGCAGGAAGCCTTGTCGGACTGACCATCGGCGTCTACCAGCACAGCACCGTCGCGCGCGATCTCTTCGACCAAGTGCTCGCCCATTACGGCGCCCGCGTCGTGCCGCTCGGCCGCTCCGAGAGCTTTATTCCGGTCGACACCGAAGCGGTCTCCACAGAAACCATCAGCCTCATGAAAGCCTGGGCACCGGAGCACGGGCTGGATGCCATCGTCTCGGCTGACGGCGATGGCGACCGGCCGCTCGTTGCAGACGAGACAGGCGAGCCGCTGCGTGGCGATCTGCTCGGCCTCATCGCGGCAAACTTCCTCGGCGCGGACGTGGTGGTGACTCCGGTGACTTCCAATTCGGGCATCGAAGCAGCCGGCTCCTACGCCGTCGCCCGCACCCGCGTCGGCTCGCCATATGTGATCGCCGGCATGGATGAAGCGATTGCCGCCGGCAAGGCCAACGTCATGGGCTTCGAGGCCAATGGCGGCACGCTTACGGCCAGCCGTTTCACCGTCGAGGGCAGGCCCTTCGATGCGCTGCCGACCCGCGACAGCTTCCTGCCGATCCTCGCGACGCTCTATGCGGCCGCGCAGGCGAAGAAACCGCTCTCCTCCGTCGCCGGCGGCTATCGCCTGCCGTTCGCCGCCGCCGACCGCCTGGAGAGCTTTCCAGTTGAGACGAGCGCAGCACTGATGGCCTCCTTACGTGCCTCTGACGCCAATCTTGCGGATTTCCTTGCCCCCATCGCCAGTGTGGCATCCAAGAGCGACATAGACGGGCTGCGGGTTACGCTTGCGGATGGCCGAATCATTCATTTCCGTCCTTCCGGCAATGCGCCGGAAATGCGCTGCTATGTGGAAGCAGGCAGCGAAAGCGAGGCAAAGGCCTTGCTGGAACAGGGGCTTGGCCTGATCCGTGCATGGGCCAACGCCCGGATCTGACCCGGGCTTCAACGGCTTTTTTCACGATTGACACGAAAACTTCAAAAACCCTGTTGACACCGGACGGCCACCCCCTTACATGCCTGACCGTCGCCCAGATGGCGGAATTGGTAGACGCGCCAGCTTCAGGTGCTGGTACCCGAAAGGGTGTGGAGGTTCGAGTCCTCTTCTGGGCACCATTCCATTTTGAGAAACTTAGATTTCTCAATAATTTCAAGACTAACGAGTTCCTTTGGAACACATTCGGTTCACCGGATGTGTACGATGGGACTTGTCTTGAAATTGGCGGAAATGACAAAAAATCCCGACTTGACGATATCGCAGGCGGATACCCGAGAAGGGGCCCCAAATCTTCCAGACAGCAGCGCCCGACGGCGTGGCAAGCTCACTCTCAGCTGAGTAGTGGCTGAGATTTCCAAGCTGCTTTTAAACCGTTGACTGTGGAGAAAACGGCGACCTAATAGAAGGTGAACTCTGAGGGATGTTTGATGAGCCACAAGCGCGACTGGTACGACCTGATTGTTGGCAACGGCAACGTCAACGAGGGACTGGGCAGGATGGTGGGTTCCATCCTTGCGTTCATCGTCATCGTTGGTGTGATTTTCTGGATGCTCTATCCGAACTGAGCATCTTGCCTGCTTGATGGAGGATGGGCCTAGTGAAAGCGCTCGGAGTCCGGCTTCACGTAAAGCCCGGCCTCTCTCGCAGCTTCAAGGAAAGCGTCTCGCGACTCCTCTGCAGAAACCTTGCCCAGGAGCGCATCGAGGCATACCAGCACCGCGTCATTCACCACCGCTCCGCCGCGTACCGGCCATTCCTCGCTCATGCAGTTGGCTGCATCGAGCGCGTTCGTAATGATCGCGTAGTGGCCGATCCCGTCGAGATCGACTATGACGGGGCTGCTCCAATCACCATATTCCATAGCTGGCCCCCTTAACCGTATAGCGCCATCAGTGCTGCGATCAGGAATGATCCGGTGCCGGCGCATGCGGCCATCGTCGTGTAGTAGTCCATGTACCCAGCTCCTCGCCTCAGTTGATTGGATAACGTGGACCAGCCGTGGAGGTTCCTAGACGGATGGTATCTCGTTAAGATTTTCTTAGGATCTCCGCGAGATCGACCGAATGTGGCGCACCGGCGTGGGATAGCCATGTGCCTGCATTTTCCTGAATCTCCGCTTTTCGTCTCCCATTTTGCGCAACCCTCCATCCCGCTAGAGCGCTACCTCTTGGCCTGTCATCTGATTAACCTTTGACGCAGGGAGGAGGCACATAAAATAAGGGAACGATAAAATGGACCATATCTGCAACCTCCTCTGGCTGGCCTTCAGCGTCGCTCTGCTCTTTGCCGCGCTGAACAGGAGATTGGTCGGAGACTATCTGAGCATGTGGTATCTGCTCGTCATCACAGCCATGGCCGTCCTGGCCTGGGTTGGAGTATTCCCGACCGATGTGACCACAGCGCGCGCCGGATAGGTTCCGCGCAGAAGCTGATGCAGTTTGGCTTTGCCCACTTTCGCTTGCGCACTTCATTCCAAACATGAAAAAGACCGCCGAAGCTTCCTTCGGCAGTCTCTGGCACGGAGCTCTTGCAGCGTGAGCTAGAGCTTCGGGCTCAGCGGGACGATGGCGGCAAAGCGCAGCCAATCCTTCTGGGCCTTCGGCGTCCAGGCCGCTTCGGCAATGGCCGGCAGGCGCGGGAAGACCAGACGATTGAAATAGTCCCGCGAGATGAAGTTCTCCTGCCAGATACAGGCCTGCACGCCCTTCATCAGATGTTTCAGCTCATCCGGGAAATCGCCCTCCGCCTCGTAAGCATAGGTATGGGCCGGTGGCACCGTGCCGGCCCAGCTCGCGCCCGGCTCCTGCCAAGCATCGGCCTGCACCATGTCGAGATAATAGGCCTGGCCCGGCGTCATGACGACCTCGTAGCCTTCGCGCGCCAGCTCGATGCCGACCTCTGGCTTTTCCCAGGCCATCAGCAGCGTGCTGTCGGGATTGACGCCGCCGCCATGGGCGACTTCGTTCCAGCCGGCGAGCTTGCGGCCTCGTTCGGTGAGCATGGCCTTGATGCGCTTCAGGAAATAGGATTGCAGCGCGAAGGTGCCCGATAGGCCTTCCTTCTCCATAAGCTTGCGCGCCAGCGGCGAAGCGAGCCAGGAACCGTTGGCAACCTCGTCACCACCGATATGGAGATACTGTGAGGGGAAGAGCTCGACCATTTCGTCGAAGACCTTGCCGAGAAATTCATAGGTCTGCTCAATGGCCGGGTTCAGCGCATTGTTCGGATAGCCCTGAACAGAATGATAGCTATCGGGCGCCTCCTGCCCGTCCGTCAGCTCAGGCAACGCAACGAGCGTCGCGGTACTATGGCCGGGAATATCGATCTCCGGCACGACCTCGATGCCGAGTGCCGCGGCATGGGCCACGATCTCGCGAACGTCATCCTGCGAATAGAAGCCTCCCACAGGTTCGGCGGTGTTGCCGAGCTGCGGCAGCAACAGCTCGTCCGGTCCACGCAATACGCCTGTCGTGGTCAGCTGCGGATAGGCGCGGATCTCCAGCCGCCATGCCTCGTCATCCGTCAGGTGCCAATGGAAGATATTGAGCTTCAGCAAGGCCAGAATGTCGAGGAGGCGCAGCACGTCGGCTTTGGGCGTAAATTGCCTGGAGACGTCAAGATGGCAGCCGCGCCAGCCGTAGCGCGGCTGATCTGCGATCACGCCCGAAACCGGGAAGCGGAACTTGCCAGGCTCGCGGCGTGCGCCATCCAGAAGCTGGCCGAGCGTCGTCAGACCATAGAGGCGGCCAGCAGTGGTCGAGAAGACCAGCACGATTTCGTCCGCGGAGAAGGCAAGCTCATAGGCTTCAGCCGCAAGGGCCGGCCGCTCGACGAAACGCAGCGCCCTGCCCTGCGGCGCGACAATGAGGCTGAAGGGGACATGGCTGGAGGGAAACAGCCGGCGGAAGAGCGCCTGCGCCGTGGCGACCGCCTTCACGCTTGCAGCGTCCGAGCCCTTGGCCGGATAGAGCGCGACCGGAAAGCCGTCGCCCGGCTTCACATCGACAGCAGCCGGCCATGGCTGGATGGCGAAGGGAAGCTCCAGCCTGCCCTCCGGCAGCAGCACCGGCGGCGGTTCGCTGACCCGGCCTTCGAGCAACAGGTCGGAGGTGAAAACCGTGACGTGACTGCCATCCGAAAGCGTCACATAGGCGGATTTGGCGCCGTCGGTGCAGTGCCGCGCAATGCGGTGAAGGGCGGAGACACTGAACGTCCAGCTCTCACCGGGACCTACGGAGAGACCGGCCGGCGGAGCAAACTCATGGAAATTGGCGTTGCGGCGAACGAAGACGGCATTGTCGCAGGCCTCTGGATCGACGACGCGCGTCAGCGTCGTATAGGCAAGGCGAAAATTCGTAAGAGGCGCATCCGAGAAATTGAAAAGCGTCAGGGTCAGGCGACCATGCTTTCCGCGCTCGGGAGACCAGGTGTTTTCAAGATGAAAGGAAGCCGGCTGCATCTATGGTCCCTCTTCGGCGACGCGCTTTAGTAATGTTCGGATTGCGAGAAGGTGTGGGCGAGCTCGGCTTGGCCTGCCGTGAGACCGCAATCGACCGGCAGGCAGACGCCGGTGATGGCGCCAGCCAGCGGGCTTGCCAGAAAGGACACCGCATTGGCGACATCGACGGGATCGACGACACGGCGCAGCGCATACCAGCGCTTTGCTTCCTCGAAGACATTGGGGTTTGCGGCGGCGCGCACTTCCCAGGCCTGGGTGCGCACCGTTCCCGGCGCGACCGCATTGGCGCGGATGCCAAACTTGCCGTATTCGACGGCCACCAGCCGAGTGAAATGCAGAAGCCCTGCCTTGGCGGCGCTATAGGCCGGATGGCCGAAAACGGCCAAGCCATTGACGGAGGCGATGTTGATCAGCGACCCCTTCGATGCCTTCAGCATATCCTCGACCGCGCGGAAACACAGGAAAGCCGCCTCCAGATTAAGCGCATTGTCGGCGCGCCAGATTTCCGGCGTGGTATCGTGAAGGCTGACCGCACGGGCGGCGCCGGCATTGTTGACCAGCGTCCGAACCGTTCCCAGGCTCGACGCGGCCTTCGCCATTGCGGCGGTATCGGTTTCGTTGGTGATGTCGGCCTTGATTGCGACAAAGCGCTCGGCAGGCCCCAGATCCTGCGCCGCCTTTTGCGCGGCGGCCTCGTCGATATCGACGAGCAGGATGACATCATGGTCATCCGCAAGGCGCTTTGCGATGGCGCGGCCGATATCGCCTGCGGCCCCGGTGACGATGGCAACCGATTTGCTCATGTGTTTTCCTCTGATTGTCGTTGTTCCCTGCGCAATTCCGGACGGAAACCGCTGCGCACTGTTGCTGAAATTGCCCTAGTCCCCGAGAAGCTGACGGTCGTCGCCGTCGCGATGGGTGACGAGTTGCTGTTTGATGCGGCGCAAGATCACTGTGGCCTGCGGCCGCAAGCGGTAGGCCACGAGACTGGCGAGAATATCGACCACAGCAAGATATGCGATACGGGTCGACGTCGGCCTATAGATATTGTCACCTTCCGGCAGGTCGATCGGCACGGTGATATCGGCGACATGAGCAACCGGACTGTCGCTCTGCGTCAAAGCAATGGTCGGCACCTTTGCGTCACGCGCCAGCGTGAAGGCGCGCACAAGCTCGGCATTACGGCCTGAAAAAGAGGAGCCGATCAATACATCCGCGGGCTTAGCCGCCGCGGCCATCATCAGCTGCATGCTGTGGTCGGAACTCGCGGTGATGCGCAGGCCGAACCGGAACAGGCGATTCTGAATCTCGCTAGCGATCATCGAGGAATTGCCGCCGGAGCCGAAGGCGTAGATCATCTCAGCGCCAGCCAGCCGATCAGCCGCCCGTTCGATGGCTCCAACGTCCAGACCGCGATGCAGCAGGAACAGCGCGTTCTGCGCCTTGGTAATAATGTCCTGGGCGACATCGGCCGGCGCTATGCTCTTCGGCTCGGGTTTCAGATAGCGCATGCCGACATAGGCCGTGCGCGCCAGCTGCACCTTGAAATCAGAAAAGCTCTCGCAGCCGAGGCGGCGGCAGAAGCGCGTGACCGTCGGCGGCGAGACATCCGCCTTGCCAGCCAGCTCGATGATGGAAGCGTTGACGGCGAATTCGAAATCATTGAGGACGATGTCGGCGATGCGGACTTCCGATTGAGAAAGCCGTCCCCTCTCGTCCTGCATGGTCGTGAAGATATCCATCAGCTCCCCCTTTATTCTGTCGCTGGGTTCTAAACGTCCGACACTTAGTAAGTGACGCAAGCCATCTCAATCTCGCAGCTCGTTATCGATGCCTACCTACGAGTGTGCGAGGGGGCGCGGCTCGCCGTTCGCGCCGATCTGACGGGAACCATACTGAGCGACGAACATCATATGATTCCTGCAAATTATTTTCTTGATGCGTTGACAAATGACCATAGAAAGCAGAATTTGGCCAGTGAAAATCGAGAATTATGAAAAGAATTTAAATGACGGCGGATACAATGCGTGATCCATTCAAGAATCCTTTTCCTGCCAGCGACGCTCCCAGACACGCGATTTGGGAAATGCTCGTCCCTCGCGACATCGATGCATTTCTGGCAGCCGACTGGTCCATGGTAGCAGGCGATTTCGTCGAAGAGGGCTTTATCGGCATTGACGGCCGTCGTGAAGTGAGCCCTGACAAATGGCGCCTCGCCTTTCCGAGCCTTACCGCCTATCGCGACGAATGGCTGCGCCAGGCGCGCGACTTCGCCACACAGTCCTTTGCAGAGGACACGCGCACCGCGATTTTCACCACCACGACGCTCGAGGATATCGAGATCGAAGGCGACATGGCGCTGGTGCGCAAGAAATTCGACGGCAGCCTGAAGAAGTCGGATGGCAGTGTCGACACCATGAAATGGCAGACGCTTTATTATTGCCGCCTGCATGAGGGACGCTGGAAGATCAGCGGCTTCACCGGTTACCTGCCGAACCCCATGGAATAGAGGCGACAGCATTGCGCATATTCACCGCGGCTTTCGCGACCGAGACGAACACCTTCTCCCCCATATGCATCGACCGGCGCGCTTTCGAAGCGTCTCTTTATGCGCCTCCGGGCACGCATCCGGAAACGCCGACGCTCTGTTCCGCTCCGATTACCGTCGGACGACGCGTCACAGCCCAAAAAGGCTGGGAGCTGATCGAAGGCACTGCCACCTGGGCCGATCCGGCCGGTCTGGTAAATCGCCGGACCTATGAGGACCTGCGCGACGAGATCCTGGATCAGCTGCGCGCGGCCATGCCGGTGGATGCCGTCGTGCTGGGCCTGCATGGCGCCATGGTCGCCGACGGTTATGAAGATACCGAAGGTGATTTTCTGTCGCGCGTACGCGAGATCGTCGGACCCGACATTCTGGTCTGCGCCGAGCTAGACCCGCATAGCCATCTGACCAAGAAGCGTCTCGCAGCGGCCGAATTCTTCGTCTATTTCAAGGAATTCCCGCATACGGATTTCGTCGACCGGGCGGAAGACCTTTGGCGCATCGCCGTCGATACGCTGGAAGGCCGCGTGAAGCCTGTCATGTCGGTATTCGATTGCCGCATGATCGACGTTTTCCCGACCTCGCGCGACCCGATGCGCTCCTTCGTCGACAAGATCATGGCGATGGAAGAGAGCGACACAGACATCCTGTCGATCTCCGTCATCCATGGCTTCATGGCCGGTGACGTCCCCGAGATGGGCACCAAGCTGCTCGTCGTCACCAATAATAAGCCGGATAAGGGTTCTGCAATCGCCCGCGATCTCGGCCTGGAACTCTTCTCCAAGCGCGGCACGTTCATCATGCCGCAGATCGACGAGAAAGAGGCTGTCAGCCAGGCCATGGCCGCCACATCGGGTCCGATCGTCATCGCCGATCTCTGGGACAATCCCGGCGGCGGCACTTCGGGAGACGCCACCGTTATCCTGCAGGAACTGCTCGACCGTGGCGCCACCGATACGGCGATCGGCACGATCTGGGATCCGATGGCGGTGCAGATCTGCATGGCCGCCGGCGAAGGCGCTGAAATCCCACTGCGCTTCGGTGCCAAATCGGCGCCGGGTACCGGCAACCCCATCGACGGCCACGTCAAGATCATCCGTCTGGTCGCCAATGCCGAGATGCGTTTCGGTGAGAGCTACGCCCCCTTCGGCGATGCGGCCTATATCCAGTACAAGGGTATCGACATCATCCTGAACTCGACGCGCGCACAGAGCTTCGACCCGAGCCTGTTCTCCGTCATGGGCATCGATCCGACACAGAAGAAGATCCTGGTCATCAAATCGACCAATCACTTCTACGCATCCTTCTCCAAGATCGCGTCGGAGATCCTTTATTGCTCGGCCGGAACACCCTATCCGAACAATCCAGCCCGCACCCCCTATCGCCGCGCACCGAAAGACATCTGGCCCATGGTGGCCGATCCGCACGCGACAGAACGCAAAGGCGCCTGATATGACACACGACATCGCCTCGGAAATCAGCCCCAAATCCGGCGATCGGATCGAGGGGCTCTCGACCCCGCGCCCGATCATCGACGAAGAACGGCTGGCTGCGAATATCGCCCGCGTGCAGTCTTACATGGACGCGCACGGCCTGAATTTCCGTCCGCATATCAAGACGCACAAGATCCCAGCCGTCGCGCGCGCCCAGGTCGCCGCCGGCGCCAAGGGTATCAACTGCCAGAAGATCACCGAGGCGGAAGCATTTGCCGATACCGGCTTCGAAGATATCCTGATCACCTTCAACATTCTCGGCCCTGAAAAGCTTGTTCGCCTCTCGGCGCTGAACGATCGCATTTCCGGCCTGAAGGTCGTGGCCGACAGCACCGTTACCGTCGACGGTCTCTCTGCCTGGTTCGCCGAACGCAAGCCGCTGACCGTGCTGGTGGAATGCGACACCGGCGGCGCGCGCTGCGGCGTGCAATCGCCCGAGCAAGCCGCCGCCCTCGGCAAGCATATCGCCGGCAAGCCCGGCCTCACCTTCGGGGGCTTGATGAGCTATCCGAAGCCCAATAACGCCGAGGGGACGCAGGCGTTCCTGGCCGAATCCGTTGCGCTGTTGAAGAACGAGAGCATCCCATGCCCTGTCGTCAGCAATGGCGGCACACCAAGCCTGTTCGAGGCGCACCTCGTGACGGCGGCCACCGAGCATCGGGCCGGCACCTATATCTATAACGACAGATCAATGGTGCGCGCCGGTCATTGCCGCGAGGAGGATTGCGCGATGCATATCCTCGCCACCGTTGTCTCCAGGCCAACCGAAGACCGCGCCGTCATCGACGCCGGCTCAAAGGCGCTCACCTCCGATCTCCTCGGCTTTGCCGATTTCGGCCATGTGGTCGACTATCCGGAAGCTGTCATCAAGGGTCTTTCAGAAGAGCATGGGGTGATCGACCTCTCGAACTGCACCGGTCCGCGCCCGCAGATCGGCGACAAGATCCGCATCATCCCCAATCACACCTGTGTCGTATCGAACCTTTTCGACCAGATGGTCTTCCATCGAGACGGCGTGGTGACACGCGTCGAGGATGTGGCCGCTCGCGGGCTGGTCTGGTAGGCGCGAAAACATTGCTTAAAACAAAAACGGCGACCTTCGGGCCGCCGTTTTTGTTTATCGCATCTCAAAGCCGGACCGGCGCTTTATAGGCGGTCCGGTCTTGCAAGTAGCCGCCCCTCAAGAGGCGACCGAGCTCAGCAATTCCATGTCGATGTCCGTGAGTTCCACCCTGCGCTCGAAAGCGATGCCGCTTTCATCGAACAGGTGGCAATCGGCGATACGCATGCCGGTCTTCAGCGGCGCCTCCAGGCGGATCGCTACGCTGCCGGGCAGTGTTGCGCAGAAATTCTCGTCGACCCCCTCGGCGGAAGCGTAGGCAACCGTCTGTGCGCCCAAATGCTCGACGACGGTGGGCACGATGGTCAATGTCAGATCGCCACCACCGAGCAGTACATGCTCCGGCCGGATGCCCAACGTCAGGGCCTTACCGACCGCATCCTGGCGCGGCGTCACCGGCAGAAGCGCCTTCTGGCCCTTGTACTCAATTTCCACGCCCGCATCGCTGGCACCAGTGCAGGTCACTGGCAGGAAGTTCATCTTGGGATTGCCGATGAAGCGGGCAACGAACGTATTCGCTGGCTTATGGTAAAGCTCCAGCGGTGCGCCGACCTGCGATATCTCGCCGGCATTGAGAACGACGATCCGGTCGGCCATGGTCATGGCCTCTACCTGGTCGTGGGTCACGTAGATCATGGTCGCCTGCAGTTGGCGATGCAGTCTTGCCAGCTCGATGCGCATATCGGCGCGCAGAGCGGCATCGAGGTTGGACAGCGGCTCGTCGAAGAGGAATATCTTCGGTTCGCGCACGATGGCGCGGCCGATGGCGACGCGCTGGCGCTGACCACCGGACAAATTGCCCGGCTTCTGATGCAGCCGCTGCTCCAGATGCAGGATGCGGGCGGCATTCTCGACCTTGGCCTTCAGCTTGTCCTCCGGCATCTTTTCCACCCGCAGCGGAAAAGCGATGTTCTCGAAGACGGACATATGCGGATAGAGGGCATAGGACTGGAAGACCATGGCGATACCGCGCTTGACGGGCGCCAGATCGTTCACACGACCGCCATCGATCATGATGTCGCCGCTGGTCACCTCGTCAAGGCCGGCAATCATCCGCAGCAGGGTCGACTTGCCGCAACCGGACGGGCCGACGAAGACAATGAATTCACCGTCGTTAACGTCAAGCTCGACGCCCTTGATGACTTCGAAATGACCATAAAATTTCTTGACCTGATTAAGGTGAAGCTTTCCCAAACTCTGTCTCCGCGCGGCGCCGCTACTAGGCGGGCAGGGCTCGAAAGGCCGCGCGTGATGCGCGCGGCCCGGCGATCTGCGATCTTACTTGTACTGCTCGAGATCGGCAGCTGCCTTCTTCAAGGCATCAGCCGGCTGGGCCTTGCCGGTTACGACCGACTGGACCATCTCGATCATCACGTTCTGGAAGCCCTTATAGTCCTTGAAGAGCGGCTCGGGACCACCATAGGCGATGCCATCGATGAACGGCTTCCAAGACGCGTCCTTCTTGACGAACTCGTCAACCAACGGCGACGGACGCAGCGGCGTGAGACCGGCACCGCCCTGGAGTTCGTATTCCGCCTGCGGACCCGGAGACGTAATGAACTTGGCGAACTCGGCTGCCTTGTCCTCGACACCGCTGCCCTTGAAGACAGCAAGGCTGTCGGTGATGAGCAGCGTGCCCTGACCCTTGGCAGAAGGACCGAGCGGCAGTGGCGCGACGCCCCAGCTGATCTTCGTTTCCTTCAAGCGAGCGGCGGCACCGGAGCCGGCCTGGATCATGCCGACCTTGCCATCAAGGAAGATGGCACGCATTTCGTTCTGCTCATAGGCCGTCGGTCCTTCGACCGAGTAAGGCGTGATGTCCTTGTAGGCCTGGAGAGCTGCCAGAACTTCGGGGCTGTCGAGGACGATCTTGTCGCCATCGATAACCTTGCCGTTATTGGTGTAAACCCAATGCAGGAACTGGTGCATGGTGTTGTCGAAGGTCTTGGCCGAGAGGCCGTAGCCGGGGATGCCCGTCTTTTCCTTGATCGTCTTGGCGTCGGCGATTTCTTCGGCCCAGGTGGTCGGTGGCTTCTCGGGATCGAGGCCCGCCTTCTTGAAGAGATCCTTGTTCCAGTAAAGCGCCTTGGTCGAGAAGGCGATCGGCGTTCCCCACTGCTTCCCATCGAAGGTTACCGTACCGACGATACCCGGATAATAGGCCTTCTTCTCGTCATCCGTCATCGGGATCGGAACGATCAGATCGTTATCAGCGAACTGCTTGAGCGTGCGCGAACCGACATAGGCCATGGCGACCGGCGTGCCGGCAGCAGCAAGCGTGGTTGCCTTGTCCTGGCACTGTTCCCAGCCGACGACTTCAGGCTTGACGGCCCAGCCGGGATTCTTGTCTTCCCACTGCTTGATGTACTTCACATGGATCGGATCGATGCTGTCGCCGCAATAGATCCAGCTGATTTCCTTGTCGGCGGCCTGGGCGTTCACGGCGCCAAGCGCGGTGGAGCCGAGCAAAGCAAGGGCAAGAAGCCCTGTCTTGAAATGGAATGTCACGTTTAAGCTCCCGTTTCTCTGGTTGTTGATTGGTTTTATTGCTTCACCGCGCCAGCGGTCAGACCGCTGACGAGATACCGTTGCAGGAAGAAGATCACGACCAGGGCCGGCGCGATGCCGACGAAACTTGCGGCCATGAGTTCGTTCCAGACGACCTCCTGCCGGCCGAAATAGGCAAAGAGCCCAACCGGCAGCGGCATGTATTCAGTCTTCGAATTGAAGGTAAGAGCGTAGATGAACTGCTGCGCGTAGGAACCGATGAAAGTGGTAATGGCGACGACGGTGATGCCCGGCATGGCGATCGGCAGGATGACGCGA
>BFBZ01001159.1_pt1 | contig 18794 bp, 18 predicted proteins | sample 1888401 | NCBI WGS metagenome assembly BFBZ01 (sample SAMD00112614, study PRJDB3348) | symbiont metagenome | host: Chara braunii | reverse complement strand
ATGCCCGCGGCTCGGGGCTGGCGCAACGGCTGTTCGCCGAGGGCGAGGCCCTGGTCCGCGACAGGGGCGCGCGCGACATCGTGCTCTGGTCGGACACCCGTTTCACCCGCGGCCACGGCTTCTACGAGAAGCTCGGCTTTAGCCGCGAGCCGGTGGCGCGCTATCTCGCCGATGTCAGCGAGACCTGGGAGTTCTGCTTCCGCAAGGCGCTTGCGGGCTGAACCTGGCGGCTCAGCCCACGCGATGTTTCGGCGCCGCGATCAGGCGGCGAGCTTGAGCACCTGGGCGTCCTGGTTGCGCAGCCGGGTGAGATAAAGCGACTGGTAGTCGGCGGGCGCTGCCGCCTTGACGCTCGGCCGCGCGGCAAGGGCCGCCCGCCAGGCCGAAACTTTCGGGAAGTCCCTGGTCAGGTCGACCCCGGTGGCCGCCTGCACCGCATCGATCTGCCGGAAGGCCGGCGCGAAGACCGCATCAACATAGCTGAACGCGGCACCGGCGAAATAAGGACCGTCACCAAGGGTCGCTTCCAGACGCTTGAACTTGGCGATCGCGGCATCCCTCGCCGCGACGAGATCGGCCTCGGTCTTGGCGGTGGCGAAGCGAAACAGATCGGCGAGCACGGTGGAGCCATATTCCATCCAGGCGCGATGCTGGGCGCGCGCCAGCGGATCGGCCGGGTGCAGCTTGGCGCCGGCGGCGGTTTCCTCGATATATTCGACGATCACCGAGCTCTCGAACAGGATGGCCTCGGTCTCGCCCGGGCGTTCGACCTTCAGCACCGGCACCTTGCCGAGCGGCGAGATGGCCAGGAACCAGTCTGGCTTGTTGGCGAGGTCGATATAGACCACGTCGAAATCGACGTTCTTTTCCTTCAGCGCGATGATCGCGCGCTGGACATAGGGGCAGGTCGGGAAGCTGATCAGCGTGAGCTTGGCCATTGGATCGCTCTCTCGGGGTTGGCGTTCTGCGGCTGCCCGAGCGGTCCGGCGCGGATGAGCCTGCAAGCCGGCCAGCGCCGGCGACGACCTAAGGTGGGCACCCGCCGCCCACGAACCAAGCGGCGCCGGAGAGAAAATTCCAGCGAATTCAAGCCGGAACGGAGATGGATCTGCGCCGCGGAGAAACCGCGGCGCAGCAGGTCGGCAAGGATCCGCCAAACGACCGGTTCAGCCGAGCGACATGGTCAGCGGCGGCTGAACCGCATCCGGAATCGGGCTGACATAGGGCGTCTTGCGGGTCCGCTCGGCGAGATCCGCCTTGGCCGCGGCCCGCAAGGCCGGATCGGTGAGCACGGCGGCGCCGGTGGCGGCCATGGCCTTGGCCACCTGCACCATCGCCTTGTGGGCCGCCGGCGCCTTGCCCTGCGCCACCACCTGCCAGGTGTGGAACGGCGTGCCGATGGCAACGGTCGGCGCATGGGCCTGCACGGTCGGCACCACCCAGCTGACGTCGCCGACATCGGTCGAGCCGATCATCGGATTGCGCGGCGCATCGAGCGGCACCAGGAAATCGGCGAGCGGGGCATCGGTCTCCGGCATGCCGATCGAACGATAGACCGCGGCGATGTCCTGGGCCGACAAGGTCGAGCGGATCTCATTGGCGAAAGCCCGGTCCTGCTCGTCGAAATGCGGCGGCCCGAGATCCTCCAGGATCGAATGCATCGCCTTTTCCAGGGGACCATTGCCGAGCACGTTGGAGACCGCGCTGACGATGCGCATCTCGACCTCGGTCTCGGTCATCATGGCCGCGCCCTTGGCGACCTTGTGGACCCGCTCGACCAGTTCGAGCATGCCGGGCAGGTCGCGGGCGCGAATGGAATAGCGCACCCGGGCGGTGGCCTGGACGACATTGGGAGCGATGCCGCCGGTATCGAGCACGGCATAGTGGATGCGCGCGTCGCTCGGCATGTGCTCGCGCATGTAGTTGACGCCGACGCTCATCAGCTCCACCGCATCGAGCGCGCTGCGGCCGAGATGCGGCGCGGCGGCGGCATGCGCGGTGCGCCCGGTGAAGACGAAATCGGCGCGGGTATTGGCAAGCGACAGAGGCGGGGTAACCTCCCAGAAGCTCGACGGATGCCAGGAAATGGCGACATCGGCATCGTCGAAGGCGCCGGCCCGCACCATGAAGGCCTTGGCGGCGCCGCCCTCTTCGGCCGGGCAGCCATAATAGCGTACGCGTCCGGGGATCTTGTTCTCGGCCAGCCAGTTCTTCATCGCGGTGGCGGCCAGCAAGGCTGCCGAACCGAGCAGGTTATGGCCGCAGCCATGGCCGTGGCCACCGGTCTCGACCTGGCGGTGCTCGGCGACGCCGGCCTCCTGGCTCAAGCCCGGCAAGGCATCGTATTCGCCCAGGAAAGCGATGACCGGTCCGCCCTCGCCGGCCTCGCCGATCACGGCGGTCGGGATGCCGGCGACGTTCTCGGTGATGCGGAAGCCCTGGTGCTTGAGCTCGGCGACATGTTCGGCGACCGAACGCGCCTCGGTGTAACAGACCTCGGGCATGCCCCAGACCCGGTCGCTGAGCGCGATCAGCCGGTCCTTCGAGGCGTCGACGTGGCGCCACAACTCGTTACGATTGTCCATTTCGACCTCACTCGATTTCGATCCGCCATTGTCCCAATCCGGCCAGCCGAAGTCCAGCTTCGCGGGAGCTCGACAGGCCGGGAGGACCTGCGCGTCGGGCGCATGGCGCGCCGCCCAGGCCGCCGCGACGACGGCCCGGGATTGCCCACCGGCGCAATCTGACCGATTGAGGAGCAGCGGCGCCGGCGATGGCGACGCCGAAGGCATCGAGCATGAGAGGGCAGTCCATGACGCGTGCGACCGCAGCCGAGGAGGTGGTCCGGATCCTCCGCGACCGGATTCTCTCCGGGGTGCTCGAAGAGGGCGTGGCGCTTCGGCAGGAAAAGATCGCCAGCGAACTCGGCGTCAGCCGGATCCCCGTGCGCGAGGCGCTGAAACAGCTCGAGGTCGAAGGCCTCGTCAAGATCGTTTCCCATTCCGGCGCCGTGGTGGCCGAACTCTCGCTCGATGAGATCAGGCAGACCTTCGAACTGCGCGCGGTGGTCGAAAGCTGGCTGCTGTCGGCCGCCATCCCCTTCATGTCCGACGCGGATCTGGCGGAAGCCGAGGCCATCATCGCCGAGATGGACCATTCCGGCATCGAGACCTGGGGCGAAATGAACTGGCGTTTCCACGAACGGCTCTACCGGCCCGCCAGGCGCGATCATATCACCGCGATGATCCGCAAGATCCACGAAGGCACCGACCGCTACATCTACATGCATATGAAAGTCACCGATGGCCGGCGGAAGGCGCAATCGGACCACCGGCATATTCTCGACCTGTGTCGCGCCAAGGATCTGCATCGCGCGGTGGCGGTGCTCGAAGCGCATATTCTCGATGTCGCGGACCGATTGACCGAGAGCGTCGAGGCCGCACGACAATCGGCCATGGCCAAGCGCCCGCGGCGGCGCCGACGGGCCGGTCAGCCGCAATGAGCATCGGCAACGGACGCGCGATCTCGCCATGGCGGTTCGGGCTCCGAGGCCGCCACGGCTCGCCGCATCAGCCGTGGCGGCGGCCGGTCGTCACCGGGCCGTCGGCCTGCTTCCAGGCACCGAGCCCGCCCTCGATATGGCAGGACGAGGCAAGCCCGGCATCCTGGGCGGCCTGAACCGCCATCGCCGAACGCTCGCCGAAGGCGCAGTAAAAGACCAGGCGCTTGCTGGTCGAAGCGGCGAGTTCGTGCAGCAGGCCGCCCGGCCTCACATTGTCCTCGAGATCGGAATAGGGCGCGTGCAGCGAGCCGGGTATGGTGCCGTGCTTGTCGCGTTCCTGCTGCTCGCGCAGGTCGACCAGCACGATATCGGGCCGGCCGACGAGCGCCATGGCGTCCCCCGCAGCGACGGCCCAGCCGCGCCGGCCGATCTCCGCCTGCGCCAGGCCGACATGCATGTTGGCGGGCACCGCGACGTCCATCATCTTCGGGTTCGGCAAATGGAGACCATTCATCAGGTCGATATATTGGTCGACCGACTGGACCTGCAGGCGCGGATTGAAGGCCCGCTCCTCGGCGATCGTGCTGACCATGTCGCCTTTGTAGTCATGCGCGGGGAAGACCAGGGTTTCATCGGGCAGCTTGAGCAGCTTGCCGAAGATCGATTCATATTGGGCGCGCGGATCGCCATTCTGGAAGTCGGTGCGACCGGTGCCGCGGATCAGCAAGGTGTCGCCGGTGAAGACCCGGTCGGGCAACAGGAAGCTGTAGGAATCGTCGGTGTGGCCGGGCGTATAGAGCACGTCCAGCGCCAGGCCCTCGATCTTCACCCGGTCGCCCTCCGAGACGCGCATCGACACCACGTCGACGCCGCTCTGCTCGCCCATGATGGTGATGCAATGGGTGCGGTCGCGCTGCTCGCCCAGCCCGGTGATGTGATCGGCGTGCAGATGGGTATCGGCCGCCTTGACCAGCTTGAGGTCGAGCTCGCGCAGCAACTGGATATAGCGGTCCACCTTTTCCAGCACCGGATCGATGATCAGCGCTTCGCCACCGCGCCGGCTGGCGAGCAGATAGCTGTAGGTTCCCGATGTCTGGTCGAAAAGCTGCCGGAAGATCATGGACGGGCCTCCCGTCAATCGTCGGCCGGCGGCCATGGCCTGAACCACGGCCGCCGCTCCTTGTCAGGCCCGATGGGCCGGCTGCGGCACGATGCGGATATAGGGCCTCGGCGCCTTCCAGCCCTGCGGATAGAGCTGCCGGGCCTCGTCGTCGGACACCGAGCCGGCGATGATGACGTCATCGCCCTGCTTCCAGTTGACCGGGGTCGCCAGCCGGTGCCTGGCGGTCAGCTGCAGGGAATCGATCACGCGCAGCACCTCGTCGAAGTTGCGGCCGGTCGTCATCGGATAGACCAGCACGAGCTTGATCTTCTTGTCCGGGCCGATCACGAAGACATTGCGGACGGTCTGGTTGTCGGCCGGCGTGCGTGTCGTGGCGTCGCCGCTCGCGGCGGCGCCGAGCATGCCCCAGAGCTTCGAGATGCTCAGGTTGGTGTCGCCGATGATCGGATAGTTCGGCGCAACCCCCTGGGTCTCCTCGATGTCGCGTGCCCATTTCGCATGGTTCTCGACCGGATCGACGCTCAAGCCGATGACCTTGACGTCGCGCCTGTCGAATTCGGGCTTGATCTTCGCCATATAGCCGAGCTCGGTCGTGCAGACCGGCGTGAAATCCTTCGGGTGTGAGAAGAACACGCACCACGACGTGCCGATCCAGTCATGAAAGCGTATGCGCCCCTGGGTCGTCTCGGCTTCGAAATCGGGCGCGATGTCGCCGATCTGGAGTGACATGGCCAGTCTCCCTTCGCATCTTCGGGGGCTGGCCCTTCGCGAGCCTTGCCCGGCCTCTGCTTGACGAGCCCGAACCGGGCACCGATCGACTGCAAAGCGTGATGAACACGGGAGCAACGAGCTTCAGCGCGCAGCGCCTCCCGCGAGGGATGATGTTCGGCTCGAACTGGTATTATCGTAACAGCTTCGCCCATCCCGACTCAAGGGCCATCGGGCGGCGGTTTGGCGTCTGGCCGGAGCTCGCTTCAGGCGCCGGCGGCCAGTGGCAGCCCAGCATCGATGGCAAAACGACGCGATAGCGGCCGGTGCACCCAGCCTTTCCGCGCGGCCCCCCCGCAGGGGACCAGCGGTTCAGGCGCGGAATGTTGGCCGGAGACCCTCTCGACCGGCTGGCATTATTGTATCCAATAAATGCCTATTTAGAGGGCCCAATGCATTTGCCTACCGTGCGCCAGCGCGCCCATCGGTCGATAACCGGGGGCCGTTCGCTCATGTCGTGACACACATCTTTGACCGCCATTGGCATCTCGAACGGCGCTTGACGCAGCCGAAAAACTTGACAAAATTGGATCCAATTTGGCGCATGTTGATGCATCATCGTGATGCCGACGCCAAAGCCTTTCAGGAGATCCTCATGGCCCCTTGGTCCGGCGTATTCCCCGCGGTGACGACAAAACTGAAGCAGGATGGCGCGATCGATTTCGCCGCGACGCAAGCCAGCATCGAGCGGCTGATCGGCAATGGCGTCAGCGGCGTCATCGTCCTGCCGATGCTCGGCGAGAATGCCTCGATGCGCATGGAGGAAAAGGAAGCCGTCATCCGGGCCGCGAAAGAGGTGGTCGCCGGCCGGGTACCGCTGTTGTCGGGACTTGCCGAGATCTCGACCGAGGCCGCGGCGACCTCGGCGCGGCTGTTCGAACGTTATGGCGCCGAAGGCCTGATGGCCTTCCCGAGCCTCGGCTACAAGACCGATCCGCGCGAAACCGCCGCCTGGTACAAGGCGCTGGCCGGCGCCTCGGGCCTGCCGATCATGATCTACAACAATCCGATCGCCTATGGCGTCGACGTTACCCCGGCGATCCTCGCCGATCTCGCCGACACGCCTGAAATCGTGGCGATCAAGGAAGAGACCGGCGACATCAGGCGCATCACCGATCTCTACAATGCCCATGGCGACCGCTTCCGCATCTTCTGCGGCGTCGACGACCTGATCCTGGAGAGCATGGCGCTCGGCGCCATCGGCTGGGTGTCGGGCATGACCAATGCCTGGCCGAAAGAGTGTGTCGAGATCTTCAATCTCTGCGCCGCCGGCCGCTTCGCAGATGCGCTCGGGCTCTACCGCTTGATGACGCCGGCCTTCCATCTCGACACCCATGTCAAGCTCGTCCAGTACATCAAGATGGCCGAGCACCTGGTCTATGGCGCGCCGGAATGGACGCGCGCACCGCGGCTGGCGCTTGCCGGCTCGGAGCGCGAGAGCGTCATGACCGTGATCAGGCAGACGATCGCCGATCTGGCGGCGCGCGAGAAGCGCGCGGCCTGATCCGGCCATTTTCGACCAGGGCGCGGGACCGCCACCGACGCGGTCCCGCTCCCAGCAAGCGCTGCCAAGACGCGAGACATCCCGCCGACGCCGGCACGGCGCCGTCGGAGGCTCACGCCGCCGGCCCGAGGCCGGCGCGCCGCAATCCAATGAACAGAATGAGGGGATCATGTTCAACGACAATACGTCCGTCCTGCCTGCTTCCGGCGCGGCCGGCCCGACCGCCGCCGCGCCCGCCACCGCTGTCACCGCCGGCGTCGAACGCCGCGTCCTGATCGCCAGCCTCACCGGCAGCGCGATCGAATGGTTCGATTATTTTCTTTACGGCACCATCGCCGCGCTCGCCTTCAACCGGCTGTTCTTCCCGAACTTCGACCCGGTCGTCGGCCTGATGCTGTCCTACCTGTCATTTTCGCTGACCTTCTTCATCCGGCCGTTCGGCGGCTTCCTGTTCTCCCATATCGGCGACCGCATCGGCCGCAAGCGCACGCTGGTGCTGACCCTGTCGCTTATGGGCGGCTCGACCGTGCTGATCGGCCTTTTGCCGAGCTATGACAGCATCGGCGTCTGGGCGCCGATCCTGCTGGTCACGCTGCGCGCCATCCAGGGCCTCGGCATCGCCGGCGAATGGGGTGGCGCGCTGCTGCTCGCCTATGAATATGCCCCGGCCAACCGCCGCGGCTTCTTCGGCGCCATCCCGCAAATGGGCATTCCGCTCGGCCTGGTCATGGCGACCCTGTCGCTGTCGCTGATGAGCCTCTTGCCGGATGACCAGTTCCTCGCCTGGGGCTGGCGCGTGCCCTTCGTCGCCAGCGCCGTGCTGGTGTTTCTCGGCTTGTGGATCCGTAACGGCATCGACGAGACGCCCGAATTCGAAAAAGCCAAGCGCGACGGCGATGTCGCCAAGGTGCCGCTGTTCGAGACCCTGCGCCACCATTGGCGCGAGGTGCTGATCGCCACCGGCGCCAAGGTGGTCGAGACCGCGCCGTTCTATGTCTTCACCACCTTCGCGGTCAGCTACGCGACGACCAACCTGAAGATCGAGCGCTTCACCATCCTTAACTCGATCACGGTGGCGACCATCATCACGACGATGATGATCCCGCTGATGGGGCGCCTGTCCGACCGCTTCGGCCGGCCGGCGGTGTTCCTCACCGGCACCGTGCTGATGGCGCTGTTCGCCTTCCCCTATTTCATGCTGCTCGATCTCAAGCACTACTGGGCGGTGGCGCTCGCCACCATCGTCGCGGTCGGCCTGATCTGGGCGCCGATCAATGCCACGCTCGGTACCTTGATGTCGGAGATCTTCGCCACCCGGGTCCGCTATACCGGCATCACGCTCGGTTCGCAGATCGGCGCGGCATTGGCCGGCGGCACGGCGCCGCTGATCGCCACCTGGCTCCTGGTGACGTTCAACGGCAACTGGTCGGCGGTGGCGGTCTACATCATCGGCTGCTCGCTGGTCTCGCTGATCGCGGTGCTGAGCATCCGCCGCCTCGGCCGCTGAAGCGGCGCACCTGACGGCAACGCGGAGGCGCCGGTGCCTCCGCGTTGCGACATCCGCGAAAAACGCCCGTCGCCCTTGCAGTTTTCCGCCTGGACGACGAGGGCATGAGCCGGCATGGCTCGCGGCCATGGCGACTTCGTCCTCCCCGTCTCCCATCGGCGCCCCCGCGGGCTTCACCCTGGCCGGCATGGCCGAGGGCATCAGGCTGTCGCTGCCCATGTTGCCGGGCATCCTGATGGCCGCTGGCGCGGTCGGTGCCGCCTCGGCCGAGAAAGGCCTGACGCTCGGCGAAGCGACGCTGATGAGCTTCCTGGTCTATGCCGGCGCCTCGCAGCTGCTCGCCCTGCAGCTCTGGCCGTCGACCTGGACCGGCCCGGCGCTCGCCGCCCTCGTCCTGGTGGTCTTCGCGGTCAATCTCCGGCTGGTGCTGATGGGGGCGGCGCTGCAGCCCTACCTCGCCCGCGGCATGCCGCGCGGCACGCCCTATCTCGCCCTGGTGACGCTCACCGACGCCAATTTCATCATCGGCTCGCGCTACAGCGCCGATGGCGGCCGCGACACCGGCGTATTTCTCGGCGCCGGCCTGTTCATGTGGCTGACCTGGGTGGTCGCGACCATTCCCGGCCATATGCTCGGCTACATGCTGACCGACCCCAGGCGCTACGGCCTCGACCTGGTCATGCCGTTGCTGTTCACCATCATGGCCGTCGGGCTTTTTCGCCTGAAGCGCGACCGGCTGGTCTGGCCGATCGCCGCCGGGGTGGCCGTCGTCACTTCGCAACTGATCTCCGGTTACTGGTTCATCATCGTCGGCGCCATCGCGGGCTCGGTCGCGGCCGGGCTGTTCCGCCGTCATGACTGAGTGGCTGAGCCAGGGCCTGGTCGGCCCGATCAGCGCCATCCTGGCGATGGCGGCCGCGACCTATCTGATCCGCATTCTCGGCTATTGGATCATGGGCCGGGTGCCGTTGACGCCCTTCGTGCGGGCCGCGCTCGAGGCGCTGCCCGGCGCCATCGTGGTCGCGACCATCGTGCCGCTGGTGGTGCGCGGCGGGCTCAGCGCCTGGGTCGGAATGGCCTGCGCCGCCGGAACGATGATCGTGGTGCGCCGCGACGTCGTGGGGCTCGCCGCCGGCCTTGCCGGTGCTATCCTGGTGCGGGCGCTCGGCCTGCCTTGACGATACCGGGGCGACGCCCCAAATTTTCGAGAGGCGAGTGTTCGAGAGGCATGTCTTCGAAAGGCATGGCGTTTTCAACAGGCATAGCATCGTCGATCACGGCGGACGTCGCTCACCAGGGGCTGACCGCATGACCATGCTTCCGCAAGGCTTTCATCGGATCCGCCTGAACCTCGCCCGCTCCAGGGATTTTCCCGAGGGCTCGAATCGCCATGGCTACGAGTTCGTCGCGCCGCTCGATGCCGACGGGCATATCGACGTGGCGGCGTGGAAGACCCACAAAGGCCTGTGCAAGGTGCGGCGTTTCTGGGCCGGCGAACGGGACGAGCACGGCCTGCTCACCCACCGGCAGGGCGGCACCAGGGGCGCCACCTGGATCTTCGACTATGACGGCGCCGCCGCCGATGACGACGAGGCCGGCTATCGCTTCGGCGAGCATCCGTTCGAGATCGGCGAATATGTCTCGATCAAGGACGAAGACGGGTCGCTGCGCACCTTCATCGTGACCAGCGTCAATGCGGTTTGAGCCGGCTCACCGTCCGCGGGCTGGCCAAATCACGAAAGCGCCGCCGCCAGTTTCTCGTAGAGCGGGTTCTCGGCCGAGAAGACATAGTCGAGTTCGCTGACCGAGACGCTTTCCGCGCCCTTGTCGCGCAGGTAGCGCGACAGGGCGAACAAGGCGGCCGGCGGGCAGTGCAGCGTCAGCATGCCCGACGAAGTCGGCCCGCCGAACGGCGCGGCGACACCGAAACGGGCCTTGACCTCCGCCACCAGCTTGTCGTCGGCGGCCTTGAAGCGGGTCCGCACCTCGCGCACCTTGCGGGCGCGCGCTTCCGACGCGATACGATCCAGCATGTCGCGGGCGCTGGCGCGCGCCTGGTCGCTCCAGGCGGCCGTCCGGGAAGCCACCAGATGGGCCTCCGATTTCAGGATGACGCCGTCGTCGAGCACCTTCAGCGCATTGGCCGCCAGGGTCGCGCCGGTCGTGGTGATGTCGACGATCAGTTCGGCGGCGCCGGAGGCCGGCGCGCCTTCGGTCGCCCCGGCGGATTCGACGATGCGGTAATCGGCAATGCCATGCCGGTCGAAGAAGCCGCGGGTCAGGTTGAGATATTTGGTCGCGACCCGCATGCGCGAGCGGTTGCGGCTGCGGAACTGGCTGGCGACATCGTCGAGATCGGCCATGCAGCGCACATCGATCCAGGCCTGCGGCACCGCGACGATGACATCGGCGCGCGAAAAGCCGAGCGCCGACAGCGAAATCATCTTGGCGTCCGGATCAGCCGTCGCCTCGTGCATCAGGTCGAGCCCGGTCAAGCCCAGATGGACCGAGCCGGCGACCAGTTCGCGGGCGATTTCGGACGCCGAGAGGAAAGCGACCTCGACCCCGTCGAGGCCGGGAATGGTGCCGCGATAGTCGCGCGCGCCACGGCCCTGCACCGGCTTGAGGCCGGAACGCTCCAGAAAGCCCTGGGCGCTCTCCAGGATGCGGCCCTTGGACGGGATGGCGAAGACAAGCGTCGATGGCTGGCTCATGCGCGGCCTCCGGCGACCGCGAGCCGCTCGACCCAGAAGGCGCAGCCGACCGCCGGCACCTGGATGTCGAGGCCGAGCCTCGCCGTCATCATCTCGGTCAGGCGGTCATAGCGGCCGCCGCCGACCAGTGGCTTGGCGGTCCGGCCGGCGCCGTCATGGATCTCGAAAACCAGGCCGGTGTAATAGTCGACATCGCGGCCGAAATGCGTGGAGAAGCGCACCGCCGACAGGTCGACGCCACGTTCGGCGAGCAGCGCGTTGCGCCGCGCCAGCGCGTCCAGCGCAACCGACAGGTCGAGCCCGGCCGCGGCCGCGATCGTCCGCAATTGCTGCTCGGCGGAGACCGGATCGCCCGCGACGCTCAGCACCTGCTGCACCACGGCGACCTTGTCCGGCCACAGGCCGCCCGAACCGAGCGCCGCCTGTTCGAGGAAACGCTCGGCGATATCGGCCGCCGAGCGGCCGCCGACGGTGGCGATGCCGGCGATCGACAGGAGATCGGTCACCAGCGCATGAGCCGCCTTCGGGTCGGCCCCCTCCAGGGCGGCGAGCAGGCCGGCATGGGGCGGCGCGTGGGTCGAGGGATCGGCCAGCCGCTTGAGATCGTCGGCCAGCATGTCGTTGCGCCTGAAATCCTTGATCAGGCGGCGGCGCCAGGCCGGCGACACATCGAGCGCGCGCAGCAGCGCCAGGAAAATGCCGATATCGCCCATGGCGACATCGAGCGGACCATCGACATAGAGCCTCGCGCCCTCGAGGCCGAGCGCCACCACCTCGGCATCGGCCGCCTCGCGGTCGGCGCGGCCGAGCAACTCGATGCCGGCCTGGCTGAATTCGCCGGGCAGGCCGGGACGGTGACGGAACACCGGTCCGAGATAGGAATAGGCCGCGGCCTTGCCGGCCCGGGGGCTTTCCAGATGGGCCTGCACCACCGGGATCGTGTAGTCGGGGCGCAGGCACATTTCGGTGCCGTCGGCGTCGGAGGTCAGGAACAGCCGGCGGGCCATGGTCTCGCCGACCAGGTCGCGCACCAGATCGGCTGCGATCAGCAGCGGCGGCTCGGCGCGCGCGAAGCCGGCCTTGGCCAGCAGGGCCGCGAGCTTGTCGTCCGGAAGCGGGACTGGCGTCGTCATGGTCGGTCCGAATAAAGGGCGAAGGCGCTGGTCATCGGAGCCCCGCAAAAAATGCGGAGGTCCGCTCGATCAAAGCCGCAAACTCCACGTCCCTCTAGCCTTCTCAGGCGGGAAGGTCGAGCCCTTCGTCCCAATAGGGCACCGGCCCGTAGAGCGTGGCGAGCCAGTCGATGAACACCCTGACCTTCTGCGGCAGGAACCGGCGGGTGGGATAGACGGCGTGGACGCCGACCCGGCGCGAGGCGCGCCACTGTGGCAGCACCACCTGCAATCGGCCATCCTTCAGCTCCGGTCCGACATCCCAGGTCGAGCGCAGGGATATGCCGATGCCGGCAAGCGTCGCCTCGCGGATCACCTCCGACGAATTGGTCTTGAGCGGCCCGTGCAGGCGGACGATCTGGGCGCCGTCCGGCCCCTCCAGCCGCCAGGTATCGGTATTGTGCGAGAGGAGCGCGTGGCCGGACAAGGCGGCGATGCTCGCCGGCGCGCCGCGTTCGGCGAGATAGCCGGGTGCTGCCACCAGCAGGCGATGATTGGGCGCGAGCCGGCGCGCGACGAAGGAGGAATCGTCGAGCTCGCCGATACGCACGGCGAGATCGTAGCCCTCGCCGACGATGTCGACGAAACTGTCCGACAGTTCCAGATGGACCACCAGATCCGGATTGGCCGACAGGAACGACCTGAGATGCGGCGCGATATGGAGGCGGCCGAACGAGGTCGGCGCCGAAACCCTGAGCGTGCCGCGGGCGAGCGACGAGCGCCGGGTGACGAAGGCCTCCGCCTCGTCGATCGACGCCAGGATCGCCACCACCCGCTCGTAATAGCCCTGGCCCGCCTCGGTCAGCGACAATTGCCGCGTGGTGCGCTGCAGGAGCCGCGTGCCGAGCCGGTCCTCCAGCCGCTTGATGCGCTTGGAAATGACCGCCGGCGACAGGCCCATTTCGCGGCCGGCGGCCGACATGCTGCCGGCCGTGACGACGCGGGCAAAGACTTCGAGATCGGCAAGGGGTGTCACGAAAGGCTGACCATCTTTTCCGTTGAGGAAATAATCTTGACCCTTTCAATCACATTCCGCCAGTCTCGAACCGCGCTATAATTGGACGCGTTCAAAGGTGCGAAGGCGCCGCAGCCCGATGGGCGGACCCTTGTGGAGGAACCGATGACCATCGCCTTTCCCGAACCGCGCCAGGAGGTTCTCGCCAAGCGCGACATGGTGATCGCGCGGTTGCGGGAGATCGTGCCCGGCGAAGGCGTGATCACGGCGGAAAACGAGCGCCGCGCTTTCGAGACCGATGCCCTGACCTCCTACCGGCGCGTGCCGATGGTGGTGGTGCTGCCGGAAACCACCGAACAGGTCGCCGAGATCCTCGCCTTCTGCCACCGGGAGGGCGTGCCGGTGGTGGCGCGTGGCGCCGGCACATCGCTCGCCGGCGGCGCGATCCCGCAGGAAGACGCCGTCGTGCTCGGTGTCGCCAAGATGAACCAGGTGCTCGAGACCAATTTCGCCGACCGCACCATGCGGGTCCAGGCCGGCATCACCAATCTCGCCATTTCGGGCGAGGTCGTCCATGCCGGCTTCTTCTACGCACCGGATCCGTCGAGCCAGCTCGCCTGCACCATAGCCGGCAATGTGGCGATGAATTCCGGCGGCGCCCATTGCCTGAAATATGGCGTGACCGCCAACAACATCCTCGGACTGAAGCTGGTGACGGTCGAGGGCGAGGTGGTCGATATCGGCGGCGAGGCGCTGGATTCCGGCGGCTACGACCTGATCGGCCTGATCGTCGGTTCCGAAGGCCAGCTCGGCGTGGTGACCGAGGTCACCGTGCGCATCCTGCGCTCGGCCGAGGGGGCGAGGCCGGTGCTGTTCGGCTTCGAGCAGATCGGCCAGGCCGGCCAGACCGTCGCCGACATCATCGGCGCCGGCATCATCCCGGTGGCCATCGAATATATGGACCGGCAGGCGATCGAGATCTGCGAGGCCTTCGCCCATGCCGGCTACCCGCTCGATGTCGAGGCCATGCTGATCATCGAGGTCGAGGGATCGGATGCCGAGATGGACGCGACGCTCGCGCGCATCGTCGCCATCGCCAAGGCACATGACGTCAAGGTGATCAAGGAATCGAAATCCGCCATGGAAACGGCGGCGATCTGGAAGGGCCGCAAGTCGGCGTTCGGCGCCACCGGCAGGGTGGCCGACTATATCTGCATGGATGGCACGATCCCGACCGGCCGGCTGCCCGAGGTGCTCGACGGCATCGACCGGATCGTCAAGGGGTACGGGCTGAGGGTCGCCAATGTCTTCCATGCCGGCGACGGCAACCTGCACCCGCTCGTCATGTTCAACGTCAACGACCCCGACGAGCAGGTGAAGGCGGAACATGCCGGCGAAGACATCCTGAGGCTGTGTGTCCAGGTCGGCGGGTGCCTGACCGGCGAGCACGGGGTCGGCATCGAAAAGCGCGACCTGATGCGCGAGCAGTTCAACGATACCGACCTGTTGCAGCAGACCAGGATCAAATCGGCGCTCGATCCGAAATGGATCCTCAATCCGGCCAAGGTGTTTCCCCTCGACGCGCCCCGGGAAGCCACTGCTGCGCCACCACCACAGACGCCCCGGCAGGCGGCGTGAGAAGCCCGGCATCATGACGCTGACCCCCGCCACCGCGGCTGAACTCGCCACCATCGTCGCGGAAGCGCGCGCCGCCGGGACGCCGCTGGCCATAGGCGGCGGCCTGACCCGCAGCGGCCTCGGCCGACCGGTCCAGGCGGCGGCCGAAATCTCGACCAAGGGCCTCACCGGCATCACGCTTTACGAGCCGGCCGAGCTGGTCATCGCGGCACGCGCCGGCACGCCGCTGCGCGAGGTCAGCGAGACCTTGGCGGCCAGGGGGCAGCGTTTGCCGTTCGAGCCGATGGATCACCGTGGGCTCTACGGCACGGCCGGCGAGCCGACGGTCGGCGGGGTCGCCGCCGGCAATGTCTCGGGGCCGGCCCGGATCAATCTCGGCGCGGCCCGCGACGCGATGATCGGACTCAAATTCATCAATGGCCGGGGCGAGGACATCAAATCGGGCGGCCGGGTGATGAAGAACGTCACCGGGCTCGACCTGGTCAAGTCGCTCGCCGGGTCCTACGGCACGCTCGGCATATTCCACGAGGTCTGCTTCAAGGTGCTGCCGGTCGCCGAACAGGAGGCGACCCTGCAACTGAGCGGCCTCGCCGACGGCCCGGCGATCGAGGCCTTGTCGGCGGCGCTCGGATCGCCGTTCGAACCGACCGGTGCCGCGCATTTGCCCGCCGGTGGCGGCGAGACTGCGCGCACCTTGATCCGGATCGAGGGTTTTGGCCCGTCGATCGCCTATCGCAGCGGCGAACTTAGCCGGCTCTTGAAGCGCTTCGGCGCGCTCGAGACCATCGCGCCCGCCGAAGCCGGCCGGCTGTGGGCCGACATTCGCGACGCCGCCTTCGTCGGCTCCCCGGACAGCGCGGTCTGGCGCGTCTCGGTCGCCCCGAGCAGGGCCGCGCCGCTCGGCGCCAAGCTCAGGGCCCTGGGCGCCAGGCTCCGCTACGATTGGGGCGGCGGGCTGATCTGGGCGGCGCTCGAACCGGCAGGCGACGCCGGTGCGCCGCGCGTTCACGCGCTCGCCAAGGCGTCGGGCGGCCACGCGACCTTGATACGGGCACCCGACGCGATCCGGCTGGCCGTCGATGTCTTCGATCCACCGGCGGCTCCGCTGATGGCCATGCAGAAGAAGCTCAAGGCGAGCCTCGATCCGGATGGCATCCTCAATCCCGGCCGCATGTACGCAGGCGTGTGACTTCAAATGCAAACCAATTTCACCGCCGAACAGCTTGCCGACCCGAAGCTCGCCAGCTCCGAGAAGATCCTGCGCAGCTGCGTGCATTGCGGCTTCTGCACCGCCACCTGCCCGACCTATCAGCTGCTCGGCGACGAGCTCGATTCGCCGCGCGGCCGCATCTACCTGATGAAGGAAATGTTCGAGACCGGGCAACCCGCGACGCAAGAGGTGGTCAAACATGTCGATCGCTGCCTGTCCTGCCTCTCCTGCATGACCACCTGCCCGTCAGGGGTCAATTACATGCACCTCGTCGACCATGCCCGCGCGCATATCGAGGAGACCTATCGCCGGCCTTGGCAGGACCGGCTGATCCGCGCCGTGCTCGCCCGGGTGCTGCCCTATCCGAACCGGTTCCGCCTGGCGCTCGCCGGCGCCTTCCTCGCCAACAAGGCGCTGCGGATCGCCTCCCTGCTGACCTGGAAAGGCCGGGTGCCAGTGGCGCTGACGCGCCGCACCCTCGGGCCGGTTTCGGAAAAGGTCGGGCTCATGAAGCGCACCCGCGCGATGCTGGCGCTGGCGCCCGAGCGGCTGCCGACCCGCTCGCCGATCGACCAGCCCGCGGTTCATGCCGCGCAAGGCGCGCGCAAGGGCCGGGTGGCGATCCTGCAGGGCTGCGCCCAGCCGGTGCTGCAGCCCTCGATCAACGAGGCCGCGCTCAGGCTGCTGACCCGCAACGGCATCGAGGTCGTGTTTGCCGCGGGCGAGGGCTGCTGCGGCTCGCTGGTCCATCACATGGGGCGCGAGCATCAAAGCCTCGTCCAGGCCAGGCAGGCGATCGATGCCTGGATCAAGGAAATGGACGGTGCCGGCCTCGACGCCATCGTGATCACCGCCTCCGGCTGCGGCACGACCATCAAGGATTACGGCTTCATGCTGCGCGACGATCCCGCCTATGCCGACAAGGCCCGGCGGGTTTCGGCGATCGCCAAGGACATCACCGAATATGTCACCGGGCTGGCGCTCGATGCGCCGGTGCGCCAGGTCGACCTGGTGGCGGCCTACCATTCGGCCTGCTCGATGCAGCATGGCCAGCAGATCAAGGACCAGCCGAAGGCCTTGCTGAAGGCGGCCGGCTTCACCGTCAAGGAGCCGCCCGAAGGCCATTTGTGCTGCGGTTCAGCCGGCATTTACAACATCATGCAGCCGGAGATCGCCGGGCGGCTGCGGGACCGCAAGATCGACAATCTCGAGAAGGTCCGCCCCGACCTGATCGCGACAGGCAATATCGGCTGCATCACCCAGATCGCCAAAGGCTTCGCCGAACGGGAGAGATCCATCCCGATCGTTCACACCGTGGAACTGCTCGACTGGGTCACCGGCGGCCCCTTGCCGCAGGCCCTGGCCGAGGCCCGCCTCGGCGAAAGCCCTGCTACCGCGCCGCAGGCGACGGTGTAGCGAAGGGTCAGGCGTTCTCGGCGGCGGTCTCGTGAGCCGCCGCGTCGAGAGCGTCGCGCAAGGCCGCCAGTTCGTTCTTCAGCCGCGCGACCTCGGGCAGGCTGCGGCCCATGGCGCAGGCCATGGCGATCGGCACGCCGCCGGCCTTGCCGCGCAATTGCCGGCCCTGCTCGGTGAGCGACACCTTGACCGAACGTTCGTCGGCCGGATTGCGCTGGCGCCGGACCATGCCGGCGGCTTCCAGGCGCTTCAGCAGCGGCGTCAGCGTCCCTGAATCCAGCGCCAGGCGTTCGCCGATCGCCTTGACCGTCTGGTCGTCCTGTTCCCACAGCACGAGCATGACGAGATATTGCGGATAGGTCAGGCCGAGCCGCTCCAGATGCGGCTTGTAGACGCGGTTGAAGGCGTGAGCCGCGGAATAGACCGCGAAGCACAGCTGGTCGGACAGTTTCAGCCCATCATTGCGGTCGGTCATGGGCATCTCCTCGGGCCGTCGATCCACCGGACAATATGGGCCACGCCGTTAAATTGCGCAAAATCGAATCGCGCATCGCCGTTGCTCGAAATTTTAATTGCACGCAATTAAATTGTCTGCAATAGATCGCGTCGCCGCGGGGCACCGTACGGCCCAAGACGTCAACAAGGATGGATCGCCATGAAGGTTCTCTACACGACCAAGGCCACCGCCACCGGCGGCCGCGAAGGCATCGCTGCCAGCGAAGACAATCATCTCTCGGTCAAGCTGAACACGCCGAAAGAGCTCGGCGGTGGTGGCGGCGACGGGACCAATCCGGAGCAATTGTTCGCGGCCGGCTATTCCGCCTGTTTCCTCGGCGCGCTGAAATTCGTCGCCGGCAAGGCCAAGGTGGCGATTTCCGACAGCACCACGGTGACCGGTACGGTCGGCATCGGCCCGCGCGACGACGGCCAAGGTTTCGGCCTCGACGTGGCGCTGGCGATCAGCCTGCCGGGCGTGGACCGGGCGGTCGCCGAGGATCTGGTCGCCAAGGCCCATGTGGTCTGCCCCTATTCGGAAGCGACCCGCGGCAATCTGAACGTTCGTCTGTCGGTGGTCTGATCGACGCCATGATCGATCCCGGGCCCTGGCGCGGTCTCTGTCGCGCCGGGGCTTTCGTCACGCCAAGACCGGCTCGCCGAGTTGATAGCGCGCGACGAATTCGGCGAGGTCGGCATCCGTGACATGTTCCTTGGCGATCGCCCGGGCACGGTTGCCGATCAGCGCCCATTTGTCGAAGGGGATGCGGCTCATCACCGCCGCGCGCAT